>OQVL01001273.1_pt1 | contig 14910 bp, 23 predicted proteins | sample 1691501 | NCBI WGS metagenome assembly OQVL01 (sample SAMN03418253, study PRJEB22391) | human gut metagenome | biome: human-gut; feature: organic feature; material: feces | host: Homo sapiens | place: Tanzania | collected 2013-01
TTGCGCGAATATGCCACAAAGGACAATGTTAGTTTCGGCGAGAATGACAAGGATGTGATGCTCAATGAATGGGACAAAGACGAGCTGCAAGGCTGGGGCGTAGAGTTCGCCCCGGAGAAGCCTGTCGATGAGTTCAAGGAACGGTTCGACTCAATCACCGATGAAACCGCCGTCTATCCTCTCGTTCCGAAGTATGATGAGCGACACGAGCTGTTCATCATCCAATCGGCCAGTGAGGTTGACAGCAACTGGCTTCGTGAGAGGCTTGGAATGCAGAGGATGAAATCCTACAAGACCGGCAAGGTGAGCAAGAGTAATGTGATTGACGTGAGAGATGTCCGTGTCGCGCTGGAGGGCGACAAAAAATGAGCGATCTGAAAATTGTCATACCCTCCCACAAGCGGCACGACCGAGTTTTCTCAAAGAAACTCGTTAACAATCCTATCATCTGCGTGGCCGAGAGTCAGGCAGACCTCTATCGGGAGTATAATCCCGAATGCGAGATAGTGACGCACCCCGACGATGTGATTGGTCTGATACCGAAACGAAATTGGATGGCCCGGCACTTCGGTGACCTGATGATGCTTGACGATGATGTTCACGTTGTCAAGACGCTCTTTGTCGAGAAAGGAGAGCCGGGAGTCATCCGCGACCCTGACGAGATTACCCATATCATAGAGTCACTGTATGAGTTGGCGTGTATGCTCGATATTCACCTGTTCGGCTTTACCTCGGCAATCTCCCCGGTGATGTATAACGAGTGGGGTTACTACTCGCTGATGAAGATGATCACCGGTTGCGCGTATGGTGTCCGCTACAACAAGAACGTATGGTGGAACGAGGAAATCCGGCTCAAAGAGGACTTTTGGATAAGCTGCTACATGAAATACAAGGAACGCAGAGTTCTCACCGACTTGCGCTACAACTTCGCCCAGAAAGGCACCTTTGTCAACGCCGGAGGGCTGGCCGCCTTCAGGAACCAGGACGAGGAGCGCCGGAGCATTTTGTTCATCAAAAAACACTTCGGCGACAGCATCAACCTCAAAGGTGCCACTAACAACGGCAAGGACAAAACCAAGCAACTCGTCCAGTACAATATCACGGCACAGTTCAAATTCTGAAAGGTGTATGGGTAGGCAAAATGGTGTAAAAATGGTGTTCAATCTGATTGCATCTCTTGCTTATCCGTATTACCTTTACAGTATAAATCCTCATAATATCAATTAGTTATGATAAAGAGAACTGTATCAGGATATAATTTCTTCGAGGTGAGTAGCGCAATGCAAAAAGCCATCCGCCGAGCCGATGCCCGCGTTGCCGGATTCTTCGCTCTTGAGCTGTGGCACTCCGGCTTCCGCGACTATGTATGGAAGCGGCTCTACACTATCAGTGCCGAGGATTGCTACGGCCTTATTACCTCGGAGATAGAAGCCCTTTGGCAAGGACATGAGTTAGTCAACAAAAATCATCCCGAAGGCAAAGGCCGAATCTTCGTGAGTAAAGCGGTGCTTATCTTATGCGAGTGCCGCAAGAACAGAGACGCGGATCATCTTCAAAACTTTATCTACGACCGCAACATGGTTGACGTAGAGCATTGGATTGACGATGTGCGCCGCTATCCTATTCCCATACCTGATTATACTTACGATGTCCACACGGCAAAAGGCAAGAAGTATAATCGAACAAAGGAGGAGTTTTTCAGAGATGAATATGAGGCGTTGCAGCCGAGGGTTCCCGGCCTGTTCGATGACCTCGTGCCTCCACCTCCTAAAAATCTTTTTGACGGTTCGGACTCTTAGTCCGGGCCGTCCTAATTATTAACCCAAACAATTCTGACAAAATGGATTTTGGTAAAGCAATCGAAGCCCTTAAAGAGGGCAAGAAGGTAGCCAGACGCGGATGGAACGGTAAGAATATGTTCCTTTGGCTGAAACCTGCCGCAATGGTAAAAGCAGAGTGGTGCAAGGACCCGATGCTAAAGCGTCTCGCAGAAGAGGCCGGAGGCGAAATCCCTGCACTCGGCACCATCTGTATGTTCACCGCCAAGGGTGAGATACTCAGTGGCTGGCTCGCTTCTCAGACCGACATGCTGTCTGAGGACTGGATGATTATCTACGAAGGAACAGACTGAGAAGACATGCAGCTACCACCCTTAGACAAAGGACTGCTGGCAAAGATGGGTATCGCTCCTGATGCGGTACCCATCATCCCGGCGCCGGCAGAGTCCTTCGGCATCAACATCAAGAAACAACAGCCGCAGACACAAAAGGCCCTTACATCTGACGAGTGCGTCAAGCTGTTCGGAGCGAGAGAGGCCGTGCTGATGAACTTCATACCGCAGATGCTTACGGCTCTCGCCCTGGAACAGGCCGAGGCATTTATCAAGTATTGCCGGGACAATCGGCTCTCTGAGTATAAGCGGCACAACCGAGAGATGCGTAAGTGCATCGACGAGTATAACTATGAACTCCGTAAGAGTTATGGCCGCGCATGGTACTCCTATCAGAACTATCTGGAGCGATTGCGCAAGAGCGTTGAGTTAGACTTGTTCAAGTGCTGGTGTACGTTTACTAACGAGGCCGCCCGGCAGTATGTCGGACACCCTCATAAAGAGATTCCGGCGCGCGTGGCCCTCGTCCGCATGATACTCACATTCGTTGAGGACTTTGATAAGAACATGGATAAAGTCATTGCCGAGCGTATCAACAAGCCGTGCAGTCGCAGGCAAGACCCATTTGTGTTCCTCATATCCGTACTCTGCATTGATATTGCCGAGAGTTTCGGCCACACCATGAAGATTACCGACACAATGGCGCTCTGTGTAAAAGTTCTCGCCAACCGGTGCCATAGCATTGTCGATGTCATCATGGCCGAAGAAGATGCAGCCGAGAGCGCCAAGTCTTGACACTTATTGACAAACGTTAAGGTGGAAAAATGGCGGCCAATCTGATTGCAAAACCAGTTTTAGTGCCCTAACTTTACAGGTGTAAGGGAGATACAAAACCCTTACATAACAACAAAGTCAAACCAATAAAACCGCCAAAGAGATGAAAACAATATCCGACCTCAACGCTCTCATTCCTACCCTTGTGGACCTGCTCTCAAGCAATGACCACGAAATCGGAGAGTCCTACTACGAACAAGACGAGGATGGATGGGGACGATGCGATGACTCAACCACCAACTATTTCTGCTATGAGGAAGATGGCTGGCTCATTGAAGTTACCTATGAGTGCTGTGGAGAGTGGGATAATGACCCCGGCGATTATTGGACTCCACCGAGCTGCGATCTTCGGAAAGCATGGGGCGAGGTTACGGAAATCACTGCCTCTCACTACGATGAAGACACCGATGAGGAAACCGAATTTAGCGAGGATGACGTGAAAGAGCTTTGGAGTTCTCTTGACAAAGTCCTTGAAGATATAGCATAAGTCAAACCAATAAAACCAACGAGAATGAAAAAGTATGTTTTTCGGGTCTATACGACCTATGACCGCGAGGATGGTTTCAATGCCTGGGTAACAGCGAACAGCCGCCAAGAGGCCGAGTGCAAAATCAGGAGTGAGTATCACTCTATCACTCGTGTAGAACTCTTAAGAACTGAAAAGGCATGACACGGAAAGAAAGACAAGAGGCGCGGGCCGAGCGTTACCGCGAATATGCCGAGAACGCCGCCAAGAGAGCCACAGCCGCTTTCAATGCAAGCAATGATGCCGTAGCAAACATTCCCCTCGGTCAGCCAATCCTCGTCGGCCACCATTCCGAGAAAGCACACCGCCGCGCCCTGGAGCGTTCCAACAGCGCAATGATGCGGAGCGTGCATGAGTCCGAGAAAGCGGCCTACTACGCTCGAAAAGCCGAGGCCGTGGAGAATAATGACAACATCTACATCGGCGATGATGACGCGATAGAGCGGCTGAAAAAGAAAATTGCCGAGTTGACAGCGGTTCAGGAGCAAATGAAGGCGACAAATAAAATCATACGCGCCAAGAATATGACCGACGTCGAGAAAGTTGAGGCTCTTGTTCATATCGGCTTTTCTGCTCCATACGCTCAGCGATTTGTTGCCAATGGCACACAATTCCCTGCCTACGCTCTTACCAACAACAATGCCAAAATAAACGCTGCCAAAAAGCAACTCGCAAAGGCAGAGGCATTGGCGAACAAGGAAGACCGGGAATATACCATTGATGATGTGACTATTGAAGAGTGCTACTCCGAGAACCGCGTCCGCATCTATTTCCCCGGCAAGCCCGACGATGATATGAGAACAGAACTGAAGAGGAACGGCTTTCGATGGGCGCCGTCAATGGGGTGTTGGCAAGCCTACATCAACCGTTGGACTCTCCGCTTCGTGAACGAAATAACCAAGTCAAACCAATAAAACCAAATCGAAATGGGAATTAAAGCTCATGTTGCCGAGGTGTATCAGGTAAAACACCGCATCTACGACAACTTCAATGGTAAACAAGACGTGATTAACCGGCTACTCTATAAGGAGTGCCCCGACCTTAGCTGGCAGGGCGAGGATGTAGAGTGTGCTGAGCAACTTGAAATCACACGGGCAGACCTTGCCAATCTGATAGCAAAAATCTGCTACAATCGCCGAGACTTTGAGCTGTGGCGCGAAGAGAATCAGATAAGCGAGACGCTTGATGACATCATCGGCATCTTTGCCAAGTGGATGGCTCACAGTGATCAGCGCAACGACTTCGTTGTATTAAATTGGTATTAACCATGATGACAGTAATCGAAAAGCAGACGATGGATGCAATAATCTCCATCAACCGCAAAACCAAAGACGCCAATCAGATTGATTGGGAACAGCGTCGATACGAGATTGCCAAAGATATATTCGCTCGTTGCCTTTCAAGTGAAGACGGCGACATGAGAGCCTTCTGCGCACGAGAATTGGATATGTTCGCCAGTGATTGCGTCCGAGAGGCAAATGCTCTTATCAAAGCATTAAAAGAACAGCCTGAACCATGAACAAAGACTACGCCTATTGTGTCGGCCCTAACTATTTCGGAGGGCCGGCACTCTGCCAGAACTGTAAGCGGCACATTCCATTCTGCCAGGAAGTACAGGAGACATTAACATGGACTATGCCGATGTACGATGAAAAGACCGGCACCTGTCCTCTGCATGAACCTAAAACCGAGAATAGCAATGATGAAAATACTTGATTTGGTCGTAAAGCACAAGTGGTATGACATGGAAGAGTCCGGCGAGAAGCCGGAAGAATATCGCATTCTCTCTGACCATTGGGTCAAGCGGTTCCTCCGACTCAATAGCGGGCGAGATGGAGCTTTGAATTATCTCGCCTCGCTTCCGTCGGATCAAGTGTGGCAGGAGTACACCCATGTCCGCTTTCACAGAGGCTACACACCAACTACGATGCTCTTTGAAATCAAGAGTATGCACATAGGTTTCGGCAACCCTGTATGGGGTGCGCCCGAAGAAGAAGTATTCATCATCAAATTAGGCAAAAGAGTATGAGAACAATAAAATTCCGTGGCAAAGACTCTTATAGTGGAGAGTGGTTCTACGGCAATCTCTTCGTCAATGATACTCGTGGACATACCCACATCAGCACACCAGACCGAGGATGTTTTCGTATCGCCCCGGATACCGTAGGCCAGTTCACCGGCATGACTGACGAGGAAGGACGCGAAGTATTTGAGGGCGACATCTTGGAGGCAGACTACAAGTATGACCGCCTCGGCTATAATGGAGGTGTTGACCCTGATAACGACTGTATATGCTATGGTGTCGTTGAATTTGACAATGACACGCTCCAATGGGTCTTGAATGTTCATAAGGCTGAGAGTCCTATCAGAGAGCAAATCAAAGAAGAAGATTGCTCACTTGTACCTCTGTGCATATTTGGGCATGAGTACGGCTATGCCAATCCCAATGTGAAAGTTATAGGCAATCGCTACAATGACCCCAAACTTCTGAAAGGAGGTGAAAAGTGATAGCAATTGCCATATTCTTTCTTGCTGCTACAATAGCAATCGGTGCCAGTAATATTGCTGATGCCATACGAGAATCAAACTCGATAGAAGTAGAAGATGAAGAAAACGAGAACGCCTAATACAGATCACGATGATACAACTGCTATACATTGACCTATTCTGCGGCGCCGGGGGAACCTCCACGGGAGTCAACGAGGCCCGGTTGGATGGTGAGCAGTGTGCCAAGGTTATCGCTTGTGTCAATCACGACCCAAAAGCCATAGCCTCCCACGCGGCCAATCATCCGGGCGCGCTCCACTTTACGGAAGACATCAGGACGTTGAACCTGACACCGCTTATCCAACGCATCAAGGCTTGCAGACATGAAAATCCGCAAGCCTTGATTGTTCTATGGGCCTCGTTGGAGTGTACCAATTTCAGTAGAGCCAAAGGTGGCCAGCCGCGTGATGCCGACAGCCGGACTCTCGCGGAACACCTCTACCGATACATCGAAGCCATCGACCCCGACTTTATCCAGATAGAGAACGTTGAAGAGTTCATGTCGTGGGGGCCGCTCGATAAGAATGGCCGTCCGCTTTCAATGGATAAAGGGCGCGATTATGTCCGATGGATCAAGAACGTCAAAGGGTATGGCTACAACTATGACTACCGCATCTTGAACTCGGCCGACTTCGGCGCCCGGACCACACGCAAGCGTTATTTCGGTATGTTCGCCAAGAAAGGCCTACCGATTGTGTTCCCCAAGCCTACCCACAGCCGACGGCCCACCGGCAATCTTGAACGGTGGCGAGCCGTGCGATATGTCCTCAACCTCGAAGAGTGGGGCCAATCCATATTCACGAGGAAGAAGCCATTGGCCGAGAAGACGCTGATGCGTATCTATGCCGGACTCATCAAATTTGTGGCCGGTGGCAAAGATGCTTTCCTGGTAAAGTTCAACAGCATGAGCCAGCGAGGAAAGTATGTGCCGCCCTCCATTGATGAGCCGTGTCCGACAGTGGCCACTCAGAATCGCCTCGGACTTGCTCACGTGGAGTTTCTGTCAAAGCAGTTCAGCGGCTCGGCCTACGATAAGAACGTGTCGTTGGATGAGCCGGCCGGAACGATAACGTGCGTTGACCATCATGCGCTCGTCAGTGCGCACTTCCTGACATCGTTCTATGGCAACGGCGGCTGTCGGGACATTGACAGCCCGGCGCCCACCATTCCTACCAAAGACAAGTTCGCACTTGTAAATCCTCAGTTCCTGGATATGCAGTACGGTCAAGGCCGACCCACGTCTCTTGATGAGCCAGCCGGATGTATCACAGCCAACCCCAAACATCATCTTGTTACGGTTGAGCAGTTGGCCCCTATTGATGGAATCAAGTGTGAGCCGCGCAGGTTTTCCGCCAAGGATTACCGTCAGTTCTTCCTGATGAACCCACAGTTCTTCTCGTCCGGCAGCTCCATAGATGAGCCGTGTTTCACTCTCATTGCTCGAATGGACAAGCGGCCTCCTTATCTCGTCTGCGTCGAGGGTGGAGGCATCGGCATAGAGGTCTATGAGAATGACTCGCCTATGACGGTAAAGATAAAGGAGTTCATGGCTTGTTACAATGTATTCGACATCAAACTGAGGATGCTCAAGGTGGTGGAGTTGAAACGCATACAAGGCTTTCCTGACGACTATGTGCTGATGGGCAATCAGAGCGATCAGAAGAAGTTCATCGGCAACGCCGTCCATACGAGCATCCCGAAAGCATGGTGTCCGGCCTTGTGTCGGGCACTCCAAGAATCACCAACCAAAATAATCAAGAATGTTCAAGAAAAAGGAAATAGAACAGTTCATATCGCATGATACATTCGTGCCATTCTCGTATAATCCAAACGAGAGAGCTGCCAGTCTGATAGGGAACCTCACGGGTTCCCTGCTAAAAGATGTAGAGAGTATGAAGCACAAAGTCGTTATCGAGACAGACAACAAGTCTATTGAAATCATCGTATCAGTCGAGACACATAAGACCACCGAAGATGATTGAGATAAATGGCTACAAGTTCTATGATGAGCCACGGAGTTGTGGGAGTTGCCCCTGCATGAACACGGGGGCAACCCACCTCAACCCCGGAGTCAAGCGCGGCCACTGCATCCTATGGAATGAATGGCATCTGAGGTATCGCAATATCCCGGCGAGGTGCCATAAACTTTTCAAAAAGGCAATGACCTATCCCGACGGGTCTAAATTGATTATAGTCGCAAACCAATCATAACCCAATTATGGCAAGACCGAACAGTAACGGCATTGTGGCACTCCACGATGACAAAGAGAGCGACAGCGGCTTTTTCTGTATGAAACTCGTTGGCTACCTCAACGAAGAGGCGGAGATGGGCACAGAGTTCTACGAGGTTCTATGGCATGAGCGTTTCGCCCAGGCAAAGGCCGGAGAATGCGCCTATCGGGATAAATGCCCCATTTACGCAAAATCCAAGCCTCCAATCTAATAGCGGCTAAGTTCATAAATCATCACATCACATCATCACAATATGAACGCAACTGAATTGAATGTCGCCGAGGACTGCCTATATCCGAGCGACAACAAGTATGACATTCCGTGTTTGCGGATTGATAGGCAGGGAGGACATCTGTTGCTCCCATTTGCTCCTTATGGTGCCGGAAGAAAAACGAAAACAGCGCAAACAATTCATTTTTATGTGGATGATTATCGTTTTGCAAGTGTATGGAAAAATCCTGCAAAAGTGCTGAACACCTGCGCCCGCGCAGTGATAGAACCAAATTTTTCTCTCTTTGACACCACTCCGTTTGCTCAGGGCCTCGACCTCATCTACAAAAAGAGATGGCTCGCCCGATACTTCCAAGAGTGCGGCATGAATGTCTATGCCGACTTGAATGTCAGTAGCAAGTTCTATGAGGTCAACCGCCTCGGCATCCCTGCCGGTTATAACGCTTTTGCCACACGCGGCACACGCGGACATCTTGCCGAGTTGGAAACAGAATTGATGATCGCCCGCGAAATCTCCGGCGAGGCTATCCCTAATCTCATCGTGTATGGTGGCGGCAAAGAGATACATGACTTCTGCAATCATAACTCTCTCGTTTATATCCATGACTTCATGACCGAGAAAGGGGGTGTCAATGGTTAAATTATCCGGCGGTTCTCGCACACTTGCCGGCGGAAGCCGCGAATATGGGCGCCGAGAGGTCGAGTTTAATCAGCTCATGCATTCCGGCCGATATTCAGACGGCTATTTCAGCAAAAAAGGCGGCGGTTATTATCTCATTGAGAAGAGTTCCGCGACCCACAAGCCGGAAGAGATAGAAGCTGCAAGATTCATGGCCGACAAGGGCTACAAAATCACGCTCAAAGATGAAGCTGGGGATGTTCGGACACCGGATGGCTATGTGTTTTCGGCTGGATTTGAGCAGTCATCGCCGAAAGGTGATAGCGTCAACAACTTCAAGAACTGTCTGGAACACGCGAGGGATAAGCCAGGAGCAACGGCGGCAGTCGTGTATATGAGAGATGCGGGCCACACAAAGGCAACAGTCAAGGCGGGTATAGAAAAGTATCGGCAGCATAACAGCAAACCGCTCCGCGTCTATGTAGTTACCAAAGACGGCCGGATTCATCGTTGGGATACGCATAAGTAAAAAGCCGCCCGAAAGGACGGCTAAACGCTGGACTCACGAACTTACCAGCTCTCTCGGTTTCCTACACGGGAATTTCTCCCGGCCACGAAGTATGCCAAAGGCAGATTCCTCACAAGGTGGGCGGCGGCCCGTTCCGGTCCCACATCTCCGAGTCAATTACAAAGATACAACAAATTTTTCACATATAAGTCATGAAAATCTACATATCAATCCCGATAACCGGGCGTCCGCCTGAAGTGGCCAAGGCGCAGGCTGAACGGCTCAAACGTTTAATCGAGAGCAAAGGTCATAAGGCGATCACGCCTTTTGAGGTGTGCCCGGAGCCTGATATGCCATACTCATTCTACATGGGCCGTGATATAGAGGCATTGCTTGACTGCGATGCTATCTGTCTTAGCATGAATTACCGTCATTCGATGGGATGTCAACTCGAAAAAGAAACTGCGAGAATTTACAAAAAGCGTATCATCTATGAGTATGATATGGATGAACTTGAACCAATCAACTAATAAGACATGAAAATGATTGTAACCGGCGGTGAGGGCTTTATCGGCAAGGCTCTCACCGCTGCTCTTAAAAAGAGAGGCGTACAGGTGGCCGTCATCGACCGCCGCACCGGAATTGAAGTTGCCGACTTCTTCAGGACCGCCGACCTCTCGGACATTGACTGCGTGTATCATCTGGCCGCTCAGACATCAGTGTTCAACACCGACAAAGATGCCATGAAGGCCGACAACATCGATGCCTTCATGGTGGTGTGCGATGCCTGCCGCCGCCATAACGTGCGCCTGGTGTATGCGTCATCCTCCACGGCGAACGGATGCAACACCACATCACTCTACGGCATCAGCAAGCGGTTTGACGAACAGTATGCCGCCTGCTACCATCCCGGCGCCACGGGAGTGCGTCTACACAACATCTACGGGCCTGACCCGCGTCAGGGTACTCTTCTTTGGCATATTCTCAACGACAATCCTGTCAAGCTCGTAAATGCCGGACGCAACGTGCGCCACTTCACATTCATCTCCGATGCCGTCGAGGGCTTCATCTATGCCTATGGCAGCGGAGAGAAGCTGCTGAATGTAGCCAATCCCGAAGAGACATCCGTCTATGATTTCGCATTAGAGGTGGAAAAGTACAAACCGCTTGAAATCGTGATTGATAGGCACAAACGCGATTTTGACCGCAAGGCGCAAACGGTTGATGAGAGTATTCCTACTGTACCTTTGCAATATGTGTCGGTAGCCGAGGGCATCCGACGCTGTATGGAACATGAGACGGAGAAGTAAGATTATACGCATGGATGATTGGGACGCTGTCGCCAAGGGGCCGAAACTCCTAAGCGACAACGTCCCTCGCTGTGACCTTACGCCACGGGAGGCTCTGCACCGCATAGGCACGTTCTACTATATCTCGCAGTTCAAGCGGAGCAAGGAGGGGCTGACGTTCCGGGAGATTAAATCCTCGGCCGATCATGCCGCGATGTTCGCAGATGCCGCGGGCAAATTCATCTCAACATTCATCGGTAATACGGCAGACTGGTGCATCATTACCACTCCAAGACGCCGGCACGCCGACGGATTTCATTTCGCCACCGAGGTATGCCGCATAATCTCCGACACTCTCGGCATTTCGTTCTATGGCGATGCCTTGCAGTGCATCAACCATGACCGTCTGCACCCTGACTTCATGTTGCTGCGGCCCATCGCCGAGCGGCGAGTGATAGTCTATGATGACATAATCACCACGGGGTCTACGATGATAGCGACCAACGCGCAGCTCGGAGACCGGGACATGGTTCTCAACCTCATAGGCATCAGTAACCGATAAATCCATTCTCCCGGCGATGATTTTGAGACAATCCCCACCTCATTTGAGCGCAAAAAACGGCTCATATCGCCATAAAAAGCGGCAAAGCGGGTAGAATTTTACGCATTTGCCAAAATTTTTAAGGGAGCGGGAGAAATCCAAATGATGGCTACAACCTCAACGGCATCTGTTCATCATCTGAATCTATTATTACGACAACATCATCAACAATAGCATAACATCATTATCATCTATGGCAAGAGCAAAGAACAAACATGGCCTCACGCCTCAGCAGGAACTGTTCTGTCAGTATGTAGTCGATGCGTATGGCAACGATACCAAAGGCATACTTGTGGCCGCCTATCGCAAGGCTTACAACTGCAAGAGTGACGTGAACGAACCTTGGCATTACAGCAAGGCAAGTGCTTTGGCAGCTCAGGATAAGATAAAGGTAAGGATAGAGCAGCTTAGAGAAGAGCAAGCGCGACTCGCGTCGATTAGCCGTGAGCGCATCATCAGCGACGATGTGAGCATCCTTGACTTAGACCCTCTTGACTTGTGGACTATTGACAGCAAGACGGGCCGCTGGCGTATGCGATACCTGCATGAGATACCAAAGAAAACACGCAAGCTGCTGAAGTTCGTGAGGGTCGGCAAGAACATAGTCCCGGAGGTAGATAAGGACGCCGCCAAGAAACGGCTTATCGACGTACTGGGATTTGCCGCCGCCAAGGACATCAAAGTAACCTCGCAGAGCAACGTGGCAGGAGAACTCCGCATCGGATTCGATGACGATGACGAGTGAACGGATTGAAAGCAAATCAGGGATATTTCATTTCACTTTGTCGGACATGGTGGAAAAATCTCCGAGGAAATGCAAAACTGCGTAAGCGAAACGGCTAAATCTCCTTTCAAACTGTCAAAATCAATGGAAATAAATTTCAAGAAGATCAACCCTGTCGGTTTCTATCTGATGAGGTTCCTGCAAGACCTGACCATCCGCTTTATAATCTTGTTCGGAGGGTCATCGTCTGGCAAGTCATATAGCGTGGCGCAGATTATTCTCATATTCACACTATGGGAAGGGAGCAACACGCTCGTCATGCGTAAGGTCGGAGCCTCAATCCGAGACTCCATATATCAGGACTTCAAGACAGCCGCTGATCAACTTGGAATAACGAATTTGTTCAGGTTCTCCGATGGAGTTAAGACAATAACGTGCCTCAGCAACGGGGCGCGTATAGTCTTTAAGGGCCTTGATGACTCGGAGAAGATAAAAGGTTTGTCAAGTTTCAAGCGTGTTGTTCTGGACGAGGAGAGCGAATTTGAAGAGGAGGACTATAAGCAGATTCGTAAGCGTCTGCGCGGTATGGTGGGCCAGCAGATTATAACCACATTCAACCCCATCAAGGAAACGCATTGGATTAAGACCCAAGTATTCGACAAAGAGAAGTGGCACGACATTCCCAAAATAGTAGAGATAGCAGGTCGAGAGTTGCCACCTCAACTCACCGACGTGAAATCAATACGGATGAACGAGCCGAAATCAATCCTAAACCCTCGCACCAAAGAGATAGAGGAACACCCCTCGGACACTGTTGTCATTCAGACCACCTACCTCAATAACTTTTGGGTTGTCGGCTCTCCTGACGGCACCTATGGCTTCTATGACGAGCAGTGTGTGGCCGACTTCGAGCGAGACCGCCTCAACGACCCCGACTATTACAACGTCTATGCCCTCGGAGAGTGGGGTGTCATCCGCACCGGCTCCGAGTTCTTCTCATCATTCAATCGCGGTGTGCATACGGGAGTATGCGAATATGACCCGACATTGCCGGTGCATATCAGTGTTGACTCCAACGTGCTGCCTTATATATCCTGTACTTATTGGCAGATTGCGTTAGATGGTGGCAAGAAACATATCAGACAGATTGGTGAGACGTGTGCCGACAGCCCTAACAATACCGTCAGGAAGGCGGCCAAGCTCGTCGCCAAGCGTCTGCATGAGATGGGAGTTGATAAGGTTATCCTCCACGGTGATGCCTCAACGAGAGCCGCCAACAACATTGATGACGAGAAACGTTCATTCCACGACCTGTTCATTGACACCTTGCAGAAAGAGGGTATTGAGGTTGAGGATAAGGTCAGCAACAAGAATCCGAGCGTGCCGATGTCCGGCGAGTTTATCAATGCGATATTTGATGTCATATTCCCCGGACTCCAGATAACGATTGATGAGAATTGCAAGATCTCGATTGAGGACTACATGAGTGTCCAGAAAGATGTGAACGGCGGCATACTCAAGACCAAGGTCAAGAACAAAATCACCATGCAGACATACGAGGAACACGGTCATATCTCCGATACATTCCGTTATGTTGTCGTTGACTTGCTCCGAGAAGAGTTTCTTCTGTTCTCGAACCGACGCAAGCGCAACCTTTATGCCAAAGACGGGGCCATTCATTTCTTCAATCCAGATACCAAGTGTGTATATAGCCGAGAGATTGCCTATGCTATGCCGAATGTCAACGGCAAGTTCGCCCTGGTGCATGGCAAGCTCACAAATCACACCCACCAGCAGAAAATACGGAAGTAGAAACACATAGCCGCCTAAGGCGCTGATGATGCCAAACACGGTGCTCCACACCATCAAAATCCCGTGTTTGTTCAGTCGGTTAGCAACAACAAGATAAAAGGTTGCACAGAAAAATTCTTGAATACCGGCAGAGCAGTAAAGGTACAGGAACGGAAACGGAAGTGTCAGAGCACCAACCGCTCCATATACTGCAAATGTCAGGACCATCATGGCTGCAATTACCATCACGTCCCGCGTGGTAAATCTTTTCTTTTCAGTCGTAGTATTCATAAAAAAACTCCTTTCAAAAAATAGGTCTGTAGGATTCACAAGAATGAGTTAGAGTAGGCTAACCAACGGGCAAAAAACACCTCCTTACGCAAAATACAATTTCCACGCACTACCGAAAAAATCTGCAATGAGATGTATTCTGTCAAGTGCTTCGTCCTTTTCCAGCTTATGACGCACAATCTCGAAGAACGCATAATACTGTGCAGAAAATAGAATATGTATTTCGTCCAGCGTCAAGGGACGGCACGAATAGCCCTGGCGAATCATCTCCTGCTGAAAGGCATAAGTCTGTTTTTCTTCTTCCTCAATAAGCTGATCCACAAAGCTTTCGTAGGCGCTTCCGGCAGACTGGCTGATAAGCAGGTAGAAAGCGTCCTTGTTTGCGAAAATGTACTCCACCAGTACGGAAATAACCTCATCAGAAATATTCCACATATTTTCCGGATGGCCATCTGTCAGAGAAGCGAAGCCCCGTTCTCCGCCTTTGCGATACAAATCCAACATATGATCCGCAACTGGTGACACAAGTGCGGCAAACAGGCTTTCTTTATCGGCAAAATACCGAAAAATTGCGCCAGTGGTCAGCCCAGCTTGTTTTGCAATACTG
>OQVL01001275.1_pt1 | contig 14902 bp, 13 predicted proteins | sample 1691501 | NCBI WGS metagenome assembly OQVL01 (sample SAMN03418253, study PRJEB22391) | human gut metagenome | biome: human-gut; feature: organic feature; material: feces | host: Homo sapiens | place: Tanzania | collected 2013-01
GTTGGTGTGTGTGTGGTTTCTGTTGGTTCTTCGGTTTCTGCGGTTTTTGGGCTTTATCACCTCTTGCTTGGGATCGGTTTCCACATATCTGGAAATATTAAGCAATATGCCCATAGAAATTAGAGTGACCATGAGCGAACTGCCACCAGCTGACACAAAGGGCAAAGGCAAACCTTTATTGGGGAGCAAACCTGTAACTACACCTATATTAAACAGAGCCTGACCGATTATCTGAACAGCAATACCAAAGGTAACCATCGACTTATAAGGATCTTTGCAATCGGAAGCAATGCGCAAACAGCAGCAAATTAAGCAAACGAATAAGAGCAAAAGACCGAAAGCTCCCACAAAGCCCAGCTCTTCACATATGATAGCGTAAATAAAGTCACAGTGCATTTCCGGCAAAAAGTCAAACTTTTGGCGCGAAAATGGTATGCCTACTCCCCAAAAACCGCCAGAACCGATAGCTATAAAAGAATTTACCGCTTGATAACCGCCCTCTTCTTGGTAAGCAAAGGGATCCAACCAAGAGGCAATACGCGACATACGATAAGATTCTTTCAAAAGCAAAGCTACGCCAGCCATGCCTCCACCGATTAAAGCAACTGTCATTAGCTCAATAGCTGTACCAGCCACAAAAATCATAATTGCCATAGTGGCCACAATAACAATAACTGTGCCCAAGTCTTTGCCAAGTTCAATCAGAACAAGAATTATAAGGCTAATAAACATAGCCGGCCAAAGCACTTTAACGCTTTCAAAAGCTCCTCTCCACTGCGCTTTAAGCCAGTCTTTGCTAAAGATACATAGCCAAGAGCTTTTTTCTCGGCTGCCATTTTTGCTCTTGACAGCTGCCGCCTGGACTCGAGTGACTTCCATAATTTTCTTGCGATTGTTGACCAAATACCAAGCCCAAAGCAAAATAACAGTCAACTTAGCCAATTCGCCAGGCTGAAAACGGAAACCACCTACGCTAATCCAGCGATGCACTCCATTTACAGAAGCACTGCACAGAGTCCAAATGAGCAATATGATGGTAGCACCCACCAACGGCCAAGTGAACTTACTGCGCAACTCACCAATATCGGGCCCTTTGTAGATAACAAACATTAGTACTAAGCCCACGACCATAAAGAGAAGTTGACGCACAAAAAAATGGAGCGAGCTATACTCATACTCGGCCGACATAGCTCCCAATCCTAGGGAAGCCGACAGCATAACCAAAAGTCCAAAACCGACCAAAGACAAGATAATGGTCATAATAGTGCCCGTCAGCGGTTTATTAAAATATTCAAATTTCAATTTTTTTTATGAACCTCCGGCCTTTTTTGTCGGGCACTTTAGCGGATTTTGAGCGCATATTCAGCAAAAAGTTTGCCTCGCTCTTCAGCATTGCGGAACATGTCGAAGCTGGAACAAGCCGGGGAGAGAAGCACAGTTCCGCCACTTTCTTTTACTTTTTCCCAACCTAAATTAACCGCTTCTTCTAAATCGGAAGCATGGAAAATAGGTAATGTTCCAAATTGTAAAACAGACTTTTCTAATCTGTCGGCCGCTTCTCCGATAAGAATCAAATAATCGCATCCATCGATAATGGCTTTGCCTAAAGGAGAGAAATCAAAACCTTTGTCTTTACCTCCGGCAATTAGCGCCAAAGGACCGCTCTTAAAAGCTTCAACGGCAGCTATTACTGAACTAGTGTTGGTAGCCTTGGAATCATCGATAAAACGCACGCCTTTATAATTGCGCACTTCTTCCATACGATAATGCAAAGGTTTGTGAGCTTCAAAAGCGCGGCGAATAGTCTCTTGATCGATATGGAGAAAGCGAGCTACGGCAGTAGCAGCCAAAGCGTTAGCCAAATTGTGAGGGCCGGGTAAACCAGGATATTCGTCTTCATTCCACTCGACCACAGGTTCGGCACACGATTCATTGCGATACCAAATAAGGCCGTTTTCGTACCAAGTTCCTTTAGCTACAGGATGATCAATCGAAAAGGTCATAATATGAGGGCAAGCCGGAACTTCGGGAGCAGGATAAGTAGGCAACCAGGCGGGCAATTGACCTTCACGTAAAAGCTTGGCCATACGTTTGGCTTCAGGATCGTCGTCGCTAAAAACAGCCAAATCTTTGGGGCCCATACGAGCAAAAAGGCGAGCTTTAGCAGCAAAGTATTCGTCTAAATTGGGATGGCGATCTAAATGATCAGGCGTAACATTGGTAAGTACGCCAATATGAGGATGGAATTGATCGACACTTTCCAGCTGAAAACTTGATATTTCTGCGGTAACGAAACCATCAGGGCGAGCCTTACCAACTTCGGCTACCAAGGGATTGCCAATATTGCCAGCCAATACGGAGCGCTCTCCCAACATGCGATCAATTAAAGTAACTGTAGTAGATTTACCATTAGTACCGGTTACAGCAATAAAAGGAGCTGGAGAAATACTCCAAGCAATTTCTACTTCGCCCAATACTTTTACACCCATAGAAAGAGCTTTTTCTATTAGAGGGCTATGAATTGAAACACCGGGGCTAATAACGATAATATCACTTTTAAGCACACGCTCAGAATGGCCGCCACATTCGTATTCTACGGGAAGTTTACTTAAAGCTTCGACAGCAGCCACTAACTGTTCGGCTTTTCTGGTATCGCTAACCAAAACGTGAGCTCCACGTTGGCTAAGCACTTCAGCCAAAGCGATGCCGCTCTTGCCCATGCCTAAAACAGCGATATTTTTACCTTTATAATCATGGATAATACCGGAGTCATTCATTTATAGACCTCCCAAGCAGTAAAGAACGCCTAATAAAGCTAAAATTACAGAAATAATCGTAAAGCGAGCAGTTACTTGTACTTCGTGCAAACCACTCAATTCAAAATGATGATGAATAGGGCTCATCTTGAAGATGCGCTTACCATGAGTAAGTTTAAAATAAGAGACTTGCATAATTACAGAAAGAGCCTCTATAACGAAAATTCCACCCACCAAAACTAACAAAAATTCTGTGCCAGTTAAAAGAGCCAAAGCGGCCAAAGCTCCACCTAAAGCCAAAGACCCGGTGTCACCCATAAAAACTCGGGCGGGAAAAACATTGTACCAAAGGAAACCTACGCAAGCTCCAGCCATAGCTGCAGAAGCAACACACAATTCAATATGGCCTGTATGAGCAGCAATAATTGCATAAGCTAACAGAGCAGCCGTACATGTGCCTCCAGCTAAGCCGTCTAAACCGTCAGTCAAATTTACGGCATTGACAGTACCGCTAGTAAGCAAAAGGGTAACGGCCAATACAGCCCAGGCACTGCCCACAAAACCGACTAAAGGCACATTTACACCAAAGTTTTGACGTGTAAAAGCCAAATAGCCGAAAAGGATCAATCCCAGGACAAGCAATACGGCCATCTTATGACGCGCTTTTAAGCCCAAGCTGCGATGTTTCATAAGTTTGCTCAAATCGTCGACCATACCCAAACCGGCGCAAACCATTACCGTGAAGCGGAAAATCCATAGGTCTAAAGTGTTGGGAGCCCAAAAGCTAGCGATTAAACCGGCTAAAATAAGCACTATACCTCCCATAGTAGGAGTGCCGGCTTTGGAAAGATGAGCCTTAGGCCCCTCTTCTCTAACTTCTTGTCCCCAACCGTGACCTTTAGCCCAACGCAAAAAGATGGGCATACTTACTAAAGCCAATCCCAACCCCGTCAGAATGGCCAATCCAACCGAATGCAGCCAAGGCAAACTACACATAAAGCGCCTCTTTCCTTAATTTTATAATCCAAAATCTTGCCAATTATACAACATAATCGGCTCTAACCTTTTGAGCCAACGCAGAAAGATTGATCGAATGAGAAGCTTTTACTAATAAATAATCGCCGGGACGACGTAAAGCTTTCAACTTCTCTGAAGCTTGCTCATAGTCGGCAGCCCAAACAGCTTTTAAGCCATGCTCTTGGGCTTTGCGTACCGTATAGCGACTAAGTTCGCCCACGCCAATTAGCAGATCTACACCACAGTTGGCACAAACAATTCCCAGTTCTTCATGCATTTGCCGTTCATTGTCTCCCAACTCCAACATGTCTCCCAAAATAGCTATACGCTGCCTTTTCTGAGAGAAGCTATTTACAGTCGAATCCGCTTCCACTGATAAATCCGACAATTTAGCCAGCAATTGCAAAGCGGCTTTTACCGAACTCGGAGCAGCATTATAAGAATCATCGATTAAAATAGTGCCGTCCGGAGCTATTTCCATTTCCAAACGCTTGCCCGTAAGTGCACAAGAAGCCAAGCCCTGAGCAGCTTCCTCTACCGAGACGCCGACTTCATAACATGCCGCTAAAGCAGCCAACATATTGGCGCAATTGTGACGACCAGGCGCAGGCAAGAAAAGTTCTTTTTCTCCTTCAGGGCAGGCAAAACGCACTTTTTGTCCCCAAATAAGGCGTCGCATGGCAGAATTTGTCGATTTTTCGCCCAAACGTATCTTCTCTTCTGTTTTTAGCAAATGCCAATCAGCCTCAGTATTATCTACAGCAAAGGAGACGCGCTTGCCTAGAGCATGCTCGCACAGAAGTTCATAAAAATCGGAATCTGCAGGCAAAATGGCCACGCCGTCTTTCGAGCTATTGTCCAGCAATTCGGCTTTAGCTAAAGCTATCTCTCGGCGGCTGCCCAGACGTTCTAAGTGAGACTCACCTATTGTAGTAATAATGCTAACTTGAGGTTGGGCAATTTTAGCCAGGCGTTCAATTTCTCCGCGAGCTCGCATGCCCATTTCTACTACTGCCCATTGACTATCTTGGTTTAAAGAAAGCAAAGTCTCGGCAAAACCGACTTCATTATTGTGATTGGCGACAGTAGCTCCCACGCTATATTTTTGGCTCAAAATAGCTTTAGTAAAATCTTTAGTGGTAGTTTTACCCACCGATCCAGTTATGCCTAAAACTTTCACTCCACAGCAGCGCAAATAATAACCGCTAAGTAACAGGTAAGCTTGCAAGCAAGAATCTACAAAAATTATCCGATCTTGATAAGCGGTCGGCACTTCTATTTCTCCGGCTTCACGTTTTGACCAAAGAGAAGCGGCAGCACCTCCTTGCAAAGCCAACTCTACAAAATTATGAGCATTAAATCGCTCTCCACATAAAGGCACAAACAATCCACCCACGACAGGATGTCTACTGTCAGTAAAAATCCCCGTAAAACAATAATAATCAGCAATATTTTGGGGCAGCTCAGCATTGATTACCTGAGCCATAGCGTCGGCTTGCCAAATTTTGTCCATAATCTAGATCGATAAGTTCCGTTTCTAAAAAGATAACTGTACAACAAAGTCCCCCCATCCGGAACGCAAAAGATTCAAGGTGAGAGGACTGCCTAAAGAAGGTGTAAATTAAAGAGCGCTGCCAAAAACGTAGCGACTATGATCCAAAGCTCGACGGTTCCAAGCCGTTTGCATACGAATACGGCTGACGGCCAAATTGTCAAAAGCTCCAGACTGAAGAGCAGACTTGCTTAACGCTTTCTTGGCTTGCTCTACATCGTCAAAGTGGATAGTGCGATCGCCGAACTTTTGGTAAGTTTCATGTCCTTTACCGGCAATCACGACGGTATCGCCAGGTTTGGCATTGCTTATTGCTTTTTCTATAGCTTCGGCTCTATCGTAGATAATTTCTACATGTTCCATATTGGCGGTAGAAATGCCAGACAATATTTGCTTAACAATGCTCTCAGGAGCTTCACTGCGCGGATTGTCGGTCGTGATATAAACTTTGTCGGCTTTTTCCACAGCCAAACGCCCCATAATCGGACGTTTACCCTTGTCACGATCACCTCCGCAACCGAAGACTAAACAAAGGCGTCCGGTAGTAATTAAACGGGCTGAGTCAAGCAAATGCTCCAAACCATCAGGAGTATGAGCATAATCAACAATAACGGTGAAGTTCTGTCCCATACGCACTAATTGGAAGCGACCAGGAACTGCTGTCACCGATTCGAGAGCCTTGACCACACAATCCAGGCCTATACGCAAAGCCATACCTACAGCAGCGGCCGCTAAAGCGTTGTGCAAATTAAACAAACCTGACAATTGCAAATTGACATCGCGCTCGCCAACTCTGGTTTCGAGCGTAAAACTCAAACCGCTGGGGCCGGCCACTACATTGAAAGCACGCACATCAGCCTTGTGACTAGTTCCGTAAGTGATAACCGGAACTCTATCTTTGATAAGTTCGATAAGACGTTCGCTGTAAGGATCATCTAAATTGATCACAGCAAAGGGGCCTACAGCCCTTTCACCATAAACGCCCAGACGAGTGAAGAGTTTCGCCTTGGCTTGGAAATAGTTTTCCATAGTGCCATGGAAATCCAAATGATCCTGAGTTAAATTGGTAAAAACAGCAATATCGTAAGGTATGCCATAAACTCGATCTAAAGCAATAGCGTGAGAAGAGACTTCCATAACGACACTATCTTGTCCAGCTTCGACCATTTGAGCGAATATTTTATGCAAATCGAAAGAGCCGGGAGTAGTATTGGAAAGCTTCTGAACACTTCCAGCCAACCCATTGATTACACCATTAGCACTCATACTGTGCAGGTCGTACTTCTTGCCGATATCGAAACATGTACAGGAATGGTCTGGCTCAATGAACCATTTTTTTAACGCTGCAATACTTTTGTCATCAAAAACTTTTTTATCCCTTAATAAAATCTTCCATTCTTCAACGCTAATATCTATATCACAGACGTATTCACCATCAATTACTTCACATATTTTTTCAATCATGTCCATAACTCTCTTGTAACACAGGATTTGTAATAATGTAAAATCCGTTACACGGCGTTGTATGTAAAGTCATTGGTCTTGGTGGTGGTGGATGTAATGCTGTTAACAGAATGATTGATTCTGGATTAAGAGGCGTTGAGTTCATTGTAGCAAATACTGATCAACAAGTATTAAATGTTTCTCAAGCTGAACATAAGATTCAACTTGGTAAAACAATAACTAAAGGAAGAGGAGCTGGAACAAGACCTGAAGTAGGAAGGGAAGCTGCACTTGAAGCAAAAGAAGAAATTGAGGATGCTTTAAGAGGAGCGGACATGGTATTTATCACGGCTGGAATGGGTGGTGGAACTGGTACGGGTTCTGCGGCAGTAGTTGCTGAAATAGCTAAGGGACTTGGCTGTTTAACGGTTGCTATAGTTACAAAGCCATTTAAGTTTGAAGGACCAAAGAGAATGGATTATGCGCTAGTTGGTATTGATGAGTTAAGAAAACATGTTGATACAATAGTTGTAATACCTAATGATAGATTAAGAGATATAATCGATAGATCTACACCATTAACAGCAGCATTTAAAGAAGTTGATAATGTACTAAGATTAGGGGTTCAATCAATATCTGATTTAATTAGTGTTCCTGGTCTTGTTAACTTAGACTTTGCAGATGTTAGAACTGTTATGGAAGATAGAGGAGATGCCTTAATTGGTATTGGTGTTGGATTTGGAGATAACAGAGCTGTAGAAGCTGCTAAGCAAGCTGTTAAGAGCCCATTACTTGAAACAACAATCAATGGGGCAACTGATTGTATTGTCAACATTACTGGTGGTAACTCAATGACATTATTTGAGGCAGAAGATGCTGTAGAAGTTGTAAGAGCTGTTGCTAATAAAGAAGTTAATATTATATTTGGTTCTGTAATTAATGAAGCTTTAACTGATGAAATAGTTGTTACTGTTATTGCAACTGGATTTGAAGATTCTACTGAGCCTTTATATCGTTCAATTGAGGGGGAAAAGAAAATTCAAGAAATAACAGATGATGATGAGGAATTAGAAATGCCAGCATTTTTAAGGAATAGAGATTTTTAAGAGCGTAAGCTCTTTTTTTGACAAAAAATTTACATTTTATATTGACTGTAAACATAATTTATAATTATAATTATTAAAGAAATCGTAGTAGGAGGGTATATGAAAGATGTTAAAAAAGACAAAATAGAAATAGACGATGACTATATAGAAGATGATGATAGAAGAGTGATTGTTTTTGTAGCATTAGCATTATTAATTATAATTGCTACGGTAATAGGATTACTAGTTTCTCATCAAAAAAATGAGATAAATAAAGATATAAAAGAACCTCATAGAGATTATATAGTTCCTGAATTAGAAGTAGATGATGAAAATAAGATAGTTAATAATGTGGTAGCTCCTGTGAGTATAATTGTTAATAATGAAGAGGATAATCAGGAAAATAATATTAATGAAACATATGAAATAACATATCACTATTATGGAAAAACACATGTTATTAAAGTAAATAATACTGTAGAAAAATATGTGCCTCTTGGTTATAGTAGTTGTAAATATTATATAGATGAAAACAATAGTATTGAATATAACTTCAATGAAAAAGTATCATCTTCAAAAGATATATATATGTCATGTGAAGAAAAAGTTTATACAATTAAATATTCACACTTATCAAATAATAAATCTGAATATAAATTATCAGATGGAATAATTCCTTTAACTGATGCAGAAACAAACTTAATATTTAATGGTTGGTATACTGATAAAGAATATATAAATAAGGTTACAAGTTTATCAGAAGAATTATTAAAATATAGTAATGATGGAATAATTAATTTATATGCATCTTTTATTCCATATTATACAGTTAATTATTATAATAATAGTGGTGAGATTATAGATAGTGTTAAAGTAACTAAGGAGCAATTAAATGATTATAAATTATTAGATGGTAGTAATTTATCATATGAAAATAATAAGTTTTTAGGATGGTCTACTAAGAAAAATAGTATGAAGATAGATTACTTTAATAATGACAGTATTGATGTTTCCAGTGATATAAATTTATATGCTGTATTTGGTTCATCAATAATCATATTTACTGATAATGATAAAGTAATAGAAGCAAGAGCAATTACTAAAGAGGAAGCTGATAACTTTGATTTACCAACTAAAGAGGATTTAGGATTAGAAGCACCTACATATTTTATTCCCGTTGATTCTATAAGTGATAAAACTAAAACAATCGTACCGGATGATACTGAAACTTTACTTGATAATGAAGTTAAATTATCTAATGTTATTTCATCTTCTTTAGAAGACTATAATCCAAAAGTTGGAGATAAAGTAGAAGAAATTGAAAAAGAATTAAATTGGTCTATAGATAAAAAAATAACTGACACAATAACTGGAGAAGAGACCGTTGAAAAAATAACTGATGAAAATGAAGTAAAAGAAATTATCAAAGATAATAATGATAATGAGATAGACACAAAACTTAATGCTGAATGGACAGAACAAAGTATTGGGGAAAATATATAATAGGTTACTTAATGTAGCCTTTTTTCTTTTTTAAATACATGTTATAATTAATATGAGGTTTAAAATGGAAGTATTATTAGATGGACAAAAATTTAATGTGATAGTTGAGAAAAAAAATAATAAGAACATGTACCTTAGAGTGAAAAAGGATGGTATACATATTACATGTAATTACTTTGTAACTAAATCAATGATTCTTTCATTTATAAATAAGAATAAAGACTCTATAATTAAAATGAATGAGGTTGTTAAGAGAAAAGAAGAAAAGGAAGAAGAGTTTTATTATTTAGGAAATAAATATGATGTAGTAATTCTTAATACGGTATCTAAAATAGAGTTCGTTGGAAGTCAAGTTTTTGTTAAAAATAAAACTTATTTAAAAACATTCTTATCAAATGAAGCACAAAGAATATTTAATGATAGGGTTAATATTTGCTATAATTTATTTGAAGAAGATATTCCTTACCCTAACGTACTAATAGGAAAAATGAAAAGAAAATGGGGGTATTGTAATAAAAGAGAAAAATTAATTAAATTAAATTCTGAATTAATTAAATATTCTATAAATGAAATAGATTATGTTATAGTACACGAACTATCACATTTTATAGAATTCAATCATTCTAAAAATTTTTGGAAATATGTAAAAAAGTATTATCCAAATTATAAAGAAGCACAAAAAGTATTAAAGGAGGAGTAGTATGCTTATTACATCTAAAGATAATAATAGAATTAAAGAAATAAGAAAATTATTAAATAAAAAGTATTCACTTGAAAAAGGATTGTTTGTAATTGAAGGTGAAAATCTTGTTGAGGAGGCTATTAAAAATAATTTACTTAAAGAATTATATGTTCTTAAGGGATCTGAATGCAAATATGATTTTCAACATGATGAAGTAACTTATGAAGTTATGAAAAGTATAAGCGATTTAAAAAGTACTCCTAGATTACTTGGTGTAGCTAAAATAAAAAAAGAGGAAAAGATAGGAAAAAGAATTGTTATATTAGATGATATACAAGATCCTGGGAATGCTGGGACTATTATAAGAAATGCAGTTGCTTTTGGTATAGATACAATTGTTTTTTCTAAGTCATCAGTATCTGCATATAATGAAAAAACATTAAGAAGTACTGGTGGTATGATATTTAATACTAATATAATAATAGGTAATATTGAAGAATTTATAAGTGAGATAAAGAATAGAAATATAAAAGTAATAGGCACTAGTCTTAATACTTCTAAATCTCTTGAAACACTTGAAAAAATGGATAATTTTGCTATAATATTTGGAAATGAAGGTAATGGTGTTTCAAAAGATATATTGTCTTTATGTGATGAAGTTATTAAAATAAATATGAATAGTAAATGTGAAAGTTTGAATGTGGCTGTTTCATCTGGAATAGTATTATATAATTTATGGAGTAAAAATGAATGAATATGTTTATGTAGGTAAAATTGTGAATACTCATGCTCTTAAAGGAGAAGTGAGATTATTAAGTAACTTTGAATATAAAGACAAAGTCTTTTTAAGTGGTAAAACATTATATATCGGAATGCATAAATCAAAAGAAATTATAGAGACATACAGACGACATAAACAGTTTGATATGATTAAATTTAAAGGAATAGATTATATAAATGATGTTTTAAAGTATAAAGGTGCATATGTATATGTGTTAAAAAGTGATATTGAATTAAATGATGATGAAATATTACCTGAAGAATTCTTAATAATGAATGTATATAATAATGATAAATTAATAGGTAAAATAGAAGAATATAGAAATGATAATGGTAATAAAATGATAAAAGTTTCTGGTAAATATATACCATACAATAAAGACTTTATTACTAAAATTGATAAGAAAAATAATGCAATATATTTTCATGGAATAGAGGTGTTTTTATGAGAATAGATATACTTACATTATTCCCTAAAATGTTTGATGGTTTTTTATCAGAAAGCATTATTAAAAGAGCTATAGATAAAGAAAAGGTAAAAATTAACATCATTGATATTAGAGACTATACTCCATATAAAAATAACCAAGTTGATGATTATCAATTTGGTGGAGGTGGTGGTATGATTATGATGTGTGAACCTGTATTTAACGCTGTTGAAAGTGTAAGGACAAAAGATTCACATGTTATATTATTGACACCTAGAGGTAAAACATATAACGAAAAAAAAGCAAAAGAATTAAAAGAATTAAAACATCTTATAATAATTTGTGGTCATTATGAAGGGTTTGATGAAAGAATATATACTCTTGCAGATTCATTAGTGTCTATAGGAGACTATATATTAACTGGTGGTGAAATACCTGCGATGGCAATTGCTGACTCAGTAGTAAGACTAATTGATGGTGTTATTACTAGTACTAGTTTAGAAACAGAGAGTTTTAATGATAATTTGCTTGATTATCCTGTTTATACAAAGCCAAGAGAATATAGAGGTATGGAAGTCCCTTTAGTACTTCTAAATGGTAATCATAAATTAATAAATGAGTTTAGAGAAGAAGAAAGAAAAAGAATAACTAAGGAATATAGAGATGATTTATTGTAGGTGATATAATGAAAAAATATATTATTGATAAGGATAACCCTAATGAAAAATTACTGTATTATAATGTTGGTGTAGTAGGCCTTAGTGTAACTCCTAATAAAAGTGTTCCTGGTTATAAAATAACTGCTAAAAAATTAACTTTAGTAGATCCAGATTTAAGAGAGGCTTATATAAAGCAAAAGATAAATAAAAAGATTGATAGAGTTATTAAATTTATGATTAAAATATTAAATGATGAAGATACTAGTGATGAAGATGCTGGGATAGTATTGGATGAAATTAATAAATTAAAAGGTATTATCATTAATAAATATAAAGAATACATGATAGAAAGTGAGTATAAATCATTGCTTACTAAATTAATATTAATAGAAGAAGAATTTAAAAAGAATTATAACCAAAAAACATATTTGAATTATATGACAAATAGTGTTTATGAAGAGGCTATACAGGGAAGAGGAAGATAAATGAATAATGAATTTAAATTAATGAATTTAAAAGGTACTAATGATTTTTTACCAGAAGAACAAATCATTAGAAATAAAATAACTGATACTTTAAGAAAGTATTTTGAATTATATGGTTTTTTACCACTTGAAACTCCACAATTATGCTACTATGATTTACTTGCTAGTAAGTATGCAGGAGGAAGTGAAATATTAAAAGAGGTATATAAATTTAGTGATCAAGGTACTCGCCAAATAGGTCTTAGATATGATTTAACTGTGCCTTTTTCTAAAGTTATTGGTATGAATAAGGGTTTAATTTTACCTTTTAAAAGATATGAGATAGGCAAAGTATTTAGAGATGGACCTGTTAAATTAGGAAGGGCAAGAGAGTTTTATCAATGCGATGTTGATGCCTGTGGTGTTGAAAGTCCAGCTGCTGAAATAGAATACTTCAATATGACTAAAAAGGTATTTGGTGAGTTTGATATTGATATAGAGATAAGATTTAATAATAGAAAGTTTTTAAGTGGATTGCTTGAATATTCAGGAGTTTTAAAAGAAAATATTCCTGCATTTATAACATCAGTTGATAAATTAGATAAAATGACTAGGGAAGAAGTAGAAAAAGAATTAATAGTCCATACTGATAAATTAGTTATTGATAAAGTATTTAATTATTTTAATTATAGTTTCAATGATTTAAAAAATGAGTTAGAAAACACAAATATAGAAATATTAGTACAAGGATTAGAAGAACTTGATAAATTAATTAATTTGATTAATGAATTAGGTCTTAATGATACATGCGTTTTTACTCCTTTTTTAGCTAGAGGATTAGAAATATATACAGGTAGTGTTTGGGAAATATTTGATAAATCTAAAAAATTTAAATCTGCTTTAGGAGCAGGCGGTAGATATGATAAAATCATTACTAATTTCTTACATAATGGTAATGAATATCCAGCAATAGGTATGTCATTTGGACTTGAACCTATATATGAATTGTTACGTCAAAGAAGCAATAATAAAGTAGTAAAGTATGATGTTTATGTTTATGCATTTGATATTGACAAGAATCTATTTGAAATATCTGAATTATTAAGAAATAACAATTTAAAAGTATTAACTGAATTAAATAGTATTAAACTTAAAAAGGCTATGAATACTGCCAATCGTGAAAACATAAAATATGTTGTTATTATTGGCGAAGATGAATTAAAATGTAATTCAGTATCTTTAAAAAATATGATTACTGGTGAACAGGAAATAGTCAAAATTGATGAATTAGTTAACAAAATTAACTAATTTTTTTTATTTGAAATCTTGTTGACTATGTTAAGTTTTTTGTGTTATACTTTAAATATAAATAATAGTAAGGTGGTATGATATGAAAAAAAGAAATTTAAGAATAATAAAATTTATTAGTGTTTTATTATTAATATTCTCATTTAACTTAAGTGTTAATGCAGAAACAACTAAGATTTACTATGCAGATGAAAATGGATTTAGAAAGGTATCTGAAACTGCTCCTGCAGGATTTACTAAAAATGAGGGTGGAGCTGAAGTGACTGGCTATATTACTAGAACAGTAACTGGTGAATATGAACCAACTAAATATTATGCTTGTGCAGCAAATGCTGAAAGCACAGTAATTAAAAATCAAACAGTTCCTTGTGGTAGTGAAGGAAGTACTGATCCAACTCTAACTTATACAAAAGAAGAATTTTATAGTTGTGCTAAAACTCAAAGTGATTCAGTTAATGGTATGAAGACTACAGAAGGTAGTAAGTGTACTTCTTATTCTGATTGGTCAGATGTTTCAACTACTGCATGTGATACATCAAAACCAGAATTATGTAAATCACAAACAAAAATTTTATATTATTGGTATAAAGAGGTAGCAAATGCAACAACAATAGATTTTAGCAATAATACTGCACTTTATGAAGGTATAAAAGCTACAATATCAAAAACAGTTATTAAAGATGCTGAAATTAACTATTTAGAAAACGAAAATGAAAAAAAATATATTATGGTAATTGGTGATATTTCTAAAATCAAAACATTAAGATTTAAAAATGAATACCCAATTGTGACAATTGATGAATTAAGCAAATTTACTGGTTTAGAAGAATTAGTATTAAAAGATAATAAAATTGAAAAAATCGATGCAATAAAATATTTAAAAATAAAAAATCGCCTTGCAAGCCAAAGAAATATTCGCATAATACCAAGTGTCCGCTACTACTGATAGGCAAAAATTCCGTTATGCCTTGTATCACTCCCAACAAAATAGGTATCCAGAAATCCATATATACCTCAAATACTATTTTTTAGTTAATTTTGCAAATTATTCAACTTTATTATATACAAATTGAAATTTTAAATTACTATTTTTGCGTTTTGCTTGAAAATTTAAGCGTAATCTTGTATAATCTTATAAATAAGGAGAAAAATTATGGCATTAAAATCAGGCTTTGTTGCAGTTGTTGGCAGTATAATCTTATAAATAAGGAGAAAAATTATGGCA
>OQVL01001278.1_pt1 | contig 14890 bp, 16 predicted proteins | sample 1691501 | NCBI WGS metagenome assembly OQVL01 (sample SAMN03418253, study PRJEB22391) | human gut metagenome | biome: human-gut; feature: organic feature; material: feces | host: Homo sapiens | place: Tanzania | collected 2013-01
AGCACGACTGTAAATTTGCCCGCGGGGGATTATTGGATAAAAGGCTACGACAGCAAGAATAATTACAGCGGCGGCATCAAAATGACGGTTAATCCGGATGAAACAAATACAATCTGGCTTCATATAGTGTATCAAATTGAGCCGCAAAATACCGGATGGGTTGAAGGCGAAGATTATGTTGTTTCTATTGCTGTAAAGGACGCAAGCGGAATCACCACATATTCCACCGAAATGGGCAAATATGATTCCGGCAGTACAATAACGGCAAGCTGCCTTGTTCCGCACAAAGGAACAGTCAATGCAACATATACTCCTACCCAGAAGAGATCCGACGAAGGATATGTTGAAGCAACCGCAACCAGAGGAACTGTTATTGCTGACTTTGCTGCGCCTACAAACGGAGCAAAAATTGTAATGGGCAGAGAGCTGAAGGTTCACGCGCCGCTTGGTTCTACAATCAGCGCAGGTTATTTGAAGCATTCCTATTACTACCTTTTCGCAAAGCCCACTGTTGAAACCAGAAGCGACGAAGTAGTGGCTACTTTTGTCGGCATTCCCGAAAATCTGCCTGTATTTGTTCGTGTACAGCCCCCGGACGGCGTAACTTATTGGAACTTCGCCGATTTGCGCAACGATATGGCGCTTAAACAGGGCTTGTGCGGAAAAATGAACGAGGACGGCGAAGTCGTAATCACCGCAGAAGATTTGGCAATAGGCGATACTTCGTTCAATAAGAGCACAATTTACCGCTTTGAAAAGAACGGCGTTGACCGCGGCGACATTTACCTCAATATCAACGCTCAGAAACACTGATAGCACCACGAGCATCCAGCAGGTTGAAGGCATGGGAGCACTTCAATACATAATCATAGGCAGGATGTACATAGCCCTTTTCAATAACTCTTACAGCCTCAGCCTCATACTTGTCAAACAGGTCAAAGAGCAAATCAGCATCAGACAAATCAAAGGCATAGGTAGACTGCTCAAACTCATTCTGATGGAAAACATCACCATAGGTGTAGTCACCAGTCCACTGAATGTCATAAACATTCTCCACGCCCTGAATATACATAGCCAGACGCTCCAGACCATAGGTAATCTCTACAGCAGTAGGCTTAATATCCTGACTGCCTACCTGCTGGAAATAGGTGAACTGGGTGATTTCCATACCATCCAGCCATACTTCCCAGCCCAGGCCCCAGGCCCCCAAAGTTGGAGACTCCCAGTTATCCTCTACAAAACGGATATCATGCTCCTTTGGATTAATGCCAAGACGCTCCAAGGAAGCCAGATACAGCTCCTGAATATTGTCAGGGGATGGCTTCATAATAACCTGGAACTGATGATGCTGATACAGACGGTTTGGATTGTCGCCATAACGGCCATCAGCAGGACGTCTGGATGGCTCCACATAAGCTACATTCCAAGGTTCAGGCCCCAAAACCCGCAAAAAAGTAAATGGGTTCATAGTACCTGCACCCTTTTCTACATCGTAAGGCTCGCCCAAAATACAGCCCTGTTCTGACCAGAACTGCTGCAAAGCCAGGATGATTTCCTGAAATTTCATATAAGTTATCCTCCTTCAAAGATGTTACAGTGCAAAAAAATACGCCCCTGTAACATTTACAAAAAATGCTACAGGGACGAGTAATTACCCGCGGTTCCACCCTGCTTGAACAGAAAACTCTGCTCCGCCTCATGGATATTTGCTTGCTGCTCCAAAGCGCCCTTCGTTCCCCTGCAGGCTTTCACCCTCCCTGCTCGCTAAAACGGAACTACTCCTCTTCTTCATTGCAAAATGAGTCTATCAAATTTTGCGAGAATTGTCAATCTGGGAAATACAAATATATTAAAAATTATATTATACGTATTTCAGCACATCCTTCAATTCCTCTATAATCCCCGTAGCTGCCTTTTGGTTCAAAACGCCTTTTTTCGCCTTCAAGGCATAAACTTTAAGCCCTGCATTTAGTGCAGCCGAAATACCTGTAGGAGAATCTTCAACAGCAATAGCGGTTTCCGGATGCAAATTCAAGGCCGCCATAGCTTTCTGATAAATCTCAGGATGGGGCTTGTGCTGCTCACAATCAACACCACTTATATAGAAATCTACCAACTCCTCTACCTTGGCTGCCTCCATCATATTTTCTATTTCATATCCTACAGATGAAGAAGCTATACCTACCTTCAATCCCTTTTCCTTCAAAGCTTGAAAAACCATCTTTACTTGTGGATTTAACAGCTTGCCAAAGGGAATGGGATCTTCCGTCCAGGTCTTTCGATATTCCAGCTTCAGTTTTTCTCTAAGGATTTCATCATCAGGCACCAGCGCTTCCCAAATAGCCTTTTCATTGGAACCTACAAACTGAGATCCATCGCCCTGACTAATTCCATGCTTGGCCAAAAATATCCCTCGGCGCTCTGTATAAAAAGCCTCTGTATCAACTAATACCCCATCCATATCAAAAATTACGCCCTGAATCATATTATTTTCCTCCTGATATAATATTTAAAAAGGAGACTGCCACAGCAGCCTCCTCAGCAACATTTGCCAAATATTAGTATTCAAGCTTCCACATATAACGACGCTTAGTGAGAGGATGCTGACGAATATAGGACAGTTCCTCTGCATATACACGGAATACAGCGGTGTGAATCAGTGGATCAAAATAGGTTGCCACAGAACCATCAATTACAGAGGACAAACCATAATCCTTAGCATCCACAACAGTAGTCAAAGCATCAAAACGCTGGAGGAAGGTGAGAGCACGAGCATCAATCTTGCGAGTCTTGCCATCATTCATCAGCAGAACAAAAGGAACATCCTTCTCCACAATCTCAAATGGGCCATGGAAGAATTCTCCAGAATGGAAGCTTCCGGAATTTATCCACTGCATTTCCATCATCAGGCAAATGGAGGTAGAATAAGCAACCTCAGCACTTGCGCCACTGGACATTACATAAACTACAGGTGCATCCTTGTAAGCTACAGCAAATTCTTTCGCTGCCTTCTTAGCACTCTGAGCGGAATTCTCAGCCAGCTCAAATACCTTGTTGAAGCCATCAATCATAGCCTCATATCTGTCATAGCCCTCGGTCTGCTGCAAAATCTCCAGAGCCAAAGCCATAACATAACCCATTTTTTCCAGCTTAGCTGCATAATTTGCCTCAAAACCATGTACGATAGTGTAATCAGCGTCTTCTGTCAGAGGGGAATTTGCGACATGGGTAACGCTGACTACTACCGCACCTGCTGCCTTAGCCACAGCATTGGCCTTAACAGTCTCTGGTGTAGTACCGCCCAGAGAGGCAGTAATAACTACAGTAGTATCTCCCAGCCAATCAGGAGTATCCATATTAAACTCATTAGCTGTGTAATGAGATACTCTCAGCTTTTTGCTAGCATTAGCAAGGAAATACTTAGCTGGATAAAGCTCTGACTTGGAAGCTCCACAGCCTACAAAGGCTACATTTTCCACCTGATGCTTGCTAACAATGTCTGCTACGATGTTCTTTGCCTGTGCTAAATCAATGTTGTACATAAAAAATCCTCCTAATTTAAATAGATTACCTAAAAAACAATTTATTATTTAAGCGAAAATTCCCAAGGCATTAAATACTATGCCGCCTACAATACATATGGCTAGCATTTTACCTGTAGAAAATTTATGCTTAATCATCCAATACATACCAGCTGTCAAAGCCAGCGGTATCATCTGAGGCAGAATACTATTAAGTACATCCTGCAGCACCAGATTAGTTGCTTCAAATTTAATTGGAGTAACAATACCTATCATACTGGCTACCATAGCACCAATAACCATAACACCTACGATACTGCAAATGTGCAATACCTGCTCCATCAGATTGCCTTCCTGCAACTTGGACAGATATTTTTCTCCCATCTGATAGCCTAATTTGCCACCATACCATGTAACAAGCCATGCAGGCAAAAAGGACAACAGAATTGCCAAAATCGGTCCCAAAACGCTGCCCTGCTGAGCTAGGGATATACCCAAACCAAAGGCTATAATACGTACAGTTCCCTGAAAGAAAGAATCTCCTATACCAGATAAAGGGCCCATTAAGGAAGTCTTTACTGTATTAATGGTATCAGGGTTAAAATTTTCTCTATCTCTAGCATATTTTTCTTCCATAGAAGAAACCAACCCCAAAACAAAGGAACTGGTCTGAGGCGTACAGTTGTAAAAAGCCATATTTCTTTCATAGGCCTCTTTTTTTCTGGCTACCTGCTCAGGATCGTTCTTATCTGGATATAATCTCTCCAAAGTTGGAGCAATACCATACATAAAGCCCATGTTCATCTGACGTTCGTAATTCCATGTTGCCTGAATAGTCCAGGACCGCCAGAAAAATTCCCAAGTTCTGCGCAAATCACTAATCTTCTCTGCCATAATCTATTTTCCTTTCCCAGCCATTACAAATCGTCATCATCTTCTAATGGATCATAATCATCTGCAGCTTGTGCCCCACCAGTAGTTGCCGTAGCTGACTTGACACTGTTGACAATATAGGCAAGAATACAAGCAAAAATCGCTACTGCCGTAATACCAAGATTCAGATATGCCACTATGAAAAAGCCTAATAGGAAATATACAACCAACTTGTTATTCATCATAGTTGAAAGCAGAAGCGCAATACCATAAGCGGTAAGGAACTTTGCTGCCAAATTCAGGCCATCTGTCAACCAGGCAGGAATCATAGCCACCAAGGACTGAACCACATCTGTGCCTAGATATACAGCAAGGAATATAGGTACAAAGTAGGTCAAGGAATACAGCACAGGCCCCCAAAAAATATGCAATGCTCTTGCTTTGCCAAAATTTCCCTCATTAATGGCATTATCTGCCATATGAGTCAAGGTTGCCAACAAGGTACGAACCAACACGCCGATCATCTGTCCCAAAACACCTATTGGAATAGCCAAGGCCAAAGCCACCTCTGTTGGTGCTCCAGTCAAAATAGCAAAGGCTGTGGAAATAATAGCCGCCATATTCAAATCTGGTGGTGTTGCAGCACCAATATTTACTACCCCCAGACTCATAAGCTCAATAACTGCACCTACAGCCAAGCCAGTCTGTACATCCCCCAGAGCCAGACCTACCAAGGTCGATGTCACCAAAGGTCTTTCCAGATTCAATCTACCTAGCAGACGAGAATCCAATATGCAGATTACGCCGATAATACCTAAAATACACGCAGTTGAAAACATTTGCACATCCCCCTATCAGAAATTCAAATCTTCTTTTTTGTAGGCTGGTGTCTGCTGCATGAAAATCTCAATTCCCATAGACAGTATCTTTTTGGTATTCTCCTCATCCTCAGGTGTCAGGAAAATCGAGCCACCATATTGCTTGGAGCCTGCTACATTGGCAGTAGCGCCATAATTGATTGTGGTAAGCTTAGGATATTTTTGACAAAAAGCTGCTAAAGTTGCTGTATTGCCAAAAATCATCATAATATTTTCATCCAAGGTTTCAACCTTTGGCATTTTAGCCAATGCCTTTTCCAAAGTAAAAATATTAAGTCTTACACCAGTTGGCTTGCTTAAGGACAATGCAGATTTTTTCAGTTCATCGTTAGCTGCGGCATCATCCACTATGATGATACGCTGCGCACTTATGTGATTAACCCAACCAAATACTACCTGACCGTGCAATAATCTGTAATCAAGTCTTACCAATTTAATCATAAATCATCATCCTCCTCATCAGCAGCTAACAGCATGGCATTACAGTTCACAATCTGATTTTTTGCTTCTTTTATCATTTCATTTAGCTGATTCCCATCAAGCTTTTCTTCTGTGGTAGCCAGACTCAAAGCTAAAGGTATATTCATTCCGCATACTACATTCATAGCAGGATATTCCTTCAAAAGAGCGAGCATAGTGTTATTGACACTTCCCCCCAACAAGTCAGTCAATACATATACATCATCATCCTTGGCAAAAGTTGCCAGTAACGAGCGCATACGAATATCTATTCCTTCCTGTTCATCTCTCGTAGTCGAAAGCCAATGCAGATTATCCTGTGGTCCGAAAATCATCTCAATTGTATGCTTCATACCCTTAGCCATATCCCCATGAGATGCTAAAATTATTTGGTTCAACTTTGTCCCCTCCTTATGTATTCTATAATGTCGTAATCGTTATAGATGTTATGGTTATATAATAACGACTATATCGTTATTTGTCAAGAGTTTTTAAAAAAAATACCTTTCAAACAGATAAATCTCTGTTCAAAAGGTATTTGCTATTTAAAGCTCAAACATATAGCGAGAGGCAATATAATATTGCCGCCCTATGCATATAGGATTATTGGCTTCATCCACAAAATGTACATTCATGAGAAATAGCGGCTCTCCTTTGGGAATCTTTAAATCTTGAGCTTGCTCAGTTGTTGCCCTAGCCAGCTCAATTGAACGATATACCGCATTAGCAGGCATATGCCCTGATATTTCCTTAATAGCCTCAAAGGATGAGCCATCGTTTAGATTTTTGTGCATTAGTTCTTGATATTTTTCATAAGGCAAAAATAGATTTTCCATAAAAATCGGCATATCATCTGCCGTCCGCACACGTTGAACATGTATCAACAAGCTGTCTTCTGGCAGCTGCAGGAATTCCCTTTCATCTGCTCTTGCAGGAACTATCTCCCTTTTTATAAGCCTTGCTCCTGCTACTACACCATTATGCATACAAGTTTGCGAAAAACTTTCTAAAATATGATTTCCCACAATGCGGCGATGCAACAACGGTGAGCTGACAAAGGTTCCACGGCCCTGTTTTTTTATCAAATATCCTTCACTGCTAAGCTCCTCAATAGCCCTCCGGACTGTAATTCTGCTTACATCATAGGCAGAGCTTAGTTCTGGCTCTGTGGGAATTTTATCTCCCTTTTTGTATTTGCCATTTTTTATATCTGTTTTAATATCATCTTTAATTCTCATATATAATGGTTCATTAGCCATAAATATCTCCCCCGTATATCATTATATACATCTTATCGTTATATACATCCTATTATTATATAACCTTGTAGTTTATATAATAATATATTTTCTGCAAAAGTCAAGTATAGTCTTTGCATACTATAACGTCACCTCCACCATTGTTGATATATACTTATTTTTTCACTATAATATAATTTGTAATATTTATACTAAAATACCACATTTTTTTAGGAGCCTTGCCTATGAAACGACGAAATTTATATACTCTGATTTTGATTATGACAGTAGCAGTGATTTTTGCAGTAGGCCTATCCATGCTGGTACTGCCTCAAAAGGATTTGTCCCTCCATCAAAATGAGAAAAAAATCATCTTTGGCGGAGTTTATATGACCTTAAACAATCCCTTTTATCAGATTATTGATACGGAAATGCGAAGCCTGATTGAGGCCAACAACGGGATTCTACTTACCCGCAATCCTTCTCTAAATGCCGAAAGACAGCAGGAGCAGATTTTGGAACTGGTGGATTTGGGAGCCAAGGCCATTTTTGTCAATCCTGTAGATGTGGACAATATTGCCCCTGCCTTGGAAAAAGCTCGGCAAAAAAATGTAAAAATTATCGCTATTGATACCAATTTTCCTGATAACAATCTAGCTGACTGCACCATTGTTTCAGATAATTATTTAGCTGGTATGCAATGTGGGCAGCATCTATTGGACCATCGCAGCTCAGCCCATATTGCTCTTCTGACTCATCAACAGGCCATGTCAGCTCAGGAACGAATTGACGGCTTCCGCAATGCCATCAAGGATAAATCAGAATTTCAGGTGGTGGCCACTGAGGATTGTCTAGGCCAGTTGGAGCTGGCTATGCCTGCTATGGAAAAAATTCTTCAGGAGCACCCTGATGTAGATGTGGTTATGGCCCTTAATGACCCAGCCGCCATGGGAGCTGTTGCTGCCCTGCAGCATGCCGGACGGCTTAGTGGCACCTCAGTTTATGGTGTCGACGGCAGTCCTGATGTAAAAGAAATGATTGCCCATGGTGCCATTACAGCCACAGCAGGACAGGAACCCCGCAAAATCGGTATTCTGGCTGTGGAAAGTGCCTTCCGTCTACTGGGTATGAAGAACTCTCTGCCACAAAGATTCCATATTGACCAATATAATGATCAAAGTGTAATTGCTCTGCCTACCATATTGCTGACTAGGGAAAACCTCAGCCAGCACCCCAATATAGGCTATTGAGAGGTTGATTATGGGAAAATATATAAAATTTTTTATAGGCCTATTGGTTTTGACATTGGCTGTTATTAGATTTTGGCCTGCTTCTCCCCCGGTCCTAACTGTTGCCATCTGCGCCGACAGCTACTGGGGAGTACCAGATGGCCATCCCACTGCTATATGGGAAAAAGCCATAGAAAAATTTCAGACACAACATCCCAATGTTCAGGTAAAGCTAATAGCTGGCGTACAAAAGGCGGATTATGGCGAATGGTTAGCCGAAAAGCTGCTTTCTGGTCAAGAACCTGATGTATTCCTTATTCCCAGAGAGGATTTTGACAATTACGCCTCCAAAGAAGCAGTGCTGCCCCTGAATAATCTCATAGAAGCCGACAGTGATTTTGACACCACTCTTTATTATCCTGTTTCCCTGCAATCAGGACAGCTAGGTAGTACCTTTTATGCCCTGCCTCTGGAAAGTGTCCCCACCCTGATGTTTGTTAATAAAACCATGCTAAAAGATCATCAGATTCCTCTGCCTTCACCTACCTGGACCTGGCAGGATTTCTACAGCATTTGTCAACAAACCACCCAGGATGCTAATGGAGATGGCAAATTGGACACCTTTGGTGCCTACGGCTACAACTGGCAGCAGGCTGCCCTAGACAACAACATATTACTATTTCAAACTGATGGCAATAATCGAATAGCTCATTTTGAAGGGCCAGACCTAGAGGCAGCTATTCATTTTGTCCGCAGTCTGCAGGAGCTGAATCAAGGCTATCGGCCTACAGCCAGAGATTTTGATTTAGGCCATATTGCTTTCCGGCCTCTTACCTTTGCAGAATATCGCACCTATCAGCCATATCCTTGGCGGGTGAAAAAATACAGCTCCTTTGATTGGGATGTAGTTCCCTTTCCTGCTGGCCCGGCTGGTCAAAATCTTTCCCATGTAGATACTATGCTGATGGGTATTAGCAGACATAGCAAAAATCCTCAGCTGGCTTGGGAATTGCTGAAAACCTTTTCCTATAACCAGGATGTACAAAAGTTGATTTTAACCCATTCCTTGGGTTTGCCAGTACGCAATGACATTCTTACAGAAGCAGACAGTCAGAAAAGCTTTCAGCAATCCATGGGAGCTACTAATCAAAATCTTACTCTATCCGCTATTCATACCATTATGCTGGAAGCTGTACCTGAGCCGGTATTCCGCCAGAATCAGGAAGCTATGGAAAAAGCCAACAGCTTTATTTCCCGTATTATTGAGGAAAATCTGCCCTTGAATAACAATCTGAACCAATTACAGCGGGAAATCAACAGCCTGCTGCTGCAATAAGGAGCAATGATTTCCATTACATCTACTCCAGCTCCTCCTGCACCATATTAATCTGTACCGTCCATATAGCCAACTGAGTACGATCCCGCAAATCCAGCTTGCTTAGAGCTGTACTTAGACTATTCCGCACTGTCCCCTCTGACAGCTTCATATACTGAGCAATTTCCTTATTAGAAAATCCCCTTCCCACCAATTTGGCAATATTCCTCTCTGTTTTGGAAAGCTCCCTCACACCTAATTCATCCACCTGAATAGCAAATTTACTCTGTCTTTCCTGCTGTTCTGCGGGACTAATAATCTCTGGTGCATTTTCTCCAAGCTGAACTAGAGAAGAATTTTCAGCAAAAAGCTTTACTACCTTGGTGACAATATCCTTGTTCAACATAGCCTCCCCAGCAGCCACCTTGCGAATAGCCTCTGTCAAATCCGGCACAGAAATACCCTTTAACAAATATCCACTGGCGCCATATTTCAACCCATTAAATACATATTCATCATCATCAAAGGTAGTCAGAATAATAATTTTGGTAGCAGGGTATTTTTCCTTAACCGCCTTGGTAGCCTGCACCCCATCCAGTTGAGGCATCCGCACATCCATGAGAATAATATCCGCTGGTTGTTTTTCCAGCAACTGCAACAGCTCCATGCCATTGCAGGCCATGCCCACCACCTGAATATCCTCATTTATATCCAAAACAATTTTCAGACTTTCCCGTATCAAATCCTGATCATCAGCAATGATTACCTTTAACACACTTCTTCGCCCTTTCCCTCTAGTTGCTACTCCATCTTTTAATTTAGTTAAGCAATATGATTTATTGGCAACTCTATCTCCAGCACAAAACCCTTGTCACTCCAATAATCCAATCGTCCGCCCAGCATTTCCACTCGTTCAGACATATGATGCAGGCCAAATCCTTTTTTGATATGTGGACAACCTATACCATTGTCCCGTATCAAAATTTTTAAATAATTACCCTCCTGCAACATAAAGATTTTCACCTCTGTAGCATGACCATGACGACTGGCATTGGTTAAGGCTTCCTGTACGATTCGATACAACACCTCTGTCTGATCCTCTCGCAGGTTCTCCGGAAAATCATCAAATTGCAGTTGAATCTTGACACCACTGGTTTCACCAAATTCCCGCACAACCTTGCCTACAGCTTCCTTTAGTGGCAAGGTTTCCAAATCCTCCGGCCGCAGCATATGCATACTCCGCCGCACATCCTTGATACCATGCTGAGCAGCAGCTCGGATTTTGGTCAGCTGCTCCTTGGTAGCCTCTGGGGCATAATCCATCGTGACGATAGAAGCATCCAAACCAGCAATAATCCCCGTAAGAGCATGACCTAAAGTATCATGAATCTCTCTGGCCAAACGATTTCTCTCCTTGATTTCTGTCATGCTGGCAATAGTCATAGCATATTCCCGTAGCTTCTTATTGGCCTTATACAATGCTCCATTGGAATTATTCAACTGGCTATTGGTTTCATAAAGCAATTTATTAGTTCTTACCAGCTGAGCATTCAGACTAGCAATTTCTTCTGCTTCCTTGCTTTTTTCCTGCAGCAACACCGCCATATATATAACAAAAAAAATAATATTTCCATAAACCAGCATATTTTTCAGGGAAAGCAATGCAGCCTGAACACCATGATTATAATAACCTACATAGGAATCAAAGCCCACTACCCTAGGTTGCAGCATAGATACATTATAACTGATAATGCCATATATAATCAGCATCGCTACCAACATAATAAACAGCCTGTTCCGCCCCTGATAGCAGTACATCAAATCTGCCACCAGCAGCAAAACCACCCCATCATAGGATAGACTGATGCTATACAACAAAAAAATACAGCTTATCAGCTCCACCAAAAAAATTCCCAAGCGCCACATAACAGAAATTCCTGTTAAATGACTGTACAAATAACCACAACCTGTTAGCACGCCATAAGATAAAAAAGTATGCAGCAACATGGTATCCGCAGGCAAAGGCACTCCCGGCACCTGTTGCAAAAATTGATGAGCCAACATAGAGTGATTTATTTTCTGCTGAGTAATAGCCATAAAGCCTGCCAACAGCACTACTATCAGCCCGTTGTACACCGTCAAAACTCTATGAATTGTCCCAGCTCCTATATGAACCTGTTCCTCCATATATGTCATCTATGAGCCTCCTTTTTTTCTAGCCATTCTATTTTTCATCTTTAGCCAAGCTAATATTCTAGGCTATTCTGCCTTATTAGACTCAATCATCAATCAGTATACTTTTTAGGACTATAATAGTCAATAAAAATGCCACAACGCCAAACACCCTGCCGGAAATCCGACAGGGTACGATGAATACGCTGAATGTTAGGCAACATATTCATATATTGGTTGGATATATATCAAGATTAGTAGCTCAGACCTGGGTCAAAGAAGCCAATCAATACACCTACAAAGGCGATTACCACCAACAGTCCCATAACTGCAGTTGGAGAAATATTCTTCTTGGCCATCAACCACCAGCAGAAGATAACAGCACCAGCAGAAAGCATCTTAGGGAAAATACCATCCAGGGTTGCCTGCAAAGCTCCGCCGCCAGGCAGTGGCAAGGCAGTAGTAATATTTATCCAGGAAGCAGCTACAGCACCAATAACCACAGTACCAATCATCAGAATAGAATCACGGACAGCCTGAGCCTGCTCGCCAACCAAAATTTCAACAGCCTTACCACCTAGGGAATAGCCTTTGTCAAAGGCAAATCTCATGCCAAACCACATCAGCATATTCCATACCACAATATAGAAGATAGCTCCTAATGGACTACCATCAGCAGACAGGCCCAAACCGATGCCCAAAAGAATTGGTATCAGAGTACCAACAATCAGAGAATCACCAATACCAGCCAGAGGGCCCATCAGACCTGCACGGATACCATTGATAGCATCGCCATCAATAGGCTGACCATTGGCCTTGGCTTCCTCCATGCCAGCGGTCATACCAACAACCAGTGAACCAATCTGAGGCTCTGTGTTAAAGAAGGCAGTATAGGTCTGCATAGCCTTTTTCTGATCCTCTTTTTTGTCATACAGCTCCTCTACTACTGGCAGCATGGCACAAAGATAGCCAAAGGTCTGCATATGCTCCTGGGAAAAGCAGGTCAGATTGCCATAGAACCAGGAGAGAAATGATTTATTTAATGTCTTTTTGCTAAGTTTTTTCATAATCAAATATCCTCCTCGTCATCATCATCTACAGCAGCAGCCGCAGGCTTTTTGTTCATGCACATCATAACCTTGTAGTTAATTACGGCAAAGAAAGAGCCGATAATAGCAGATGCAATCAGGTTCAATCCCAGGCAGGCAGCCAGAGTAAAACCAAAGAGGAAGGTCAGGAAATCCAAAGACTTCTTTACTACCTGCTTCAAGAGAATAGCAACGCCGACTGCTGGCAGCAGGGAACCAACAGTAAACAGGGTTTTCATGGCAATGCCATCCATTGGCATATAGGCCTTCATCAAATCAACCATGCCTGCACCAGCCATAGTAATAACTACAGTTGGCAGGAAGGAACATACCATATGAGAAATCCAAGGCAGTCCCATATCTACCATATACAATCTATGGAATTTGCCTTCTTCTACTGCCTTCCAGCCAATATGCTGCCAAATCAGGTTCATGGTAGCAGTACCATAGAATAATACAGTACCCAGAGTACCTACAGCAGCACCCAAGGCAGCAGCCATAGACTGTGCCTGGCTGGTAGCAGGATCAAGCCCCAGAGAATTTACAGCACAAATAGCCAGTGGAATACCAATATAGGATACAGCACGAACATCGGCAGAAACAGTACCACCTGGTGTTACCAGTGCAATATAGATAACCTGAATTGCTGCACCAATAATAATACCGGAACGAATATCACCTAGAATAATACCTACAATTAAACCTGCTACCAGTGGACGGCCCAGGGTATAGTTACCAAAGGTAGTACCACCCAAGCCAGGCATACTGGACAGGCAGGCGCACAATCCTAATAGGATTGCCTGAAACATACTTATTTCCATTGTTTCTCACTCTCTTTCCTAAAAATACTTCATAAAATTATATAACACTTCTGCCCCAGAGCTGGTGCCCCCTCAGACAAGCCGGCTATTCTGTTGCAGTTATTACCTATTAGTTAAAGCCAAACTGACCTCGGAATTTCTTCCAATTGCCAATGGCAGCTTCCTTAATCAAAGCAAACTCTACCTCATAGCCCTTCTGCATGATGGCTTCCAGAGCTTCTGCTTCCTCCTGAGTAATGGACTGATTATTGCCCAGCTTGGTTGCATCTGGACGGTCGTTGCATGGTCCAATAATCACAGTCTTGACCTTGTCAGGTACAAATCCCTGGTCCACCAGAATCTTTTTCATATCAATAGGGTTTTTGGTAATCAGGAAATATCTAGTATCACTGTCAATAACCTTCTGGCATTTCTTCTGCCAATCTTCCATGGTCCACACAAAAGTCTTTTTGCCGGAAGCACTCTTATAGGCTGCTTTCAATACAGAATTGTTAGCTGCTGCATCATTAACAGCCACAATACCATCACATGGATATTCCAGTGCCCATCTAGTACAGGTCTGACCATGAATCATTCTATCGTCTACTCTTACAAATGTAATTGACATAATATATTCCTCCTATTTCTTACAAATCCTCATCTTCGTCATCTTCAACTGCTACAACAAATTCCTGTACGCCACCCTTGGCCTCTTCCATAATAGTATCTCCAAGAGTTTCCATATCCAGGGACTCTCCAGAAAGAACCACTGTTAATGCCATAGGCAGACTCATACCTGCAAATGCCCGTGTGTTGTTTAACAGGCCTTTCTCAGCAATAACATTCATGGTAGTGGTCAAAGGAGAACCACCCATCAGGTCTGCCAATACCACCAACTTATCCTCTGGGGTAATCTTTTCCACCAGCTTGGCTACATTGACAGCCAGCTCATCTGCTCCCATACCGTCCTTCAAACCTGTGGACATTACATTGGGATTATCGCCAGCAATCATCTTAACTGCTGTATGCAGACCAGGAGCAAATTCCCCATGGCTGACCAAAAGTGTATAAAACATTTTCTCCACTCCTTGTTTTGAATCTGTAGTTTTTCTTGACACTTATTATTTTAGCGATTTTGAAATTAATTACAGCTGAATTTTGTCATATTGACTTCGTTTTTTTGCCATGACATTTGTCATATAACAGGAAAAAGCCCAACTGCCAACGCAGCTGGGCTGAATAAAATATAATTTATTTTTCCAAATTCTGATTTATCGAGGTGCATTTATTACCTAATATGGCGATATGGGAGTACCC
>OQVL01001280.1_pt1 | contig 14884 bp, 6 predicted proteins | sample 1691501 | NCBI WGS metagenome assembly OQVL01 (sample SAMN03418253, study PRJEB22391) | human gut metagenome | biome: human-gut; feature: organic feature; material: feces | host: Homo sapiens | place: Tanzania | collected 2013-01
TTACCTTGTTGCAGCAATAACTGTCCGAATTTAGCAAGCGACTCGCTCTGCAGATAAAGACCCCAACCTGCCGTGTTGATACCTTCAGGACTCATTTCCCATTTCACCTTATTAATATGAAGCGGTTCGAAAAGACGTGGCTTTAAGTATTCCAGCAACGTCATACCCGTTACCTTCTGAATGATGGCAGAAAGCAAGTAGGTGTCAAGAGAATCATATTGGAACTTGGTACCAGGTTTACAATTCATAGGATGGTTCAGATAAGTCTTGACCCAGTCTAAGTGCTCAGTTCTTACTTCATTGAAGAAAACGAATCCCGATCGCATGGTAAGCAAATCTTCTATGGTGATGTCAGAGAGCCATTCGCTCACTTCCTTAGGCAGATATTCAGGAAAGAAGGTAGCGAGACGGTCGGTTAACTTCAAGCGGTGTTCGCCGATGGCGATACCGATGGCTGCCGATGCAAATGTCTTGGAGCAGGAGAAGAGGGTGTGGCCATATTCCGCCTTGAATGGGGCAGGATGGATTTCGCCTATCACCTTGCCGTGACGCATCACGATGGCACTGTGGATATCGGTCTTGGAAAAAGACATCAAGGAGTCGAAGAATGCTACGACCTGCTTGCTTTTTACTCCTGCCTGCTCTGGGGCAACACGAGGAAAATCGCCGGTTTGGGCTTCTGCTGAGAGAAGCCCAAAGGCGAGTGATAATGTCAGAAAAAGTTTTTTCATATCGGTGAATGTTTCCTTATTTGAACAGTTGTGGAATAAACTGCAGGGTGTACTGTCGCCAGTTGCTCCAGATATGTCCACGGCTGCTCTCATGATAGGTGTATTTCAATCCATCCTTGTCCATTCGTTCCATCAACAGCTTGTTGTTGTTCATGTGCTGATCTTCCTTTCCAATGGCAATCCAGTAGAGCTTTACGCCTTTCTTAGCCTGTGTGGCAAGTTTGGTATCCAGGTTGGCGTAGGCAGGGAATGCCTCCATGTCAATATCCTTGAAGTTGACTCCTGCAGAGAAGAGTCCCACATAGTCGAACAAGTCAGGGTAGTTGGCTGAAATCATCACAGAGTGAAGACCACCCATGGAGAGACCTGCGATGGCGCGGTGCGCTTTGTCTGCCTTGGTATTGAAGGTAGCATCAACGTAATCTACAATCTCAGGGAAGGCTGTTTCGAAAGTGCCATCCTTGAAGTGAGGCAGGAAGTTGGTCATTACAGGCTTGTAGTTCTGGTTCTCGAAAGTTTCACCTGCCGCAGCCTGTTTGGCAATGTTGCCGTTTGGCATGACCACAATCATTGGCTTACATTTCTTTTCGGCTATGAGGTTGTCCATGATGCGTGCGATGTTACCCAGTTCGAGCCAGGCATTTTCGTCGCCTCCACTTCCATGAAGAAGATAGAACACTGGAAATTTCTCGTCAGTCTTGCCATAAGTTGGAGGAAGATAGATGTTCATGCGACGGTCTGTGTTGGCACTGTTGGAATGATACCATACGGTGCGAATCTGTCCATGAGCCACGTCGTGTACCTGGTATTTATCAGCGCAGCCATTGCCCACATAGAAGATGCTGAAGACGTTGCCTACATCCCTGCGGGTGAAAGGATTGGTTGGGTCGATGCTTGTTACTCCATCTACGTCGAAGCGATAGGTGTACATTTCTGAAGGCAACTTTGGGGTGGTGTAAGTCCATACGCCCTCCTTGTCCTTCTTCATGATGCCTGTTCCCTTATTTGCCTCCCAGTCGGCGATTACCTTTACCTTCTTTGCTTTAGGAGCCTGGATACGGAAGGTTACGGTGTTGTCGGCGTTCACTTGTGGAGAAACGAGTTTTCCTGAGCGGAATGATACATTCTGCTGTGCGTTCATGCTCATTGCTGCAGCGAGCATGAACAGGATTGAAATATACTTTTTCATATCTTGAAAATGTTTAAAATTGTTTGTTATTTTGTAATTTAAAAGTTGAGTTTTGCGCCAATCTCTACGGTGAATGGACGTATATAGTTGCCTGCCATCAGTGTTCCGGCGTATCTGCTGCCATCAGTTATCAGATCGGAACCTGGGATGGTACCCTGGGCACCCGTCTGATTGAGGAAATTAACGAGGTTGACATTGAAGGTGAGATATTTGTTGTACTTGTAGCTTGCACCTGCAAATGTTTCCCATCTACCTTCGAAATACACAGAGTTGCCCACGTTGGCATACTGCTTGCTAAAGTAGCGGAACGATGCCCAGACATTGAAGCGGTCGTATGTATAGTTTGGGTCTAACTCAATCAATATTTTCGACTGCTTGGTAACGGTTTTGTCGCTGAAATCATAGGTCTTGTTGAATGCCTCGAACTTATATCCTGTGTACTTAGGATTCTGGTAAGTGAACATGGCATGGAACTTGAATCCCTTGAATGGCGAGAACATGGCATCTGTTGTCCAGCCCATAGTCTCGATACCGCTGGATGAACCTACCATCACAGGGTCTTCGTTCGGGTTGTCGCTCATCACGGTCATTCGTCCGTAGTCATTGGTGCGGCGAGCGTAGGTGAAGGCGGAAACCAGGTTCACGAAGTCGCTGTTGTAGAAGATACCGGCACGTCCCAGGATGAATGGGCGATAGTCGTAATAAGGAAGCGATGTGCCAGAGTATGCCTCCAGATGACGATATTGCTTCAGATAGTTGATCTCACCGGTGAAACCGAAATTGTGTGTCAGGTTATAGGTAGGCGATACTGAAACGGCATAGTTGAGACCAGACAGATTGTGATGGGTGGTACCTACGGTCTGTGTCTTTCCGTTTTCATCTGTGTATTGTGTACCTATATAGAAGTCGCTGAAACGACCATCGGTGATGTAATCCACACCGGCATTGAACATTTCCAAGCGCAAACCATATCCCATACGGAAGTTGGGAGTGATATACCAGTTGTCGTTCACATAGGCTGCCAGCTTGTTCTCGTTTCCCTTGTCGTATTCGCTCGAACCATTCAGATTTGCGTATTCCAGTCCGTTGTAGATGAGTTTGCGTGGATTAGGTGCAACCTCATGATAATATTGTGTGGTGCTGCGGGCGTAATCGATGTAGGAGTAGAACTCGTTTAAGCCAAAAGCCCAATTGTGGTTGGCTGTCTTTTTCTGGAGTTCTGCTACAAACATGGCGTCTGTCACCGTGAAAGCATTGATTTGCGAAAGACGGCGCTGTATATTGCCATGGAAAGCTTGTCCGTTGTCTGCATAGGTGGCATCGGCATCCTCGTAGAATCCCATCGTGAGTTGGTCCACACTGTTTCCCGTAGAGGTAGATACCTTGGCTTTCAATGCTAAGGTGGTAGCATTTCCGAAGTCATAATCCAGAAGGGCAGTTCCCTCATGGGTCTTGGTCTTGGAAATATCATAGAGGTTGCCTGACTTCAGTTCCCCTGTTTTCACATCACGATATTCCATGATACCATCAACCGGGAGGTAAGAGTCACGACCCATTCTGAATCCCTTCACCTCTGTTATCTTTCCATTGCCATCATAGGTGAATGGGGCATAGTTGGCTGCAGTGGTAAGAGGATGGGTTTCGGTAAACTTGTAATAGAGACTGAATCGACCCTTGTCTTGATGGAAGAGATGAGTGATGCCGGCAGTGTAGAACTGGGCACGGTCGATGTAGTTGGTAAATTTCAGGTCGAATGTTCCTGGATCGAAATTCTGGTAAGCACTCAGCGTGAAATAAGTCTTTTTGGCAAGTTTGCCAGACACGTTGATGTCAAAATTCTGTGCACCAAAGGTGTTGGTCTGATACTTCAGCTTTCCTTTGAAGGTTTCACCGCCACGTTCCATGTAGGAATCCACACCATAGCCTATCTCACCAAAGCGAATGGCTGTGGTGGATATGTTCTGCAGACCCTGGCTGGCAAGCAACTGTTCGCCACGCCAATGGTTGCTTGTGGTGTTTGGCCAATAATAGAAAACTGCTGGCAGTCCATCTACTGTTACTGCCGTGTAGCTCATAGGCAAGCCTATCTCTACTTGGCGAGGCTCTGTGGCATCCTTGGCGTTGAGCATCACGCCATGGTCATTGCCTGCGGTTTGTGTCGTATCCTCTTTTTGTATATAAGAGGAATTAACTCTTGCTAGAGTTGTCTGTACCCCATTGGCACTGACTGTTGTCGCTGCTGTTGCCATCAGGACTGATGATAAGAGAAAATTGTTTTTATTCATTTCTTACAAGTTATTAGTTATACTGATTGCGTTTGAAAGATTTCTAATGAAATTTTCGCTTGCAAAAGTACAGCAAAAAAAGATTGCTGGCAAGAAATATACCCTAGATAGACTTCTAAAAAATGAATAGATGTTGATTATCTGATGGTTACACAATATGGATATCCGGTAAAATATACCCTGTAAAAAAGAAAATATACCCATAAAAAAGGGACATACGCCTTGTGATAAGGCACATGTCCCTTTGAAATCATCATATTTGGGGGCTTATACTTCAGTGTTGACCTCCTCCTTCTGTCTCTTATACTTCAGTGTTAACCTCCTCCTTCAGTCTCTTATAAAACTCTTCTTTGTCGTAGCGGGCGGCGTTCAACACTCGAGTCTTGTAACTCTTGATGGTGTTAACTGAGTAGTTGAGCGAACGTGCCAGGTCTTCATTTTTGGTAATGCCCAATCTGATGAGGGCAAAGATGCGCATTTCCACGGTGAGTCGCTCACCCGTTTTGGGAACTATCCTACACTCTGGGCGAAGAAGTGAATTGAAGCTTTCCTCGAAATCGGGGAAGAGCATCTGCAAAATGCTGTCCATTTGATAAAAGGTGTCGAATGCGGCTCCCTTTTGGGCATCGAACACATTTTTGAGTCCTTCGTAATCTCGGATGGTGAGTCGGCGCAAAACTTCCTTGCGCAGTTTCTCTATGGCAACCTGGTGGTTCGCACTGCCCACTATCAATTGACTCAGTACTACTTCCTTGATGTGTCCTGCTTCAACAAGTTCCTTGTTGATGCTCGCAATCTGTACATTCTTTTCGCTAAGATTCTTCATCTGAGACTCGATGAGAGACTTCTGCCGATGGAGAACTTTCCGCTGTTTCTTCATGACGATGATGGCAGCTATCAGCAGGATAATTACGATGCTCAGGAAGATGAGACCGATAGTGAGCCACATCTTCTGTTTTTGAGTGATTGCATAGAGATCTTTGTCTATCTGAGGATAGCTGAATGCTATCTCGGAATAGCGGTAACGTGAATGATATTGTTCGGCATTGTGCATCGCTACATTGATGAGCATGTACGAACGGGCGATGTCGCCTGTGATGTAAGCGATTTCGGCTATCTTTCTGGCTGCAGGATATTCCACTGAGCCACGCTTGATTTCCATAATGGCCGATTGGCTGATGCATTCTGCAGCCTTGGTGTAGTTGCGTAATCCCATGTAGTTGTATCCCAGGTTGCCAAGAGCGTAGGCATAGTATGCAGAGGTTGGAGATAATTTGCTGAGCAGTATTTTGCTTTGCTTAACGGCCTCGGCATATTTGGTTTCGTGGAAGTACATTTTTACGAGCATGTCATCGAGCAGGTAAGAGTCTGCTGGCACAGTTTGCTTCAATTCTCCATACAGTCGTTTCATGTTTTCCAGATAGGTGTCTTTGGAAAGAATGCGATATGGGGTGTAGAATCCGTTCTCGAATTCCAGGTTGAAGGCTGCTACGATGTAGTTGATTCGGATATCTTGCGAGCATCTGCCGGGTGCTATCTTTTCCAAAGTCTCCGCCGCCTCTCTGAAGTAGCCACTGTTGGTAAATGCTTGGGCTTGGTAGATATAGGCTTGTGCCAGATAGTCGTAGGCACTTTTGGTTGAAGGGGTTTTTGAGCTTGCCTCAGGAGAATCTGCCAACTGCAGTGCCAACTCTTCGCAATGGCGGGCGCATTGGTAAGCATCCTCAAAGTTGAGCAGGAATTGTATGCGAAACAGCTTCTCCCAGAGCTCGTATTGCTTTGTGAGGGGGTGGGGGGTGTCTAACTGCTGCTTGATGGAGTTCACTTCCTGTTTCTGTTTTGCATGAAAGATGGAGGTGTCTGCCAGCGTTTCGCACACCTTATTAATATAAGGCTTTATTTCCTTGCTTACGGTTTTGCCGTAAGCAGCACCTTTGGCATCAAACTCCGCCTTCATCTTTTCTACGGGCATACGATTGATGGTTCCAGCCATTTGGGTTTGGGCAGAAACAAGGATTGGGCAGCAAGTCAGTATAGAGAGACATGCTATCACAAAGCTATGCTTGCAAGCTTGAAACCTCTTTTTGAGGGTTGATTTTTCTTCTCTAAATGCCATTCTGTATAATTTGAGCGTTTTGATTTGACCGCAAAGTTAATATAAATATTTGAAAAGCGCCCTAATTTCATAGATATTTTTGATTCAATTTAGTCCATAAACAAGAAAAATATTATTTATTTAAAGAATTATGCAGAAAACTTAGCGAAAATTTAAACAATGTCATTTTTTTATCGTACCTTTGCACCCGCAATTGGTTCACTGCCACCTCCTGCCGCCCTAGGCATGGCTGGTGTGTAGTGATTAAAAGGGAATCGGGTGAGAAGCCCGGACAGTCCCGCTGCTGTGTGCCGCCCCTTTTACTGAACTTGGACAAGAAGCCACTGCACTGTTGTCGGGAAGGCGTCCATGTTTCGGGCGGCGAGTCAGAAGACCTGCCATTGCGAGAAGAGAAATTCTGAATAACCTTAAATTGCGCGGAATGGATTTTCTGGTCTTCAATGCTCCGAGGAGGGCGTTGGGAAGACGAAAGATGTTGGAAAACATTATTTTATTCACTAACTTTATAAACAAAAATGAAAAAGAAGTACAGTTATCTGATGCTGGCACTCTTGTGGTCGATGCTATGGCTGCCTATGCAACTCATGGCGCAGGATGACCCCAATACGGTGTTGCAGCCCCGCTTCGGCAAGCAAGTCGTGACGGTGGCAACAGATCAGGAGATTACTTATTATGATCCTATGGGTACGAAACCTATCCAGAGTTCTAATTCAAGTAACTCGCATTCCATGGTAGTATTCAAACCGGCGACTCCAGGGTATTCCATTAAGATTACCTTTGAATCGTTTGACGTGAGAACTGATTCGAAAAACTACTATGCATATGCGAAAATCTACAATGGAGAAGTGGACGACACAGGCTTTGCTTGGGCTGGAAAGACAAGCGATGTGACTACAAGTACGGTTTTGCCTGATGGTGAAGTGATAGAGACACTTGACGGTGACTACATCGACAAGAGTTTCTATTCTACCACTGATGACGGAACTCTCTCCGTGGGTTTTATCTACCGCTATGCCAAGAAGGCCGAGGGATGGGTGGCTAAGGTGACATGTGTGAAGCTCGATGATATGAGCGTGACCGACGCCGGTTCGCAGTACACCAACGTTGTTGCAATGCCCGAAAGCAGTACTAATGTCAATTTCGGCGGACTATTCGTAAATGCGAAGGGTGTGTTGAAAGCCGACCATCTGAAGACCATCAGTTTCAAACTGACTACGAATGAAAATGCAATAGACCCACTCTCGCTTAAGCTCTTTGCCGGAAGCGAGAATTCTTATAAGGATGCGACACCGCTTGAAACAACCATTGCAGAAAATGGTGGTGTATACACATTCACTCTCGACAAGGCTCTGCAGAATGGCAAGAACGATTTCACTATCGTTGGCGATTTCAAGGCAGAAACTGTTGTTGGATCAAAGGTGAAACTCGAAGTTACGGGCGTAACCACAGATGTAAAGACCGATGGCGTTACGCCATTTACAAGTGCTGACGCTATGGAGGTGAAAAAGCCAGCCATAGTGTATTTCCCTGCTGAATATCAGACGATAACCGTTACCGACATGCCAATAAAATTCTACGATGATGGCGGTCCTACGGGTAAGGTTACAAAGGGGTTCAATGGCAAGGTGACCTTCAAGCCGGCCTCTGCCGACAAGAAGGTGATGGTGGATTTCACCAAGGTGGATATCCAGCAGCACTATAATGGCGACGACAACAGGTCGATGTATATCCAGGTATACAATGGTTCTACGGATGCCCCTGAAAATCTCATCAGAACAGTAAGGGACAAGGATGTTGTGAAGATCTGCTCCAATTCAGAAGATGGAGCGCTGACCATAAAGTTTATTACGGGTCCGGAGGTGACCTACGTGCGAGAGGGCTTCGAAGCTGTGGTTTCGCAGTATACCCCTCAGCCGATGGCTACACAGGCGGTTGATGTGGCACAGGCTTCCAATAATTCCGTGGCATCCGGCGATACAGACCAGGAGATACTCAAGCTGAACGTGAAGACTGAGAACAGCTATCCGGCAATAACGGCAAAGAAGTTCTCATTCACAGCCAACGGCACCAGCTCTCTCGTGAGCAAGGCCACACTGTATTACACCAAGGCTGATACGAAATTCGCCACAGCTGTGAAAGTGGGCGAGACCGCAGTTGCAGGCGACGCATTCGAGATAACGCCTGCAACCGACGTGAAGCTCCTTGAGGGCGACAACTATTTCTGGCTTGCCTACGACATCGTGGAAAGTGCAGTGAACGGACAGACTGTTGATGCCGCAGCGGTATCAGTGACACTCAGCGACGGTACACAAACCATCGCCGAAGGCAACCCCGAGGGCGAGCGCCAGGTGCTCAACCAGGTGGAGTCGCATCTCAACCAGGGCACAGTGACGAAGAAGGTGAACGGCTCAATGGTATTCAAGACAAAGAACAAAAGCGAATACTCCGCCGACTACGAGTCGGGCACAGACGAGCGTATCAATATCTTCGAGCCATATAATGAGGGAATGGTTTGCCAGATTGAATTCTCAAGGTTTGAACTTTTCTATCCTTCATCATCTTATGATCCAAGCCATGCTTCGCTGAAGATATACAGCGGCAAGGGTACCAAGGGCGAACTGCTCTGGGAGGACACAAGGGCAACCAAGGACAAGGGACCGGAAAAGATTCTGCGTTCTAAGTCTGCCGACGGCGCACTGACCGTAGTGTTCAACCCTAACCAGACGGCTTCATATAATACCAAGAATGGCTTCGAGGCAACCGTGAGCGAGTATCTGTCGAAGCCGATGGTAGTGGCAAACACCACAGTGGAGCAGACTCCGAAGGAGCTTGCCGGGGTGGGAGAGAAGAATCTCGACCTCCTCTCGGTGAACGTAATCACAGAGGGCGACAAGGATGCAAAGCAGATTTCTGCTATCAATCTCAATATGAAGACTTCAGCTCCGGCTATTTCCAAACTCTATCTCTATGCTCTGGCAAAGCAGGGCGACGCCGTGGCAAACGACGCAGAGCCGTTGACAACAGCCGATGTTACTCCGGAAATGCAGACAGCCGCACTCACACTGGCAGAGCCAATGACACTGACAGAGGGCAACAACTGGTTCCTCATCCGTTGCGACGTTTCGGATGATGCCGTGTCTGGCAATGTTGTAGATGCAGCCGTTACCTCACTCACAGTGGGTGGCGAGACCGTGGCTGTGGAGAACGGCGACCCAGAGGGTGCTATTCCGGTGAAGAACCTGCTGAACATGCAGCCGGGCGACAACGGCGAGAAGACAATTGTCGAGGGCCAGCCGCTGATGTTCTATGATGACGGTGGCGTGGACGGTGACTACTCGAAGAACTTCAGCGGTACCGTGACCTTCGCACCGAAGACACCTGGACAGAGCGTGAAACTCACATTCAAGGAATGGACAGTGACAGCTAAGGATACCTTATATATATATAATGGTGGCGAGGTGAAGGAACAGGCTGACGCAACTTATAGCATGTATGACAAGCCGACCTACTTCCTCTCTGATGCTGCGGACGGCAAGGTGACTGTTAAGTTCGTGACAAAATACTCAAAGGCAGGATTCGCCATCGAGGTTACGGCATATGAGAAACAGCCTATCCGTATAGCATCCGTTGAGGCAACGCCTGCCGCACAGGAGAAGGCAATGAAGGGTGGCGAGGCACGCCTGATGAAGATTGCAGTGGTTGCCGACGGCGACCTGAACTCTCTCGATATACAGAAGTTCAACATCGGTGCGTTCGACGCTGACATTATCAGTTCGGTTAATGTCTATTCTACGGGTACAAGCGATGCGTTCGCTCCTGTAAACCTCTATGGTCAGGCAAAGGCAGGACAGACAGAAATCAATGGTTCATATAAGGTAACACTGCCAGGCACATATTATTTCTGGCTGGCTGCCGATGTGGCTTCTACCGCTGCAGAAAATGCCGTGGCAACGGCTACGCTCGCTTCGGTAACGGGCAACGGCACTGTTACATCATTGACAGAGCCTGTTTCGGCAAGCACTACAGTGGCTGCCGGCAAGAGCGGCACATTTACAGTGGGTGCTGGTGCCGACTTCGGCACAATTCAGGCTGCTGTGAACTCGCTGAAGGACGGTATCGACGGACCGGTGGTGATAAACATCAAGCGCGGCATCTACAACGAGAATGTGGAGATACCGGAAATCCCAGGTGCTTCGGAAACGAACACTATCACCATTCAGAGCGAGAGCGGCGACTGGCACGATGTGCAGATATACCACAACAACTACAATGAGCCGCTATACAGCGATGACAAGATGTTTGCCGAGTATGGTGTGTTCACAGTGGCTGGTGCCGACTGGGTTACGCTGCGCGGACTTGATCTGACCACAACAGACCTGACCTATCCTGGCGTCCTGCACGTGAAGAACGAGAGCCGCCATTTGACCGTAGACGGATGCCATATACACACCGGTATATCGACAAGCTACTCAACCGACATAAACCTCATCTACACCTACTCGCGCAACGTGGCATACCAGAACAACGACTATATGACGGTGAAGAACTGTCTGCTCGAAGGCGGTTACATCGGTGTGCGTATGGGTGGAACAGGACATGTAGCCCTGCCTAAGGAGGTCGGCGGAGTTATCGAGAACAACATCATCCGCAACCAGGGCACCAAGGCCATCTACTGCATGGACGAGTTGGGAGCCAAGATTCGCGGCAACCGCATCGAGAACGACCAGACGACCAAGGAATTCTATGGCTTCGACGGACAGCTGCGCGATGAATACAGCGAAAGCTTTGAGATTGTGGGCAACAAGTTCAACTTCAATCTCTCTTCTTCTTGCGATCCTATCTCCATGCGTGAGATGAAGGGTACGGCAGAAGCTCCGGTTATCGTGGCAAACAACGAGATTGTTGTGTGCAGTGACAATAGCGGAAGCTTCGGTATCAAGCTGGGCAATGCCTCTTCAAACGTGAACATCGTTTACAACACGGTGAACATGAACGGCAATGCCAAGTCGGCAGCAATGTACGTGAATGGCAAGAATCTTGAGAACGTGAATATTCTCAACAATATCTTCATGAACCGTGCCGGCGGATACGCTTACTGCTATAACAAGGCCGAATACGTGGCTCTGCCCAAGTATGCCCACAACGTGGCATACACTACAGGTTCTGTATTTGCCTACGACAAGACTGACATCGCATCTTACGACGACTGGAAGGCTATCTCGAAAGAGACCGACGGACAGAATGTGGCCGTTGAGTTCTTCGACGATGAGGACATCCTGCAGCCTAAGGCAGAGGGCAACCTGCGCACGGCACAGCCGCTCGCATACGTCACTACCGACATCACCGGCACGGAGCGCAATGCCACCACGCCTACCATCGGTGCATACGAATTCGACGCCTGCACGGAGGCTGCTGTAATGGCAGAGGGCTACCCTGCAATAAGCAACATCCAGGATACTTCGGCCGACGTGAAGGTGCTCTTCAACCAGGCAGGTTATGCCCAGTTCTTGGTGAAGGAAGCTGCCGAGGCAGCTCCTACGGCAAAAGACGTGACATCGTCGGAGACTCTTCTGTCAGTTCGTAAGAACGAGGTGGGAACCGTTACCGTTGAAGGCCTGGAGAAGGACAAAGAGTATATCGTATATGCAGTCCTCACCAACTTCAACAGCACGACAAGCCAGGTCTTCGCCTCAAGCAAGTTTGTTGCCGGCGGAGAGGTAATCAAGGAGATTCCTAACACCGACGTCGTAGCCGAGGCAACAGAAAGCGTGGCTGCCGGACAGAAGGCAGAGCTGAAGGCTACCGTAAGCAAGGGAACGGCTCCGTTCGGTATCTCATGGACCAACGGCAAGCACGAGCAGATAGCTACGGCAACTCTTGAGGACTACGGCACTGCTGTATCTGAATACGCTCCTACGGAGTGTGACCTCTACTACGTGACCGTTACCGATGCCAACGGCAAGCAGGCTTCTGACACTTGCCGCGTGGCTGTGACAGGCGAGGCTACAACTGCTACATTCGAGAATCTCTATCTCAACAACGAGAGCTTCTGGGCAGGACCAGACACGAAGGGGCAGGCTGTGCCGGGAATGTATGGCGGCGAAGATGTGAACGGCTCGTTCGTGAGCGGATCATATCAGTTCAGTAACAGCTGCAACACCAAGCTCGCTTCTTGGTCGGGCTTCGCCTACTCGAACAGAACTGCCACAAACTTCAATACCATAACCCCGGACCAGTATAACTCTATAGTGGGCAGCGGTTATGACAATTCGGAGAACTTTGCTGTGGCATTCAATGGTGGCGAAATCAAGGTGCTCAATGCTCCATTGACGGGCGACAGCATCCGTGGTTGCTATATCACCAACAGTGCTTGGACTGCCAATACAATCCTCAATGCCAAGGAGAGCGACTATGCTCATAAGTTTGCTAAGGGCGACTGGATGAAGATTACATTCACCGGATACCATGCCGACGGAACAGAGACAAAGGTGGACTACTATCTTGCCGACTACCGTTCGGCGAAGGAGGCTGACCACTACTGTCTCGACTCATGGCAGTGGGTTGACCTGAGGTCGCTGGGCGATGTTACAAGCATCAACTTCACCATGTCGGGAAGCGACAGCGGAGCATTCGGCTTGAACACTCCGGCTTACTTCTGTCTTGACAACGTTAACGGCAACCGCATCGTGGCTGACGCTGAGTTCCAGACAAAGGCTGGCGAATTTGACCTGAGCAAGATGTTCACATTCGATGATGCAGAGGCTACGGTGGCTTACGCTTTTGCTGACGCTCTCGGAGAGGACATTGCGGAATATGTGACTATAGAAAACGGTATGCTGAAGGTGAGCAACCAGCTGACGAAGAAGTTCAACGTGGTTGTGAGCGCTACGCAGAAGGGCAAGGTGCAGTTCCTGAATATTCCGTTTGACGTGGTTAAATACATACCGGAAGTGAAGGCTACCGCTTCGGCAACGGCAAGCGTTGAGGAAGGACAGAAGGCTGAACTGAAGGCTAACGTGACCGACGGTACGGCTCCATTCGCTATCTCTTGGCTGAATGGTAAGCGCGAAGAGATTGCTACTGCTTCGCTTGAGGCTTTGGGTGAGGCTACATCTGAGTATGCTCCATCCGAGTGCGACCTCTACTATCTGCTCGTTACCGATGCCAACGGCAAGGTGGCTTCTGATACTTGCCGCGTTATCGTGACCGGCGAGGCTGTGACGGCTACTTTCGAGAACCTGTATCTCGACAGAGACAGTTATTGGGCTGGACCTGACACGAAGGGTACGGTTGGCGAAGCATGGGGTGCTACGCAGTACAACGGTTCGTTCGTGAGCGGTTCTTACGAGTTCCAAAACAGCTATATACCGGCATGGAGCTCATGGACTGGCTTTGCATACTCTAACCGTACGGCTACAAGCTTCGAGACAATGACTACCGACCAGTACAACTCTGCAGTGGGTAACGGCTACGACAACTCGGAGAACTTCGCAGTGGCTTTCGACAACGGCATCATCAATGTGAAGAACAACAGCGTGGCGGGCGACTGCATACGAGGATTCTACATCACGAACAATGCATGGGTTACTGAAAGCGTGAAAAACGGAAACGGCACGGCACGCAAGTTCGAGAAGGGCGACTGGCTGAAGGTTATCCTTACGGGAACAAAGGTTGACGGCACGACTGCCGAGGTTGAGTATTATCTCGCTGACTACCGTTCAGCGAAGGAGGCTGACCACTACTGCCTCGACTCTTGGCAGTGGGTTGACCTGAGGTCGCTGGGCAATGTGAAGAGCATCAGCTTCCGTCTCGACGGAACCGACAAGGGACAGTATGGACTGAACACGCCGGCTTACTTCTGTCTTGACAACTTCAACGGCAATCGCGTTGTAAGCGAGGCTGCCATGCAGGCTGCCGGAGGCGAGATAGACCTGAGTAAGTTCTTCACCTTCGACGATGCAGAGGCAACCGTTTCATACGCATTTGCCGATGCACTCGGCGAGGAACTCAAGCAGAACGTCACCCTCTCATCCGACGGCAGGCTGACTGTAAAGGATGGCTTCTACAAGAAGTTTGACGTGACGGTGAGCGCTACGCAGAAGGGCAAGGCTCAGTTCCTGAAGATTCCGTTCGACATACCGACCGGTATAAACAAGGTTTATGGTGAGGACGATGCCAACGTTTCTGCACGCTACAACATCAGCGGACAGAAACTGAACAACCGTCAGCGCGGCATCAACATCATACGCACCAAGGACGGCAAGACCGTAAAGGTGGGAGTGAGGTAAAAATCCCCATTTTGATGGTTATAAATAATCGATAGAGAAAGCCCCGGAACCTTGTTAGTAGGTTTCGGGGCTTTCTTCTGACCACGCATCGTTAGCCAATAATGTCTCGTCGTATAGTGAAGCGGCGGTATACCGGTTTTTGACCTATGTGATATTATAGGAAGTTTACTCGTCAACTTGTCAACTCGTGATAATATATATTATTAGAATATGAATATAGATAAGCCTTGCCATAATTCGTCCTGTGAGCCTACGGCTACAGGACGAAGGTCAAA
>OQVL01001282.1_pt1 | contig 14879 bp, 11 predicted proteins | sample 1691501 | NCBI WGS metagenome assembly OQVL01 (sample SAMN03418253, study PRJEB22391) | human gut metagenome | biome: human-gut; feature: organic feature; material: feces | host: Homo sapiens | place: Tanzania | collected 2013-01
GTTTCCTCAGCTTCATCATATTCATCGCCGTCATCGCCGCGTTCACGCAGCTTGTAGAGATGATCGTGGAGAAATTCGCTCCGACCTTGTATTCGTCATTGGGTATCTTCCTGCCTTTGATCGCCGTGAACTGTGCCATCCTTGGTGGCTCGCTCTTCATGCAGAACAAGGAATTCGTGAATGTCGGGGAGGCTGCGGTCTACTCGCTCGGTTCGGGAATCGGCTGGTTCCTCGCCATCGTGACGCTCGCCGCGATCAGGGAGAAGATGTCTTACTCCAGGATTCCTGCGGGACTCAGAGGCACAGGTATCACATTCATCACCGTCGGTCTGATGGCTATGGCCTTCATGACCTTCATGGGACTTACAATCTAATAGGAGGCAGTGACTATGTTTTCAACAGTAATTGCAGCAATCATCACAATTGTGGTAGTGACCGTGGTTCTGGTCGCCCTGCTTCTTTTCGTAAAGTTAAAGCTCACTCCTGACGGAACCGTCAAGATTGACATCAACAATGGCAAGAAGACTCTTGACGTTCCTCAGGGAAGCGACCTTCTCCACACTCTCGCCGACCAGAAGATTTTCCTTCCTTCCGCCTGCGGCGGAAAGGCGAACTGCGGTCAGTGCAAGGTTCAGGTGCTTGAGGGTGGCGGAACCATCCTTCCTACCGAGACCGGCTTCTTCAGCCGCAGGCAGATCAAGGACGGTTTCAGACTCGGCTGCCAGGTCAAGGTCAAGGAGAACATGAAGATCCAGGTTCCGGAGTCTACCCTCAGCGTCCAGAAACTTGAGTGCGAGGTCATCTCCAACAAGAACGTGGCCACCTTCATCAAGGAGTTCACTGTGAAACTTCCTGAGGGAGTGCATCTTGACTTCAAGTCCGGCGAGTACATCCAGATTGACATCCCTGCCTACGACCTTGACTTCTCGACAATCGAGGTTGATGACATCTACAAGGCGGACTGGGAGAGGTACGGTTTCTTCGGCATCAAGGCCAAGAACGAGGTGCCTACTGTCAGGGCTTACTCCATGGCCTCTTATCCTGCCGAGGGTGACATCATCAAGTTGAATGTCCGTATCGCCACTCCTCCGTTTGACAGGAGTCAGCCTAAGGGTGTCTTCAAGATGCTGCCTGTTCCTCCGGGAGTCGGCTCATCCTATGTGTTCACCCGCAAGCCAGGCGACAAGGTTTGGATCTCCGGTCCGTTCGGTGAGTTCCTTCTTCCGAAGAATGATCCTGATTCTCAGGAATATATCTTCGTGGGTGGTGGCGCCGGCATGGCTCCTCTGCGTAGTCACATCATGCATCTGTTCAAGACTCTCAAGACCAGGAAGGAGGTTCATTTCTTCTACGGTGCCCGCAGTCTTGTCGAGGCGTTCTACCTTGAGGACTTTGCCGAGATCGAGAAGGACTTCCCGAACTTCCACTTCCATCTGGCTCTTGACCGTCCTGATCCTGCCGCTGATGCAGCGGGTGTCAAGTACACGGCCGGTTTTGTACACAACGTGATGTACGAGACCTACCTCAAGGATCACGACGCTCCGGAGGACATCAAGTACTTCATGTGCGGACCTCCAATGATGGTCGCTTCCGTCAACAAGTTGCTTGACAGCCTTGGAGTGCAGCCTGAGAGCATTTTGTATGATAACTTCTCATAATCTTGAGACGTGATAGCAGGAAGGGGACTGGTTACTTTTGCCAGTCCCTTTTATTTTCATCCACCCCCCAGTCACTACGTGACAGCCCCCGATGGGGGCACTGGGGACCGTATTCCCCAGACCCCTTGCGTCGCTACGCTCCGAGTCTAGTTATTGAGACGTGATAGCGAGAAAGGGACTGGTTACTTTTGCCAGTCCCTTTTTTGTTTTTTTCGTAACTTTGTGGCATGAATATCAAGACACAGATGATGGATGCCGGGATGACGTTGTTCACTAGCGAGAAACCGTTCGGGACAGTGTTGGGGGGCATCAAGATGGAGATGAGTAAGTACGGTGCTGTCAGGAGGGCTAATGAGATCTCTGCGGAGGAGATCCCTGACACCACGGGTGAGTGTGACCTGTTCGTGGACTGGTCCACGCCTTTGAGATGGCGGGCAATCTCCTGCCGGCTGGAGGACGCGGGGCCGGCGGGAACCAACGCCGAAGGCGCTGAACTGCGCCGTTATGCTGCCTCCTTCAAGGAAGGAAACAAGAACCGTGTGGCCAAGGTGGTGATTGTCCTGGCGTTGGCTGCGGCTCTTGTGGCTCTTGGGGTGATTGGTGTCAAAGGTGTTCCCGGAATATTCACTGTTCTTGCCGGCATCGCCGCTGCCGCCGCTGTCGTCATCCTTGGTCTGCGACCGAGCGTGAAGGCACAACAAGCCATCAAGGATCTTATGGAGACAGTGAGCAAGGCAAAGTGACCGACCGGGTTTTTGCCGGCAAATCATGATTCGCTGGAATAATTTGGTGGTTTTTGTGAGGGTATTAGTAGAAACGGTGTAAAAAATCGTTTCAAATAGTTGTTTTCTTTAAAAGAATTTGTATATTTGACGTGAAGTTTTTCATAGTTTAAGTTTAGGTTAAGTAGCGGGGTGATCGCAGTGACTGCGATTGCCCCGTGAATTTTTGTCCACGAGCTTATAAAAAACAGAAATTTCTGTTTCTTATAAGAATCTATTTCTGTTTCTTTTAATTATTTACGTTTAGTCGCCATACTTTTGCAAGCGGCCCGCAACGGTGCGGACCGTTAACTTTTTCAAGTATGGATAATTCTGTTAAAGCTCTTTCGAGGCTAGCCGCGGCGGTAGTCATTGTCTTGACAGCCAGCGTGCTATCCTGCAACAAGATTCCGACTGAGAACGCACAGGGCACGTTATGCTGGAATTTCTCATCGGGGGTGTCCACCAGGTCAACGGTTGATCTTCCGGACACGGATGCTTTTATTCTTACAGTCAGAAATTCGGCTGAAGAGGTTCTGTATGAGGGGAGATACGGCGATTCCCCCGAGTCGATGTTGGTCAATCCCGGCACCTACACTGTAAAGGCTGTCTCAAGGAGATTTGATAAGCCGGAGTTCTCGGCTCCGCAGTTCGGCGATGAGCAGGTCGTGGTCGTCCAGTCAGGAATGAATACAAGAGCCTGCCTGAATTGCTCTCAACTAAATTCCGGCCTGAGACTGGTTCTTGGATCGGATTTCAAGGCCACCTATCCCGACGGTGTGGTGACGGTCTCGTCGCCGGACGGTGACCTTAAATACGGCCAGACCGAGAGGAGGATAGGCTATTTCAAGCCCGGAACGGTCGCGGTTAAACTGTACGACGGGTCATCGTCACGTGTTTTGATGAACCGCTTCCTGGAAGCCTGCGAGATTCTGTCATTGGGCTTGTCCTGCCCGTCGATTACACCTCCGGAACAGGGCGAAGGCTCCGGACTGTCGATCAAACTTGACACAACCCGCGTTTGGAACAGCTATGATTATGAGATAGGGTCTGGATCCGGAGCGGATCCCGGAACCACGCAGTCAACCGCCTATGGCGTGTCACAGGCAAAAGAACATGTCGGGGAGAAAGGTGTGTGGGTTTGTGGATTCGTGGTTGGCGGGGATCTGTCTTCCGCAAAGGAAGGCATCTCGTTTACAGGCCCTTTTTCATCAATGACTTGCATAGCGATCGCATCACGCACATCCGTGACATCCAAGAGTTCCTGCATGTCCGTCAAACTGCCTAAGGGTGATGTCCGGGCGGCGATCAACCTTGTTGACCATCCGGAGATCCTTGGCAGGAAAATCTATCTCAAAGGGGATCTGATCGCAGCCTATTACGGGATTCCGGGCATAGAGAACATCACGGAGTTCGTCCTTAAGTAAGGATTGCCCGGCAGTAGAACACCAAGTAATATTCATAATTTATGAGAAAGAATTTAAACAGGACGGCATTCGCCGTCGCGCTTGCTCTTTTGTGCCCGCTGGCGGGATTGTCTCAAGGCAGGATCTATCCAAGAACGTGGGAGTTAGGCCTGGGTGGAGCAGGCATGAACATAACAAGGACCACCGTGTCGGACTTTCACCAGACTGCCGGCGGGGACTACATTTTCAACCTTGACGAGAAACTGATCTACGGCGGAGCCGAAATCTATTCGGCCATGGAACTCAAGAGATGGCTGTATGCCGATCTGCAGGGGACACTCGGGCTTGCCCGCTATAATGATTCGCAAAAAGTCAGGCATGGATATTCATTTATGGTCAGTCCCGGGATTCAGTTCCGGCCTTTTGTGCGGAGCGAATGGATCCAGCCGTATTTCAGGCTCGGAGTCAACGCCTTTAAAAAGAATTTTCCGACATCGTATTTCGGACAGTTCAAGGGAGATGTCACGAAGGAAGCCTTGTGGAAGACGGAGGATGCATGGAACAAAGGCCATACCTTTGATTCTGACTTGTTTTTCCCTGTGTCTGTAGGCATCGGTGTCATCGGTTGGATGAGCGAGAGGGTGGGGGTACGTGTTCAGGGACAGTACCATCATTCGTTTGGTACGGACGGGGTGAATTTCGCCCAGGTCTCTGCCGGGGTCCTGCTTAGGCTCGGAGGGCATAGCAAGGGTAAAGAGGTCGCCGACCGTTACATCACAAGTCATCTGGATGACTATGCCGGACTCTATCCGCAGCGCGTGGTGGAGAAAGAGGTGATCCGCGAGGTGCCGGTGGATGTGGTCCGTGAGGTTGTCAAAGAGATCCCTTGCGAGAGGACATTGGCTGAGCTGATGGACAATGTGAATTTTGATTTTGACAAGGCTACGATCACACCGGAGTCACAATTCGTGCTGGACGAGATCGCCCACATCATCTCAGGATTCCCGGATTCAAGGTTCCTCGTGGCCGGCTACACGGATGCCAGAGGCTCGGTGAGGTACAACGAGGAGTTGTCGAAGGCGCGCGCCAAGGCTGTGCTGGAGGCTCTTGTCCAAAGAGGCGTCAGCGCGGACAGACTATGCTGCAGGGGCTTCGGGAAGCGCATGGCTCTTGTGCCGGAGTCGGCTTCTGACGAGCAGCGCAGGGGCGACCGCAAAGTTGTCATAGAAAGGGTGACATCCGAGTCATTATGGAACTACCTTAACCAATTATAAATCAATAATATTATGAAATTGAATTTTAAATCACTGATTATGATGCTCTTGGGAGTTTCTATGGCATCCGCCTGCAACTCTCTTGAGGTGACTATGCCGGTCGGCCCGCGTGGTGAGCAGGGAGTGCAGGGCTTGCCAGGAAAGGACGGGATGTCGGCTTACGAGCTTTGGGTAAAAGCTGTGAAAGAGAAACTCATAGACTATTCCGGCCCCGTGGATCTCACCCATTTCTTCCTCTATCTGAAGGGCAGGGATGGAATTGACGGCAAGGACGGCAAAGACGGTAGGGATGGAATTGACGGCAAGGACGGCAAAGACGGCAAGGATGGAATTGACGGCAAAGACGGCAGGGACGGCAAGTCTGCCTACGAACTTTGGAAGGAATATGTCGCTTCGGGTGTGGATGATCCTCATAACCCTGGAAAACAATGGGATAGGTCGCACACATCGATGGTTGATTTCTATTGGTTCCTGACCGGAAATAATGGAGCTGACGGGCTTATTCCTTACATTAAGGACGGAAACTGGTGGGTAGGAGACAAGAACACCGGCGTGAAGGCCAAGGGCGATAAAGGTGATAAAGGTGATAAAGGCGATGACGGGAATGACGGTTTGAGCGCTTATGAGATGTGGAAGGAATATGTCAGGGAAACAATCGAGGCTGGTGGCCGGGTACAAGACCAGAACGGTAATGAGATAACCCTCGAGGATCTGTCGATCCAGAAGTTCTTCCAATATCTTACAGGAAAAGCCGGGGCGAAAGGGAACTCCGGTCTGGACGGTAGGGACGGCAAGGATGGCAAAGACGGTCTCAACGGTAAGGATGGCCTCAACGGCAAGGATGGTAAAGATGGTCTTGACGGTAAGGATGGCAAGGACGGTAAAGACGGCAAGGATGGCCTCAATGGCAAGGACGGTCTCGATGGCAAAGACGGTAAGGACGGTAAAGACGGCAGCGATGGTAAGGACGGATCGGACGGATCCTCCGGGTCGAACGGAAAATCCGCCTATGAGCTTTGGGTCTTGGACGTTACATCACCGGTGGGCCTTGAGGATCCTAAGAATCCAGGAGTCAAATGGGATTCTTCAAGAACATCGCTGTCTGATTTCTATGAATATCTCCGCGGCGCGGCAGGAGCTGACGGGGAAAACGGCAAGGACGGCTCTGACGGCAAGGACGGTGCCAATGGCAAGGATGGCAAGTCCGCCTATGAACTCTGGAAAGAGATTGTTCTGAGCGACAATGGGCTTGACAATCCGGGGAACGGTGTCTATGACATCGAGACATATCCTAAGTGGCCGAGGACCGCGGTCACGGAGAAAGACTTTTACGAGTATCTCAAAGGCAGGGACGGCGAAGACGGCAAGAATGCGCCAAAGATGGCCTCTGTGGACACCATGTATGTGGAGGAAGCGGACTGGACGAAGTATAATGTGGCTCCGGTCAGAGCGCTTGCCAAAGTCGCGTCAAGAGGACGGGCGGCGGTCAAAGACACTACTTATGAATATGTCAACCCTTACACCGGTGGAGCCTCGCTTGTCGTCACCGGCCCGGGCCCGGTATTGCTTGCCGGATGCGAGGTCACTTTCAAGGATCAGGCTGGTAACTCGTACACGAAGACATCCGATGCTTTAGGTTACATCTATCTGGACAAGAACGAGCTTCCGGTATGGACTGAGGGAAGCCCGGGCGCCGGCGACCTGTCAATGAGAACCAGACCGGAAAGTTTCAGGGTCGGGGACAAGGAGATTACTGATCCATCTCTGATAGCCGCCACTTGCGCTGTCCCGTACCGTGTCGGAGTCACTGTCGAAATGACGGATTCTGAATGGAGAGAAAGCACCGTTGATGTGAAATATGACATTGCGAGAGTCGTTGAGGGAAAGACAGAGACCTCTTGGTCAGGTATAGAGTATCCTCATTGCGACATCAATTCCGGGCAGGGATATTTCTTCTACCGGAGTGTCGGCGACATTGCCAGGTTGGGGAAACTTATGACGGATGTCTATGGCGCCCCGCGTATGGCAGGCGATCATTTTCTCGAACTTGGCAGTGACAACGTGAAGAGCTTCTGGATCAGGCCAGTCGGCACAGAGGCGAGCAAGACAACGCAATCGGTTTCTTTTGGAGACGGTGTGGCTCCGTCAAAGCTTGACATCCATTATCTTCCGGTTGTAAGACGGTCGAATGGTATGTATTATGAAAGTCACACGCCGGACTACGGAATGGAGGTCGTCTCTGAGTCCAAGACAATCATCCCGGAATACTGCCTGATCGGCTCCCTTGACATCAAAGGTAAGAAGGGCGGGGAAGGAGACGAGGCGTACACCAGTCACAACAACAAGCTTGTGCTGTCTGATGACGGGGCGGCCAAGGTGCCGGTCAACCGTACCAACTACGAGCTGATTTTGGGTCAGACCTCGTTCAGCTTCGCTTTTGACTATTCGACCTTCGGCCATGTGTACAGAAGGAACTCCTACTACGACGAGGAGACAAAGACATTCAGGTTCACGCGTTATGACACCATGATTGATTATTTGAAGGCTACGGATGAAACATGGTCAGACATGTGTGTGACCAAGTTTGAGAACAGCGGAAACCTCAATGATGTCAAGATCAGGAACACGGTCAAGGTCATCCTTTCCGTCAAGAATGGTGTCATTCAGAATCCTGACGAAATATTCTTGATCAGGAATGTCTATGACGGTTTTGACATCACTTTCAGTAATTTTATGTTCAGGGATGTCTACTATGGAGGGAAAAGTGGAAAGTTTCGCTACTCGGAGTCCACTCCTTATCAGGCGGATTGCACTTTGGGTGGTGAGAGCCTGGTTTTCCAGGCCATCAAGGATGCCAGGAGCGCCTGCCTTGATGATTGACGGCTTCTGATGGAAAAGGACTGTCCGGTCCGGACAGTCCTTTTTACTGATCATTAGGGTGACTACAGGTAGTCGTCAAAGTAGTTTGTCACTTTGTCCATCAAGTGGACTCTCCAGCTTCCGAAGACATTGTGTTCGGAGCGAGGGTAAGGGAAGTAGTCCAGCTGGACGTTCTCCTCGATGCATCGCTGGACAAAGCTCAGGCTGTGCTGCCAGAGCACAGTGTTGTCGATGGCTCCCTGGCAGATAAGAAGCTTGCCTTTGAGATTCTTCACGTTGTTAAGAAGGCTTGTCTGAGCGAATCCGTCCGGATTGGTGGCTTCAGTGTCCATGTAACGCTCGCCGTACATGATCTCGTACCACTTCCAGTCGATGACCGGACCGCCGGCCACGCCGACCTTGAATGTCTCCGGATGATTGGTCATCAATGAGATGGTCATGAATCCTCCGTAGCTCCATCCGTGGACGCCGATTCTGTCGGAGTCCACAAAAGGCAGAGATTTCAGCATGTTGACACCTACCATCTGGTCAGCCATCTCAGCCTGGCCGCAGTGGCGGTGGATGGCCTTCTCATATTCGGCGCCCCTGTTCTGGGTTCCCCGGTTGTCCTGGACATAGACGATGTAGCCTTTCTGTGCCATGAGCATCTCCCACATCCTGACCTGTCCGAGCCAGGAGTTGCGGACCATCTGTGAGTGAGGGCCGCCATAGACGTAGATGATCACAGGGTACTTCTTTGCTGGATCGAAGTCCGTAGGGAGGAACATCCTGTACCAGTTGTCGTACTTGCCGTCGGCGCTTTTGACTGTGCCGAGCAGAGCCTTTCCGGTCTTGTAGTCTTTGAGCGGATCCTCGGCGGTGATCAGATTGCGGATCAGCTTTCCGTCAGCCGAGACGATGTTCATCACGCGCGGAACGTTGAAGCTGCTGTAGTTGTCGATGAATCTGGTGCAGTCTTCGTTGAGGGAGATCGTGTGCCAGCCTTCCTCGGAGGTCAGCCTGACAGGCTTGCCGAACCTGGCCTTCGCCACAGCGTCGGCGCGTCCCTTGGCCTTGCCGGCTCCCGGGATCCTGACCTCGATCCTGAACAGATGATTCTCGACAGGGGAGACCTCCGCCGAGGTGTAGTAGACAAACCTGCCGTCGTTGCCAAGGTACTCGACATCGGCGTCAACTCCGGTCAGCCTTCTGACAGTCCCGAGGGTGTCGCAGAGGTAAAGGTTGCGGTAGCCGTCGCGGATATCGGTGCGGTAGATGAATGAATATGTCCCCTTGATGAACCGCAGCGGATCCAGTGGCTCGACGAAGCGGGAGTCGTCCTCGGTGAGGATGGTGCGCGCGAAGGAACCGTCTGCCGCGCGGTACATGTTCAGTTTCATGTGCTTCTGGGACCGGTCGACGACTTGGATGAATATGTTCCTGCTGTCCGGCGACCAGCTGATGTTCGTCAGGTAACGGTCGTCGCCATATTCATTGACATCGCACCAGACGGTCTTGCCGCTTGCCCTGTCATAGATTCCGAGGCTTATCCTCTCGCTGTCCATGCCGTTCATCGGGTACTTGATGCTCTTCAGCGAGCCGGTGCGGGTGGTGATGTCCAGAAGAGGGAAGTCCGTGACCTTGCTCTCGTCCTTCTTGTAGAACGCCAGCTTCGATCCGTCAGGCGCCCAGAATATTCCTTCGCCGATTCCGAACTCGTTGCGGCTTACCGACTGCCCGTAGGTGATGTCGGGATTCTCGCTGACGGCGACGCTGACGGGGCCGTTGTCGAAGATGTAGAGGCTTTGGCCTATGGTGTAGGCAAAGGTTCCGTCATCGCTCCGCGTGATGTTCCCGGCTTCCTTAGGGAAACCTTCCGGAAGACGGGTGGCTGAATAGTCGGAGATCTCCCCGGTCAGGAGGTTCTCCTGGATCCATTTGCCGTCCTTGAAAGTGGTGAAGGTGTCGCTGTCCTTCCAGGATGCCGATACGCTCGCAGGTCTGATGTGCCTGCCCAGTTCGGTTTCCTCCGTCGTGAGGAGTCTGCCTTCCGGGTTGGCCGGATGTGTCGTGTAGACCCCGGTCTGTGCGTTGAGGACGAGTGGTGTCGCGAACGCGATGATTGAGAGGATTTTTTTCATTATTCGCCTGTTTGTGATGTGGTTGAGACTATTCTGTCCACGACGTACTTCTGCATTCCGCGCCAAGGAAGTGTTCCGAGATATTCCTTGTAATGAAGCTCGACGGTTTTTCCGCTGCACCTCATCAGCTCATTGGCGACCTCCTCGTTCTCTACGGAGAAGTCGAAGATGTAGGATTCGACCGCCGCTCCGCCGGAACCCTTTCCTGGGCCGCGGAACCCGGACTGGATCAGTTTGCCTTCGTAGGTCTTCCAGACGTAGCCTTTGTACATGAACTGGTTGAGTTCCCCGGCCTTCACGCCGTCTCCGAAGACGAAGTAGAACCTGACGTAGATGAACGCCGCCAGGCAGAGGGCCGCGATGGCACCTACCCAAGTGAATATCTTGCCTTTTGTTGTCATGATGGTTTATTTAGTTAGCGTTAAAGAAGATTTCGCAAAGGGTTCCGGCGATTACCTGATGGCGTTGCCGGTAAGTTCCCATCCGGTTATGGTGGAGACGTATGGTATGACGGTGTGGGCGATCTTGAGGTGTCCGCTGTAGTTCGGATGTCCGTCGGCTCCCATGTCCTCCACGTTGTTGTGGACGGAATCCGTCAGCACCACAAGGTGGACGTTCTTAAGCCCGCAGTCGTCCACGGCCTTACGGATGTACTCGAACATCAGATAATCGTGTTTCGGAACCATGCAGAGGATCGGATGGCTTTCGCCGTAGTTGTCCTTGATCTCGCGCATGAGCTTGTGGTAGTTTCTGACAAACATTCTTTCGGAAGGCTGCATCCCTCTGGAGAAGTCATTGGTTCCCAGATAGATGACAGTGATACCCGGCTTGAGACCGCATGACTTGGCATCCCATTTCACATCTTTGTCACTGTCGAATGTCTGGAGATAGCGCTCAGGCATGCAGTAGTCGGTGAACTTGCTGTTGTAGTTGCGGACTATTCCCATTCCGGAGTGGGCCACGACAATCTGGTCGGCGTTGAAGTACCTTGCCACGGCGCATGCGTAGGTCAGGTTCTGGTTCTCGGTCTCCGGCCTGAAGCGTTCTGTGTTCGGGCTTTCCGTGCCGTAGCCGCAGGTGTAGGAGTCGCCGACATATTCAATGATCCTTTCCTTCGGGGCGTCGGCCTGCAGGAAATCGCCGTCGGTGATGAACTCACTGATGGTCGTGATGCCCTGCTCGCCTTCGGTGCGCTTCTGGAGGATCACCTGATGCGGGGCTTTCGCCGCCTTCCTGTCCTTGCCGAACCTGGCCTTGAGCTCCCAGGCGCTGAAGAGAACGATTGTGGTGTCTGTCCCGTGAACCGCCACGACCTTGTCCGGAGCCTGGTCCATCGAGCCGTCAAGCCAAACGTTGTAGTAGTTCTTCTTGGTGTCGGACACTTTGAAACTCAATGCGTTGCCCTGAAATCTAACCTTGAGGTAAGTTCCTGTCCAGTCGAATGAGACATCGCCGCCCTTGACCTCGGTCCTTCCGATGTAGGTGATTCTGGAATCGGAAGCCTTGATGGTACTCTCGGTCGCTTTCGGCGCGGCCATCATGAAGGTGGCACCAAGAAGTGCCGCCGCAAGAAGTGATATTCTTTTCATCTTCATCTTTTTTTGTTTTAGAGATTACAAATTTAATGAATATCGCCGATAAGTAAGCATTTGGCTATCCTTAAAAAACAACTGGCGGCCATTATCTCCGGCCATATTAGTATGAGATTTGGAAATTTTTATTATTTTTGTCCTGACGCCTGCCATGACGTCCCGTCCCGTGCCGGTGACGCAAGGCAGGAGCGGGATACAGACCGAAAGGGTGACCGATGGTCGCCAAGTTATTTACCAAGGCATCGCTGAACTCATAGGACTCACGAGACTATAACCAAAACATCAATCGATATGAGCGTTTTTACACACACACACACACACACGGCGCGCGCTGCTGACGGCTGCCGCCGCCATCCTTCTCATCACCTCATGCGGTAAGAAGGAGGAGACTGTCGGAGTCTCATCCGTGACCGTCACCCCGTCCCGGATAGAGATCATTGAGGGCGGATCTGCCGCACTGTCCGCCAGGGTCTCTCCCGAAGCCGCGTCCGACAGGGCCGTGGCGTGGTCGTCGTCCGACCGGAGCGTCGCCACTGTTGACAAGGCCGGCACCGTCCATGGCCTCAGACCCGGCACCGCGACCGTCACCGCGACGGCGGAGGGCAAGTCCGGCACCTGCGCCGTGACGGTGAAGGCCAAGGCGGTAAACGTGACGGAGGTCACTCTGGACAAGACGGAGCTGACCCTGACCGAGGGCGAGACGGAGACACTTACGGCCACGGTGAAGCCCGACAACGCTGACAACCGGAAGGTGACGTGGAGCTCGGACAAGACGGAAGTAGCCACGGTCGACGGCGCCGGCAGGGTGACTGCCGTGAAGGCCGGCGAGGCTGTGGTCACTGTGACGACCGAGGACGGCGGGAAGACGGCGACCTGCAAGGTGACGGTGAAGGCCAAGGCGGTTCCGGTGACCGGCGTGGAGGTCAATCCGTGGGCGGTGACCCTGTCCGTACGCGGCACCTCCAAACTCTCTTACACGATCAGACCGGCGGACGCGACCAACCAGAATGTGAAATGGGAGTCAGAATCACCGTCCGTCGCGACAGTCGATTCCGAAGGCAACGTGCAAGGCGTCGCCGCCGGAACGGCGAAGATCTGCGTGACAACCGAAGACGGCGGCTTCAAGTCCTACTGCACCGTTACCGTGAAAAAAGCGGAATCAAAATTCGAGGTTGGCGGACTGTGGTATGAATATTTTGGTCAAAACAAGGCAAGGGTGATTCCCGATCCTGACGGAAGCAAATACGGCGGGAATATCTCCATCCCCGGACAGATTGAATATGGCGGGATCACATATTCGGTCGTTCAAATATGGCGCCGCGCGTTCTACGAGTGTGCAGATCTTAAGTCAGTGACCCTTGGCGAAGGGATTGAATACATTCACACCTATGCTTTCTATAATTGCCCAAATCTCGAAAGGATAACATTCTCCTCCACGATGGAATCGTTCAACACTGACAATCCGGTGTTTCAACGCTGTCCGAAACTCGAGATAGTCACAACACCAAAGACCTCGGAAAGCCAGCTGAATTATTTCTACACCCACGACGGGGCGTTGTATAAGCACTGCTATTATTCATCAGATACTGGAGAGACAGAAGTACTCTCCTGGCTTCCTGAAAAGACCACCGGCGTGTTCGCCATCAAGGATGGCGTGGAGGCTATTGATCGTTATTCGCTTACTTTCACGGGTATCGACAAGATCATCATCCCGGAATCAGTAAAGTATATCGGGTCAAGATTCTTTAATGACTCCAAAACCCCTCTTGAGATCGAGTTGAACTGGAGAACGAAAGAGGACATCGACAGGATTTCCACAATAGAGTCGGATCCTTCGGGATTCTTTTTCGTCCGCACAGACCGCTCAGCCGTCAAGGTTACCGTCCCTAAAGGCACCAGGTCTCTCTATGAGTCGCACTGGCTCTGGTCTCACCTCGGCGGCATCGAGGAGCGCCCGTAGAGTCCCCGTAGAGTTCCTGTAGCGCACGACAGCTCCGAGGTTGCCTCGTGAGCGAAAAGCCGCATTCTGCTCACGGGATCTTCCGGGTCGGTCTCGTGAGCGAAACGGCGCGTTCTGCTCACGGGATCTTCCGGGTCGGTCTCGTGAGCGAGACAGCGCGTTCTGCTCACGGGAGGGTCTGCCGAGGTCGTCTCGTGAGCGAAACGGCGCATTTTGCTCACGAAAGGGTCTGCCGAGGTTGTCTCGTGAGCGAGACGGCGCGATCTGCTCACGAAAGGGTCTGCCAAGGATGTCTCGTGAGCGGAACGGCGTGTTCTGCTCACGGGAGAGTCTTCCGAGTCGTTCTCGTGAGCGGAACGGCGCATTTTGCTCACGGGATAGTTTGTCGCTGTGCTCTCGGGCGACGAAAAGTCCCCGTAAGTGCCGCCTTTGAGTACCGTGCGGCACCTTTGGGCGACAGAATAAGCCGTAAGTGTCGCCTTTGAGTGTCGCATGGCACCTTTGGGCGACAGAATAAGCCGTAAGTGTCGCCTTTGAGTGTCGCACGGCACCTTTGGGCGACGAGATAGGGCGTTATCGTTCCCGAAGAACGCCGCACTGTCACCCGTCCCCGATCTAACTGGTGGATCCATGATCGGTTGAAGGGAAGCATGATCGACAGAAGGGTGAGGCAGGAATGGACAGGGGTGCAATAGGCGCTATGCCGGGGTGTTCGATGTTCGACGTATATCTTGACATATACAATCGTTATATGAGCGGCGACCGCAAAGGCGCAATAGATATACATAATCTTATTTTGCCTATGCTCAATCACATAAGACAAAATGTTGAACAGATTATTTCATTCGAAAAGCGGATTTTAAAACGACGCGGAATTATTGCATCGGATTATTGCCGTGCGCCGTCTTATGATACGGATGAATATTTTGACAGGCTCTTTGATGAATTCTATGACAAGCTTTCGGTCGTGTACGGGTGGTGATATGATGAATAAGGTTGTATTTATAACGGGTGGCGGAACGGGGATCGGTCAGGGAATCTCAATTGAGTTTGCCAAAGCCGGGTATGATGTCGCTTTTTCGTACAGAGGAAGCGCACAAGGCGCAAAAGAGACCGCACGGGCAATAGAAAGCCTTGGACGGCGTGTTCTCGCCGTTAAAGCCGATGTAAGCAATGTTGATGAAATTCACCAAATGTTCGAGATCGGAAGAGCACACGTCTGAACTCC
>OQVL01001285.1_pt1 | contig 14864 bp, 20 predicted proteins | sample 1691501 | NCBI WGS metagenome assembly OQVL01 (sample SAMN03418253, study PRJEB22391) | human gut metagenome | biome: human-gut; feature: organic feature; material: feces | host: Homo sapiens | place: Tanzania | collected 2013-01
TCCTTGAAATGATGATCGCCCTTGCCATTCGATGTGAAGAACACATCATGGAAGACCCTGATATTGGCAACCGCACCGGACAGTGGTTCTGGAGTATGCTTGTCAGCTTGGGGCTTGGTTCCATGAGCGATGCTCGGTTTGATCCCGTTCGGGTCGATGAGATTCTCGACCGTTTTATGGATCATGACTACGCACCGGATGGTAAGGGCGGTCTATTCACAATCCGTACCCCTCGGTTTGATATGCGGTCTATGGAAATCTGGTATCAGATGAACTGCTATCTTAACGAGATCATCAGAGAAGGGAGTTTAACATGAATACGATCACGCATGATATTTTCGTGACGGTCATGCCGTCTAAGAATTTCTGCAAGCAGATGCAGCGGCAGGCTCGCAGCACGAAGATGTTCAAGTTGCTTGCGGTAGGGGCGATGGTCTTTGCCGCGGCAACCGAGGTAGAGCGCAGGAAGCTGGAGGAGCAGGTCTACCAGCTCTCTGTTCGAGTAAAGAGGTTGGAGCGCGGCGAAGGAGAGTAATCAATGTTAGACTTCTTGGTGATTGCAACGCGCAGTGGCAAGCGTGGTATCATCGAGATCTATCCCAAGTTTATCATCAAGAAAAGCAGCGACCTCATGATTAGAGGCGGCGATTTCTACGCTATCTGGATTGAGGAACGGGGATTGTGGTCGACTGATGAACAGGATGCGGTTGACCTGATCGACCGCGAACTGGACCGATACGCCGAGGAAAACTGTAAGCGTTTTGATGACAATTATCGAGTCATGCACATGTGGGACGCGGAAACCGGAATGATCGACACATGGCACAAATACTGCCAGAAGCAGATGAAGGACCAATTCCACATGCTCGACGAGAAACTGATATTTTCAAACAGCAAAACGGGGAAAAAAGACTATGCCAGCAAGATGCTGAATTATCCGCTTGAGCAGGGTGAGGCGAACTCTTATGACAAGCTCATGAGTGTTCTGTACTCTCCTGCCGAGCGGCACAAAATCGAATGGGCCATTGGTTCGGTCGTGTCCGGTGACTCCAAGAGGCTGCAAAAGTTCATGGTGCTTTACGGCGCCGCTGGTACTGGTAAGTCCACAGTGCTCAACATCATTCAGCAGCTCTTTGAGGGTTATTACTCTGTATTCGATGCTAAGGCTCTCGGATCTTCGAGTAATGCATTTGCGCTGGAGGCGTTCAAGACGAACCCGCTGGTTGCCATTCAGCATGATGGTGACCTGTCCCGTATCGAGGATAACACGAGGCTCAACAGCCTTGTTTCGCACGAGCTTATGACGGTCAACGAAAAGTTCAAATCAACTTATGCTAACCGCTTCAAGGCTTTTCTCTTTATGGGTACAAACAAACCGGTTCGTATTACGGACGCCAAATCCGGTCTAATCCGACGCTTGATTGATGTTTCCCCAACAGGAGATAAAGTCGAGCCGAACGAGTACAAGACCATCATGAAGCACATCCCGTTTGAACTTGGCCCGATTGCTTACCACTGTCAAGAGGTCTATCTGGAAGATCCCGCTTACTACGACGGTTATATTCCGATTGCTATGTTGGGAGCCTCCAATGACTTCTACAACTACATCGTTGATTCCTACCCTGTCTTCAAGCGTGAAGACGGCACTTCGCTCAAAGCTGCTTGGGAGATGTATAAGACCTACAATGAGGAAGCAAAGGTCTCGTACCCCCTCAGCCAGCGAGCATTCAAGGAAGAGTTGAAGAACTATTTCCACGACTACACAGAGCGCTTCAGTATGGAAGATGGCACTCGTGTTCGGAGCTATTACAGTGGCTTCAGAACTGAAAAATTTGAGGAGCAGACCATCATTGATAAACCGGAGCCTACAACTCGGCTGATTCAGTTTGATGGAACAGCATCCGCATTTGACAAGGATTGTGCGGACTGTCCTGCTCAGTATGCAACATCTAAAGAAACGCCCTCGCAGAAATGGGAAAAAGTCACGAAGACTCTTTCGCAGTTGGATACTTCAAAGCTCCACTATGTCAAGGTGCCCGAGAACCATATCGTCATCGACTTTGATATTCCGGACGAGAACGGTAACAAGTGCTTTGACCTGAACCTGGCAGAGGCGAGCAAGTGGCCTCCAACCTATGCCGAGGTCAGTAAGGGTGGTCAGGGCATCCACCTACATTATATTTACACCGGCGACCCAACAAAGCTGAGCCGTATCTATGACGACCATATTGAGGTGAAGGTCTTCACTGGAAAAAGCTCGCTACGCCGGAAACTCACTAAGTTCAACAACCTACCTATTGCAACCATAAGCTCTGGGTTACCATTGAAAGGAGAAAGCAGCATGGTAAACAACAAGGTGGTTCAGAGCGAGAAAGGGCTTCGGATTCAAATCAAGAGAAATCTCAACAAGGAGATCCACCCTGCAACTAAGCCCAGTATCGACTTTATCCACAAGATTCTGACGGATGCGTATGAAAGCGGCATGGTTTACGATGTTACCGATATGCGCAATGCCGTCCTGGCCTTTGCCGCCAACAGCACCAATCAGGCAGAGTATTGCATCAAGCTCGTTAATAAGATGCCGTTCAAATCTGCCGACGCCGCCCCTGCGGCCAAGAACGAAACCGCCGACCTCGTCTTTTATGATGTTGAGGTATTCCCGAACCTTTTCCTCGTGAACTGGAAGTTTGCAGGAAGCGCACAACCTGTGGTTCGGATGATCAACCCGACCTCTGAAGACATCGAGGGCCTGATGAAGTTCCGACTCGTCGGCTTCAACTGCCGGCGGTACGATAACCACATTCTCTATGCTCGCCTGATGGGCTATACCAATGAGCAGCTTTACAACCTGTCTCAGCGGATCATCGGCAGCGAGAAGAAATCCAAGAGCAACAACTGCTTCTTTGGCGAAGCTTATAATGTCTCTTATACTGATGTTTACGACTTCTGCTCGAAGAAACAGAGCTTGAAGAAGTGGGAGATTGAACTCGGCATTCACCATCAGGAGCTTGGTCTTCCGTGGGATCAGCCTGTTCCTGAGAGTATGTGGCAGAAGGTTGCTGAATATTGCGACAACGATGTCATCGCTACGGAGGCAGTGTTCAATGCCCGTAAGGCTGACTTCATTGCTCGTGAGATCCTGGCCGATGTGGCTGGAATGACCGTCAACGATACCACGAACACTCTGACCGCTAAGATCATCTTCAGCGGGAACAAGCATCCGCAGGATCAGTTCAATTACCGCGATATGGGCGATGCCAGCCAGATTTGCAGCATGGATGATCTGCCGTTCAAGTTCGGGCCGGAAGAGTACGACAACTATACGGCGTTCGACAAGAAGGATCGTCCCATCTTCCCCGGCTACAAGTTCGACAAAGGCAAGTCTACTTATCGCGGTGAGGAAGTTGGCGAGGGTGGCTATGTCTATGCCGAGCCTGGTATGTACGGAAACATCGCTCTGCTGGATATTGCTTCTATGCATCCATCCAGTATCATTGCAGAAGATCTCTTTGGGCCGGTCTATACGAAGCGGTTTCGTGAGATCCGCGATGCTCGTGTCGCTATCAAGCACAAAGAGTTTGACAAGGCACGCAAGATGCTTAACGGCGCTTTGGCAAAGTATCTGACGGATGAGAGTGCCGCCGATGCTCTGGCACAGGCGTTGAAAATCGCCATCAATTCCGTTTACGGTCTGACCTCGGCCAGCTTCGAGAACCCGTTCCATGACAACCGCAACAAAGATAATATCGTCGCCAAGCGTGGAGCCCTGTTTATGATCAACCTCAAGCACGAGGTTCAGAAACGGGGCTTTGTTGTTGCTCACATCAAGACGGACTCTATCAAGATCCCCGACGCTACGCCTGAGATCATTCAGTTCGTCATGGACTATGGCAAGATGTACGGTTATATTTTCGAGCACGAAGCGACTTATGATCGCATGTGCCTCGTCAACAACGCCGTTTATATTGCCAAGTACAAAGATGGTAAACACGCCGGTGAGTGGACAGCCACTGGCACTCAGTTCCAGATCCCGTATGTCTTCAAGAAGCTCTTCTCGCATGAGGAGATCACCTTCGAGGATATGTGCGAGACGAAGTCTGTTACAGGGGCGCTCTATCTGGATATGAATGAGAGCTTGCCTGATGTGAGTGCTTTGGAGGATGAGTATGCTAAGTTGTGGAAAAAGATTTCCGATACAACGAAGCTGAATGAGCCAATGGAGGCAGAATGTGCTCGTATCGAGGAACTTACAACTGAAATCGAGAAAGGTCATGACTATGTCTTTATTGGACGAGTCGGACAGTTCTGCCCCATCAAACCCGGCTGTGGCGGCGGTCTTCTGTGTCGCGAGTCCGTTGACAAAAAGACTGGCGAAAAGAAGTACGATGCCGCCGTTGGAACGAAAGGCTATCGCTGGCTTGAGTCTGAAATGGTCAAGGAACTCGGAAAGGAAGACTGCATTGACCGGAGATACTATGATGCTCTCGTTGATGCCGCGGCCACTGATATTTCCAAGTATGGTGATTTCGAGTGGTTCGTTTCCGAAGATCCGTATGTTTCCGACACACCGCCTTGGTTCGGTCCCGGCGAGCCCCACGAAGAAGACAGTACACCGTTTGATGTGAGGTAATTCTATGGAGAAAAGCTTCACCAAAGACGGTGCTCGTTGGTTTACTTGCAGGCGATGTGGATTGAGAAACTGCGAGAACATTTATCGGTGGAAAAAGAAGCCGCAGCCTATGAAAAACATCTGCACCCTCTGCATTGAAAAAGAGGAACTGGCACACAAAGAAGCTCGGGAACGAGTTCATTACAGTCCATTCCAATATCCATTTTAACAGTTGAGAGGAGTCTTAATCATGAGTCGTAAAGCTACTGACAACATCATCATCGAAAATGCCCGCATTATCTTCCGGAACTTCTCCGGCAAGGAAGAAAAGTACAACCGCGCCGGAGATCGCAACTTCTGCGTCATCATCGAGGACCACAACGATGCTCAGCGTCTGATCGAAGACGGCTGGAATGTCCGCGTGATGCCTCCCCGTGAGGAGGGTGACGAACCTCGCCACTATCTCCAGGTTGCGGTGAGCTTCAAGAACTTCCCGCCCAAGGTCGTCATGGTCACCCGCCGCAAGCAGACGCCTCTCGATGAGGAGTCCATCGGTGCGCTCGACTTTGCCGAGATCAGCAATGTGGATCTCATCATCCGCCCTTATAACTGGATTATCCAGGAGGGCACCAAGAACGAGAAGAGCGGCGTGAAGGCCTACCTCAAGACGATGTATGTCACCATCGAGGAAGACGAGTTCGCCGAGAAGTACGCTGCAAGCGAGTATCCGCAGGAGTAAAAGCATTGTAGGGACGCTGGTTAGGAGGTAGCCGGCGTCCCTTTAACTTTTTGAAAGGAGAAACCAATGCCTTTCTGGAAACCTAAGAAAAAGAAGAAAGCGGTCCATAAGGCTAAACCGCTCCCAAAGTATGAGCCGAAGCCGTTTGTTCCGCCTGAGATACCGAAAATTGATATTTCAGCAAAGCAGCAAAAAGAGCCACAAAAACCAGCTCCGAAAAAAGCTTCCTCGCCAAGGGTAGATGACAAGAAGTATTTCATCGAGACTTTTAACAAGCTCGTGTCCGAACGAAATCGGCCGTGGGACATCTGGAAGGACTTCGTTCTGATGACGGCCTGCGCATTCTCAAATGCGGTTGATAAGACGCATTACGATGAGCGAGAAGACCGTTATCTGAAAGCAATCGTCAAGTACCGCAAGGAAGAGCAGGCATTATTTCCGGAGCTTCTTGCCGAGATGACAGTCGCATTGGAGAAAAATCCAGACCAGGACTTCCTTGGTGAAGTCTATATGCGTATGAGACTCGGAAGCGACGAACTTAAGCAAATATTTACCCCATACAATGTTTGTCATCTCATGGCGCTTGCGACGATGGGTAATGTTGTGGAACATGTCAAAAAAAGCGGCTTTATCACCGTTCACGATGATTGCTGCGGAGGCGGCGCAACTTTGATAGCCGCTGCTAATGTGGCACGGAATGACCTTGAAAAAGCCGGCTTGAACTTCCAGAACCATATTCTCTTCTCGGCTCAGGACATCGAGGAGACAGTTGCGCTCATGTGCTATGTCCAGTTATCGCTCCTCGGCGTCGCCGGGTTCGTCAAGGTCGGAAATTCTCTTACCGATCCAATTAGAAATGGTGACTCTCTGGAGAACTACTGGTTCACGCCTATGTACTTCAGCGATGTCTGGCACACTCGTCGGGTCATCAACCAAATGATGAATATTTTACGAGAGGAGCGTGAAAGCGATGACCATTAAAGATTTTGACGCGAAAAAAGTCATCCTTGAAGACCGATACAAAAGCGATGAGTACGAGACGATGACTCTCTACTTTATCGCGCCAAAAGAATGGCTCGACGGCCTCTATCCCGATGCTGTTCACACCGAAATCAGTGTTGAGTATCCGCTGAATTGTCCTGAAGCTTCTGTGGCAACCGTAATGGTATCTCCTACAAGAGATCTCGGAGAGGACGGATATGAGGACTATGACTGGAGTGACCTTGAGCTGCCTCTTTCAGATATTGAAGCGTTAATCGGGATGGCTAAGTCATGAGCATCAGTCTGTACGATCATCAGCGCAGCGCCCTTGAAAAAATGAAGAACGGTTGTATCCTGTGCGGCGGGGTCGGTTCCGGTAAATCCAGAACTGCCCTCGCTTATTACTATCTTCAGCAGGGCGGAAATCTCGACATTCCTGATGCGCCGATGAAAAATCCGCTTGATATTTACATTATCACCACGGCGCGCAAACGGGATACCTGTGAATGGGAGGATGAGTTAGCTCCATTCCTGCTCTCCACTCACGAGGACTGCAATTACTACAAGAACAAAGTCATCATCGACTCGTGGAACAACATTGCCAAGTACAAAGATGTGAAAAACAGCTTCTTTATATTTGACGAGCAACGAGTCGTCGGCTATGGAGCTTGGACGAAGGCATTCCTGAAAATCGCCAAGGAGAATAAGTGGATCTTGCTCTCCGCTACCCCTGGGGATACTTGGCAAGATTATATCCCTGTCTTCATCGCAAATGGGTTCTACCGGAACAAGACCGACTTCATCGACCAGCATGTGGTTTATGACTGGAGGTCGAAGTATCCAAAGGTCGACCGATACCTCAACACCGGACGGCTGATCCGTCTGCGCAATCGCATTCTCGTGACGATGGAGTTCGAGCGACACACCACATCGCATCATCAGGATGTGCCTGTTTCCTACAACATCCCGCTCTACAAAGATATTTCTCGAAACCGCTGGAACCCTTGGGAAGACCGTCCTATTGAAACGGCTTCGGAGCTTTGTATGAACTGGCGCCGCGTGGTGAATTCGGACGAGTCCCGCAGTGTTGCTGTACTTGAGATTATGGAGGATCATCCTAAAGTCATCATCTTCTACAATTTCGATTACGAGCTTGATATTCTCGAAAATCTTGGTTACCCCGATGGGACTGAGGTTGCCGAGTGGAACGGTCACAAGCATCAAGAAATTCCGACCGGCGACAAATGGGTCTATCTCGTGCAGTACACGGCTGGCTGTGAGGGCTGGAACTGCATCACCACTGATACGATCATCTTCTACTCGCAGAACTATTCCTATAAGGTCATGGTTCAGGCTTCCGGACGAATCGACCGTCTGACGACGCCATTTAGTGACCTTTATTACTTCCATCTAAAGAGCTTTTCCGGTATTGATCTGGCAATCAGCAAGGCACTCAAGGAGAAGAAGAACTTCAATGAGGGTCGCTTTGTTGGGTGGTCTACTGCGCCGATGCCGAAAGCTGCATGACATGAAAAGGAGAAATCATGGATAACGCAAAAATTATCGCTGTCGACTTCGATGGCACTTTGGTTGAAAACAAGTGGCCTGAGATCGGTGCGCCGATTGAAAAAAACATCGCTAAGGTTAAGGCCGAACAGGACGCTGGCGCCAAGATCATTCTATGGACGAACCGTGTCGGTGAACCTTTGGAAAAAGCGCTCGCATTCTGCAAAGAGCATGGTATCCATCTCGATGCTGTCAATGAGAATCTGCCCGAAATCGTCAAGGCTTTCGGGACGGACTGCCGGAAAATCTTCGCCAATGAGTATTGGGATGATCGTGCCGTCCTGATGTCCGAGAAAGACATCGGAGAATTCTCTGACGGCTTCCACACTTTCAATTCCCTCTATCATCAGCGACTCATCCTCTTCGCAGCCCTGGTGAACACTTTCCCGACGCTTGCTTGGAAATCCCACAAGCATTCGGATGGCGAGGCTCCGTTTGGCGGAGGATGGTTCATCGTTGGCGTCGACACTCCCAAAGGCCCCTATACCTATCACTACGAAGATAAGGACTGGGGTCTGTTCCACTGCAAAGAGGTGGACACTGCCCCTGAATGGGACGGCCATACCGATAAGGATGTCGAGCGGGTACTTTCCCTTTCCGATGACGAGAGCGATTGGGCGGCTCGTGAAGTCGCTCTTGCTTCTCAGAAGGAGCGCGAAGGTGCCGAGGATAAGGACGACTGGGATTACGGTGTTGCGTGCTATGAGAGTGCCCTCAGAGCGTATCGGTCTTTGGAACGCGATGGTCATTCCGGTATGAGCATTCAGATTACAAAGAGCATCCTGAACCGCCTTATCGACGGCAAGTGCCTTACGCCCATCGAGGACGATCCTGATATTTGGGCCAAGGTCGAGTTCGGCGAGGACGATCCTGTTCAGCACTTCCAGTGCAAGCGCATGAGCAGCCTGTTTAAGGATGTCGCCGAGGATGGAACGGTCACTTACTCGGATGTCAACCGTGTCCAGCTCATCAACAAGGAAAGCCCTGATATTCCGTTCAGAAACGGCTTCGGTACTCGCCTCATTGACAAGATGTACCCCATCACGCTCCCGTACTTCCCTGCGGATAAGAAGTTCAAGATCATCGTTGAAGAGTTCCTGACCGATGAGAAAAACGGCGATTTCGATACCGTCGGCTATCTCCAGCTCATTCTTCCCGATGGCAAGGTCGTTAACCTTAATGGATATTTCAAAGATGGTCCGGACGGCATGGTTCGCATCGAGCAGGCTGAGTATGAGGAGCGGAAGGCCCGCAGAATCGACAAAAAGTAACCACTGATATTTGAAAGGAGAAAAAACATGATCGGTATTGACACAATAGTCAGCATTAAATCCAGTGATGAGTACGGCGGCAAATACGCTGGGAAACTCGGCATCGTTAAAAAGTTTACGGATGATCGGGTCGGAGTGGAGTTCGCCGGCCTTAAAAATCCCGCAAGCAAGTACGGCCTTTTCTGGTTTAAGAAAGAGAATGTTACGCCATCGCTCTTTGACACGCCGAAACGCAACGACGCAATCATTCCGGCAGCTCTTGCCAAGGCTTTCCTCAACTTCACTTTTGGAGCGCCTCGTGCCTCGCTCGGTGTGAAACAGGTTATTTTCAGCGGCCCTAAAACGATCGTGTTCTGGATCGACGGAACCAAGACAATCGTTTCCTGTGGTGAGGGCGATAACAATGACCCCTACGCCGGGTTCTGCGCTGCCGTTACAAAGAGAGTCTTCGGCTCCACTTCTCAGGCAAAGAAAGTCTTGGCAAGGACGAGAAAGGAGACAGCCAAATGAGCACTGTATATATCGGCGAACGGCAGAGTGGCAAGACCACCATGCTCATCGAAATGTCGGAGAAGACCGGCGCCACCATCGTTGTGGCTACTTATCCGATGGTCAAATACATTCAGTTACTCGCTGCTCAGATGGATAAGAAAATTCCTGTTCCCATCACGGTGACGAACTATATCCGTCTTCTCGCAAGCGGCGGCCTTGGTAAGAGCGAGAAGTATCTCGTAGACGAGCTTCAGATGATGCTTTCTGCTATGAATGTTGAAGCTGCTACGGTAGACTGCGACTGCATTGAGGTTCTTCGCGGCCAGCAGAAAGAAGGTTTGTAATGGCCGGGCTTAAAATGAATGTTGAGTTCCCAACGCGCCTTTGTGAAGTCAAAGGTGAACTCGGATATTTTCATCTTTGGGAGCGGTGGAGCAATGTCATTGATGCCAGCCCTCTTCGTGGAGGGCATCCTGCTGGTCAGATTGGGCAGGTTTATGGCATTGTTGAATTCAAAGATGGTGTGCGTCGTGTCGACCCTGTTTCTATCAAGTTCTGCGATGAGGAGAATGCCGCGCTCTGTGCACTTGTAAAGCACAATGAGGCGTTAAGGAAAGGAGAAGCAAATGCTGAAGATTGAAAACGTCGAAGTTCTCGGCTGGGAGCACGCCATTCGAGGCATGAGAAACCCTAAGAACTCGTGGGCGAAGAGTGATAGTGGCACGGAATGTCCTTATGGGAAAGAAAAATGTTGCGGAGAATGTCAGCAAAATTTCTGCATTGGTCCCAACGATAAGCAGCTCATGATGAGCCTCCGCAATGCTGGCACCGACCATCGTAAATTCATGCGGATGATTACCGTGTATCTCGACATCACTGCCCCGCTGTATTGGTGGAAGGAGTTCGACACCTATAAGGTTGGTACGGTCGCTAATTCCTGCTCTACGATGCACAAGATCGCAGCAAAGGAGTTTACGCTGGATGATTTCAGCCACGAGCATCTTGTTGATGACCTCGATGTCCGTATTGAAATCGGAGGAACAGATCACAGAGATACAGGGCCTATGGAAGTCCTTGGAATGACGATTGATGTGCTCAATCACTACCGCGAAAAATATCTTGTAGCAACGAAGACTGAGGAATACACAGGTCTCCCCGCCAAAGATATTTGGTGGCAGATGATCCAGCTTCTCCCAAGTTCCTACAACCAGAAACGAACGGTCATGCTGAACTATGAGGTCCTGGCGAACATCTACAAATCCCGTCGGCATCACAAGCTCGATGAATGGCACACGCTTTGCGACCGGATCGAAAGTCTGCCTTATTCTGAGCTGATTACCGGCACTGCTGTTTGACACCACTCCGGCTGTTATGATACAATCATAAAAAAGAAATCATGCGCAAAAAGTACATCGCCTATTATGGAAGGAGGTTGTTAGGCTATGGCTGAACGCAACGATTCTCACCTTCTGGATGGTGGTGATTCTGTGGGTATGACAGATAACCAGTACAAGGGTATGCTGCTTGACCAGTTAGAAGACTGGCAGGAAATCCTTGACCTGGCAATCGCAGCCGGGAACACCGAGATTCAGAAAAAGGCTGAGAAGCAAATCGCGAAGATCAACGAAAAGCTGAAATTCTAATCTCTACCCAGAGGGAAGGGCTTGTGGAAACACAGGCTCTTCTCTTTTTATATTCTTTTTGAGGAGGGAGTTTAATTATGTCTTGTCAATACAAAGACCAGTGCCCCAGCTACAGTGGCTGGTGTAACGGGCCGAAGCAGGATTTCTCCAAGTGCGTGGAGTTCCTTATCACGGCCTATGAGAACGAGAAAAAGCGGATGATGCCCAACGAGTACCAGAAGCTGGCTATACGGACATGCAGCATTCCCTACGACCAGAAGAAGGATATGCTCATGCACGCTGTCCTGGGCCTGACTTCCGAGGCTGGCGAGGTTTCTGGTCTGTTCCAGAAGAAGTACCAGGGTCACAAGCTCGACCCAGAGCATCTGGAAAAGGAGTTGGGCGACTGCCTCTGGATGATTGCGGAGGCTTGCACCGCTCTCGGCTGGAACATGGAAACGGTCATGCAGACCAACATCGAGAAGCTCCGGGCCCGATATCCGGAGGGCTTCGATGCCGAGCACAGTCTGCATCGCAGAGCAAATGATATTTGAAAGGAGCTTGTGAAAATGGATGAGAAAAAAATCCACTCAATCATTGATGAAGCAATGGCGGCTCGTGACCGCTCTGTGTCCATTTATATTTCGCCTGATGGTGGTATTTCTGTTTCGGTCTTCCCGTGGCCGGACGAGGAGACACTCCGCGACATGAGAGCCAACGGCCAGATCTCTTACAATGACTATCGGACGCGGCTTGGCCTGTCGCCTATGAAAGACTAAGGAGGAGCACAATGAACGAAAAAGTTCTGAGACATAAGGAAATCTGCGATGGGCTGAATGAGCTCTACGCACGCAAAAACCACGACTATGGCGACAGCTTCCATACCACCTTCGTCGAGGAAGGCCTCGCTATGGCCCGTATCCGTCTGGGAGACAAGTTCTCCCGCTTCAAGACTCTGTCCCGTCTTTCCTGCAATGACAGCGACCAGCAGCAGGTCACGGATGAGTCCATTCGCGATACCCTGCTCGATCTGGCGAACTACGCCATCATGACCGTTCTTGAGATGGACACGCCGGATGAGAGTCATGCAACTCTATACGCTTATGACAAGCCTATCTGTACTATTGGAGAGGATAAGTAAGATGAAAGCTAAGAGAGCGCTTTGTATGCTTGCGGTGATCCTCCTCGTTGTCGCCATGATGCTGATGTTCATGACGGGTTGTAACAGACAAGTCATCGACACGACATTCAGCTATGACAATGCTATCCTGGCTCTTCCCGATGGTTCCATCGTCAGCGGAAAAATCGAGAGCTGGAAAGACTATGATGACGGCGATCAGATTCAGGTAAAAATCGACGGAACTACATATCTGGTTCATTCCGCCAACATCGCACTAATAAAGGAGTAATAATTATGTGGAAGCGCGAACTGATCCACAACAAGATCTATGCGGTATTGATGGTGCTGGCATCTTTGCCGGTTGTTATTTTGGAGAAGGATGGTACGGTCCTTCTCCTTTCTCTTTTCTTCGGAGTTCCGATGTTCTTCGCAAAAGAAAACTGGATCATGGGAGGACCCGTTCATGAAAGTAAAGAAAGCCGGAAAAAGAGTGTTCGGAGCCGTAATGTCCGCTGCCGAGAAAAAGGCTATGGACATGGAGATACAGAGACAGCTCGCAGAGTACGATCGAAAGCATATCCGAGAGATCGACGCTCTGGTTCTGTGGGAGCTGCGTGAACAGCTCGGCTTCGGCAATAAGCGGCTTAAAAAATTCTATGACAACTTCTCCCGCGGCATCGAGGCTTTGATCCGTCGTTATGAGATGGAGCAGGGCGACGATGTCTGGCTATGTACCTACAAGCTGAAAGAGATCGGCTGCGATCTTGAAAAATGGGAGAAAGAAAGAGGTGACCAATGAGCGACCGAAAAAACTCGGAGGGCTACTCAGATCCGACAGCCTACCAGGCCATGATGAACCTTGAAATCGAGGAGCTTCGCTTTAAGAAGTTGCTCAGGTCTATCAAGGATATGTGCGACTTGGCAGACTTCGAGATCGAAGGTCGTGTCGTTCTGATCGACAAGCGGTCCGGACGAGTGTGGAGGTAGAAAAATGTTTAACTTTCCTACTGAAGATGTTGTGAAGGCATTTGAGGCCTTGAGCGAAGCCATCAATCGGTTGGCTGTTGATATTGTTGATGTAGTGGAAGCTGTCACTGTGACTGTATCAGCCGTCCTCGACGATGATGCGCTCTGGCCCAACCGATATGGAATGCCGCCTAAAAAGTACGGTCAATCTCTTCAGAAACACTCCCAAAAATCGTTCAAGCGATACGACTACATCCCGATTACAGCAAAAAATCTTCCTTATCAGCGGAGAGCGTTTTAGCAAAACTACATGAATTTGCCCCGGTTCTGTCTAACCTAAGATAGAATTCGGGGCTCTTTCATGCGCAAAAATCGTGGCCACTTTTGTTTTGAAAAATGGGCTTCTGGCCACTTTCTTTCGGAAACTTGATAAATTTGGGCGAGTTGAGAGACTTGTAGGGACGGTTCTGGCCAAAAAAAGTGGGTTTTTGCCCGGTTTTATTTGAAAAGTGGGCAGCCTGAAACCGTTGGTACACAAGGCTTTGCGGGTTTTCTGCCCACTTTCCCACTTTTTTCTTTAATTAGTGTGAAGAAAAAATGTAAAAAATATATATAAGTGACGAGAAAAAGTGGGTTTTTGGCCAAAGCCTGATTTTCCTCAAAAACTCTGACTTTCTTTTCGCGTGCGAGTGTGATATACTGAGCTTGCGACACAATTAAATCTTCTTATCCGCTTCACTATGGGAGAATTACTTGGCAACAAGTGTTTCTCTCTTAACTCGTTATACCCATAGTGGTGGTAAGAGGATTGTGTCGCAGCAATGAGAGATGCGCTTTTGCAGGGTGCGTCTCTTCGTTGGGGCGCACCTTTTTTATTTGCACTCTTACGAGGGGAGGACGGAGCGTGGCACGGCCTTACACTGAACAGCAAGTTCTCAAGAAACTGGATATTCCCGATTTCAGACATTTGACAAAAGAAAAAGTCATTGCTTTTGCGACAATGGTTCCGAAGATGAACCCCGAAGTTGCAAAGAAAGCTCTTGAGCAATTTCCGAACTTCGCTTCGACTTCACTTGATGTTTTGAAAGAGTACCGCAGCGTCATCCAGGAAGCGATGGAAGACGATCGAGAGAGTATGCGCAGTTGTTACGATATGTATAACCGCGTGATGGATTCTCTTGAAAAAATGCTGGACAACGACGACCTGACATTTGAGCAGAAGACTTATATTCTCGACCAGATGCAGGAAGTTGCCGCAGCGGTAGCGGATAAGGACTCTGAAAAATCGAGGAACCGTTTGAAGCTCATTGGGATTATCGGCGGCGTGGCTGCCGCCATTGTCGCGGCTTTGGCTTCGAGTCTTGGCGGTAACATCGCACTGAAAGAAAGCAACAACATTGATGATGACAACATAACGGATTTATGAGAAAGGACAGACAGCATGAGTAAAGGTACGATCAAGTGAATTGTTATCTGGAGCTAAAACAAAGAACCCATC
>OQVL01001289.1_pt1 | contig 14857 bp, 20 predicted proteins | sample 1691501 | NCBI WGS metagenome assembly OQVL01 (sample SAMN03418253, study PRJEB22391) | human gut metagenome | biome: human-gut; feature: organic feature; material: feces | host: Homo sapiens | place: Tanzania | collected 2013-01
ACGCACCTCGAAAAGTTCGGAATACTGGCCCTGGGAAATGCCGCTCAGCCAGTTATAGTCTTCAAGTTTGCAACAGCCCCTCCTGTAGGTGCAGTTCAGATCGTCGTTGGCATCACGAGTCACCGTACATCCGCGGTTGCAGTCAAACTGTATATTTTCGTTATTATCCATCTGTCGGTTATATTTAAAGGCACCAGAGGCACCGTTCTATGAAATTCAACTAACAAAAAGTCTATTGACCAAGTTCGTGAAAATTATCTTCTGGTTCACATTCCTGACCAGCAGAGCATTGGCCCTATTCAATGCCGAAAGTGCTCTGTTACAGAACATTGGCCCGCATTTTCCGGCGGTTTCCTTGAAGAACTGCCTGTCTGACGGGCGGATGCCGGAAATCTCCTGCATATTCTTCTGGACCATAAAAATCTTTCTCACACAATCCCCGGCGAATTTGCAGAAGGCCTTCTGCTTTTCCTTCGAATCCAGCGCCACCATCATCTCTCCTGCGTCAAGTGCCCCGAGATAATCCCTTCCTGTGACCGCGTCCATCAGGTTCATGAACAAATCCATCATCTCGACATTGTCATCGTGCTCCGCAAGACTTCTGATGGCCACGCCAATGCTGCCGGACGCGAATTCCGCCGCATACCCGGCCGCTTCATTGTCAATGCCGGTCCACCTTGGAAGTGCAGCCGCGATTTCCTGTTTCCCGGCAGGCATCACCCTTATGAGCTGACATCGCGAACTGATGGTCTTGAGAACTCTTTCCGGATGATGTGTAACCATCATGAACAATGTCTTCTCTGAAGGCTCCTCAATGATTTTAAGCAGCCTGTTGGACGCTTCTGCATTCATTTTCTCAGGCAGCCATATCACCACGGCGCGATAACCGTCCGAGAATGAAGCCAATGACAAATAATTCAGAATATTCTTGGCATCTGCAACGGAAATGGATGACGCCTTCTTGTCGATTTCAAGAGACTCATACAGTTCACTTTCCAAAAAGAATGGATTCCTTATGAAAAGTTCCCTCCACTTCGGCAAATATGTCTCTGACGTAACTTTCTCACCTGCAACAGGATAAACAAAATGCAGATCCGGATATATGAGTTTGGAAATCTGATTGCACGAAGGACAAGTCCCGCAAGAATCCCCGTCATGTTTCGAACGGCAGTTCAGATACTGAAGAAAAGCCACCACAAGAGCAAGGGCCCCGCAACCTTCATTTTCATGGAACATCATGGCATGAGGCACCCTGCCGCTGTCAGCCATCCTGACCAGAGCCGCCTTGACCTCATCATTTCCTATGATATCCGAAAACTTCACGATTTCCTGTCTGCTGTAAATTCTGCAATGTCCGCCAATTTGTCCGCATCTTCGGACTTTCCGAGAGGCCTCAATGACAATTTGGCCCTTTCCACGTATTCGTAGAGCCTCTTCCTGGCATATTCCAATCCTCCGTTACGATGAACGAACTCCACTATTTCCTTCTGCCACTCAGGATGCTCATCTATACGGCAAACCTTCCTTCTGATATCCTTGGCTTCCTCTTCAGACGCATTTTTCAATGCGCCGAGAAGCGGAAGGGTAATCTTCTTTTCCTTGAGATCCAGCCCCACAGGCTTTCCTGTATCAGGATTCTCCTCGTAATCGAAAATGTCATCCCTGATCTGGAATGCTATGCCCAGATACTCCGCATACGACTTCACCGCCTTCATCTTCTCCGCACTCGCGCTGACTGAAATTGCAGCCGACTCGGCAGAGGTCACGAACAGCGAAGCCGTCTTATTGAAAATTATCCTGTAATAATCATTCTCCGCTGTGTCGCCGAGGTCGGCCTTCTGCAACTGAAGTATCTCACCCTCAGCCAGATCCGCCAATGTCCTGGAGAAGACCTTGATAACTTCGGAAGAAGAAGTCTTGTTCACAAGCACATTGTCAATGGCTTTCACCAGCCAGTAGTCTCCCAGCAGAACTGATGCGCGTCCGCCCAGCAAAGACATCACGGTAGGCCTGCCCCTGCGTGTCGGGCTGTCATCGGCCACATCATCGTGAAGTAGTGTAGCATTGTGGAGAAGTTCTGTCGCCACGGCATAGTGAATCGTATCCTCAGTGACAAATCCGCCGGAACAGGCCCTTGCGGCAAGAAGCGCCAACACTGGGCGCAACTGCTTTCCGGAATGTTCCAACAATGACATGTTCGTCTTGTCAAGCAACTGGATATCACTTGACAACGAGGTCCGCATCAATGCATTTACACGTGCAAGATCCTTCTCCAGATATTGTTTTATGCTGCAATAATTCATTTTATCCTAACATTGAAACAAGTTCCTCCACAGTAGTAGGGAACCTGACCAGTCCAAGCGTAGATTTGTCCATCATGCCGGTTCCGACATAGAAGTCCAGAAGTTCCTTGAACTTGTCATAAAATCCGTCAATATTGAGTGCGAAAATCTGTCCGTGATATTGTTTGAGTTTGGCCAATGCCAGTGTCTCGACGAGTTCATCCAATGTCCCGAGGCCTCCAGGAAGAGCCACGGCAGCACAGGTCCCTTCCCTCATCTTCTCCTTGCGTTCTGACATTGTCTCAGTCCAAACGACCTCAGACAGACCATCATAGACGAACTCGTCCATGAATTTGGGGATGATTCCGATATGCTTTCCGCCGCACTCCAACACCGTTCTGGACACCACGCCCATAGTACCTTTCACAGTACCTCCGGACACCACGGTATATTTACCCGCAATACTGCGGACGAATTGCTCCGCCGCAGTATTGTATTTCTGATCAATGCCGGCACTCGCCGAGCAGAATATGACCAATTTCTTTTCAGCTCCCATATGGTACTAGAACATGAATCCGAGCGTAAATGTCACGCCGTTGAAGTTTCTGCCGTCCTTGAAGACATCTTTGACGGTCTGGCCGACGTCATTCATCTTTCCGCTTTCCGAATAGAGAGAACCGAAGTTCCAGAAATATTTCACCGAGAACTGAATCTTCCAGATGTCGATACCGCCACCAAGTCCGAGACCGTATTCCCAACGGGCCATTCCCGAACCCTTGAATGTGGTGGATTTCACCGGAGATACTCCCTCCTGCGATTTCTTGGCCTTCGCATAAAGACCATAGCCGACAAACGGTTCAGCGAACACATATGGCCTGAACGCCACAAGGTCCGGTCCCCACTGCAACTGGACAGGAATCTCGAGATAACCTGCCTTGGCATCCAGCTTGAACTTTTCAGGACCTATATCGCTCAATTTGGTACCTTTGGTCTGATAAAACACGGATGGCTGCACAGCAAAACCGAACGCAATCGGAAGCTGAGCGGTCAATCCCACCTGATATCTTCCGATAGAATTTGCATCCACGTTCTTCGCATTTGAAGAAGAAGATGTAACACCGACGGCAATACCTGCCCTCGCCCTGTTCCTGTCTCCGGCCGAAGCCCCGACAGTAACCGTCAATGCTACTGCGACAGCAGCAACCGACATCAATATCTTTCGGAACATAATATCAATGATTTTAAAGAAGTGAATCGATTCTGGATGTGATGTCAGATTTAGGGACTGCACCTACGAGTCTGTCTTTCATCTGGCCATCCTTGAAGAAAAGGAGAGTCGGAATGCTTCTGATTCCGAACTGGGCTGCAATATCTTCACAATCATCGACATTGCACTTCGCCACAATGGCTTTGCCCTCATATTCGGAAGCGACTTCCTCAACAGTCGGAGCAAGAGCACGGCAAGGGCCGCACCATGTTGCCCAAAAATCCACAACTACCGGAACAGAACCGGAAATGATATCTGAGAAATTCTCGTTTGTTATAACTTGTGCCATAGTTCTATAGTTTTTAATCAATTTACAAACATACAAAATTTTATTGGTTTGTCCGAACCTTTGACGGAACCTTTGTCGGTATTAAAACAAATAGTCTCCGCAGCGGCAGGTACAAGCCCGACCACACGAAGACTAATTGATTATAAGCTGCCCAGTTCCGCACATGCAAAACTTGAGCCGACAATTTGCCGAATAATGCTAGAATGCCTGCTCTGCATTCCAGACGAAGGCGCGGAGGTACACAGTTACGAGCCGACCCCGCAGGACATCATAGCGATACAAAACTGTGATGTGTTCCTCTACATTGGTGGGGAATCGGATGAATGGGTGCGAAATGTGCTTTCTTCGGTGGATACCAGCCGTATGCAGGTATTGACACTGATGGATTGTGTGGATGCAGCCGAGGAAGCCGAAAGCGGCTTTGCATGGAGCGGGGAGGATGGCCATGATCATGATCACGACGGGCATGACCATGGTGACGCAGAGTATGACGAGCATATCTGGACCTCCCCCAAGAATGCCATATTGATGGCGGAAGCCATCGGTAAAGCAATACAGGCAGCAGATAGGGGTAGCGCGGAGTATTATCAAACCCATACTGAAGAATATACGGAAAAGCTGCGCGCATTAGATAGCGAGTTGACCAAAACGGTGAAGGAAGCAAAGCGTGATTTGCTCATTTTTGCGGACCGTTTTCCGTTCTTATACTTGGCGCGCGACTATGGGCTGGAGTATTATGCTGCCTACCCGGGCTGTTCCTCCGAGGCGGAGCCGAGCGCGGCCACAGTAGCGGCCATTATAGAAGAAGTAAAACAAAGCGGTGTGCCGGTTATCTTCTATATTGAGCTTTCCAACCGGCTGATGGCGGATACCATTGCGGAGGCAACTGGTGCTGAGGAATTGCTGCTTCATTCCTGCCAGAATGTTTCCAAGGAGGAATTCGAGAGGGGGGAGAGTTATCTCTCGCTGATGGAGCAGAATATTAAAATGCTGAAAAAAGCACTGAACTAAAACAGAAATAAAAAGTCGACCCGGTATACAGTCGCTGTACCCTTGGTCGGCTTTTTATTTAGGCATGCGGAAGGGAAGGATTCTGCAATTTCCAGCCTGCCGCCTGTTTTCGTCCACTGATGAAGCGACGATAAATTCCGTCCCGCTCCATCAAGTTCATCAGGTGCTCCTTATTGGACGATTTGTCCTTTATCTCTACCACGAGGATTTGATCGGCGTGGCGGACGGCCTTTAGCCGGTGGGTAATCATAATGATGTTTTTTCGTGGGTCAGCTCTTTTTTATTCTCGGAGTCCACATTTGCCGCAGCCGCTGCGCCCGCACAGCAGTACACACTGTCCATCCGGAATGGTAAGGTCAATATTCTTCAAACTGCCTTCCGAACTGCCCAGATAGGCTAAGGGTACATTCCGAAATTCAATCGTTGTGCTGTCACCTTCCATATAAGCTAGGATATGAGAAGTGCTGCAAACAGAAAAAGCGCCAGCCAATCCTCAACACGCATTTGAATGTTGACAAGGCAGGTGCGGAGATTTAGATCCTCAATACCGCGTGTGACGAAAGCAATGGAGAGTTCATCTGCGGCCTTACTGGTAGCGATCAAAAGTGGCATATAGATGCAATTTACCGTCATGCCAGTGTGGATCTATTGAGTTGCCTTTTATTTGCTGGATAGTAGTTATACTGTCTAACAAATAAAGGGCAGTTTGTTTTTATTTTTTAGGCTTATTGGTATGCGGTTGGCCTACTGTTACGGCATGCATAAAACCTGTCCCGGCACCATATGATGCACCAAAGGACAAGGAGGGACCTATGATGTGGGATGTCCAGAAGCTTTTGGGGCAGTTACCGCAGCCGGTTGTCACAATTCTGCGGCAGGCCACGCCGACGCTGCTGGAACAAATGACAGAGATCCGCCTGCGGTCGGGTCAGCCTCTGGTGGTTACAGTCGGGGAGCGGACACTATTCCTTTCTAAATCCGGCACAGTTGTACCGGCAGAGCAGGGCTTTATAATACCGCAAGAGCTGGTGCAGGAGACAATGCTTTCGCTTTGTGGGCACTCGTTGCACGGGATAGAAAAAACGCTGGAGCAGGGCTTTTTTACAGCGCAGGGCGGGTTTCGTATTGGGGTGTGCATGCAGCCTTATGCTGTGCGGCAGGGGCGGGCACTGTCGCTTTGCATTCGATTGCCAAGGGAAGTTATTGGGGCGGCATCTGATATTTATTCTATTTGGCAGTGTTCACAAGGGTTAATTTTAGCTGGGCCGCCAGCCAGCGGAAAAACCACCATTTTGCGGGATCTGTGCCGGTTGATTTCCTTCGGAGAAGGAAGAACACCCACTCGAACCGTCCTGCTGGATGAACGCAATGAGCTGAGCGGCTGGGATGGTGAAAAATGTGCATTCCAGCTGGGCCCCTGTACAGATATCCTTAGTGGTCTGCCTAAGGCGGAAGCCATTAGGCGAGCCACCCGCACCCTTTCGCCGCAGGTCATTCTCTGTGATGAGATTGCGGATGAACACGAAGCAACAGCTATACAGTATGCTTTTTTCTGCGGGGTCCGTTTTGTGGTCACGGTACATTGTGGTGTGGGGCAGGAGCCATTTTACAACGCTATGCTGCGTAGATTAATGCAAACCGGAGCATTCAGTCATCTTTATCTGCTGGGGCTGCCGGTAGGAGAAGCAAGTGGAACGGTGGTGACAAGGGATGAGTACGATCGCAAAGCTGCTGGGCTCGGTGCTGGTTTTGGGCGGATGTACGATGATGGGATTTACTCTGGCGGGGCGGCTGCGTACCCGACGGCAGTTGGCAGCTCTGCTGGGACGCTACTGGGGAGATTTTCTGCGGCAGATGGAATTAACCTCCCAGCCGCCTGCGCAGATTGCCGCGGCGTTGGCGGAGCGCAGCGTTTATCGGGAATGGACCTTTGCGCAGCAGTTGGCGTCTCAACTGGAGGCGGACTTTGGAATGGCATTGATCGATATAATGCAAAACACGGCGTTGCCGGAAGCATTTCAAAAGGCAATGATGCCATTGGCAGAGGTGCTGGGGAGTACGACGATGGAAGTCGAGAAACAGGCACTGATAGGGGCGCTGATGGCTCTGCGGCAGGAGGAAAAATACTGGACAGAGCAGGAGAACCGACAGGGGACGCTTTTCCGACGGCTGGGAATGCTGGGTGGATTGGCGTTGGTGGTCCTGCTTATCTGATGGAGGAAACAGCATGGAAGTGGATCTCATCTTCAGAATAGCGGCGATTGGTATTATCGTATCGGTGCTGTACCAGGTGCTGCTGCGCTCCGGCCGGGAGGAGCAGGCGATGCTTACCTCCCTGGCTGGGCTTATTGTGGTGCTCACCATGCTTATCTATGAGATCAGCGGTCTTTTTGATACCGTCAAGGAAGTATTTGGGCTGGTGGTACTATGGAAATTACCGCTTTGATCGTTCTGTGTATTATCACAGCACTGCTGGCGCTTTCGCTGCGGGGGCAACGGCCGGAGTTTGCCATGCTGCTTTCCTTGGGGTGTGGGCTCTTTGTGCTGCTGTATCTGTTGGGGCAAATGAAGGACATCTTTTCCGGCTTGGAGGATATTCTATCCGGACTTTCCGGACAAAGTGAATTGACCGCCATCATCTTAAAGGCATTAGGGGTTTGTATTGTGGCGGAATTGGGCAGCCAGTGCTGCCGAGATGCCGGAGAAACAGCGATTGCTGCCAAGGTGGAGCTGGCCGCCAAAGCAGCATTAGTGATGATGAGCATGCCAGTATTTGCTTCGCTGCTGGAAATGGCCGGGGAGCTGCTGCGCCTATGAAACATATAGTTAGGCTTCTGCTTGCGCTGATTCTCTGCGGGTGCGTGGTACTTTTTCCGGTGCAGGCGCAGGTTATCGATCCTGCCGCTGAGGTGGAGCAATATCTTGCAGGAGAGGACATGACCGCTGTAAAGGATGCTATTCCGCCGGAAGTGGCGGAGCAGATGGAACAGCAGGGGATCAGCTCTTTTTCGAAGCTCATTTCCATGCCGGTGGAGCAAGTGTGGAAGATTTTGACTGACGCATTTAAGGAACATCTGGGCGCTCCGCTGCGAGTATTGCTTTCGCTGGTCGGCGCAGTGCTGCTGTGCAGCCTTGTCAAGGGGATTGGCAGTTCGCTGGGCAGCGGTGTACACCAGGTGTTTTCCATCATTATGACGGTCTTTGTCATTTCGCTTCTCATTCGTCCGGTCATCGAGTGTATTTTGTCACTCCATACTGTCTTTGCGGATTTCTCCCTGTTTCTCACAGTGTATATCCCGGTTTTTGCCGGAATCATGACCACAGCAGGCCAACCCATGACAGGTGCGCTCTACAATGTGCTGCTGTTTGGTGCGTGCCAGGGGATCAGCTCTCTGCTGCAGGCGGCATTTGTGCCTGTTATCAGCTGCTATCTTTCTTTGGCTATTGTTACTGAAGTGGTTCCGCAGATGGGACTGGCCGGGATTGTTTCGGGCTTCAAAAAGTTGATTACATGGGCATTGGGTCTTACCATGACGCTGTTTGTGGGGCTGTTGTCTCTGCAATCCGCCATAGCGGGTGGCGGTGACAATGTGGCGGTCAAGACTACAAAGTTTATGATCAGCAGTCTGATCCCTGGAGTGGGCGGCAGTCTTTCGGAGCTTTTTATGGCGACACAGGGGTGTGTTCAGCTTGTTAAAAGTACCGTTGGCGCGGCCGGGATAGTGATTGCTGTGCTGACTTTTTTGCCGGTATTATTGCGGGTGACACTGTGGCAGCTGGTTACGGCAGCGGGTGGCATTGTGGGGGAAATGCTGGGTGCTGGAGAACTTTCTCGTTTGCTTAAATCGGTTGGCTCGGCGCTTTCGGTCATGCTGGCCATTACCCTGTACTATGCCATGCTGTTTATTGTTTCCACTTCTCTTATGATACTGGCCTTCAAGGGAGGATAAGCTATGCAGGCAATCCAAAACTGGTGCTATACCATATTTGCGGGGGTACTTTTTTCCGGCATTGTACTGCTGCTTATCCCAAGTGAGCGATTTCGGCCATTGATGCAGCTTTTGCTAGGGGCTTTTTTGCTGGTTTGTATTTTTACTTGGTGCGGCCGGGCTAATATCCAATTGGAGATGAATATGGAAGAAGCGGAGCGGTATAGGCAGGAGATCGCCGGCCGAACAGAGGACTACTTTATAGAACGGATCAAATATCTCTCACAGGAGGAACTGGAGAAAACGGCAGAGGAATATCTGTCCGACTATGGCATAAAGCCGGGGGAATACCAAATATACATGGAAACAGAGGAGCACTCGGATAGCGCAGAGGGGGTCTATTTACTGCTACGGCTGCCCGCACGCGTGATGGATCAATCTTTGACCATTAGCCGAGCACTGGGCTACCAACTGGGAGTGGATGTGAGGATAGAAACCTATGGAAAAGATGCGGGATAAAAATGGGAAGCCTGAGAAAAAGTCCTCCAGGACCACGCTGATTATGGCCGCGGGACTGCTGGGGATCCTGCTTATTGGGATAGCGCCGATGCTGAAAACGGATGGTGCTAAAAAACAATTTCAGCAGGAGACAGTTCCCTCGGCAGAAGAATATGCCGCCGCGCTGGAAAGCCGCCTGGAGGGAATCCTGGGGCGCATTGACGGGGTAGGGGAGGTCGAGGTGATGATCACCTTGAAAAGTGGCTACACCTACACCTATGCTGTTACCGAAAAGGTGAACAGCGATGTAAGCGAAGAATATAAAAGTGATGATCAGCGAAAATCCCAACAGAAAAACACCACCGAGCAAAGCTATGTTATGGTGGAGGACGGCGGCAGCCCCCTGGTCACGGCGCTCAATGAACCAGAGATCAAAGGCGTAGTGGTGGTGTGCGCCGGAGGAGGAGCCCCCAAGGTAGTGGCACAGGTTACCGCGGCGGTAAAAACCGCGCTGGATATTTCCTCTGCCAAGATTACCGTTTCCAAGATCAGCTCCGGCGCCGCCGGTCACTGATAGATTAAATCACAGAGCCTACAAAAAGGAGTGCATAGCAAGATGAAACTTTCCATCAAAAAGGGCCATATCGTACTGGGGGCATTGGTGCTGGCGCTGGGGGCGGCGGTGTACCTCAACTGGGATTACATGAAACAGACCGACTATGTGGCGGCTGGAAATACCAATCAAACCACCAATGAAAATGAAGGAACGGCCAATTACGGGGATGCCTATTTTGTATCGGCACGACTTTCCCGTACACAGTCCCGCGATGAAGCAATGGATGCCCTCAAGTATATGCTGGAGGATTCTGCTATGGAGGAGGGGGCAGCTGCTGTGTTGGCACAGCAAGCGCAGTCACTGGCCAAGACCATCGAGACCGAGGGCAAGATCGAGAACATTATTAAGGCCAAGGGTTTTACGGAATGCATGGTTTACCTGGATGAAGATAAGGTAGATGTCATTGTGCAGAGCACTGGACTTACCGATAGCGAGGCCGCGCAGATTATGGATGCTGTAATGAGCGAGGTGGAGGTAGAGGAAAGCAATGTTTCCATCATTGAAATAAAGTAGTTGCCACCGGGCAAAAATATTGCTATAATATAAAGGTATTAGTCCTAACATAGGAGGTGCAACACTTATGGAATATGAAAACACTGCCGGCAGTCTGAAGATCTCCTCCGAGGTCGTGGCTTCGATAGCAGAATATGCAGTAAAAGAAGTAGAGGGTGTGGCGTGCCTTGCCCCCATCGTTTCCAATATTGGCGGCTGGCTGCTGGAAAAGCAGACCATTAAGCCTATTTCGATTCAGATGAACGAAGGCAAGGCAACCATTGACATCCGTCTTTTGGTGGAGCCCAATGCCAAGATCCCCGTCCTCAGCCGAAAGCTGCAGGAGGCGGTGAAAGATGCCGTTCAGAGCATGACCGGTATCGAAGTAGCTACTGTGAACCTTTACATTGCTGGTGTTTCGGTACCCCGTACCGCCAATACCGCTGAATAAGAGCTCGATTCGACAGCCCTCTTAATAGCGTATATATTAAGAGGGCTGTCTTACTGAATGGAGGACGACAAAATATGACCAGACGCGAAGCCCGTGAGCAGGCGCTTTCCATGATCTTCGAAATGAACTTCAACGATAACTCGGTGGATGAAATGGTGGATAACGCCCTTATCTTCCGGGATGAATCGGTGGATGAATACGCGGTCCAAATTGCCCAGCAGGTGCGCTTGCACTGGGAGGACAACCTTTCCGCTGTGGAGCAGTACAGCAAAAAGTGGAAAGCAAACCGTCTGCCCAAGGTTTCGCTGGCCATTCTTATGCTGGCCATCACTGAGATTGCTTATGTCAAGGATGCCCCGGTCGGCGCTGTTATCAATGAGGCGGTGGAACTGGCCAAAAAGTATGCTGGCCCGGAGGATGCTTCCTACATCAATGGCGTGTTGGGCGGTTATGTTCGTGGAACGATGGGCGAAGCAGCCCTCCCTAAGGAAGCCGAAGAATGATAGTGGGGAGTGCTGCGGCCGGTGGGTGGCAGGCTCCCTTTTTGCAATAAACCCCAATAATGCATGGAAGGAGGTGCCATCATGCCGGCGCAAATCATCAAGGTCTCGCAGCTTAATCGCTATGTGAAAGCCCAGCTGGAGGAGAATACACTTTTGGGTGATCTCCTTGTCAAAGGAGAACTTACCAGCGTCAGCTGGCGCAGCAGCTCAGGGCACTTCTATTTTACCATTAGTGAAGGCGGCGCCTCCCTGCACTGTGTGATGTTTGCACGCTATGCCGAAAGACTTTCTTCCTTTCCGGAGGAGGGCAGTACCGTTATTGTACGGGGGGCAGTTACCCTGTATGAACGGGACGGGCAATATCAACTTTCTGCTTATGATATCCAAAACATGGGACAGGGAAGCGGCAGTGCTGACTATACCGCTCTTCGGCAAAAGCTGCTGGCAGAGGGACTCCTTTCTCCAGAGCGCAAACGCAAAGCACCTCTCTTTCCGCGGGCCATTGGCGTTATTACCTCTGCAGAAGGCGCCGCTGTGCAGGATATCATCACCGGGATGCAGCGACATAATGATCTGATTCCGCTTATACTTTATCCTGCCACGGTGCAAGGCAGTGCAGCAGTAGAGCAGATTCTCTATGCCCTGCACTGTGTCATAGCCGAAAATCGCTGCGATATCCTTATCATTGCCAGGGGCGGCGGCGCTTCCGAAACGCTTGCAGTCTTTAATGATGAGCGTCTGCTACGAGCGGTAGCGGTCTGCCCGGTACCGGTTATTTCGGCGGTCGGACATGATGTGGATATTACTCTGCTTGATGAAGTTGCTGATATCCGGGCTGCGACCCCAACGGCTGCTTGCCAGTATTGCTGTGTATCCAAAGAGGAACTTTTGGCGGAGCTGAATACTGCTAGGAGCGAATTGCAGCAGGCGATTAGCCGTCGCGTGACTATGGCACTGCAGCACACGGCTTCGCTCCAGCGAGTATTACGGGCTCGTTCCCCTATGGTGTTGTGGAGCAAAAATCGCCAGCGCCTGGCCTATCTTACTCAGTTGCTTCAGAGCAATATGCAGTACGCCCTGTGGCGGATGACCCAGCGGGTTGCTCACCAACGAGGCCAGTTGGAACTTTTAGATCCCGCCCTGCCGGTGGAACGGGGCTATACCATTACTTATATGGTGCGGGAAACGGACAAGATACCGATTTATACCTGTGGGAAACTCCGCCCTGGGGATCCCCTATTGACCCGCTTGAAGGATGGAGAAGTTTTCTCCACAGTAACAGCCATTAATATCCGAAAGGAGTAGCTATGGCACAAAAAACACTGGAAAATGAGCTCAAGGAGCTTGAAAATATTGTTGCCCGCCTTTCATCGGAAGAACTTCCGTTGGAGGAAGCGATTGCCCTTTACACCAAGGGCTTGGAGTTGAGCCGCAGCTGCGATGCGTTGCTGGCCGCTGCCCGCCAGACAGTAGAAATGGGAAAAATGCAGCTGGAGGACGAAATCAATGACCTGGAATGAGCGTTATCCTACCTATTGCAGCATGATAGAAACCACCCTGCCGCAATATTTACCCTCGGTGGAGTTGCCGCAGGGTAAGGTGAGCGAAGCAATGGCATACAGCCTTTTGGGGGGTGGCAAGCGCGTTCGCGGTTGTCTTACGCTGGCGATGTGTGAGCTGTGCGGTGGCGATGTGGAAGCTGCTCTGCCACTGGCCTGTGCCGTAGAGATGATTCATGCCTATTCGCTCATCCACGATGACTTGCCCTGCATGGATAATGATGATTTGCGCCGCGGCAAGTCCTCCTGCCATGTTCAGTTTGGGGAAGGCATCGCTCTTTTGGCTGGGGATGCCCTGTTGACCCACGCTTTTTCGGCAGTGTCTCCGCCTATTTCAGCGGCAGCCTTCCGGCGGAAACTGTTCTGCGCTGTGTTAACCAGTTGGCATGTGCGGCTGGGGTAGAGGGTATGATCGGCGGCCAGGTGATAGATACCATGCCGGAGGAAGTGCCCATGACCCCAGAGGAGCTGGAAGCCATGCACGGCATGAAAACCGGAGCGCTTATTCGAGCTTCGGCAGTGCTGGGGTGCCTTGCCGCCTGTGCCCCGCGGGATGTCATCCTTCAGGCGGATCTATATGCAGCCAAAATTGGCCTCGCGTTCCAGATTGTCGATGATATATTGGATGTGACCGAAACCAGTGAGGAATTGGGCAAATCCGCCAGCGATGCTGAAAATCACAAGACCACATATATCACCCTGTATGGCGTAGAAAAGGCCCGTGAAATGGTGCGTCGATTGGTGTTGGAGGCTGACCTAGCTGTAAAGGGCACCATGCTGGATGATGAAATGCTGTATGAGCTGGCTGATACCCTGGCTAAGCGCAATCACTAAAGAATAGGGGAGAACCAGAACTATGACAGAAAAGACAAGACTGGATGCTGCCTTGGTGGAACGCGGCCTTTGCACTGGCCGCGACCGTGCAAAAGGTATCATTATGGCGGGCCAGGTATATGTCAATAACCAAAAGGCGGATAAGCCCGGCATGACCATTTCCCCGGAGGATCAAATTGAAGTCCGGGGCGACCAGCTGGCCTATGTCAGCCGAGGCGGCTTAAAGCTGGAAAAGGCCATGAAGGAATTTGGCCTGCGGTTGGATGGCTGTATTTGTGCCGACATTGGCGCTTCCACCGGAGGTTTTACCGATTGCATGCTGCAAAACGGCGCCGTCAAGGTCTATGCTATCGATGTCGGCTACGGACAGCTCGCATGGAAACTTCGCTGTGATGAACGAGTTATCAATTTGGAACGCACCAATATCCGCCATGTTACCGAAAAAGAGGTACCGGAGCTGCTGGATTTTGCTTCGGTTGATGTTTCCTTTATTTCGCTCAAGCTGGTGCTGCCGGTCCTGTATCGGTTGCTGAAAGAGGGCGGCGAAGCTGTTTGTCTCATCAAGCCCCAATTTGAAGCCGGCCGTGAACTGGTTGGGAAAAAGGGCGTGGTACGGGAAGAGAGCACTCATGTGATGGTGGTGGAAAACGCTCTTTCCTTTGCAAAGGATAATGGCTTTACACCTATCCATCTCACCTTTTCGCCGGTCAAGGGCCCGGAGGGTAATATCGAATACCTTATGCATCTCAAAAAAGGTGAGTATGAGAGCGACTTGCCCATACCGGCGGAAATCGTCCGCCTTTCTCACCAAACACTCAGCGAATAACATACCGGAAAGGAGGACTGCCGGTTGGATTTCTTTCTAATTGCTAATTTTTCCAGGGAAAATGTCCCGACTGTCACCTGGGATGTTTGCCGGGAATTGGCTGCGCGCGGCTGCGGTGTTTTTGCGGTTCCTGTGCCGGGGGCGTTCTATCCGCCCAATGTGCAGGTGATCGATACGGAATCGTTTTGTGCTCATACTGGTATGATCCTCTGTATCGGTGGGGATGGCACCATTATCGATGGGGCGCATTGCTCGGCGGCGTATGGGCTGCCGGTGCTGGGCAGTACCTTTAAGTTCGGT
>OQVL01001291.1_pt1 | contig 14851 bp, 12 predicted proteins | sample 1691501 | NCBI WGS metagenome assembly OQVL01 (sample SAMN03418253, study PRJEB22391) | human gut metagenome | biome: human-gut; feature: organic feature; material: feces | host: Homo sapiens | place: Tanzania | collected 2013-01
TTCAGATAGTTATCGGAAGGAAAGGTGACGGAGGCGGCACAACGGGAACAGATGGAGTTGCCCGTTCAAGGACTTTGTTATGCAACTTATTACGTCTTTAGATACTATCAATCCTCTGGAGGCGCGGAAAAATAAGTTCGGATCTACAGAAGACATGATGAAGTCCAAAGTTTCGCAGAAACAAATCTTTTCTCCTAGTTTACTTACGGCAAAACTTTCTTTATTCTCGGCGAAAAAAAATGCAATATCATCCACTTTTAAAGATGTGACGCGACTGTTCGCATGAATGATAATCGACTCTGGATAACTTCTGCTTTCAAAGATATCAGTTCTGACTAATTTGTGGAAATCGGATTTCCTAAGATTATCTTTGCGGCATCTTTCAACTGCCCGTCTCAGGTCATCCTCTTTTATCGGTTTCAGCAGATAATCAATGCAATTCCTCTCGAATGCATCTATTGCGTATTTGTCGTATGCGGTAGTAACTATGACCTGGCTCTTGATGTTTGTGTTGCGAAATATGTCGAAACATGTTCCGTCAGAGAGAATCACATCCATAAAGATAATGTCTGGTTGAGGCGTGTGATTATTGAGCCAGTTGATACTTTCAGTAACACTGCCGGCGGTTTTAATGACTTCAATATCAAGAAATAACTTCTCAATGGCGGACACAAGAAGATCTCTTGCGATTGTTTCGTCTTCGATGATTAGAACTTTCATATTGAGATAGGTTGTTGGTTACATGGCAAAAGTACCGGTTTTGTTTCGAAATTCCAACGATTAAAAACAAATCGGTCCAAACCTTTGGTAATTTATAGAAAAAACGTTAAATTGCGCTTTAATTTAGATGAGAACGTTTTTAATGTAGATGTTTTAGTTATGAAAAGAATTACTATCCGCGATGTGGCTCGTGAAGCCAAGGTTTCTGTTACGCTTGTATCTTTCGTAATGAATGCTAAAAGAGACAAGGATGGAAACCTCGATTGCCCTGTAAATGCAGACACTGCGAAACGTGTGCTGCAGGTAGCTCAGAGGCTTGGATATAGAAGAAATTTCGCTGCAGCATCGCTGAGAAGCGGTCGGTCGAACTCTATTGCAGTGATCCCAAATGATATTTCAAATAAATTCTTCGCAGGTATCTCCAGATGTATCGAGGATAAGGCGAAGAGTTATGGCTATACTGTTCTTTTCGCAAGCTCTGATGAAAGTGCGGAAAGACTTGAGAGTGTGATGGATGCAGTCCTTGCACACAATATCGACGGCGTTATCGTAGCCCCTTGTACAGGTGGCGAGGCAGCTATCCGCAAGGCTACCGATGCAGGTGTTCCTGTTGTGCTCCTCGATAGAGATATCGAAGGCATGGAGAATGTCGGCAAAGTCCTTCTCGATGACCAGGAGGCCGGCAAGATGGCTACTGAACTGTTCCTCAAGAACGGTTACAAGAACGTGGAGATGATTTCATACTCACTCGGAATCTCCAGCCTTCAGCAGCGTGAAAAAGGTTACAAGGATGCCATGGCAGCCCACGGATTGGAGTCCAATGTGCATTATACTTCATATGCTACTGCAAATGAGGAAGTTCCTGCTATCATCAAGGACGCCATTTCCAGAGGAGTCAACGCATTGTTCCTTCCAACTTACTCACTTTCAGCCCTTGTGCTCATGACCATGCGTGACCTCGGTCTCAAGACTCCTGAGGATATCGCTGTCATCGGATTCGACGTCAGTGACATCTATCAGTTGTACTCTACCACCGTCACACACATCGTACAGCCTCTCAAGGAGCTCGGTGAAAAGTCTGTAGATACCCTTATCGGCATGATTCAGGGCAAGCCTGCTGCCGAGTCAGTGCTCAAGCCTGAAATGATAGAGGGCGGATCTACTGAAGCTAAGAAATAATTGCTTCCGAAAAGCAGATTATCATATTGTTCTGGCGGAAATTCCATCCCGTCAGAACTTTTTTGATTATAGGTTAAAACGACATTGACATGGACAACGAACAACTTGTGACAGCCATCCGGTCTGGCGACAGAAAAGCCTTCGACCAGCTGTGCCGGCTCTATTACGCGCAGTTGGTGCGATATGCCGGATTATTCCTGAACGGGGTCTGGTCGTATGACATCGTTCAGGAGGTCCTTGCCAATGTGTGGCTGAAGCGCGAGAGGCTGGACCCGTCCAGACCCATCTACGGCTACCTTCTGCGCTCGGTTTTCAATCAGGCTGTAAACTATTCCAAATCACATAAATACGCGCAGAAATATGAAGCGTCTTACAAGGCGCGTATCGAAAGCATGCTCCACAGTTATGCCGATCCGGACAACAACCCCGTGATCGGCCGGATGTATTCCGAGGACATGTCCCATGAAATCGAAGCGTGCGTCAGCAAACTCTCCGACAAATGCCAGGAAGTCTTCCGCATGTGCTACATCGACGGCATGCCGCAAAAAGAAATCAGCGAAAAACTCGGCATCTCACTCAGCACCGTCGAGAACCATGTCTATTCGGCATTGAAACAGCTCAGAAAGATGCTCCCGAAAGATGAACTTTTGCTGATAGTGCTCATGCTATTAGGTACTAACGCCGGTTAGATTGTTTAATATACAGATGATTGCAAAAAGAAGATGGACGAGAAATTATTATACAAATACATTATAGGAAAGACCGACGAAGCTGAAAACGAGCTGATTTACGCGTGGCTTCAGGAGTCCGAGGAGCACCGGAAAGAACTTTTCGAGCTGAAAAACATCATGAACGCCACCCGAAGCGAGGGCCGTGCCGTGATGGATGCCGATACTTTCATGCGCGGTGTGAACGAGAAAATCGCCCGCAAAAAAACCGCCCTCCTGATGCGCCGCCTCTGCTCAGCTGCCGCCGCGATCCTCCTTATCGTCGGACTGGCTTTCGCCGGCAAGGGTTGGGTCAATACCTTCCCTGAGGTTTATGTCAATGCCGGTGATCGCGTGGTTTGTCAAGTGTTGGAGGACAGCACCCGTGTTTGGCTGAAGCCTGGTGCGGAACTTTCCGTGGCTCGTAAATATGGCCGTAGGGCAAGGCGTGTGAAACTGGACGGGTCGGCGTATTTCGAGGTGACTCATAATGCGAAGGCGCCTTTTACGGTGTCCGCATGGAATGACATCAGTGTGCGTGTGCTTGGAACGGCTTTCTGTATCGATGCGGATTCGCTTGGTACTGAGGTGGTTCTGGAGCGCGGTTCTGTCCGCGTGGAGAATAAGTCCGGTGACAGGGCGATGCTTCTTCCGGGGCAGTCTGCCATCTACAGAAATGGTAAGTTCGAGTTGAAAAATGTGGATGCGTCCAGGAAGGTGAGCATGGAGTATGATTTGGTTACTCTCCCGAATGCATCTATCGATGATATTCTCCGTGAGGTGGAGTCGGAGTATCACGTTCAGCTCAGTTGCGAAGCGGCTGACACGACCAGGCGCTATACCTTTAATTATCGTCGTTCCAACACGATAGAAGAGGTGCTCCAGATCATAACCTCCCTCACCGGCGAAAATGTCACCTGCGCCAGTGGGCGCTGATAATCGACATGGCCGCGTCAGGAGGTCGGACTCATCCGCTCAGGTGCTCCGCAATTCGCGTCTTGAGTTCTGCCTCCCGCCGCTCGCGTAACATGGATTGTAGCATGGTGGTGCATTGGCAGAGTCGAGAATTTGGTGCAAAAAAGAGCCCGTGGCACGTGTGCCGATCGAAAGGCATGGCCATCCGCGGCCCTGTAAGCGGAAGGGGCCCGGCTCTGCCGGGAAGGATGAGCAACAGCGAACCTTTCGGTGACCATACTGGCCCGCGGCGGTGATCATACATCACGAAGTCGGTGACCATTCGCCCAGATGCTGCGTTGCGGAGAGATGAGACAAACTGGCGGGTGATAAAAGACTTATAGCGCTTATTATCAGCGTGTTGCAACAAACGATAGCCGCCAGGTCCTATGAAAAAACATACAACCTGGCAGGAATCCCGATGAGTTATTTTATTCACAATCCTCTGACTATTAATACGTTGCAGCTGACAAGTATACCAAAATCATCCGCCAGGTTGTCTGACATATAATCGCAACATCACGCTGCGTGCCGATGGCCCTATGTATGGAGAGACGCAGACGTGCAAACATGCAAAGGGCGCAGCATAGCACGTGTGCCGAAACCCCGTGCCTGGACGGACTCTCACATCTCTGACCGGATATGGCATTTGGTATGGTACCCCCAGACTGTCCGAAAAGTCCTCGTGAGACTGAAATACTCCGCACTCCGCATTATTTCATCACCAGCATAACGCCGAAGGACATGGCGACGAGGACGAGACCGATAAGGGATTCGTAGGGAATCAGGCGGAGCCTTTCTTTGAGGTCCATGCCTATGGAACCGCCTGTGGCGTGGAAGAAGGAACCGTGAGGGAGGTGGTCCAGGACGGTGGCTCCGGCATTAGTCATCGCAGCTGCCCAGACGGCATTGACCCCAGCCGCCAAGACTGTCTGGGCGAAGGAGGCGGAAGCTATTGTGGCACCGGCGGTGGTGCTGGCGGACGCGGCGCTCATCAGAATCGACGAGACAGGGGCGATCAGGGCGGCACCTCCGTCCCAGCCGGAAATCATATTGATCAGCAAATCCTTTACTGCTGAAGCCTTTATAACACCGGCGATAGTACCGGTACCCACCAGAAGAACCGCAATCGGGGCCATTTTCTCCAGGCCGTAACTTAAACTCTCACAAGTCGATCTCCACTTGCCAGTCGCGAGGACTCCCACCAGACCGCCGGCGGGAAGAGCGATTGCGGGATCTATCGCTATGCCGAACAACGGACGCAAAACCATGAGCAGGACTGCTGTCAACGGGCCGGTTATACTCGCCATGAACGACGGCAAACCCTCCTGAGAACGCATCCCCTCCGCGTCATCCATACTGGAAAAACCCTTGTCAGGAAGCAGCGGAAGAATGACAAAAATCAGCACAACCAGGCCGACCAACGCCGGAATGATCCCGGCTGCCATGACCGACGAAAGCGGGGCATCGTAATTCTCCGCAGCTATAATCGTATTCGGATTCGGCGACACGATATTTCCGCACTTTCCGCCGCCTATCAACGCCAAGAGCACTTTTCCCTTCGAAAGACCCATCTCCTTGCCGATCATGATAGCTATCGGCGCCACCGTGATGACTGCCACGTCGATGAACACACCCACACCGGTGAGAATGAATACGGATAAGGCCAATGCCAGGAAGACATTGCGCCGTCCGGCCTTTTCTACGATCGCAAGCGCGATTTTGTCCGCAGCCCCGGTCTTCACCAACGCACCCGTAAGGACACCGGCGGCAAGAATACGGACGATAGCCGGGGAAATGTCACGGACACCCGAAAACATCTCCTTGATAGTCAAGTCGAAACCCGAACCAGACGCGAGACCGCTGACCACAGCTCCGAGAATAAGAGCATAGACAGGGTGACATTTCTTCAGTATAAGGATAATCGCAAGCGTAAGACCGATTGCAACAGCAAGTGCACTATTCATTAGTTAACAAACGTTTGACAGTTTGACAAATATTAAATTTGGCCGTCTCCGGGCGCATCGCCTCTTCGCGACTCATCGACAACGGACTCACAGCCTCGATAATCCCGAAACCACCGTCACGAAGCATCTGCTCATCACGGACAGCTCCGCTCACAAGCGCCACCGGAATCCCCTGACGCTTAGCCCTTTCCAGCACACCGGACGCCGTCTTACCCTTCAAAGTCTGGTAATCCGAGCACCCCTCGCCAGTTATCACGAGATCCGCCCCGTGAATCTTCGAATCGAAATCTATCTGATCCAGCACCAGGTCCACACCCCGCTTCAGCTCCGCACCCAAATACGCGCGAAAAGCCCCGCCAAGACCACCCGCAGCCCCGGCTCCAGCCATATCGCGCACGTCCACCCCAGTTTCTTTAAGTATTGTCAATGCATATCCGCGGAGTCTTTCCTCAAGCACTTCCACATCCTGCTCCGACGCACCTTTCTGCGGTCCGAAGACACGACTTGCACCATGCTCTCCTATATATGGAGTATCCACATCACATGCTACGGTAAACTTCATACCCTTGGTCTTTTCCAGGAATCCCTCAGCACGAATCATCCCCATGCCACCATCATTGGTAGCACTTCCGCCAAGACCGATAAGGAACTTTTTGCAACCTTTATCTATAGCTGCCATAATCAGTTCCCCAAGACCTTTAGCGCTTGTAACCAGAGGATTACGTTCTTCTTTAGTCAGAAGCGTAAGACCGCAGGCCGCAGCAGATTCGATTATGGCGAGATCTCCGGCCACGCCATAAGCCGCCCTCACAGGACGTCCCAGCGGATCAGACACTTCCGCCCATTCCAAATGACCACCCAAAGTATCCACCAACGCCTCAACAGTACCCTCTCCCCCATCTGCGACAGCAAGTTTAACTACCTCACAGTCAGGATACACCTCAGCCACTCCCCGGGCTGCAGCATTGGCCACATCCGAAGAAGACAGACATCCCTTATAGGAATCGCATGCAATGACGATTTTTCTCATACCTTGATAAATATATCTTTCTTATACATGACATAAAGAATCAGATAAACGAGCAGCAGATATGCTGACCAGAAAAAGACCTTATCCCAGCCATCCCCCACTATCCGGCACAATCCGCCAAAGAAAAAGTTCACTGTATATTTAAGGTCAATAAACTTGGGAATCAAGAAGATAGCGATAGAATTCATACCGACCACCTTAAGCGGAAATGCCCATTTCTGATATCCTTTAATGTCTATTATCCAATAAAAAAGCGCAAGCATCGCCACGGAATAACCGCCCACCACAAGAGTGAAACTGCTGCTCCACAACTTCTTGTTGAGAGGGAGCCAGTGTGACCATATAAGTCCTGCGACTACCATTATGGCAGCGGCACCGGCCATGTACAGACACTTCCTGTTGCCGTTCAGCTTGCTGTTTCTGATGAATTCACCTGTAAAGTTACCAAACATCGCCGTCACTACCGCAGGGAAAGTACTCAGCAGACCCTCAGGTTCATAGACGCCTTCCTTATAGATACGGCCCGCGAACAGAGTTCTGTCGATATAAGCGGCGATATTTCCCTCGACACAGTGCGGCGAAGTCCCAGCAGGAGCATCAGGAGCCACTATAAAACTTACAGCCCCATATACAGCCAAGATTAACGCAGCTATGATAATCCTACCGCATGGCTTGAAATTCATATACAATATGGAAGCCAACATACCGGCCACACCGATACGCTCCAGCACACTGAAAAACCTGTGCGGTCCACTCTCCAACTTCAGCAATCCGTTACATACCATTCCGAGAAAGACCAGGATGGCTGCCCTCTTGAACACTTTCAGGTAAATCTGGCCCTTGGTCTTACCCACGCTCAACTGCTTGGCGTAAGAATACGGGAAAGATACACCCGCTATAAATATAAACAGCGGGAATATGGTATCATGATGTGTCAGGCCGTCCCACGCCGCGTGATGCATCTGCGCCTCCAGCCAGCATGATTCACCGCCGGGGAACAGACAGCAGACAGCCCTGATGAGATAGGCAAGACCTGCTATGAAAAGCATGTCGAACCCCCTCAACGCATCCAACGACGCGAGACGTCCTTTTGGTTGTATACTAGTCATTCAGCAAGTCTGAGCTATATTTGTTCCAGATACTCTTCACGACTTCTATCTCGTCCCCTATAGTTTCTGTAGGGAAGCATGTCGTGTCGGAAATCCAGTTCCATTCATAGTCTTTACATTTCTCTGCGAACGCTTTCTGGTCATAATGTCCCCAATTTGCGAGAACATCGTCGAAGAAAAGACTCCATCTCTGCTTGTAATAGCCGTTCATCATTCCGGACCACTGCTTGCAGGCGTAATCGAAAAGTTTGCAATCCTTGTTGCCCCAGGTACCCAAGAGGTTACGTGCATTCTTTTCGTATAGTTTCGACTCCTCTGGAGTATCGCCCATAGCCTTGGCGCTTTCCAGCCAGTTGCCAAGCAGGAACTCATCTCTGGTAGCAAGAAGCCTGTCCATATCCCCGATAAGCGACATGAAAGCATCGGCATTGACCTTAAACGACTCGAGATTCCCGCTCGCATAGTCAGCGGCGAACTTTTGCTGGATTACGGAGGCATAGTCGGCGAGAACCTGGCGGGTGACATCGACGATATCATACCTATAGCCCTCACTATCAGAGAGTTCATCAATGCAGGCATACAGTTTGTCCCAGGCTTTCGCGAGGTCGATCCGCTCATAACATTTGTTCGTATTCGTGCAGCCTTTCGGATTTTCCGCGAAGGTCGGACGACCGGTGATTATGGACTCGTGTCCGCCGTTGTTTACATTGTTCTCGAACGCCGTGTCGAAGATACCCTTCCATGCCTCAACAGCCTGAGAAGAGAGTCTGCCATAACGGTTAGCCGTGTAACTAACTATAAATGAATTAATATCCACAGGCTTGCCTTCGTTCCAGACGTTTTCCAGCATCAACGCGTAAATGATAGGAGTGTGTCCGATGCCTTCCGGAGTCAGACCGATGCCGCTCATCTTTCCTGAAGCCAGGTCTGCCAATGCTGCCGCAGGATCGTTGGCCACGGATGTCGCGTTACCGGACAATGTTATATTCTGCCCGAAGTTCTGGAGCATGCACCAGAGCCAAGGCTTGCCATAATAGGCATGGGTACGGTTCCAAACCGGGAATCTCTCGCTCCACAGGTCGAGAATCAGCATCTTGTCATCCGGCACAGCAGACAGAAGCGCCTGAATCTGAGGATCTTGCCAGAACTTGCGCTCGTGATAGAACATCCATCCCTGCATTACCCATACGGCATCCGGATCCACTTCCGACATCGCGTGGTAAACCTTGGCGCTTACCCCTTTCAGATATTCGGGGGCATCTGTCGGCGGTATGTTTTCATTGAAGGTATCGGCCGTGTAATAATGGTTCGTGCCATAAATTTCCGTCTGGGTCTCCAGAAACAGTTTGCCTATTTCGGAAAACATGTCCTCGGACGGGTCCAGTACATAAGTCTTGGGGAAGTTCACCCACTGTGTGTTCTTCGCCTTCACGTCCGGGTATTTTTCTATCAATGCCGGTGGCACGTGGCCTGTGAATGATGGTAGGATAGGCGTCATGCCCAATGACCTTTCCCTATACAGAATCTGTTTCTGGAGCTGCTCATGTTTCTCCATAAAGCTCTGAGGGAGAGGGCCTTCCCAGCCATCCAGATTACCCATCCAGAACCAGTTGAAATATGCAGGACCGCTGAAGAATGACTCCAGGTCTTTGTCAGTAAGTCCGAGTTTGTGATAAACCCTGCGCCAGATGGAGTTCTGACCGGTGATGGCCAGCGGCATATTGATTCCGTTCAATGCCATCCAGTCGATTTCCTTCTGCCATCTGTCGAAGTCCCACCAGCTCATACTGTAGTTGAACGTACAGTAGTTCAGGTAGTAACGCCATTTGTACGGAGAAGTCTTCGTGGTGGTTTTCTCCGGAAGAGGAAGAGTTTCCGGGAGAACGGTGTTGCTGCCGCACCAGCTCAGATGATAACCGCAATATTCACGGAGATAATGACCGAGTGCACTGGCGATGCTGACTCCGTTATTGCCTCCGAGCAGGATCTTTCCGTTTTCTGCTCCGAATTCGAAGAAATCCAGGCTATCTTGACGCGCAGGAAGGAGATGAACTACAAATTCGCTTGATCTTCCGGAAGTTACACGGTCGATAAGATCATTTACCGCACTGATCTGTTCCTTCTCGGAAAAAACTGTCTGTGTAGCCTTGTTGTCTTTACAGCTGATAATGAGCACCAGCGCCGTAAAGACGACAGCCACGCGTGATATCCACGACATTCCCTTATTTTTCATTTGCTATGAGTTCTTTTGCGACCTCCAATGGAGAATCGAATGGTTTAGTATTGCTGTGATATGGTGTATTTATCCATTCCTCTTCCCATTCATCGAGCATTTTCGCCTTTTCGGAGAAATGAATTTCGAGACGTGGAATGTAATAATCCTTAATCAGTCCTGACCAGAACCTCGCGGCGTAATCCTCCTGCCAACCGCCCCATGTAGTAATAAGTCTTTTGGCATTGGCCTCACGATGATCCTTTTCCAGCTGGCTACCATCCGTTCCCCTGGCGTAGGTCAGCCAACAGTCGAGCCTATGGAGCGAGTGGGATGCGAGCAAACGGTCTACATTAGAGAGGATTGCGACGGTCTTTTTCAGTTCCGCCATACCCTTTTCGGTGCGTCCGAGCTGGAGCGCTTTCTCATAATGCCTGTCAGCCAGTTCACCGAGCCAGAGAGATGCGAATTCTATGGCATCCTGGAAATAAAGCGGAGAATCAGAGCATTTGTCAGACAGACTCAGGAAAATCTCCACTGCCTTTCCGAAATCATCATCGATTCCGTGACGGCTTACACGCCTCTGGTCATGAACCACTGTCTGCCAATTGAATCGCGGATAAGAATAGAGCGAACTGTACACGGACTTGTGAAGAAGTTTCCATGCTTCTCTCATCCTGTCATCACTGAAACCATAGCGCGCCCGACAGTAACTTTCGAGCCATCTGTCTATGTCGATGCTGTCCCTCGTCCAGCCCATGTCTGCGAGCAATTCGTATACAACTTCGTTATTTTCAAGGCCTTCCGGCGCGCTGCCGAAGCCCACGAGGTTCTTTGAATACTGAGAAGCGAGCGCCTCCGCCGAAGATGTCGCATACATGTCCAGATCGCCTGTCGGGAGCACCTTGCCTCCGAAATTCGGCACGTAGCTGAAAATCCACTTCTTACCATGGAAGCCCTCCTGAACCTTCCAAGTCTGCTCCGTATGCCACACCCATTTAGGATAATCGTTGCCCAGGTCAATGATTATCATCTTGTCGTCCGGCACTCCGGAGAGCATAGCCTTAAGACTTTCCGGATCCCAGAAATCGTGCTGATAACCGAAGGTCCAGCCCTGTGTAACCCAGATGGCGTCAGGGTCGCCAGCAATGATGGAGTTGTAGATGGATTTTCCGTAGTCGGCGAGAAGTTTATGTTTACCTTCCGTATCCGCAGGGTCTACAGGGAGTTTCATTTCGTTAAAACTATCTGAAAGCCAGTATTTTGCCTTACCGAACTCGTTTTCCCATTCCTCTACGAAAAGTTTTCCGATCTTGCTGAACCATGGTGAATCCGGTGAGAGTACACAGGCATTGTCCTCAACAGGGAACCCGCCCCAGGTGAGCTGCCTGGCTTCGATTTCAGGATTCTTTTTCATCAATGCCGGTGGGATGAATCCCGCGAAGGCAGGTGCGACAGGCTCCATTCCCAACTCTCTCATTCTGTCGAGAATCTTGTGCTGGAGCTTTATCTGGGACTCGTGCCAGTTGTCGTCGAGCGGGCCGTCGAAGCTGTTCAAATTACCCATTCTGTGCCATGGAAGATGGGCTGCACCAGTGAAGAAATGGTCTATTTCGTCAGATTCCAGGCCGAGTTTCAGCCATACTCTCTTGGCGATGGCTTCTGCTGCCACGCTTGCAAGCGGCATGTTCACTCCATGGAGAGCCATCCAGTCGATTTCTTTAGACCATCTGTTCCAGTCCCAATATGGAGTCGTGTATCCGAATGTGCAGACATTCAGGAAGTAACGCAGCTGATACGGGGATGTGGCTTCTTCTTTCCAGTCAGGCCATGTCGCCGGGATATCCAACTTACTTCCGCTCCAGCATATCATGGAACCGCAAGCTTCACGGAGGTATTTGTCCATCGCATAGCAGATGGCACTCGGGCTGCTGCCCTTAAGTGTGAGTTTGCCGCCTGTCGCTTCGATTTCGTAGCGATCCAGACCGTCTGCTGTTTTCGGACTCACCTGAAGTGAGATGTTATCGAGTTTGCCTATCGTTCTTTCGAACACTCCTTCAGATGCTTGTATGTAGCTTTCCTCTGCCGACTTGCTTCCGCCGCATGAGAGCGCGAACGGGACAAGTACAAATGAAGCGATAATTCCAATGATTTTTTTCATTGCTGAACCGGTTTTTTTAAATTTTAAACTTGGAAAACGGGGAGAAGGTCAGTCCTCCCCGCCTTAAATGTGCTGATTATTTAGCAAATTCGCACTGAGTCTTAATGTCGAGGTAAACTGGTTTCATAAAGAGGTCGTATGCCTTCTCTGTGTCGATGAATTTTTTGCCGTCCTTTTCTACAAAGCACTTGCTGTCATCACCTTCGAACATCACGATCTGCATGATTCCGTAGTAGTAGCGTGGATTCTCCTCACCCTCTACCTTTCTCTCAGAACGGATTACGATATAGTCTCCTGCACGTACAACTTCTTCGAGTTTGTTGCCGTTGCCAGCATTAACCCATTTACGGAGATATGTCTTTCCGCCGAGAGATGTAGGCTCCTCAGTCTCGCCGAGTGTGCTGTTGTCGAGTTTCTTCTGGATTTCACCGAGAGCATAGAAAGCCTTGATCTTCTCGAGATTTGTCTCTGTCTTGGCGTTCTTGAGACCGAGGAAAATCTTGTCTACCGTCTCGAAGAGGTCTTTATGGTAATTCTCACCAGCCCAAGAACCTCTGATATACTTCATGGTGAAGTTATAATCGATGTTGTCATCCTTAATCTGGTGATTGCCATACTGATAAATATCGCACTGACGTCCTGTGGTACCGCCGCCGAGAGAAGACTTTCTCATTCCTGAGAACATATAACCTCTCTGGCTGCCGATGAATGTGATCTGGTTGGGCTGCTTTGCAGTGTTCTCAAGGCAGTTGAGGAAGCAGAAACTTGCGTTCTTTCCGTCTACTGCGAGGAGGTCGTTAAGGCTGAGGATGTGCTCTACTTTGCCGTTAACGTTGACACCGTGCATAGAGAAGAATGACTTGGTATCTGAACCTGCACCTGTGAACTCATCAGGATATTTCTCTGCGTTGTTCTCGTGGTTATCTACCTTATTGTCAGGATAGAAAGTTGCAGAATCATTGAACCAAACATCACCTTTAGCCTCGCCGGTAACCTTTGGAGCGTCGAAATAGAATGCCTTGGAAGCGTCTCCTGCAGAGAGAACAACCTCGATAGCATCGATATCCTTCGAGTCAGCGAAGAACTCTACAGATGCGGTAAGTCCTTCCACTGCACCTTCCTGAGCCTCTCCGACAAGTGTATATGTTCCATCAGCAGCTTTCTTGGCTCCTGTGAAAACGGCTTTCTCTACAGCAGTGTTGCTGGTGATGGTTCCGGTAAGGGCAGCAGGCTCGCCATATGGAAGTGACTGTACTGTCTCCAGCACGAAATCTGCATCGAGGGTTTTGTTGTCCTCATTGTTTTTAGAGCAGCCTGCAAACAACATAGTCAGCGCAGCTGCAAAAAGTAATGACTTTTTCATTTCTTTAATTGTTTATATGTGGTTTATAATTAATTGATTTCAATGTTTGCGACTACCGGGAAGTGGTCTGAAAGAACTGTGTCATGGCAAACTTTAGTATCGATGAGTTTCACGCCTGAACCTTTCCTGCAATAGATGTAGTCGATTTTGATGGATGGTTCCTTGGTGCTGTAGGTCAACTCCCTGTTGGTAAGGTCGTCCCAGCCTTTTCTGAGGAATGCCATCTCAGGGCTGTCAGGCTTGGCATTCATGTCGCCGGCCAGGAATACAGGATTCTTTATGCTCTTCACTTTCTTTTGGATGAACTTCACCTGCTCAAGCCTCAACTCTGCGGAAGAAACCTCCAGATGAGTACAGATATATGTGATGATTTTTCCGTCAGGAAGCTGAATATCAGCCAGAAGCATCGCTCTCTGCTCTTTCTTGCCGATGTTCGGAAGGAGGACTCTTTCAGTGCGGATGATAGGGTAACGGCTCAATAGACCGATTCCGTAATATCCTCCACGGTAGTCGATGGTCTTGCCATAGATGCCGAACATTCCTGTCTCGTGTGCGAGTTCGTTGATGAATTTCACACCATTCTGATGTGTAGCTCTTTCCCTATGGGTGTCCCAATCACATTCCTGAAGCGCAACCACGTCAGCATCAACGGATTTGATATAGGCGCCTATCTCTGCCATAGTGGCGAGCTCCCCAAATCTGAGATTATAGCTCATTACGCGCAACTTTCCGTCGCCGGCGAAACTCGCCGTACAGAAGAGGATAGCGACTGCAACTGCCATAAAGCTGAATTTTTTGTTCATAATTTGATTTTTTCTATTGTAATCTTATAATAATCAAGGTTTACCAAACTCTTGCTTTCGGCCGAACGACATACATATTCCGGAGGGCAAATCACATAGAGGCTCCATCCCGCGGTTCCTGTGACGATAAACGAGCGGCAGCATTGACCTTCAACCACTTGCTCGAGCTCTTTCTCGAGCCCATTTTTTACGCGTCCTATAATCACCGCGTCAGCGGAAAGTTTCTGCGACTTCTTGCTGAAGATTTCGGTCAGTTGGGCGATTTTGTCGATTCTGCTGGTGTAGAACGTGGTTCTGCCCGGAATTCCGCACTGGATATGGATATTCGCGCCGCTCATGAATATAGACGCATCATAGAGGCCGTCGAAGTCGGAAATCGATGTCTTGGTGATGATTCCGCATCCTTTGATGACACCGCTTCCGCTTGCTTCCTGCTGCGCGAAGAACGGATAAATCTTCTTGTTCGTGCACATCTTCACTGCAGGAGATGTCTTACCGACCGTGAAATCCATTCTGTCGAAGAAGTACATCACGGAGTTCTTTCCTGCATCGCCGAGAATGTATTCCTTGGCGACATTGACATCCCTCTTGGAGAAATAACTCTCGCTGTCCTTCATGTCAGTGAAATAATCCACCACGAAAGTAT
>OQVL01001292.1_pt1 | contig 14840 bp, 12 predicted proteins | sample 1691501 | NCBI WGS metagenome assembly OQVL01 (sample SAMN03418253, study PRJEB22391) | human gut metagenome | biome: human-gut; feature: organic feature; material: feces | host: Homo sapiens | place: Tanzania | collected 2013-01
AAAAACGATATGACAACCGCCTCTTCTGCTGAACAAGTGGAAGAGGCGGTTTGGTTTTTGATGCGAGCTGCGTATGGACAGGAAAAGAAAGCAAAGGATTATCTGGAAGCAAAAGGAATAGAGGTGTTCTTGCCTTTGCAAGAAAAATGTTACCTTTATAAAGGGAGACGAATATATCGACAAGTTTCCTTGATCCCAAATTTCTTGTTTGTGAAGAGTACGGAGCAAGAAATGAAAAAGTATATAGGCAAGGGTAATCTTGATTTTTTTCATCATTATTATGTACCGCATATCAATTCGGGGGGGGGTAAAAATAGGTAAAGGAATCAAACCCTTAATTATCCCGCAAAAGCAGATGGATAGTTTTATCAAATGGCATGATATAGATGATGAAAACAAGCTGTTTATAGCTGACGATGACATGAAATTTGAAATGAATGATGTTGTTAAAATCGTGGATGGCAAGTTTGCTGGATTGGAAGGTTTTGTCTGCCGTATAAAGGGACAGTCGAGAATTGGTATTGTCATCAAGGGAGTGGGGACTATTTTTACGGCTTATATCCCGAAAGGGATGTTGGAGAAAAAATAATAAACTGATGTAGAATTTAACTTTATTAATTACATGATGAGAAAAAATGTGTTGTTATCTATGGTTAAGACAGTTGTTTTTTCCATGTTAGTCTTGGTATTGGCTTCTTGTAGCGGAGGTTCTGCAAAAATGACAGGAGAGGGAATTTATGGTGAATTACCTAACTATCTGTTGAAGTACGTAGAGCTGAAGGAGAAATGTGCTGAGGATTTGGAGTTTGAAGATAATAAAGCCAAGCAAGCAGAGATTGTTGGTAAGTATGCTAAACAATTGGCTGAAATCTTGCCAGAATCTAAGATAAATGATTTGTGCTCACAATTGGTGAAAGATACAATTCCTGTGGTGAATCATACTGATAAGCTTGTCGCACCGATTCGTGTTGAGGCTGGAAAACTGAAGATAAATTTTGAAAAAGGCATATCCGGAGAGCCAACAATGACAGTTCATTATGATGAGAGCCCAAGAGATGGAGGCAATTTATTTTTCTTTTTAGACGAGAATGATTCTATCGTTGGAGCTACAATCGGACTGTATATGAACGTGAAAAAAGGTACAGCAGTGGTGATTCCGTTAGGAATGAGTATTGACTTTAAAAATAAAGAAACTATAGACTTGTCCAAATTATCTTTCTTTATGTTGGATAAGGCAAAGAAGTTGTTGATCCCAGGAGGCAAAGAAGAAATGGCAGATTGTGTTTTACGCTTAGGCTATTCCATGAAAGCAATAGCTAAGGAATTGGAAACTGAAAAAATCATTGGGCATATTGATTTGGATGATGAGGAAAAAGAAACTTCTAAATTGGAAGCTGAGGAAGATAAAGCTGGTGAAGACTTCTCAAAACCAGGTGCTGTCGATTTGGCTTACTTCGGTTTGCGTGGAAAGGTGAAAAGCATGGACGAAAATAATTTGCTCTATACTTTCAGTGAAAAAGGCAAATGGGAAACTGAAGGCGGTACAAAACTGGGAGATGCTTACTCGGAGATAAAACGTGACTCTCAAAATCGCATTGTTCATTATGTGATAGGTGAATTTGATGATATGATAGAACTGACCATTACTTATGATAGCCAAAGTGGTAGGGTTGCTAAGGTGGTACGCTCTGGTGGTGGAGAAGATACCGTTACTTATACTTATGATGATAAGGGCTATGTTATTAAGGAGGTTTGTAAGGGTTACCTTCAAGAGATAGGAGCTGATGAACCTACACCTGTCAATACAACAACAACTTATAAATATGTAAGTTTCGATGAACATGGAAACTGGACGAAACGTGAAGGTAAAAGTAGTGATGGACGAGACTGGGAAGATTATCGAGAGTTTAGTTATTATGAATAATCTTTCATGTAATTGATTGATACTAAATTTTATAGAGATGGGATTTTATTCCATTACCAATGGTTTAATCAATAAAAAGTAAGATATGAAAAAGATTTTGATGGTAGTCTTAACGATGTTTTTGGCTTTTGTGAGTGTACAAGATGTTGCAGCCCAGGGATTTTGGAAAAAGTTAGGTAAGGCGGCGGAGAAAGTGCTTAATTCTGTAGATACTAGCAATAGTACTACATCCAGTAGTTTGTCAAGTTCTACAAACTCAAATCAATCATCTGTGCCTTCAAAGACTGGAGTAGGCTCAGTCTTTACGTTTGATGGCATCAGCGTGAAAATAACAGACTGTGAGCATTGGGGAGATGATGTAATTGTTCGTGTGTTGATGACGAACAACAATTCGTCAGAGGTTCAGGTGTCAACTGATAATGTGGTAGGAGATCCTGGTGCTGTGGATCCTGATGGCGCAAGTCATAGATTGGAGTGTCATCTAAGTAGTGGTACTTGGTCTTCAGAGAGAGTTTTGCCAGCTGGTGTACCTGTGAAAGGATATTTCAAGATTTTAAATTACGATAAGAAATATACCACAATTCCTGTATTCAAGTTTGTTTTCAATACACCACAGCATGCCGGGGTTCATAATATATTGAAGTTTGAGGCAAAAAATCTCCCTGTCACATTGGCAAAGAACACGAACTTCAGCAATATCTATTGTTCTCTTCCAACATTGTATGTTCAATACAATAATTGTACTCGTGTTGGCAATACGGTAAATGTCAATGTGGTATTAAAGAACTTGACAAACTCGGAACAAGAGATAGACTTTAACTATGGCAAACATGCAGCATACGATGCTGACGGTAATACTTATACTCCTAAAGTTACTATTGCCAATCGAACCATGCAGCCAGAGATTCCTGTCAAGGCAACTGTTGCCATCTCTAATGTTCCAACAACTGTTGATGGCTTTAGCTATATCAAGATTTGCTTTGGCAATTATTACATCGAGATGCGTAATATCAATTTCAAGTAATTAATAATTTTCTAGCTTTAAACATATGAAGTTTTATTTGTTAACTTTGTTTTTCTTTCTAGTAACGAGCCAAGGTTATGCACAAGGATTTGTTTTTACTTTGAATAATGGTGATGAAGTTTCTTTTGATTTTAGTGATAACCCAAAACTAATTCCTTATTATAATAGATTGGAAGTTATATCTAAAGACCAAACTTCTACGTACCAATATGGCAATGTTTCTTTTGTGGAAATTTCTAAGGCAACAACTGCAATAGGGTTGAAAAATAATACAAAAAATAAATGGCAAATAACGGTTTCTGAAGATAAGGTCTTGTTTGCAGGTTTGGATAATGTTGGGTATGCTCGTTTGTTTTCTACTGAAGGAATTTTGCTTGGGCAGAAAAAAGTGAGAAAATCAAGTGTAGAATTTCCTTTGTATTTGATGAAGGGGAAAGTTGTTTTGTTTGAAATACATGGTGTTTCAACTAAAATATATTTAAAATGATATGAGAAAAATAGTATATATATTTGTAGCTCTCTTTTGCGTATTAGTACAGAACGTTTATTCGCAGCGAAATATCTTTGTTTGGCAGCGAAATCAAATTTTGACAGTTTTGTCTCACGAAAAGGTTGAAAAAATTTCTTTTAACGTAAAACGAGATTTGGAGTCGATGGATATTTTGTATGCTTCAAAAAAAATATCTATAAGTCCAGTGATTGATACTGTGTCTGTGGATGATAGTTTCTTAAGTTTGAAAACATGTGATGCTTGCCGGTTTGGGTCAACTTCTATAGTAGCTACTATCGAAGTTAGACCTCAAATCTCATTATCTAGCTATTCTGAACCTATAAAATTAGGTATATGCTATTCTAATCAAAATACTAATCCAACGGTTGCTGATAATATAGTAGAATTAGAAAAATATGAGTCTGGTACATTGGATTTTTTGTTGGATGGTTTGAAAGGTCAAACAACTTATTATTATAGGGCTTATGCAAGAATAGGGCAAGTTGTAAAATATGGAGAAGTAAAAACTGTGTTTACGCAAATGTTTGGGGAGGTAACGAGTAGTAACGGGCATGAATATGTTGACTTAGGACTCCCTTCTAAAACGAAATGGGCAACTTGTAATGTTGGTGCATTAACTCCTTATGAAGAGGGTGATTTTTATGCTTGGGGAGAAACAGAAGTGAAAAAATTATATAGATGGGAAAATTATAAGTTTTGCCAAGGAGCAGAAAATACTTTGACTAAATATTGCACAGAAGCCTATTGGGGAAAGGTTGATGGTAAATTGAATTTGGAAAAAGAAGATGATGTTGCCCATGTAAAATGGGGTGGAGGATGGCAAATTCCGAGTTATGGCGATATTTCTGAGTTGTTGAAAAATTGTAACTCTAAACAAGTTAAAATAAAAGGCATGAGCGGTAAGTTGCTAATTAGTCGCAAAAATGGAAATTCAGTTTTTTTTCCTAAGACGGGTGCTAAGTATGATGGAGATACACCATATAAAACCTATGATATGTCTTTTTATTGGCTTATGCGTGTTGATTCTGATATTAATCGTAGGGCAATTTCATATAAGTTTGATTCGGGCTTACCTACTGTAAGGTGGGAAGATCCTGATCGTTGTGTCGGTTTACCAATAAGACCTGTGCTAAAGTAATCTCATAGAATATATAAGGTTGCAGATGTTTCATACCATTTTTCATACCATTTTTATGGGATAAGACTTTTAAATTGATAAGGATGAATTTGAAGAGTAGGTGAAGGGGCTTTATGCCCCTTTACCTCTTGTGATACAATGAAACGATAGTACTCTAGGTGATTTTAGTGAAAAATAAAAATGGTGGAGTGCTGCTTATACCCCCTTCAATAGCATCTTCCAAAGTGGCATGATGTGGATGGTATTGTTGTCAATGTTGATTTCCTCTTCTTCATCCATCGTGATGATAAATAACTCCTTACAATCGAAGCGTTTGGAGTAAGCCAGGAGGGCTTTTGTTTCTCGCTCAAAAGTCTTATCATCCTGTATGCTATAGGATACTTGGATGGCTTTACCATGCTCAAATAGACAAAAGTCAACTTCTATATTGTCATTGTAATAATATAGGTCCTCACCGTACGTCTCATAGAGATAAATGGCAACCATATTTTCCCATAGGGATGTTTCTGGATCAAGCAGGAAGAGGTTCAGAATTCCATTATCGATGAAATAGTATTTCTTGTTAGAAATCTTGTCTTGCAATTTTGCTTCAATGTTTTCTATGGAAAAAATCATGCAAGTTTCCTTAATGTATTCAAGGTAATCTACGATAGTTTCTTGCTTGACCTTTCCTGCTACTGTAGATACGATATTTGCAAGACGATTGTAGCTTTGTGGCTGTTTTATGCTCTCTGCTAATTTCCTGACTAATGCTTTTAATCCTGCAGTGTTACGTATATTGTATCTACTGATTAAGTCGCCAAAATATATCTTGTTGTATAGGTTTCCTAGCCATTGGCGCTTGAAAGGCTCTTCTCGAAGTACTAACTCGGGCAACCCTCCAAAGTGGAAATATTCATTGAAAGCTCGCTTGATGTGAGCGTTGTCGAGGTATTCCCATTGTTTCTCCAGTTGGATGTCCTTGGATTTGAGGAATTCCTGGAAAGAGAAAGGAAATACATTTTGAACAATATAGCGACCGCCAAGAGTTGTTGAGATTTCTTTACTCAACATCTTGGCATTGCTTCCAGTGATATAAACCAAGTATTTATGGTCGGCAAGTCGGCGTGCGAACTTCTCCCAACCATCTACTAGTTGGATTTCGTCAAGCATGAAGATGGGTTTGTGCTCAAAGATTTCTTCGTATGCTTGTTTGATGAGGTCTAGGTCACTGAGCTGAATGTCTGTTAAGCGGTCATCCTCGAAATTGAAGTACAGAAACTCTTCGATAGAATGTCCTTGTTGCAATAGGTCATGTATGCGTTGATACAGCATATATGACTTTCCTACACGGCGAAGCCCTACCAACACGTAGCAAGAGTGAGGCTCAAACTCGACATTGCGTCTGATGAAGCTCAATTCTTTTACCATCTGTTGGTTCTCCAATATCAATTTCTTTGCGATATTCTTGTCCATATTCTCTGTCTGTACTTCCCTGAAAAAGGTTGTCACTTAGGAACAAACAGAAGTGACAATGAAACGTAAGACAAGAATTGAACGTGTGTATAATGAGGACACTGGTTGGTTTGAGACCCGTGAGGTAGAATTGAATAGCTACTCTTTTACAGATGATGATCGTATCATGATAGTTCGAGAGTATATGGAGAGTGGGCTCCCAGCAGAAGAAATCATCAAGAAATACTATATAAGCAGTCGTACAGTGCTATTTTCTTGGATGGATAAGTTCTTAAATGAAAAAGATTTGTTATCTTTGCCGCCAGAAGACCAAAACCGTGACGATATGGCAAAGACAACAAATGAACAGTTGAAAGAGAAAGATGCAGAGATTAAGCGTCTCCGCAAGGCTTTGGAGTTAGAGAAGCTTCGCTCTAAGGCATTCTCCACCATGATTGACCTCGCAGAAGAAACCTTCAATATTCCTGTGAGAAAAAAATCTGGTACCAAACAGTAAGCTTGCTCCGCACAGAGTGCCAGAGCCAAGGTTTAGGCACTCTATGCGGGCTGTTTGGTTTCACCCGGCAAGCATATAATAAGCGCAATGTCTCTGACGGCTTTGCTGAAGAGGCCATTGAGTCTATCATCATTGAAAAGGCACGTGAGTATCGTAAGTCGAATCCTGGCTTAGGAGCTGCAAAGTTGCATGTCATATTGAAACAGATGTTTGAGGATACAGGCTGCTTCCCTGGTCGTGACGCATTTATTGAGATGCTGCGTAAGCATGGACTCATGGTACGTATAAAGCGCCGTAGGCGCTATAAGACAACAGATTCCGACCATAATTATCGCAAATACCCAAACCTGATTAAGGGAGTCGTTCCTACCCATCCGAACCAGATTTGGGCAAGTGACATCACCTATGTTGAAACCAATGAAGGTGTGTGCTATCTCTCGCTTATAACAGACCTGTATTCCCATAAAATTGTTGGATGGGCTGTTGGTCCAACATTAGAAACAGTATATCCATTAGAAGCGCTTAAAATGGCATATAAAAGCATTGATGAAGAAACTGCAAAAGGACTCATTCATCACTCAGACAGAGGAAGCCAGTATTGCAGTCAGAATTATGTGTCTATCCTAAAAAGTCATGGCTCACAAATAAGTATGACTCAAACAGGAGATCCTTTGGAGAATGCCATAGCAGAACGTGCAAACGGCATTTTAAAGACAGAATGGCTTTATAGGATGACAATTCCTACTCGTAAAGTATGTAAGAAGGAACTGACCAGGATTATTGCGTTTTATAACGACGAAAGACCGCATATGAGTATCGGTAATCAAACACCATCTGTTGCACATACTCAAGCGGGGCCACAGCAGAAAATGTGGAAAAATCCTTGGGAAAATTCTTCCAATTAGTTGAAAATGTGTATCTTTGCATTTGAAAGAATATCATCACCGTAACCTTTCTAGGGATAGCTCCTTAAAAAGAGTAACCTAGTTAGGTATAATGGGGATTCGCTGACAACCCATATAGTGATAAAATTAAAAATGCGTAACTCATTTAGTGATAAGAAAAATAGATAGTAACATATTTAGTTTAACCATCCTAAAGGTGACAACTTTTTCACGTATAAGACACTTTTCAAATCCGCCGGGATGCCAAACGTGATGTTTAATACTTTGGATTTTAGCAAAAATGTGATGTTTAATACTTTGGATTTTAGCATTTTTAATATATAAAATGCTGATTTATAGATGTTTTTGATTATCTTTGCATCGTTGTTTATATATATAATAAAAAATGAGACGAATAAATTACTATAATCGAGAGATAGACAAGGCCCTTTTGACATGGAAAAACAGTCCACGTCATAAGCCTTTGTTGCTTCGAGGAGCTCGCCAAGTAGGCAAGTCTTCCTCCATACATCATTTGGCGGAGCAATTTGAAAGTTTTGTGGAAATCAATTTTGAACGAAAGCCGAATTTTGCAGAAATATTCAAGGGAGACTTAGGTGCTCAGCATATCATAGAAAATATCAAGTCCATTACGGGGGAAGATATTATTCCAGGGAAAACTTTATTGTTTTTCGACGAAATCCAAATGTGTAAAGAGGCTATTTCTTCTCTCCGTTTCTTTTGGGAAGATGTTCCAGAATTGCATGTCATAGCTGCAGGCTCTCTCTTGGAATTTGCCCTGAATGAAATCCCGACTTTTGGAGTAGGCAGAATTCACTCGATGTTTATGTACCCGATGTCCTTTGATGAATTTATGGGAGCACTTGGTATGAATGTTTTATGCAAAGCTAAGCAAAATGCTACTCAGACATGTCCTTTGCCGTCTTTTCAGCATGAAAAATTGGTAGAGTTGTTTCGTACATATTTGATGGTTGGAGGAATGCCAGAATGCGTAGGTACATGGGTCTCTACACATAGTTATGCCGAATGCCAAACTGTTCAAAAGGAGTTGGTCTATACCTATGAGGTGGATTTTGCAAAATATAAGAAAAGGGCTAATACTACTTTACTTCGTCAGACATTGCATAGCGTAGCTCATCAAATTGGCGAGAAATTTATGTATAGCCAAGTATCGAGAGAATTCCGAACGGTGCAGATTAAGGAAGCACTTAGTCTCTTGACGTTGGCAGGTCTTGTCATTCCGATTTATAATACGGCTGCCAATGGCTTTCCTCTTGGTGCAGAAGCAGATGAGAAATGTGCAAAATATCTTTTCTTAGATAGTGGACTACTGCTGTCTATTTTGGGTATGGACTTAGGGAGTATCACGGAAATATCTGAGCAAATTTTAATCGGAAATGCTAGTGATTTAGTCAACAAAGGACATATTACTGAAATGGTCGCAGGGTTGGAAATCATCAAAAATATGCCTTCCGATACAATACCTACTCTTTACTTTTGGATGCGGGAGGCTCGAAATTCCCTTGCCGAGGTAGATTATGTCATGGCTAAAGACATGAAGGTGCTTCCTGTAGAAGTCAAGGCGGAAGTTCGTGGTGGCATGAAGAGTCTTTATTCTTTTGTAGAATCAAAGGGTATTACTCATGCAGTAAGGACTTCTCTAGAGAACTTTGGACAATTTAAGAAAGATGACTGTTTGATAGATATTTATCCGCTGTATGCATTGAGTAATCTTATTAGAAAATAATGGATTATGGGGATAATAAAGGCTCAGGGGAGATTGTCCGTGGATAGACAATCTCCCCTGAGCCACAATAAATTGCTTTATTCCTTTGTTTTGAGCTCCACTTCCTCCACATACTTCACCAGTGAATCCTTGCCGTTGAGCAGGTAGTAATCCACTCTAACCACGTGGTTGATGTCAGCATTACCCTTCACCTTCACGTGGCGGGTCTTGCCGAATATCATCGTGTCGCGACGGGAAGGGTAGGAGACCAGCTGGATGATGTCCTTGGTAGAACCGCTGCCTATGTAGTAGATGCCCACGCTGTCCTTGATGGCTTTCATCGCAGCCAGCTTCGCCGTCTTCTTGGCGTGGATGGCAGCGGTATCTTCCGGATAGAACTCGCTGGCGGCTACCGTGTCGCCGTCGTGCTGATCGGGTGCAAACTTGCAGCTTGTACCCATTGTCGTGATAAAGGATGTGGCAGCCAAGGCTGCCACAAAGTATAATATCTTCTTCATTTTTATCTCTTTTCTTTGTTATTTCTTATCTTTCTTTTCTTTATAAAATCCAAATTTTACCGCCAGATGCGTTATCGGCTGCAAAAGTACAAAAAATAACTCGAAAAGCCATACTTTTTTATCCTTTTCCTTTCAGAACATCAGATGGAGAGATGCCATATTCCTTCTTGAAGCACTTGCGGAAGTAGCCGATGTTGTTGAAACCCGTGAGCATAGCTACCTCCGTTACATTCGATTCTCCCTCTTGCAGCAGAACCATGCTTCGTTGCAGCTTTATCTTTCGGATATACTCGTTGGCACTCAAGCCCGTAAGAGCCTTCACCTTGCGATAGAACGAAGAGTGGCTCATCGCCATCTTGTCCGTCATGAAGGCAATGTCGATATCCACCGTCGTCATGTTCTCTTCTATCAGGCGGTTCAGCTTCTCCATGAACTTCTTATCCAGCGGACTGAGTTCCGGGATGGAAGCAGCCAATGCAGCCTCTTCCTGGCTCAACTGGCTCAGCTCACTCAGCTGCCCGTTTTCCGCCATGCCGTCTCCCGAGATGGCAGCCAATGCTGCATTCCCGCTTCCTGAAGGCAGGTTATGCTGGATGATGTACTCAGCCAGGCGGCGTCTGCCGGAGAGGATGTTGCGGATGCGGCTCTGCAGTAGCTTGGCGCTGAATGGCTTCATCAGATAAGAATCGGCACCGCTGTCGTAACCTTCCTCCTGATCCAGCGGACTGGTCTTAGCCGTGAGCAGAATCACAGGGATATGCGATGTGCGGATATCGTTCTTCAATATCTTCATCATCTCGATACCGTCCATTTCTGGCATCATGATGTCGCTCACGATGAGCGAAGGCATCTCCTGGAACGCCTGGTCGCGGCCCTCCTTGCCGTTTCTCGCCTGGATGATGCGGTAATCCTCGCAGAGCGATTCGTCGATATACTGGCGGATGTCGTCGTTGTCTTCCACTACCAGAATCAGCGGACGGGCATCAGACTGCTCCTCTTCCTGCTCGTTGAAGCCATCCTGCTCCATCAGTTCCTGGTTCTCCTCCTCGGCAGGAGCATCTTCCTTGTGCAGGGCGTTAGGATAGGTGTTGTTGGCATCGAGCACAAAGCTGAACTCTGAACCCTTTCCTTCCTCGCTCTCCACATGCAGCTCTGCCTCATGCAGCTGTGCCAGAGATTTCACCAGGGCGAGACCGATGCCGGTGCCCGAAGCTTGATGCAGGCCCTTCGCCTGGTAATATCGGTCGTAGATGTGCGGCAGCGCCTTCTTGCTGATGCCGTAACCCGTATCCTTCACCGAGATAACCACCTTGCTCAGGCTGCTTTCCTGCGTGCCGTCTTCGCCCGTAGAACCGTCTTTGCCCGTAGAACCGTTCCCGCTCTTTCCATTAATGCAGCTCAAACTCAGCGTGATGCTTCCCTTAGGGGTGTATTTGATGGCGTTGGATATCAGATTGGTAAGCACGGTGCTGATCACCTCGCTGTCGAAGTAGATATCCACCGGCTGCTCCGGCATCGAGAGGTTGAAGCTAACCTGCGGATTGCGGTTCAGATCCTTGAATCGGTTGCCTATTTCTGATACAAACGATTTGATATCCGAGTGAGCCACCGTGAGGCGGCGGTTCTGGGTCTCCGTCTTGCGGAACTCCAGAATCTCGTTGATGAGGTTCAGCAGGCGCTCCGAACTGGCATGGATGCTGTTCACCTTCTTGGCGAGCACTTCCGGCAAGCGGGTGTCGGCCATCAGGTCTTCCAGCGGACCCATAATCAGGGTGAGCGGCGTGCGCAGCTCGTGGGTGATGTTGGTAAAGAAGCGCAGGCGCTCCTCGTTCAGCTCCTGTTTCTGCTGAGCCTCCCAGCGCGTCTTTTCCAGCGAGGCACGCAGCTTCAGCTCGTTGCTGTACGAACGGAAGATATAGTAGATGATGCCGCCCACGATGAGCGCATAGATGAGCTTAGCCCACCAGGTGAGCCACAGCGGCGGATTTACCACCACCTTCATCTCAGCCACCTTGGCATTCTCCCATTCCTGGTTCTTCAGCTTGGCGCGCACCTTGAAGGTGTATTCTCCCGGACTCAGGTTACGGAAGGTTACCTCGTTGTCGCCCTCCGTCTCATACCATTTGTCGTCCAGGCCCTTCATCAGGTAAGAGTACTCCACGTTGCCTTCCTGGGCAAAGTTGCTGCTGGTGAAGGTAATCTTGAAGGTATTCTCGTCGTGGGCGAGGTGGGCTACGCCATCCTCGTCCAGAGCCACGATGATGCGCTGCTGCTTCTCCGTGGTGCTTACTATCTGCTCGCAGTCGATGATCTGAACCACCGGCATGTCCTTCTGGTCGGTGAGCAGCTGCGGATTGAACGAGCAGATGCCTCCAGGCGAACCGAAATATACGATGCCCGTAGATGAAATCACTGCCGATCCTACGCCGAAGTTACCCGTAGGAATACCGCTTTGGTAATCGTAGTTGTAGAACTTCTGCTTGTTGCGGTCGAAGCAGGCGATGCCCGAGAACATACTTACCCAGATGTTGCCCTGTCGGTCTTGCACGATGCTTCTGATGTGTTCATCGCTGATGCCCTGTTTCTCGCCATATATCTTAAACAGCGTAGGCTCTTTAGGATTCGGAATATACACCAGTCCGCTGTGGGTGGCCGCCCAGATGCCTCCTTCCTCGTCCTTGATAAGCTGGTTGATGGAGTAGGACGGGAACTTAGGCTTTTCGCACAGATGCGCCACGAGTTTCCTGTTCCTGTCGAAAACGTAGATGCCCCTTGCCAGGGTGCCTATCCACAGCTGGCCGTAATCATCCTCTACGATGGAGAAAGGTATCGCCGATTCGCCCATGATGCTGTTGATGGCATCCTCCCGGGTTTCCACATTATTATATATGGAATATACGCCAGCCTCGGTGCCCGCCCAAACCTTTCCGCTTTTCTCTATATAGAGGGCGTTCACGTCCAGATCCCTGGTACTGTTGAATCGGGTAAAGATTCCCGTAGCCGGGTTGAGCATCAGCACGCCATTATCCGAAGTGCCGAACCAGATGTTGCCATGCGGGTCTTCGCGGAAGAGATAGATAGACGATGACGAGTTGGAGATATACTGCGAGAAATCCCATTGGTGTACGATGAGTCCCTGGCGGTATTGCGAAATCTTGTTGTCCTGTCCTATCCAGAGATTGTCCTTGCTGTCGTTGAAGAGAGCCGATACGCCGATAATCGGGTCGCCCATGAAGGTGAGCGTCATGAAACTGGTGGTGGTGCGGGGAATGAAATCCACGCCCGTGCTGTAGTTCGCCACCCAGATGTTGCCGTAGGAATCTATCTGTACTCTTCGGGTGTTGTTGCTCGACAGGCCGAAGTTCTCCTTGGTAAGTTGGGTGAATGCCACCCCAGGCACATTGGGATTGCCGTATTTGTTGAGGTCGAGCTTGCTGATGCCGCCTATGTCCGACGAAATCCAGAGCATGTTGTCGGGACCCTCTATAATCTGCATGATGTTATCGCCCGCCAGACTGTTGGGGTTGTCCTTCTCGTGCTTGAACACGTGGAAGGTGCCCTTCTGCGGGTCGAAGGTTGCCACACCCTTATTGGTGCCCACCCAGATGTTCTGCAGATGGTCTATGAACACCGATCGCACGTTGTCGCCCGGCAGACTGTTAGGGTCTTTGGGGTTGTTCTTGAAGAAACGGCTTCGCTTGGTGTGGGTGTTGTAGATGATGAGTCCCTCCATGCGGAGTCCGATATAGAGATTTCCCTTGCCGTCGTCGGTGATGCTTCTCACACCATTGTTGATATGCGGCAGCTGCTTCTGGTCTATGTAGGAATATTCCCGGGTCAGCGGGTTGTAGTGATGCACGCCGCCATTGTAGTCGGCAAGCCAGATGGTGGAATCAGCCGCCATGCAGATGTCGGCTATGCTGTACACCACCTTGCCGTCGGCTTCGAAGTGCGAGAAGGTCTGCGTCTTGCAGTTGAAGATGTCGGTTCTTCCATCCTTGGAGTGTACCCAGATGGTGTTGCTCTGCGGATGATACAGGAGTCCCACGTGCTCAAAGTTGCTGATGGCAGAGTTGGTGGGATAGAAGTTGGTGCACTTGTTGCCGGCGATGCGGTTGAGTCCCCATTCGGTGGCAACCCATACGAATCCCTGTCCGTCGATGACCATGTCATCCACGAATCCATTGGATAGTCCCTCCCTGATACCGATGTTCCTGGCGGTGTTGGGAGTCTGGGCAAAGGCAGCAAAAGCTGCGCAAAAGGCCAATAATGAAAGCAATAATTTCTTCATATATTGTCGTCTTAAGTGTTGCTGTATATTAAATGTTTATTAAATTCGATGTAATTTCTCAGTTCCTGTTTTGCCAGTTGTTAAATATTTGTAATATAAATTACTATTTGGATTTATCAAATCATTAGTTGAAGAATATTGACGAATAGAATGTAAATTAGTAGCAGGTATTGAGCAAGAAGCACTACCAGCTAATTGTCTAAAATCATCATTTTTAAGACAGTATTGCATTATTGTTGCAAGATCATGAGCTGTTGTGTAATGATTTGTATCTTGTTTACCAAATGCATTTGTAAAGTGAGTGTTAGAAAGGCCTAACTCATGAGCTTTTGTATTCATCATAGATACAAAGCTGTCAATAGATCCACCTACGTGTTCAGCTAAAACATTTGCAGAATCATTTGCAGAATGAACTAAAAGAAGTTGTAAAAGTTGTTTTACAGATAATTGTTCACCTATCTGAATTTCTGCATTAGCGTAACCTTCTGGAACAGATTGAACTGCATTGTAACTAGCTGTTATTATATCATTTAAATTGCAATTTTCTAAAGTTAAAATAGCTGTCATAATTTTTGTTGTGCTTGCTGGATACATTTTTTTGTTTGCATTTTTTTCATACAAAATTTTTCCTGTTTTGTTGTCTATTAGCAGAGCAGCTTCTGATTCAATCGAAGGTTTATTATTTGAATTTGCATATGAAATTTCAAGATTATTCATAAATAGTAGTATAAATACAATTATTAAAATACATAAATTAGTAAGTTTGTGTTTCATTTTCTTTCTCCTATAATTTCTTAACAATTATGATACCTTATTTTTACAAAAAAAACAATATTATGAAAGAAGGTTATA
>OQVL01001295.1_pt1 | contig 14834 bp, 9 predicted proteins | sample 1691501 | NCBI WGS metagenome assembly OQVL01 (sample SAMN03418253, study PRJEB22391) | human gut metagenome | biome: human-gut; feature: organic feature; material: feces | host: Homo sapiens | place: Tanzania | collected 2013-01
CCGATGCCGATGTCGATGGCTCACACATCGACACACTCATCATGACACTCTTCTATCGTTTCATGCCGAAGATCATCCAGGAGGGTCATCTCTACATTGCCAATCCGCCGCTCTACCTCTGCACATATAAGAACAAGGTGAAGGAGTATTGCTACACCGAGCAGCAGCGCCAGGCTTTCCTCGACAAGTATGGCAACGGCTCTGAGGACGGCAAGTCTATCCACACACAGCGCTATAAAGGTCTTGGTGAGATGAACCCAGAGCAGCTTTGGGAGACAACCATGGACCCGCAGACACGTCTGCTCAAGCAGGTTACTATCGAGAATGCAGCCGAGGCTGACGAGATATTCTCTATGCTCATGGGCGATGATGTGGAGCCACGCCGCAAGTTCATCGAGGAGCATGCCACATATGCCAACATCGACGCATAATAATAAGGTGTGTCGTAACACCTGACTTAGAGTTTATCGGGCTAAATCTTTTTAGCCCGATAAACTTCTTTATTATTGGCTCTGTCCATATTCTTTCCACCCCTTTCCCTTTTTTCTTATGTACCGCCTAATCTACACATACCTGCTTCTATTCTTTGCCATCACAACCAGCGCCCAGCAGTTTGGCACCGATTGGATGACATCACCATCATCGGCCCATTCCTCATGCCAATGGTTTCGCCGCACATTTATTGCCGACAACCGCCCTTTGCGTGGCTCTGTAAGCGTTGCAACCGACTCACGCTTTGTTCTCTATGTCAACGGCCGTAACGTGTCTACAGCCCTTTTTATGCCCATACGCGAGGAGAATGACAGTAGTCCCATGTCCATGACTTTTGATGTAACTCGTTTTCTTCGTCCCGACTCCAACACTGTGGCTGTGCTCCTTGCCCCTGAAGCCAAGCGTCTTGCCACTCCACGCCTTTCTGTAGGTTTCTTTGGTTCTGATGCCACCGGCTCCTGTTTTGCTTACCTCTCGCCTGATGGTTGGCTTTGTTGCCCAGCGTCTACAAGCATCACAGCCGAGGGAGAGCTTATGTATGAGCGCAACAACAATCTTACGCCTGCCTATGGCGACATGGCTATGGCAGAATGGTTCCCATCGGTTGTCCAGCCCTTCAAGGGTGGTATGGCTCCAAAAGACAATGGCATTTCTTCGGAGAGTGTTTATGGCTACAATGTTCGGATGTATAATCCTCTTACCGACAATGCTGCTTATGTGCATAAGATTCTGTCGCCATGCGGCATTGAGATAAATGGCAATAGGGTGGTGTATGATTTCTCTCCTGGCTTCTATGGTTATGTGCGTGTCACATTGCGTGGTTGCCGTCAAGGCGAGCGCATACGCATAGGCGGGCTTGAATATATCTGTACGGGAACAATCGACGAGCAGGCTTTCTGCCGCTTCACAGCTGGTTATATGCGCAAGGTGGAGATAAGTGGTGACGCTTGGTTTAGACCTGAGCAAGTGCAGGAGATTTATGCGGTTTGTATGTAGCTATATTGCTTGGTAAAGTAATATATATTAAATGGCAAAGTAATACGTATTAAATGGTCAAGTATTATATATTAAATGGCAAAGTAATATAGTATTACTTTTTAGAACAAAAAACTCGTTGCATGGTTATGTATTTACCACGCAACGAGTTTTTCTTTTTTTTACTATGAAATTAGTCTATTCCCTTATTATTCCAATACAACCTTCTTGGTAATATCGCCTTGTTTCATCACATACACGCCCTTGCCAGCAGGTTTGCCGCTGAGCAATTTGCCGCTGAGGTCATAGTAGTGTGTGGCAGAGGTGTTGGTGTTGCTTGTTTTGATACCTTCTATGCCAGTTGTAATCCAGTCCTTGTATTCTGAGCGAGCAGAATTGGCAACCTGGCAGTTGGTGGCGTCATCTGAATCGTAGTTGGAAATGTAGGCTACAACCTGCATGTTCTCTACCTTGCAATCGTTCTTGATGGTGATGTCGGTAGAATAGTCATAGTCGTCGCCATTCCATTCAATCTCGTCGCCCCATGTGCTGTTGAAGCCACGGTTAACATGCTCGTGGATGTAGCTGCCTGATGCACCAGCCTGGTTCTGGGCTGTAATGTCATCCTCAAGAGCAACAACATTGATGCGTGCCGGAAGCGATGTTATGTCGGCCTTCGAGCGCGAGCCTTTCACGTTGACATGCAGCAGATAAGGATTGCTCTCATCGGGTGTAACGCTCAGTTTGAGGCTTACGTAAGCCGGCTTTTCAAGCGCATAGTCCACCATTGTATTAAACTGATCCTGTGATGATGGGCAATATACTGGGGTAGTGCCTTCGTCCATCACGGTGCGGTCGAACATTACAGCTGGTGCATAGGTTGAGCCGCCTGCGTTGTAGAACCACAGATAATCATCGTCGCATGTGGCGGTGAGCCAGTCGGTGTAGTAGCCAGCGTGGCGTGTGATGACGTTCACGCGCTCGGCGTAGTCCTCATTTCCAAGCAGGGTCTTGATGTAAGATGCCATACGCGGACAGTTAGGACATTTCTCGGTGGTGAATTCCTCAATAAGCACATTGCGTGTGAAATCCTGGGCAATCACTTCAAATTGTGCCGAGAGAGTGTTGTCAGAAGTATTCTCGTCCTCGCCTTCGTTGATATCGGCAATCTGAATGTTGATGGTGCGTGCCACATTGTCAGGCGTGCCTACGTTGGGATTATCCACAACAAAGCTGTAAATCTGTTCGTCCTGATAGCCCAGACTGCATTCTTGGGCTATGTCGTATGTGCCGTCGTAGCCATCTACCGAGCAGCGGAATTTGAATCCGCTGATAGTCATAGTGGCAAGGTTCTTCACTGTAGCCTGCACCTTCAACTTGCCGTTGCTAATGGCATAAATGGGCTGTACAGTGATGTCTCTGAGCGAGAGGTTCACCTTTGGCAGTTTGTCGCCATAAGCAAGAGCCTCCACAGAGAGCACTCCCTTCTGGCTCATGTCCTCCCAATCTCCGTTTTGTTCCTGAAGATAGAAGCCGCCTTCAGAGTGGTCGGATGTGACAACAGCGAAGCCTGTGCTCGAACTCTTCTGATGGAAAGAGAATCCAATGTAGAGTCCGTCGTCGAGTTTTGCAGGAATGTTGTAGGGAGTGTTGAGCGCTACAAGGTTCCAACCCTTCTTTAAGTCGGCCTTTGACAATGCTCCTTGGGCAATGTTCTCACCGTCGAGCGATGTGCGTAGCCACACTACAAGCGAGTCGATATTCAGCTTGGAAGCCAAGCCAGCACGTATTGAGTCGATGTGGCAGTCGGCAAATGTCGCCATGAGATTGCGGTTGACATGTATTGCAGCCGAACGCCACACATTCTTCTGAGCAGAGCTAACCACGCCACGTGTAGGGGCTTGTCCCGAACAGTAGCCTATTGCCACTCCGCTCACTTGTTGTGCTTGCATGGCCATAGCCATGACAAGCACAAGGAGTGTTAATAATGTTTTCTTCATGATTAAAGACTTTTATTTCTTAATGAACTTGGTAGTCTTCACGGTTCCGTCGGCATAAGTGGTGCGGATGATGTTGACACCCTTCTGCGGAGTAGTGATGCGGCGGCCAGCCACATCAAACAGCTCCTGGCTTGAAATCTTGGCGTTGCCGTCTGTGATAGCAGTCTTCACACCGGTTGTATTGCCCCACTTGTCCATTGTCCATACGAAAACGTCGTCGAGCTTAAGGAGCCACTGGCCAGTGCAGTCGTGGTGGCGGAACAAGATGCAAACGTCTTCGCCAGCATAAGGCTTGAGGTCGATGGTCTGGTATGACCATTCGTCTACCTTGTTTTCATCGAGAGTTTCTGAGAATACAGGCTCAAGGCTGTTGAGGTTTTCGGGATTCTCAATCATTTCTTCAGTGGCAACATACACGCTGTAGTGTTCAGCTGGGCGTTTCTTGCTCTGAGCTGCTGCATACCATGTGAGCATTGCGCCTTCCTCAGGAACGCTTACAAGTGGCGAGATGGTCCAGTTGTCGGGAGTGATGTCACCGTTGTTGAAGCTGTAGGATGCAGAACCGAGAAGCTGCTTGCCGCTGTGGCAATACTCAGGGAAGTCGCCTCCGAAGAGGTTGTAGCCGAGGTTCCAACTCTCGCCATCCTTGTCGGCATCGTAGATAGACCAGCCATAGGCGTCGTCCTCAAAGTCGCCAACGAGCAGATAACCATCGTCGTCCTTGGCAAATCCCTCGCAAGCCACGGTGAAGTCGCCTGCACTTGTCTTGATTGTAAGGTTATCCTTATACTCGCCAGGAGCTGTAGGATAGAACCATAGAGTCACGTTGAGTGTGTTGCCAAACTGAGCCTGATCGGTAGGAATGATGCCATAGAAGGCTCCTGCCTGTGGTATGTCGAGCACCTTAAGAGGTTCACTGCCGAGGTTCTTAAGCTGTACAGTAGCAGTGGTATAGCGGTTGTAGCCCACGAATGTAGAGTCGAATTTAGCTTCTGTATCTACAAGCTCGGCATTGTTCTCCTTGAAGTCCATAAGCTTGAGTGAAAGATCCTTAATGCGCATGCAGTCGTCACCGGCATAGAGAGTATCGCCAATCTGGAGGTATGTGAAGGTGATAGAGTGCTCACCAGGCACACACTGCAGGAACTTAGCCCAATTCTCGTCGCTTCCATATACTGTCTCCGAGTCAGCCTTGCGCACACCGCCCGGCACGTCATTCTGTCCACTTGCCATAGGATGGTTGATAGCAATCTGTCCGAAGTCGGCAGTATACCAGTTGTTTACGTCCTCGGGAGCGTTGCAGTTGATGTCACCGTCCCATGAGAGGATACCAATCTTGCCCTCTGGCACTGTGAATTTGGCTGTAAACTCGCAACGGTTGCCTACGTAGTCAGGCTGCTTGGCTGTGGAGTTGTAGGCTACGCCGTTCTCTACGAGCCATGGTCTCTGTCCGTCGGTAGTGAATGTGAAATCGCCTTCCTTAACAATTGACTGGAAGTCTGGCATGTCGCGTACAAGCGCCTTAACGGGTACGGTGTAGGTTCCGGCGTTAGTCTCAAGTGTGATATTGCCGTTGTATGTGCCGGCCTTGTCGGTGTTGAGGTCAACGTATACGGTGGCTGTCTTCATTGTAGCCACGTTGTTGTCGGCAATCTCTGTTGTGAAAACGCTGTTGTCTGCTGTTGCCTTTGTTATGTTGAGCGGATTTGCGCCCTTGTTCACAATCTCAATCTTGCCAGTTCCTGTAGCAGGTTCTTCGGCTGATGTGAGGAAACTGCCAAGGTCAAGACTTGTGGTCTTCAGTTCGGCTGCATCTTTTGCAAGGTCATTGAGTGAGAGGTCGAGGTCGTATACATAGAGTCGGTTCTCGTCGAGACCAGAATAGTTGTAGCTGTCATACTGGAAGCGAATCTCGTGCTTGCCAGGAGCAAGCTGTACAAAGTCGGACATGTCCTCGTTGACACCGGTGAATGCCGAGAATGCCTGGTTGTCTACAAACACACCGCCTGCGTTGTCATACCATTGCGAACTATTGTTGCTCACACCCTTCCAAGAGAATGTTCCGAGCTTGCCTTCCGGCACTTCTAAGTTGACATATAGTTTTGACGATGAGTTGCCTTTGCCGTGAGTGGCTGATGCAGCCACATTGGTGCCGTCTTCGAGCTGTGTAGGTTCAAACGGATAGTCAAGTTCTGTGGTGAGCTTCATGTCGCCGCCCTTGATAGCCTTGCTGTAGTCGGGATAGTCGGTAACAGTGCCAGTGTACTCCATCATGTAAGGCTCGTCGCCGCCGTCCCACTCGATGGTTGAGATACCGTCATAGTCGCCAGCCTTGGCGTTCTCAAGTGTCACGTCGATTGTTTGCAGGCTTTGTGCCTTGATGGTTCCGGCTACTGGGTCAACGCTATAAGAGTCGCCGTCCGATTCTGTCTCGATGGCATAGTCGGTTTCAGCGCCGCCGAGGTTTGCAAGATAGAATGTCTTTGATACAGGATAGCTAACGAATGTATTGCCAAATTTCAGTTCGTTGCCTAATGCCACAATGTATGGTTTGTCGGTAGGCTTCTGTATGTAGAGTTGCTTATAGGCCTCCTGCACACCGTAGCTCTGGCTGCCGTCGGCGGTGAACATGTAGGCACATACTGCCTGGTCGGTTGTGATGCGCTCGAAGTCGCCTTCAACATGGAACACCAGTTCGTTGTCGGGTATCAGTTTTTGATCATCGCCTACTGTTCCTGACATGAGCACGGCGGGATAATAGCCGTAGAAGTCACCGCAGATTGTGGCCTCTGCAAACTTGCTCTTTGTAGGTACAGTTATGGTCTTCTTCTCTGGATCGTAGGTTCCAGTGAATGGATAATCGTGTGCAGGAGAATAAGATGTGGGGTCGTAGAGGTTGAAGAAATTAGTGAATGTCACCTTGGTGCCATCCACAGCCACACCTATATTATAAGCAAGCACGTCGCCTCCTTCTGATGTAAATGAGTAGCCACTGAAATAAGACTGTGCCACTGAGTAGCATTGCACAGTGTCTACAGTCTCGCCAGCGCGGCGCACTTGACGCTTCGCTTGGTTTTTGAGAGTCTCAAGACGTTTAGATGTAGTGTTGTTGGCAGTCTTGTTCTGCTTCACCAAGTTCTCGATGGTGGCACGCGAGAGGCGCATGTCCATCTGAAGCGGATTGAAACCGTCGGGCAATGCCTTAGGGGCAACACCCTTGCGTGCTTGAATCATCTGCTCGGTGAGAACTCTTTGCTGTGTTTGTGGTGTCTGCGCTATTGCTGTCACGCCACATCCTGCAAACATCATGAGTAATAGAAAATTCTTCATAAGCTTTGCTTTTTGATATTGATGACTAAGTTTTTCTGTTTACGATGGCAAAATTAAGCATTTTTTCAATACAGATAGTCATATTCATTTATTTATATGTAGACAAGGATATATGTAGACAAAACGGTACAAACAACTGATAGCGAGTTGTTTGCACCGTTTTTTTGACGTGTTGTCATGTAGACAAGTGACGTTTTGAGTTCGAAATTTGTTACTTTTCGAATGTTTTTTGTAGTATTCTGTAATCTCTTATTGTGTATTTAGTTGTAATTTAATACTTGTGTTTTGGTTGCGGTTTCCCTTGCCCATACCCACGTGTAAGAGCCAAAAATAGGTTTAGAATGAGCCGAGAAAGTCGTTCAGAGTCTCATATTCATCGCTCAGAGCCATCTTCTTTTTCTTTAGTCTGTACTTGCGTGTGCGCAATGTTGCGTCAGAGATGTTGAGTAGTAGTCCTTGGTCTTGTGCGCTCACACCGAGTTTGAGCAGACAACACAAGCAGACATCGTCGGTTGAAAGGTCGTTGAATTGCTCCATGAGCCGGCTGGCAAAGTTGTCGTAGCACACATTGGTGGAGTTGATGAGATTTTGCTGTTCTTCTGATGTGAGTGCAATGTTGCGTGCCGATGTGATTTTCTTCTTCTCGTTCATCGATGGCAGTTGCTCTATCTTGTGAATTACGTCGTTGTTGCTGAGCATTTTTACTTTCAGCTCGCTCTGCTGTTGTCTTAGCCGTTCTATCTGCTCGTCTTTTGAGGATAAGCTTGCCATAAGCTCCATCTGCTTGTCTTGCGCCTCTCGTTGTATCTTCATTAGTTCATAGTTGTGTGCCTTCAATTGCGAAAGGGTCTGCAGCAGCAGGTTTTCCTTCATACGCAGTGCGCTTTCTGTGCGGTGGCGATAACGTTGGTACAGATAGACAAATACGGCAGCAATGGCACACAGAATACCGATGAGAGCCACGACAAGGGCGGTCTTGCGTTGGTTGGCAAGTTTTAGGTTGTCGCGTTCAGCAGCAACGATGGCGTAGTTGTATCGTCGTGCCACTTGCGCAAGTTGTTTGTTGCGGTCTTCCACATATTGCGAATCAACGTACATGTAGGATGTATCTTTATATTGAAGGGCTGCAAGCAGGTTGCCCTTGCCTTTTTCCAGCTCGCTGAGTTCGCTGTAGTAGGTTGCTTTCTCATAATAGCGGTTGTCGAGTCTGCCGCGTTCGATGTATATGCGTGCCGAGTCGTACATACCAAGTCCTAAGAAGCATGTCCCCTTTATTCCGTAAATACTTTTGTCTGGATGTTTAGTGGCAGCAATCGCCAAGTTGGAGTAATGCAGGGCTTCGCTGTGGTTGTTTTGCATCTCAAAAGCCGAAGCTTTGCTCTTGTATAGCCATGATAGCCACGGGCTATTGTTGTTCTTGGCTATTGTTATGGCTTTGTCGAGCAGTTTATGGGCATCGTCATACTTGTTTTGGAACAACATAGTCCATCCCTGCATTCCAAGTATATGTGCCAAGCGGTTGTTGTCGCCAAGTTTTTTAGCGAATTTCTCAGCAATTTGCAGCTTGGCTGTAGCCTCTACGAACGGCGGTTCCACCTTGAGCAACCACCCCCAGTGGGCATATGCAATATAAAGCAAAGTCCATTGGCGTGAGCCCTCGAGCAGCTTGGCGGCATGTACATAGCATGGCATGGCCTTCTCATCGTCGCCCGTCTGTTCGAATGCTTGTCCTGTAGCAATCAGTGCGGCAGCCTTCACCTCGTTCTTATTGTTGCTTTCGTTGAAGTATTTTTCCACAGTCATAGCTACAGAGTCGCTCTCGGTATCTTTTTTGTTGTTGACATCGACAAGCAGTTTCAATACGTTGTATCGTGCGTGGTCTTCATCGGTGTTTAGAGCAGAGCTGTCAGTGCGTGAGTATATGCTTTGTGCTGAATCATTCGACGTTGCTGCTGCCATAATAGCTTCGTCCGACAATGACGCCATACGTTGTCTGTTGTCACATGCGGCTGTCAGCAATGCGATGATGGCGCAAAATACCGTGCGCAACCATATTATATTCTTTGGGTACATTTTTAATATATTCTTAATCTTTTTGCAAAGGTAATGTTTTTTTTATACACTTTAGCAACTCCTTTTCTTTTTAATAAAACCTAAAATTTCAGTATATAATAAGGTATACGGAAAAATATTCTTACTTTTGCGCCCAAATTAAAGAACACAAAGCAAAATCATGCAAGAAAATTTAGTAATCGTCGAGAGCCCCGCAAAGGCAAAGACTATTGAGAAATTCTTGGGCGAAGACTTCAAAGTGATGTCGTCCTACGGTCACATACGCGACCTGAAGAAGAAGGAACTCAGCATTGACAAAGATACACTCCAACCAGACTATGTCATCCCTAAGGACAAGGAAGACCTCGTAAAGAAACTGCGCGAGAGCGCAAAGCAGGCACACAAGGTGTGGCTCGCATCCGATGAGGACCGCGAAGGAGAAGCCATCTCATGGCACCTTTGCGAAGTGCTCGGTCTTGACGAGGCATCAACCAACCGCATCGTCTTCCACGAAATTACAAAACCTGCTATTCTCGCTGCCATTGCCAGTCCACGCCATCTTGACATGAACCTTGTCAACGCGCAGCAGGCACGCCGTGTGCTCGACCGTATAGTAGGTTTCAAACTCTCGCCAGTGCTTTGGCGCAAGGTTAAGCCTGCTCTTTCGGCTGGTCGTGTGCAGTCGGTGGCTGTGAGGCTTATCGTTGAGCGCGAGCGTGAGATTCAGAATTTCAAGAGTGAGCCTTACTATCGCATCAACGCCATATTTGCTATAACCAATGCCGATGGTTCGCAGTCGGAGGTGAAAGCCGAGCTTGACAAGCGTTTCTCAACCCACGACGATGCAATCGCTTTCCTCGAACTCTGCAAGAACTCTGAGTTTACAGTGGACACTGTTACAAAGAAACCGCTCAAGCGTATGCCGGCACCACCGTTCACCACATCAACCCTCCAGCAGGAGGCAGCCCGCAAACTTGGCTTCTCTGTCTCGCAGACCATGATGGTGGCACAGCATCTCTACGAGAACGGTCTTATCACCTACATGCGTACCGACAGCGTGAACCTCTCGAAACTCTGTCTTGACGCTGCCAAGGAGACCGTGACAAAGCTATATGGCGAGGAGTACAGTTCCACACGCAACTACCACACCCACTCCAAGGGTGCACAGGAGGCCCACGAGGCCATACGCCCTACCTACATGGCAAACACAACCATCGAGGGCACCGCTCAGGAACGCCGACTCTACGACCTTATATGGAAGCGTACAGCAGCAAGCCAGATGTCGGAGGCGGTGATCGAGAAGACCACCGTGAGCATTGCCATGACTGGAGCCACTGAGCATTTCATTGCAAATGGCGAGGTTGTTAAGTTCGACGGTTTCCTCAAGGTATACCGCGAGTCTACTGATGACGACCAGGACACAGCCAAGGATGAGTTTTCCCACAATCTGCCCGTTATCAACGAGGGTGACAAGCTCACACGCCGTGAGATTATGTCTACCGAGCGCTATTCGCAGAGTCCGGCACGCTACACCGAGGCAAGCCTCGTGCATAAGCTTGAGGAACTTGGCATCGGACGTCCGTCAACATATGCTCCAACAATCTCTACCATACAGCAGCGCGAGTATGTGCAGAAGGGAGACAAGAAGGGCGAGGAACGTCCTTATGTCATCGACTCGCTGCGCGGAATAAAGATTACTCCCACACGCAAGGTGGAGCTTACTGGCAATGAGAAGGGCAAACTTCTGCCTACCGACATAGGTATCGTGGTGAACGATTTCCTTATGGAGAACTTCCCAACCATCATGGACTACAATTTCACCGCCAAGGTGGAGCAGCAGTTCGACCTTATCGCCGACGGCAAGGAGGAATGGACTGACATGATGCAGCATTTCGACCGTGAGTTTGAGCCTACTGTAGAGAAGGTGATGAACGCACGTTCGGAGCATAAGGCTGGCGAGCGCAAGCTGGGCGACGACCCTAAGTCGGGTCATCCTGTATTTGTGAAGATAGGTCGCTATGGTCCTGTGGTACAGATAGGTACTGCCGACGACGAAGAGAAACCTCGCTTCGCGCAGCTCCCTGCCGACAAGAGTATGGAGACCATAACGCTTGAGGAGGCTCTTGAGCAGTTTAAGCTCCCGCGCAAGGTGGGTGAGTTTGAGGGCAAGTCAGTGACTATCGGTGCTGGACGCTTCGGCCCTTATGTGCTCCACGACAAGAAATACGTGTCGATTCCTAAGGACGAGGATCCTATGTCCATCACACTTGAGCGTGCCGTCGAACTCATCGAGAGCAAGCGCAAGGCTGAGGAGGAACGCCACTTGAAGCAGTTTGAGGAAGACCCGAATCTCGAAGTGTTGAACGGACGCTACGGTCCGTACATCGCTTTCGACGGCAAGAACTACCGCATTCCGCGTGAGCTTCACCCCAAGGCTGCCGAGCTTACCTATGCCGAGTGCATGGACATCGTGAACAACCCACCGGCTCCCAAGAAGAGAGGTGCGGCTAAGAAGAAATAACTCTGTGTAAGATAAAAAGTAGACCACTATGATCCGAATAATCCTTATCGGCTACATGGGAGCCGGAAAAACAACAATAGGAAAGGCACTCGCCAAGGCACTTGGAGTGACCTTCTACGACCTTGACTGGTATATCGAGACACGTATGCGGCGCACCGTGAAGCAGATATTCGACAGCGAGGGTGAAGAGGGATTCCGACGCATCGAGCATAACATGCTGCACGAGGTGGCGGAGTTTGAGAACGTTGTGCTTTCGTGCGGCGGAGGCACACCGTGCTTCTTCGACAACATCGACTATATGAACCGACAGGGACCGGTGGTCTATCTCAAGGCTTCGCCCGAGGTGCTCTACGAGCATCTCAAGATGGGCAAGTCGGTGCGCCCGCTATTGCTCAACAAAACTCCCGAGCAGGTGCGTGAGTTCATTGAGGAACAGCTTGCCTATCGCGAGCAGTTCTACTCGAAGGCTCACTATACACTCGACATAAACCTGCTTGACAACTACGACAAGATAAACGTGACTGTCGAGAAACTGATAGAACTTTTGAAATAAAACCCAAAACTCAAAAATGAAAAAATGGACCATTGACGATTCCCGCGAGCTCTACAACATCAACGGTTGGGGCACCTCATACTTTGGTGTCAATGAGCGCGGCGACATGTATGTCACACCTTGCAAGGACAACGTGCAGATCGACCTGCGCGACGTCATGGACGAGCTTCAGCTGCGCGATGTCACTCCGCCAGTATTGTTGCGATTCCCCGACATTCTCGACAATCGCATCGAGAAGACCTCAAGCTGCTTCAAGAAGGCTGCCGAGGAATATAAGTACAAGGGCGAGAACTTCATCGTCTATCCTATTAAGGTGAACCAGATGCAGCCCGTCGTGGAGGAGATCATCTCGCACGGACGCAAGTTCAACCTCGGACTGGAGTGCGGCTCAAAGCCAGAGCTGCACGCCGTAATCGCTGTGCAGTGTCAGAGCGACTCCATCATCGTCTGCAACGGCTACAAGGACCAGAGCTACATCGAACTGGCGCTACTCGCGCAGAAGATGGGCAAACGCATCTTCATCGTCGTTGAGAAGATGAACGAGATAGGCCTCATCGCCACTGCTGCAAAGAAGCTCGGCGTACGTCCAAACATCGGCATACGCATCAAGTTGGCTTCATCAGGCTCGGGCAAGTGGCAGGAGAGCGGCGGCGACGCATCGAAGTTCGGTCTGCGCTCGTCGGAGCTGCTGCAGGCACTGCAGATACTCGACGAGAAGGGCTTGCACGACTGCGTGCGACTCATCCACTTCCACATCGGCTCGCAGATAACAAAGATACGACGCATACAGACCGCACTGCGCGAGGCTGCCAACTTCTACGTACAGCTGCACAAGTTAGGCTACAACATCGACTTCGTCGACTGCGGTGGCGGACTCGGTGTCGACTACGACGGCACACGCTCGTCGAGCTCAGAGAGTTCGGTGAACTACTCTATCCAGTGGCAGCGAACCTCATCACCGAAAGCGGACGCTCACTGTCGGCTCACCACTCGGTGCTCATCATCGACGTGCTTGAGACCACTTCGCTGCCACAGATGCGCGAGGAGTTTGAGCCTACAGACAACGACCACCAGCTCGTGAAGGACCTCTACGAGATATGGGACAACCTGAGTCCGCGCACGATGCTCGAGAACTGGCACGATGCCGAGCAGATACGCGAAGAAGCACTCGACCTCTTCTCGCACGGCATTGTCGACCTGCGCACACGCGCCGAAATCGAGAGCATGTACTGGAGCGTCTGCCGCGAGGTGAACGCCATGGCGAAGAGCATGAAGCACATGCCCGACGAGCTGCGCGGACTCGACAAGATGCTTGCCGACAAGTATTTCTGCAACTTCTCGCTCTTCCAGTCGCTGCCCGACGCTTGGGCTATCGACCAGCTCTTCCCCATAGTGCCCATACAGCGTCTCGACGAGCGCCCCACGCGCAACGCTACGCTGCAGGACATAACCTGCGACTCGGACGGCAAGATTGCCAACTTCGTAACCAACCGACAGGCATCGCACGTGCTGCCCGTACACTCGATAAAGAAGAACGAGGAGTACTATCTGGGCGTGTTCCTCGTGGGCGCATACCAGGAGATACTGGGCGATATGCACAATCTCTTCGGCGACACCAATGCCGTACACATCTCCGTGAAAGACGGCAAATACAGCATCGACCAGATATTCGACGGCGAGACGGTGGAAGAGGTGCTGAGCTACGTGCAGTACAATCCCAAGAAACTCGTGCGCCAGCTTGAGATATGGGTGACAAAGAGCGTGAAGCAGGGCAAGCTTTCCCTCGAAGAAGGAAAGGAATTCCTCTCCAACTACCGCTCGGGACTCTACGGATATACTTATCTTGAATGATATTGCAGAAAAACGGGAGGGCTGCGGGAAACAGGATTTCTCCCTGCCCTCCCGTCGGTTCTGCCAATCATGTGGTCCGGAGTCCTCTTCGTTCCGTATATTCCCCTCCCTATTGATTAAAACAAATGTTAAATCCGCAGGGATTTTCCATTTTTCTGTAACTTCTCCAAACATGAATCGTCTAACATATAGAGGCAAATGAAAAAAGTCAGTTTCCGAAACGATGTATTGCCGTTGAAAAACGTGCTGTATCGACTTGCCCTCCGTATCACAATGAACAGAGAGGAAGCCGAGGATGCCGTTCAGGAAACGATGATAAAGGTCTGGGACAAGCGCGACTCATGGCAGGAATTGGATTCGATAGAAGCATTCAGCCTGACAATCTGCCGCAACGTGGCCCTCGATATGACGAGGCGCTCGGCGCGAAAGGACGAATCGCTCGACGTGCAGACCTATGAGCCTCAGGCTTCAAGCATGACGAACCCCGACGAAAGGGCAGAGCAGAAAGACATGGTGGACATGGTGAGGCGCATAGTGGACAGCCTGCCGGAGAAACAGCGCACATGTATGCAGCTCCGCGATTTTGAAGGGAAATCGTATAAGGACATCGCCACGGTGCTCTCCATATCGGAGGAGCAGGTGAAGGTGAACATATACAGGGCGAGACAAGCCGTAAAACAAAAGTTCAACGAAAATGCAGAATATGGATTATAAATACATCGAACAACTACTGGAACGCTACTGGAATTGCCAGACAACCCTTGAAGAGGAGGCAATCCTGAGGGCTTTCTTCAGTCAGAAGGACATTCCGGCAGGGCTTGAGAGATACAGAAGTCTCTTTGCCTATGCTGCTGAAGGACAGAAGACGGATGTTCTGGGCGACGACTTCGATGACCGCATGATGGCTATGATAGACGACCCCGTGGTGGTGAAGGCAAAGGTAGTGCCGTTCCGCCAGAGGCTCATGCCGCTCTTCAAGGCTGCCGCGGTCGTAGCTATAATCCTTACCCTCGGCAACGCTTCGCAGATGGCTTTCCACGACGACAGGAATGTAGGGGCC
>OQVL01001299.1_pt1 | contig 14812 bp, 10 predicted proteins | sample 1691501 | NCBI WGS metagenome assembly OQVL01 (sample SAMN03418253, study PRJEB22391) | human gut metagenome | biome: human-gut; feature: organic feature; material: feces | host: Homo sapiens | place: Tanzania | collected 2013-01
TGTTGACGACCAGCGCGCTCTCCGCGCGCTCGGGCGATAAGCTCCTCGGCGGCCCGCAGGCGGGTATCCTCGTGGGGAAAAAGTCCTGCCTTGACGTGCTCAAGCGCCACCCGCTCCTCCGCGCTCTGCGCGTGGATAAAATGACGCTCGCGGCGCTGGAGGCGATGCGGACGGAGATACCCGAGCGGCGCGAGGGGACGTTTGTCCCGGCTGAGAGGATCAAAAACCCGACGGAGCCGCCGCGCTTCACGGTGTCGATCTACCGTGCCGGGCAGCTTACCGATGCGCTGGTGAACGAGGGCGTGGAAACGGTGTATGTGCCGCTGGAGCTGCTGCCGTCGGTCGAGGTGGAGAAATACCGTGGGCGGACGAAATTTGCCGCCGTGCTGCCGCGCGTGTGGCGGACGGCGGACGAGGAAGGTCTGCGCGAACAGCTTCGCACGGCGAAGGAGCGTGGCGCGGAGTGTGCGGTGCTGGGGAATCTGGGACATTTCGCGCTCGTGCGCGGGCTGGATATGGAGCTGCGCGGGGACTTCGGGCTGAATGTGTTCAACTCCGCGGCGCTGCGGTTTTTGAAGGAGCAGGGGCTATCGGGCGCGACGCTGTCGTTCGAGCTGCGGCACGAGCAGCTGCGGGACATCAGCAAGTGCATCCCCTGCGAGGCCATCGTCTACGGGCGGCTGCCGCTGATGATCACGGAAAACTGCATCGTGGCGAACGAGTTCGGCTGCCGGCACTTTAAGGGGCGCTGCGACGCTCTCTGCGCGGACAGCGCGTGCGCCGGAGCGCCGGAGCTGACCGACCGCGTGGGCGAGCGGTTCCCGGTGCTGCACGCCTACGGCTGCCGGAGCGAGCTCCAGAACGGCAAGACGCTGTGGCTGGCAGACAAGCCGGAGTACCGGAAAATCGGTTTGACCTACGCGCGGCTGCGCTTTACGACCGAGTCGGCGGAGGAGTGCGTGCGCGTGCTGCGGGCCTACAAGGGGCGGGAGGAATACACGCCCAAGGACATCACGCGCGGGCTTTTCTACCGCGGCGTGGAGTAAAAATGAAAACGAAACGTAGTTTTTCTGCGTGATATTACGATTTGTATTGAAAAGAGGACTGAGATCATGCCGCATATCGTGCTGGCTTCCAAGTCGCCGCGCCGCCATGAGCTGCTGCGGCGCATGGGCATCACCGATTTTTCCGTGGTCGTTCCCGATGTGGAGGAGACCTATCCCGAGGGGCTTGCGCCGCAGGAGATCGTCGCGCACATCGCGCGCCTGAAATCCGATGCGGCGGCGCCGCTGGTCGGGCCGGAGGATATTCTCATCACGGCGGACACGATGGTGTTTTTGGAGAATGACCGGCTCGGCAAGCCGCGCGACGAGGCGGACGCGCTGCGGATGCTCACGGAGCTGGCGGGGAACCGCCACACGGTCTGCACGGGCGTGACGGTGCGGCAGGGCGGCAAGGCGGAAGCCTTTACGGTATCGACGGACGTGTACTTCCGTCCCTGCACGGAGGAGGAGCTGCGCGCCTACATCGCCACCGGCGAGCCGATGGACAAGGCGGGCGCTTACGGCGTGCAGAGCCTGGGCGCGCTGCTCGTCGAGCGCATCGACGGCGACTTCTACAACGTCATGGGACTGCCGGTGGAGAAGCTGGGGCAATGCCTGACGAAGCATTTCGGCGTGCGCTTCTTCTAAAATAACGACCCCCGAAGGGAGGGCTGCGCTTTGCGCGAATTTCTGGAAAAATACGGCCTGCGGCTGCTCATTATTACGACCGTCTGCGCGGTGCTCATCAGCGTGCTGAGCTTTGTGAGCGCGACGTCGGGCTTTTTGCAGAATGCGGTGGGCGTGCTGACCTATCCGTTCCGCTCGGCGGTCACGGCGGTGGCGACGTGGGCGGAGGACAAGCAGCGCTATTATAAGGACTACTCCGACCTCATAGCGGAAAACGAGGCGCTGCGCGAGCGCGTGGCGGAGCTGGAGCGCGACGCGCGGCAGGCCGAGGCCGACCGCGAGGAGAATGCGCTGCTGCGCGAGCTGCTGGAGCTGCGGGAGCAGCGGCGTGACCTGACCTTCGAGTCCGCGGCGGTCATCGACCGCGAGAGCACGAACTGGACGAGCGCGCTGACGCTCAACCGCGGCACGGCGCACGGCGTGGAGAAAAACGACTGCGTGGTGTCCGCCGAGGGCGACCTGGTGGGCGTGGTGTCCGCGGTGGGCTACAACTGGTGCACGGTGCTGACGGTGATCGACACCGACACGGAGCTGGGCGCGCGGGTGTTCCGCACGCAGGAGGTCGCGGTCGCGGAGGGCGATCTGGCGCTGATGGGCGAGGGAAAGCTCAAGCTGAGCTATCTTTCCGCCGACGCGCAGCTGCTCTCGGGCGATGTGGTGACGACCTCGGGCCTCGGCGGGTTCTACCCGGGCGGGCTGGTCATCGGGACGGTGGAGTCCGTGCGGACGGGCGACGACGGACTGGCGCAGTACGCGGTGCTTGCGCCTGCGGCGCGGCTCGGCGAGCTGAGCGAGGTATTCATCATCAAGGATTTTGACATCGTCGACTGACGGTGAAGCATTTTTCGGAAAGGGGGCGCTGCCATGTCGCCGTCGACCACGCGTGATACGGCGGTCAAATGGACCGCTTACGCGCTTGCGTGTCTGCTGCTGCTCTTTGGGCATGAGCTGACGCTTGCCCACCTGCGCGTGTGGGGCATCGCGCCCTTTCTGCCGCCGCTGCTGCCGGCGGTGCTCGCGTCGATGGAGGACCGGCTGGAGGGCTTTGTGTTCGCGCTGGCGTTCGGCGTGCTGTGCGACCTGGCGCTGACTGCCCCGCTGCCTTGCCTGTACACGATCGCGTTCCCGCTCACGGCGCTGCTCGCGGCGCTCATCGCGAGGAGCGTGCTGCAGCCGGGCATCCTGTGCTCGCTGGCGGTGAGCACGGCGGCATTCGTGCTCGTGGACCTCATCACGGCGGTCACGCTGCTCGCCGGCGGACGCTCGGAGCTGTCCGCCATCGCGCTGCGCGCGGTGCAGGAGCTGGCGCTCTCGCTGCCGCTGCTGATCGTGTGCCACCCGGTGCTGGCGTTCCTGCATCGGAAATTTACCCTGTAACAACGGCAAAGAACCGCGAAGGGAGGGCCTGCCGTGGACGACAAAAAGCAATTCAGCCGACGCCTGCTCGCGATCGGCGTGCTCTTCTCGCTGGTGCTGGCGGCGTATTTCGTGACGCTCTTTGACGCGCAGATCGTACACGGCGCGGAGTACCGCGCGCGGTCCATCCGCGCGAACACGAAGAGCGAGACGGTGGTGACCTCGCGCGGCATCCTGACCGACCGGAACGGCAAGGCGCTGGTGACGAACCGGAGCGTGTATACGCTCGAGCTGGACACTTCGCTCGCGCCGTCGGACGACGCGGCGCTCAACAAGGAGCTGCTGCGGCTCATCGAGCTGCTGGAAAACCGGGGGATCGTCTGGGAGGACACGCTGCCGCTGACGGCGGGCGCGCCGTTCGCCTATGATTTTTCCGTCTCCGGCTCGCACACGGCGCTCAACAGCTACCTTGTGAGCAAGAAGTGGGCGGACGAGGACACGCTGACGACCGACACCGACCCGCCGCTGAGCCCCGAGGCGCTGCTCTCGCGGCTGCGCACGGAGTTCAAGGTGGACGGTGAGCTGACCGACGCGGAGGCGCGCAAGCTCGTCGGCCTGCGCTACTGCCTCGCGGTGACAGAGCTCAACCAGCTCTCGACGGCGGCCATCGCGTCGGACATTTCCGTGGAGCTGATCGCGGAGCTGAAGGACGGCGCGTACGCGCCCATCCACATCGGCACCTCGTCCGTGCGCGAGTACCAGACCGACGCGGCGGCGCACATTCTCGGCCGCGTCACGAAGATCCCGCGCGAGAAATGGAATGAATACAAGGAAAAGGGCTACGCGATGAACGCCTATGTCGGCTACGACGGCGTGGAGCTGGCCTTCGAGGACTATCTGCGCGGCAGGAACGGGCGGCGCATCGTGGAGACCAATACGGCGGGCAAGGTGACGGGGGAGATCTACTCCGTCGAGCCGGAGCCGGGCAATACGGTCGCGCTGACGCTGGACATCGACTTTCAGGAGGATGTGGAGCGCATTCTCGCCGAGACAGTGGAGAGCATGACGGCGGAGGACGACATCGACCGCGGCGCCGCCGCAGCGGTGGTGCAGGTCGGCACGGGCGAGGTGCTCTCGCTCGCGTCGTACCCGACCTTCTCGCTCAAGACCTTCAACGAGGATTACACGGAGAACAACACCGATCCGCTCCAGCCGTTCTGGAACCGCGCGACGCAGGGCACCTACGCGCCCGGCTCGACCTTCAAGCCGGTGACGGCCATCGCGGCGCTGGAGACCGGCATCATCACGCCGAAGTCCACCATTCTGACAAAGGGCGTGTATCACTACGGCGACTGGGCCTACAAATGCTGGCTCTACAACCAGAACGGCGGCACGCACGGGCGCATCGACGTGACCGAGGCCATCAAGGTGTCGTGCAACTATTTCTTCTATGACATCGGACGCAGGACGGGCATCTCCACGATCGCGCGCTATGCCTCGGCCTTCGGGCTCGGTGAGCCGACGGGCATCGAGATCCCGGAGAAGATCGGCGTGATGACCACGCCGGACTACGTCAACTCGCTCGACGGGCATTACTGGACGGACGGTCAGACGCTGACCGCCGCCATCGGCCAGTCGTACTCGCTCTTTACGCCCCTGCAGCTTGCGAACTACGTTGCGACGCTCGCGGGCGGCGGGACGCGGTACAACGCGCATCTGCTCAAGGAGGTGCGGACCTACGACAGCGCCGAGCTTGTCGACGGGTACGACGAGCCGCCGGCGGAGATCATCGACATCGAGCCGGAGAATTTGCAGGCGGTCTTGCAGGGAATGCGCGACCTGGTCGTGTCGGGCAGCGTGGCGTATTATTTCAAGGACTGCGTGGTGGACGCCGCCGCCAAGACCGGCACGGCGCAGACCGGCGGCAAGGTCAGCAACGGCGTATTCGTGGCGTTCGCGCCCTACGACGATCCGCAGATCGCGCTGGCGGTGGTGATCGAAAAGGGCGGCAGCGGCGGCGCGCTGGCCTCGACCGCGGTGCAGATCCTCAACGCCTACTTCACCTCGGTGGACGAGGCGAAGGCGGTCGTGGGCGAAAATATGCTCATCCAGTAAAAGACGGAAGCGGTCTCCCGTAAGGGAGGCCGCTTCTTTGCGTGCGCTTTACTTTTTCTGCTTGCGGATATCGTCGCCGAAGAAGGGGAGAATGCGGTAGGCGCCCTCGATGCGCGAGAGGATGTTCGCGCCGTAGCGGCGCGAGAGCTCGGCGGGGGAGAGGTTGGTGGAGATGATGGTCTTTTTGTTCGTCATCAGACGCGTGTTGACGATCTGGTAGAAGGCGCTGCGGACGAACTCGGTGGTCAGCTCGGTGCCGAGATCGTCGATGATGAGCAGGTCGCAGCGGAGAAGGCGGGAGACGTCCTCGTCCGCGCCGCCGGTCTCGTCGCGGGAGAATTTCTGCGCCTCGAAGCGCTCGAAGATGTGGGCGGCGGTGTCGTAGACAACGGAGTGGCCCGTTTCGCTCACGACGCGGGCAATGCAGGCGGAGAGAAAAGTCTTGCCCAGCCCGGGATCGCCCGAGAGCAGAAGATTGCCGCTGCGGGGGGAAAATTCGTAGGCATAGTCGCGGCAGGCGTCGTAGATGCGCTCCATGTTCGAGCGGGGGGAAATGTCCTGATCAAGGGGGGCGTAGGGGGAGTAGACGTCAAAGGAGAAGGTCTCGAAGCTCTGCGTGCCGAGGTCGAGGAGCCGGGAGAGCTCCTCGAGCTGGACGCGGGCATAGTAGTCGTTCAGGCAGGAGCAGACCTCGCTGCCGCGCCAGCCGGTGTCGCCGCAGAGGGGACAGTTGGGCTTATCCTCGAGGTAGTCGGCGGGATAGCCGTGGGCGACGAGCAGCTCGGCGCGCTCGCGCTGGAGGGCGAGGTTTTCCTCCTTGAGCGCCTCGATGGCGGGGCGGGGGTCCGTGCCGCGGCGCAGGGCGGAGGAAATGAGCTTGGACATGGTCTCGCGCAGGGCGGCGTCGATCTCCGCGATGCGGGGGACGGCGGCATAGACCGCGCGCTCGCGCGCGTGCAGCGCGTCGGCGCGGCGCTGCTTCGCCTCCTCAAAGCGGACCATCGCGCGGCGCATGAGCTTTCCGTCGTAGGACATGAGATCCCCTCCCTTACAGGTATTGCTTCATCCAGTCGTTCTTGCCGCCGGACGGTTTTTCTTCTTTTTTCGGCGCGGCGTTTTCCGCCGCAGTCTCCGCGGGGGTGTGGAGCCCCTTTTCGTGCCAGCGCTTCAGGATGCCGTTGCAGTACGCCCACTTGAATTCGTGGCAGCGCAGGACGGTCTTATCATACGCGAGGGCGACGGTCTCGGCGGGGAAGCCCATGTCCACCCAGGCGGCGAGGTATTTCTCCTCGCTCGGGGAGGGCTTGCGTTCGCCGAGCTGAAGGACTGCCATGTAGGCGGGGTACTTCTGCTCACGCGCGTGGAGGGCGTTGAGGTAGTCGTTTGCGCTGGTCGAGGAAAGGAGGCCCTTTCTCGCCCAGACGTAGCCCTCCTGCTCGATCCGACGCATGGTGGGCAGCCGCCCCGCGCCGTACTGCGCGGCGTGGCGGGCGATGCAGTGGTTGACGAGGAGAAAGAGCACGTCGGCGGGCAGGCCGAGGTCCTCGTAAAGCCCGAGGAGCTTGCCGACGGACGGTGTGGAGAGCGGGCCGAGCTTGCGCTCGACCTCGCGCAGAAGCGCGGAAAAGCTCGCGTCCTGCTCTAACTTGCGGGCGACGTCCTCGCGCGAATAGGCGGGGCGCTCGGCGGTGGGCGCGGGGACGGGCGAGGGAGTGGGCTCCTCCGGCTTCGGGGCGCTGACGAGTCCCATGCGGGCAAGGGCGGCCTCGGCGCGCGAGCGGCGCGCCTCGTCCCATTTGAGCTCGGCGCGGAGCGTTTCGGGGGAGGCGCTGCCGCGGTTTTTGAGCAGGCACAGGTAGAGCAGGGCGGCGTCGCCGTCCCCGCCGTCGATCAGGCGGCGCGTCACGGCGGCGGACAGGGTGATATTCTCCTGCTCGCTCAGGTGCAGAACATAGCCGGCCATAGCGCGCCTCCCTTCGTTCGATCATAAGTCCCTTTATTTTACACGAAGCGGAGCGATTCGTAAATAGGAAGATCGGGGAAATGAAAATTTTCCCGATTCCCTGACAAAATTCGCGCGGCTTTGCGTGCCGCCGCTTTTAGAATGGGGACAAGGATGCGGGGGAGACCGCGATAGGAGGGGACGCCATGGAGATCATGCACAAGGGAATGTGGACGGGCCGGCGCGTGCTGTATCTGAGCGTGGACGCGATCCGCGCGAATCCCGATCAGCCGCGGAAATACTTTGAGCCGGAGGCGCTGCGCGAGCTGGCGGAGAGCATCGGGCGCTACGGCATTTTGCAGCCGCTGACCGTGCGGCGCGGGGAGGACGGCTACGAGCTGATCTCCGGACACCGCCGACTGACCGCCCGCCGCACGCTCGGTATCAGCACCATACCGGTGATTATAAGAACGCTCACGGACGAGGAAGCCATCATCACGATGGTGGACAGCAATCTGCAAAGAGAGCATATCCTGCCGAGCGAAAAGGCATTCGCATACAAGATGAAATATGACGCTTTGAAGCATCAAGGAACTTCGTCCCAACTTGGGACGAAGTTAAGAACGGATCAGTTGCTCGCGCAAAATAGCGGAGATAGCAGAAATCAAATTCAACGCTATATGCGTTTGACCAACCTCATCCCCGATATTCTGAAACTGGTAGACGAGGGACGAATCGCGCTGACACCTGCCGTGAGCAGTAAGGTCGCCCACGAGATTGATGTTTTTCAAATCGCCCACCACGTTGAGATGACCATCGCCCCAGGCTTCTACCTGATTCATGAAACTGCCGCAGAAATTCTCAAGGAATTTCATGCTGGTGCCCTGAGCATCAATACCCAGGTCGATATAGTTGCGCTTAGGCGAGACGTATCCGTTGATGAGTGTCTGATGCTCAGGACCGTCATCGGCAACAGCATGAATGTCAATCTGTTCGAGCTCTTTGTTGAAGTTAACTCCAGCATGGAGCACACCGAGCGGACCGTTTTCGAAGGTAAACTCTTTTACATCCAGCTGGGCGTAGGCATCCGGGTCGTTGAACAGGCTCTTTACTACCGCCTTGCCCGAAGCTTTGCCGGTGAAATCTACCGAATGGAAATTGATGAGGTTCAGCACGTATGCTACATCTACATCCTTCAGATCAGCTACGATAGAATCGGTCTTCTCGGGTGTTGCGAGACCCGAAACGATGACGTGCTGCTGATCGTGGCTCACGGCAAAATGGTCTACCAGCAGACGGTTCTTACTGTAGATGATGTCGGAAGGATGAACCTCCCAAGGTGTGCCGTCGATTCTGATTTCAGACGGATGTATGCTGACGTGGGCGGTAGAAACATTGTCCTCGTTCTTGAAGAACTGCGCCCTCGCATCGATGTTCCCCTGGATAGGGAGTTTTGCCGAATGGTTGTTGTAGAAGAGCTTGGCGAAGAGATGATTGTCGGCAGCGGCTGCCTTTACGTGGATAGCCGGACCGTTATCGCCCCATTTGCCCTGTCTGATCTGCGCATCTACCTTGAGCGAATCGTTGATGGTGTGCAGGCGCACTTTGGCTCCATGATAGTCTTTGCCGCCATAGTTGAAGCCAGGTACGTTGGCGTAGATGTTGACGGTTTTCTCAGCATCGTTCATGAATCCATCTGCAAAGACGGGCTGCTCTATCTGCAGCGGAATGCCCAGCATGCGCTGCAGGATCTCGGTAGAGGTGATTTCTGCCTGGAAGGTGAAATGGTTCTTCGCACTCCTGTCTACCTTGCCGATGCCCGGAAGGGTAGGCAGTTTGCTGGCTACCAGGTTGGTGAAACTCTTGGCAAGGGTGGCGTAATCGTACTCTCCGTCAACATGGATGCTGGCGAACGGGGCTTCGAGGTCGAAATAGCTGTCCCTGCCCTGGTTCTTGGCGCTTACGGTGATGTCATCGAGACTGTAGGTCTTGTCAGAAACCTTCAGTCCCAGGATGGTTGGCAGCAGATGCTGTACATGGGCTGTTGCGGCATACTGCTTGCGTGGAATGGAGTAGGAGCCTTCTACCTGGATGTTGACGTTAGGGTCGGCGATGGATGCGAGTCCCTCTACCAGCCCCTGCTTATAGCTTCCGTCTATCTGAATGTTGCGGTAGCTGTACTTGTTGAAATCGAAGCGCGGAATGCTGCCCTTGGCGTAGAAATGCTGCTTGTTGCCGTGAGCCGAAAGTGAGGCTGCCAGGATGCCAAACTGCCTGTTGTCGAGGATGCGGCCCAGGTTGATGCCCTGGGTATTGATGCTTGCCTTGAGCTCATCGCCAGCTTTTTCGGCCTTGATGGCTACTTCGCCCACACCGGTCTTCAGCTGGCCGCGGGTGCCTGCTTTCTTGCCTGCACCATAGACTTCACCTATATAATATATGTCGCCTAAGCGTAACACTTCTTTCGGAATGCTGATGCGTTTGCCCAGATTTCTGGAAACCTCTCCGATGCCATCGCCTGATATCTTGAGGGCTGAGATGTTGGCCTTCCAGCGCAGCATACGGTCCCAATCGCTCACACGGCCGTTTGCCCGGAGCAGCAGACTGCCGCTCTGAGTCTTGAACTCGAGGTCATGGATGCGGGCTGAGGTGCTGGTGCCCGAGAACTGGAGATGAAGTTGCAGGGCGTCCTTGAACTTGCTGAACTCAGGAACGAAGCAGGCAATATCTGCAAGCGTGATGGTGGACGGCTTGATGCCGCCCTGAAACTGGAGTGTAGGCTTCACGATATGCTTGTTCTCAATGCGGTAGGTTGCGCGCAGGTCGTTGAGCTGCAGCTGGGAGTGGGGAAGTTCGATGCTGAAGTCTCTGAGCAAGGCTTGCTGCTGGTCAGCATCGAGTTTGAATCTCAGATTCTTGAGTTGAAGTCCTGATTTATCCTTCAGCGATATCTTCTTGACTGTCAGATGGATATCTTTATCTGTGAGATGGCTCAGAATGATGTGGGCAGAAAGGTCTCTGATGCCTAGATGTTGCGGCGAGAAGACGCCTGGCTTAGGCGCAATATCGCGCTGGTTGTAGGCAACGGCACCATGACGGATAATCAGGCTTCCGATGTGCAGGTCGAGCGGAGAGTGACGGGTGGTATCTTTCGAAGCCAGCGAATCGAGCACGAACTGGATGTTCATCGGGCTCTTGGCATCCTGCTTGTAGATGTTGGCGTTGAGACCGAAGAGCTGGGCAGATGAAACCGAAATCTTGCCATCCTTGAGGGGCAGGAAATCGAGCTTTGCTGATACGCGAGAGGCGCAAATCATGCTGTCGCCCTTCTGGTCGAGCATCATCACGTCATCAATGATAATACGGTTAAAGAAGCCCAGGTTCACCTTTCCGATGCTAACCTCTGTGCCGAATTTCTGAGCCAGGGCACCGGCTACCTGAGAGCCTATGAAGGCCTGTACTGGTGGCACGTGCAACAGTACTACGAGCAAGAAATAGACAGCAGCCAGCGTCCATATAATGCCATTGATGATATGTTTTAAATGTTTCAGAGTTGCTTTCTCTAGTTTACAAAAATGTTACTAATTTGAATTTTGCGACAAAATTACTGAAAAATCGGCATAAAATCGAATAATTCACACAATTTTTCTTTTTTATATCACTTTTTTTCACTATTTTTGCAGCACGTTTAGAAGTTTCAGCATAGAAGTAGATAAAATATATGTTTTATGGCAGATGACCAGGATAGCGTCTTGATGAGGGCGCTGAAGCATATATCTTGAAGTGATTAGTAAGTTTATATATAATATTTTTTAATGTAGTTATGGCAAATGTAATTAAGTTACGTAAAGGCTTGGACATTAACCTTACGGGTAAGGCTTCCAAGGATGTAACGCTCCAGGTGGCTCAGGCTGGCGAGTATGCGCTGGTTCCTGCGGCTTTCGTGGGTGTGACTCCTAAGGTAGTGGTACGCGAGGGCGATCATGTCAATGCCGGAGATGCCTTGTTTGTGAACAAGGCTTGCCCGGAGGTGAAGTTTGCCTCGCCAGTGAGCGGAGAAGTAACCGCCATTGAGAGAGGGGAGCGCCGAAAGGTGCTCTGCGTGAAGGTGAAGGCCGACGCAGTACAGACCTCTACGGATTTTGGTAAGAAAAACGTTGATGCGTTAGACGGTGAGGCTGTCAAGCAGGCGCTGCTTGAGGCTGGTCTCTTCGGATACATCAACCAGTTGCCTTATGCTGTGTCCACAACTCCCGACACCAAGCCTAAGGCAATTTTCGTTTCTGCCCTCCGCGACATGCCGCTCGCAGCCGACTTTGAGGTAGAACTCGAAGGCAACGAAGAGGCTTTCCAGACGGGTTTGACAGCCTTGAGCAAGATTGCGAAAACTTATCTTGGCGTTGGTGTAGAGCAGCACTCTAATGCGCTCGGCGAGGCTAAGAACGTAGAACTCAATGTATTCGACGGTCCTTGTCCGGCAGGTAATGTAGGCGTACAGGTGAACAACATCGACCCGGTAAACAAGGGCGAGGTGGTTTGGACAGTAGATCCAGCATCGGTTATCTTCTTCGGAAGACTCTTCCTGACAGGTAAGGTTGATTTGCACAAGACTGTAGCTGTGGCTGGTAGTGAAATCAAGACTCCTGGCTATGCTGAAGTATTGGTAGGTACACCTTTAAGCAGTTTTGTAGCCAATCAGCTGAAAGCTGTTGACCATGTGCGACTTATCAATGGTAATCCTCTTACTGGTGTAAAGACAACTACAGCCGATTTCGTAGGTGGTCATACATCAGAGATTACAGCCATCCCAGAGGGTGATGACAACGACGAGATGCTGGGTTGGATTCTTCCACGTACCGATCAGTTCTCTACATCGCGTTCATATCTCTCCTGGCTCTTCGGCAAGAAGAAGGAGTATAATCTCGATGCCCGCGTGAAGGGTGGCGAGCGCCACATGATCATGAGCGGCGAGTATGACAAGGTGCTTCCTATGGACATCTATGGTGAGTATCTCATCAAGGCAATCATCGCAGGCGACATCGACAAGCAGGAGCAGCTCGGTATCTACGAGGTAAGCCCTGAAGATTTTGCTGTGGCTGAGTTTGTAGATTCATCTAAACTCGAATTGCAGAAGATTGTACGCGACGGTCTGAACACCCTGCGCAAGGAGAACGCTTAGTTTTAGTTTACAGTTGATAGTTTATAGTTGATAGCAAGGCTGCTTCATGGTTGAGCTAAACCCCTATAAACTTTTAACTATTAATTATTTAAATAATGAGTGCATTAAGAAATTATCTCAATAAGATAAAGCCTAACTTCCAGAAGGGAGGTAAGCTGCATGCCTTCGAGAGCGTGTTTGACGGTTTTGAGAGCTTCCTGTACGTGCCAAATACGACAGCGAAGAGCGGAGCCAGCATCCACGATTCCATCGACTCGAAGCGCATCATGAGCTTTGTGGTAATCGCCCTGATTCCTGCATTGCTCTTCGGTATGTATAATGTGGGATACCAGAATTTCAAGGCTGCAGGTACATTGGATGCTGCCAGCTTCATCGAGGTCTTCGGCTTCGGATTCCTGGCTGTCCTCCCTAAGTTGCTGGTTAGCTACATCGTGGGTCTCGGCATCGAGTTTGCCTGGGCTCAGTGGAAGCACGAGGAAATCCAGGAGGGTTACCTCGTCAGTGGTATCATCATCCCATTGGTTATTCCTATCTCTACACCGCTGTGGATGCTCGCCCTGGCGTGCGCCTTCGCAGTTATCTTCTGCAAGGAGATCTTCGGTGGTACCGGTATGAACATCTTCAATGTGGCTGTAGGTGCCCGTATGTTCCTCTTCTTCTCATATCCTTTGGCTATGAGTGGTGATAAGGTTTGGGTGGCTAAGGACGCTATCTTCGGTCTGGGTAACACCCTGCCTGATGGCTTCACAGCAGCTACTCCTCTCGGTCAGTTGGCTCAGGGCAGCATGCCTTCAGCAAGTCTCTGCGACTCTATCCTCGGTTTCATTCCTGGCTGTATCGGTGAGACATCCGTAATCGCCATCGCCATCGGTGCCATCATCCTTCTCTGGACAGGCATCGCATCATGGAAGACCATGGGCTCTGTATTCGCAGGTGGCATCGTGATGGCGCTTATCTTCCAGGCTCTCGGCATGACACCTATCGCCTGGTACGAGCACATCGTTCTCGGTGGTTTCTGCTTCGGTGCCGTATTCATGGCTACCGACCCTGTAACCTCTGCCCGTACAGAGAAGGGTAAGTACTTCTACGGATTCTTCATCGGTGCCATCGCCGTTATCGTACGTGTGATGAACCCAGGTTATCCAGAGGGTATGATGCTCGCTATCTTCTTCGGCAACATGTTTGCTCCACTCATCGACTACTGTGTAGTTCAGAGCAACATCTCTCGCCGTGCTAAACGTGCTATTAAATAATGTAGGAGGAATGTAGATATGAAGACAAATTCAAATAGCTATACTATTATCTATTCGGTTATCATCGTGGTAATCGTGGCATTCCTGCTCGCGTTCGTGTCTTCTTCGCTGAAGGCAACACAGGATGCCAACGTGGCTCTTGATACTCAGAAGCAGATTCTGAACTCCCTCAACCTGCGCGACCTTGACAACGCTACTGCGGCTGCCAAATATAAAGAGGTGGTGAAGGACGAGAAGGAGAAGGACGGCATGAAGTATTACGAGTGCGAGATTGATGGTCAGAAGAAGACCGTTTACTCTGTAAAGGGTATGGGTCTCTGGGGCGGTATTTCAGGCTTCATCGCCGTGGATGCCGACAACAACACCATCTATGGCGTATATTTCAACCACGAAGGCGAGACTGCCGGACTCGGTGCTGAAATCAAGGACAACTTGAAGTGGCAGCAGAAATTCCAGGGCAAGAAAATTCACAAGGATGGCGTACAGGGCATCGCTCTGGGCGTTGAGAAAGACGCTCCTGCCGGCGACCCTAACAATGTGGATGCCGTTACCGGTGCTACATTGACATCTGATGGTGTGGATGCAATGCTCAAGGAAGGTCTTGCTAAATTCATTAAATAATTAAGCGAAATTATGGCATTATTTAGTAAACAAAATAAGGAGGCATTCATCAAGCCACTGAACGGCGACAACCCTGTGCTCGTCCAGGTGCTTGGTATCTGTAGTGCCCTGGCTGTTACTTCTCAGCTGAAGCCAGCCATTGTGATGGGACTTGCCGTTACTATCATCACGGCATTCTCTAACGTGATTATTTCCATCATCCGCAACACCATCCCTCAGCGCATCCGTATCATCGTTCAGCTGGTGGTAGTTGCTGCCCTGGTTACCATCGTGAGCCAGGTGTTGAAGGCTTTCGCCTACGACGTGAGCGTGCAGCTCTCTGTGTATGTAGGTCTGATCATCACCAACTGTATCCTGATGGGTCGCCTGGAGGCGTTCGCCATGATGAACAAGCCTTGGCCTTCATTCCTCGATGGTGTAGGTAATGGTTTGGGTTACGCCCTCATCCTCGTGATTGTGGGTGCTGTTCGTGAGTTCCTGGGCCGCGGCTCTTTGCTCGGTTTCCAGCTGATTCCAGAGGGAGCTTACAACTTCGGATATGTTAACAACGGTATGATGACCATGCCAGCCATGGCATTGATTCTCGTTGGATGTGTAATCTGGGTACATCGTGCCT
>OQVL01001300.1_pt1 | contig 14807 bp, 12 predicted proteins | sample 1691501 | NCBI WGS metagenome assembly OQVL01 (sample SAMN03418253, study PRJEB22391) | human gut metagenome | biome: human-gut; feature: organic feature; material: feces | host: Homo sapiens | place: Tanzania | collected 2013-01
CCTCACTGTGGAGGATCTGCTCATGAAGTTTGAGGAGGTCCAATACATATTTAAGTTTCAATGACATTTCCTTTTGTGCGACAGGTTTTTCTCTACATTTTGGTTGTCATACCACAATCATATCGTCCGATTTGATAAACAGGAGCTTGTTGAGACTGATTAAAGAGATAGTCTTATTTCCTTAAAATCGTCTCACTGTAATAATTTATGAATTTCTTTTTCAGAAATTAATCTATCGAGTAATTGCTTAAGTCGACTGGTCGATACTTCTATATCAGATATAGGATGTAGAGACTCCCATGTCTTATATGTCCCCCAATAAAATGAGCTCCAATTTTGGTTTATCGTTTTATCGCGTTGAATTGCGGTAATTAAAAGCTCTTGACTTAGTTCATGCATTGCGTCCGTATATACTTTGTTTGAAAGGTTTAATAAACGTTTGATATCTTGTGCGTTAGCATACCCAATGGTATCGAGTAAATTGTATATTAACCTACTATGGCTTGAAATCAGCTCCATACGCTGGCGATAAGGTTTAACCTGCGCATAGAATTCTCTGGACAAATATGTGACCCGACCTTTATATAATTTGCTATAAAAAACTTGACCTTCTTCTACTAATTGTACAATGCTATTCCAGTCGCCTCCTACATTGAAAAGCGACGGCATATTACGGCACTCATTGCAAAGCAAAAAACCGTTTCTAGAAAAATATCCTTTCAGCAATTCTATAGGTATAGATTCTTGATGTGTTTCACACACACAAAGCTCACCGCCTTTCTCCATTTGAATCTAGCCAACAATGAGGATCTGGAGCTAAATAATCTCCAAAACTTCCATATGCTGCACCCCTACATCCACCGCATTTCTCCACATAAATACACTGTACACATGGTTCAGAATATTTCCGTCGATTGTTTAGCTCTTCAAGAATTGGGCTATTCAGCCAAATCGTAGAAAAGCTATTTTCTTGGATATTCCCAATCGGAATATCCAATAGAACACATGGAAGAATATCACCATTTGCTTTGATGCAGCAAACACCATTGCCTGCCTGGCATCCTGTAAAGTATGGCAAATCAAAAAGCGAATCATCCAAAAGGATTTGCTGCGCCTCATGTGTGTAGAAATTCATCTTATTTCCAATTTTTAATTTTTTTCCTTCCAGATAAGCATTATTTGCTTCCATGCAATAGGCGGGAGATCTAATTCTACTGAACCTCTTCCAACAGGAACAAATTGTGATAGATTGAAACAAGAAACGCCTAATTGTAGGCACAACTCAATGACTCCATTCAATTCCTGGTATCCAATTTTTTCATTTTTCACCATTTCCTTGCGGATGCTTTGTGCTTCAATTTTTATATAATTCTCTTTTCTGCTGCAAATAGTGTTCAAAGCTCTTTTTTGCTTCTTCGGGCGCATCCTCTTTCAGCTTGGGAACAAAACCGTCATAAAAATACCAGTCTTTATTTGACTTCCAATATACATCAAATTTCTTCATAGAATCAGCCCCTTAACAGCCTGATAAACTCTGTGACAAGCTCCGAATCCTCCGTCTGGCTCTTTGCGATTACTTCAGGAATGATTTCTTTGAACTTTGTTGCTTTTACGGCATTCTTAAAAGCATCACGATCAATGTCACTGCTGTACTCAACCGCATATTCTGAAATTGCAGTTCCCAGATAGCTTAATACTTCACCGTCTGAAAGTGTTTTTCCGTATACATTATAGTATGCTCTCTTGGCAGTTTCAAGCCTCTTGTTCCCAAAAACAGATGCAAAAATATGCCCGTATTCATGAACGGCGATTCCTTCGGCGTTCGTAGATGCAAAGTACATCCCGCCATTTAGAATATTCTGTTCCGTTACGCTTCGATTTCTTAACGCCAATGCGTTGATAGGTATCGTGTTTTTCGTTGTTTAGTGGTTCTAGTGACCTTAGTGGTTAGAACTTTAGCTAAGTATGTAAAACATAAATTGGTCTACGATTTTCTTTAGGAACGATTCATTGACCCTTTTGTCAACGGAGGCGCGTATGATCTTAGAAAGAGCTGAGATTTCAGGATTCAGAGGTCTAGCCAAACTTGCCGTTAATTTTACGGATCGTACGGTTCTTATCGGGGAAAATGCATGGGGTAAAAGTTCTCTCCTACGAGCATTGTTAAGCGTTTTTGGGGGTGGAGATCATCCGTACCAGTTTAAAACGGCAGATTTTCGTACCGTAATTCCTGGTAGTCTTGAAGATCGTGAAGGTCCGGTTTATAGATACCAAGAAGGGGATCCTGACCATGTGGTGAAAAGCATAGTTATGGTTTTTACCTTTAGGGAAAGAACCTTTGGTTCGGCTTTAAGTAATTCAAACTCCAGGCGTCTACAGCCATATTGGCAACAATGTTCAGATATGTATACCCGCATTTTTTACTGTGTGCGAGGGTATCTTTTAGAAGACGGTACCGTGCAAACGATACATGGGTTTAGAAGTAGAACCGGAAGTCTAATGGATGGGGATGCTAGCTTACAGGTGCGCATGCTGCTACTTTTAAACCCGCTTTTTAGGTTGCGTGATAGCCGTACCTCTGGTTTTACAGAACCTGATATTGTACGAACTGAAAAACGTATGAATCCTCCTCTTGGTCTAGACTTAGAAGAAGATAAGCGTCGTTTTGGGGGCAAAAATGGGCGCAATAATTTTGAAAAGTTGGCTGGCGTTTTAAAAAGATTATTTCGTAATGTCATGAAAGGCGAAGGGGCGGACTTAGCGCCGGAATTTATAGACCGTGCCATCGATTCGATGCGTCAATTAGTAGAACATTACTTCCAAGTTACCTCAGGGGGACAGGTAAAATATCTAAAACCGCAAAATAGATCGCTCCATGACATAGTGTCTCGTCCTATTCCTAATGGTTCATTAGCTTCGTTACAAAACTTAGTGAGCCTAGCAGATAAGAAAAAAGCTGGTTTTATTTTAGCGTTGATTGCCGGAGCACTTTTAAGTGCAAGCCAAGGGCGACGCTTACAGATTCACGCTCATCCGATTGTAATTTTTGAAGATATCGATAGCCGTCTACATCCAGTGGAATTGTTTGGGTTTTGGAATGTCGTGTCGATGTTGCCAATGCAGCAAATTATCACCACAAACTCAGGTGATATTCTTTCGACCGTAAATTTAAGTGATATCAGACGCATGTATTCCATGCCGTTTGAAACTCGTTGTTACTGCATTGATGAAAAGAAGTTTTCTAGTGATGAATTACGTAAGATTGCCTTTCATATTCGGATAAATCGCCCGATGTCACTTTATGCAAGGGGCTGGATTTTTGTGGAAGGGGAAACAGAAATTTGGCTGTTAAATGAATTCGCTAATATTATGGGGCTTAATTTATTAGCCACAGGGATCCGTTTAGTTGAATATGCTCAATGTGGTTCTGGGGCATTGATTAAGTTAGCACAGCAGCTAGGACTTTGTTGGCGTTTACTTGCAGACGGTGACTTGGCTGGGCAAAAATACACTACTTCAGGACCTGCTGGCGATAATCCTGATAAGGTTACCATGCTTCCGGCGGTCGATATTGAGCATTATCTTTACGAAAATGGTTTTGAAAATGTTTATCGGGCAGAATCTGGGTATGGTAATGCCGAAGGGATTGGTCCCTCTAAAATCATTGAACGCGCTTTAAAGAGAAGGACTAAGCCTGGGATGGCGGTTGCGGTGGCTGATTATGCAAGTCACAGAGGTCCTAAGATTATTCCAAAAGTGATTGCCGATGTTTTAAAGGGTATAGTAGAAGAGGCTAGTTCAAGTTATAACTGGTAGGTGTGGATAGCTAAGTCGTTCTAAAATTTTTCGCTCATAACATGAAATGGCTTAAAAATCCTTTTTAATAAACTTAAAAAGCTTTCCCAACAAAAAAGAAGGACCATAGTTTAATATGGTCTTTCTTTTTTAGTTTTTTAGAAGCCTTGAGTAAAACAAGGCCTACAAAGCAATTGGCTTACTTGGTGAGGCACTTGTGGCTGATGATGGCTTGTGAAAGTGGTTCAGCGTTGATTTCACGAATCAATGACTTAAGAACAGCTGGGTTGCCGCACACGATGTTGCCACTTTGGTAGTAGTCAGTGCCACCAGCAAAGTCGGTTACAATCCCGCCAGCTTCACGAACTAAAAGTTCACCAGCGCAAAAATCCCATGGGTAGAGGCAAAGTTCAAAGTAACCTTCAAGACGGCCAGCTGCTACATAAGCGAGGTCAAGGCTTGCGGTGCCTGCGCGACGGATGTCTGCACACTTGTTGAAAATGCGGAATAAAATCTTTTTGTAGTCTTCCATGAAGCCTCTCTTTCTATGAGGGAAAGAGGTAGCAATGATTGCGCCATCAAGGCTATGAGCTTCACCAACACGGATACGTCTGCCGTTAAGCTGAGCACCTTCACCGCGAGCAGCAGTAAAGAGTTCGTTTCTAATTGGGTCAAATACAACACCTACGGTAGTTACGCCTTTGATGCGTAAACCGATAGAAACAGCAACGTGTGGAATACCTTTGAAGAAGTTGGTGGTACCATCGAGCGGGTCGATGATCCATTCGAAATCAGAATCGGTATTGCCAACAATACCAAATTCTTCACCGCGAACACAGTGATCAGGATAAGACTTAAGGATGGTTTCGCAGATGAGTTTTTCACATTCGCGATCAACGTTGGTAACCAAATCGTTCTTAGACTTTTCCTGAACTGAAACGTTGGTTGAATCGTCAAAATTTAATGAAATAACATTTCCGGCAACGCGGGCAGCACGAACTGCAATAGTGAGCATTGGATGCATAGTAATCCTGATTTTCTGTTTGGGTTAAAGAACATTCAGGTGCCTTGGTGTACACAAAAATCCGTACTTCAACGTAAAGTTGAGAGCTATAGGATAAGGCACCACTCTGCTAACGTAGCAGAATATGGCGCAATTATATCACAACAAAAATTTGCGCAGCTTCAAATTTTTGTAATTTATGCGCAAAATTTTTGGTTAAGCTTTACGAATAACGGTAGGAAGTAATAGTAAAGAAAGGGAAAAATAAAAAGGATTAAAAATAAGATTCAGAAAAAAAGAAGGACTTCAAAGAAACTTTGAAGTCCAAAATCTTTCATATTACTATGAAAGAGCACGGGATAAACTGATTACGCAATTATAGTAGCAAAAGCCGTGCCAATTTTGAATTATTTTCACTAAAAATTATTTACCTAAAAGTTAAAACGGGATAAATAATCCGAAACGTGCAAAACAAAGAATTAAATACTGCAAAAACGGTATTAAACAAGATGATAATCTAAAAAGTTTGGTTTTGATTGAGTTTTGGGGAGTGAGTTTTTTAAATAAAATAAAAAGTGTTAAAAATTTTAAAGGGAAAACTAATTTCGGAAAGTTTGTTTAATTTGCAAATTAAGAATAATATTTGCAAAATGCAAACAAACATGCAATACGCATTGAATCCTACATGATATGGATCACGAGTTTTACAAAGTAAAGATGAGTAAAATTTAAGCAGTTATTTTTAAAGCTAAGGCAAGGTGTTTTGAGTTTAAATCTATTCATATTAATAGAGTTTTGGTTATTAAAGAAAATTGGTAGGCTATATCTTGATAAATTTATCAACAAGCAAGTATTTTTTGTTTGAAATTTTTTTTAAATCCTGCTTAAAATTGAAGGGACTGATTTTAGGTTTGATTAGGTGAGAGCCTTCCTCCTAATTTAGGTTGGAATTGTCGAGATGCATAAGATCTAGTTCACTTTGTTTTTATTGTCTATTAGAGTTTAATCATTTAAGGAATACGTTATGGCAGTTAGTAACGAAAACAAATACCTTGAAGGCGAGTCTATTTTAAAAGAAGCAGGTCTTTATGCATCTGTATCTGATGTCTATGGTCTTGTTGTTGGTATGATTGCCTCTGGGATAAAAGCGGAAGATCCGGCTTTTTTAGAGTATGCAGTACAGCTTATGAATGATGGTGAACCATTGCCAGGAAGCGCAGTGGCTTGGATTAAGCAAATCGCAACTGATGTTGTAACTGATATTGTGGAAAATGATAAGGCTGATATTTTAATTCCCGATGATGATACCCCGATAAGAGATAGAGCCCATGCTTTAGCTGAATTTGCTCATTCTTTTGTGACTGGTTTTTCTTGCAAACAAAAGGTGCATTCAAAATTAAGTAACGATTTGCAAGAAATGCTACGAGATATTATGGATATCGCAGGCATTGATGAAGACATTCCGGAAGGGGAAAATTCAGAACGTGATTTCATGTTGATCTATGAACATGTTGCGATTGGCGTGTGCTACGCATTCGAAGAATGCGCTGCGGCTCTTTATCCTAAAGCTCAAGGTGGGGAATTTGTGTTAGAAGAAGATGATGATGAAGGGCGATTAGTTGAACTTTCTGAAAAGCGTAAGAAAGTCCACGAAGAAGAAGAGGCTTTGTGGGAAAAACAAGCACGCCTTTCAGCCCGCCGTTAGGTTTTATGTTATCTTTTAGTTAGGAGCTTTTGGTTGGCATAAGTTTTGCTTAATGTTTGTTCGGTTCAACTTGGATTTTACAGCGTGAATTTCTCTAAAGGCCAAAACAAGTGGCTTATTTTTGTGGCTTTTTAAATCTAGTATAGGGCGATTAAGTTCACAAAAAACTCACTTGCGCTTCTTGCGACGGTTATGATTATGTGCTATTTTTAGCGGTATTCGATGAAAATGTGACCATGGTCTATTTTGTTGAAGAGAATTAAAGTTTAAGTACATTTAGAGCTTTTATAGCTTGGGTGTTAAATTAGAAACAGTAATTAAATACCCAATAAGACTTCTACTTGTTCCTATGAGAATAGGCTTAGGTAGATGCTGTATGAATTTAGATGGGCTTAGTAAAACCCAATTTATCTTTGATATCAAAATATAACTTTCTTCTTTTGTTCCTTTCATACAGGTCAATGTTTTATTGAGATTGTGAGCAAGACGTAATTTGGTCTAATGCACTTTCGTAATGAAATTATTGGTATAAAGAGAACATGTACTAATATTACAGGAAAAGGATCTAGTATGGCTTTACATCCAAATGCCGGCAAACCTGCAAAACTGGAAGACCTCCAAAACATCCCTCGTCTTATTTCTGCTTATTATTTGAATAAACCTGATATGTCAAAAGCTGAACAGCGTGTAGCTTTTGGTACTTCTGGTCACCGTGGAAGTTCTTTAACTTCAGCTTTTACTGAATCTCATATCAAGGCAATCAGCCAAGCTATTGCTGAATTCAGAGCGAAAGAAGGCGTGACTGGCCCAATCTTTGTGGGTATGGATACTCATGGTCTTTCTGAACCAGCTCTTTACACTGCCATTGAAGTTTTAGCAGCTAACGGGTGTCAAGTTCGCATTGAAAAGGATTTTGGTTACACCCCAACTCCTGTAATTTCTCATACTATTCTTGGTTATAACAAGGGGCGTACTTCTGATCTTGCTGATGGTATCGTTATTACTCCATCACACAATCCTCCAGCAGATGGTGGTTTTAAGTACAATCCAACTAACGGTGGTCCGGCTGATACTAACATCACTAAGTGGGTAGAAAACCGCGCTAACGAAATTCTTGAAAATGGTCTTAAGGATGTTAAGTCTGTAGATATCGCTGTTGCGCTTAAGATGGCAAACGTGGCTGAAGTTGATATGCGTAAGCCATACGTTGATGATCTTTGCAACATTATCGATGTTGAAGCTATCAAGAAGGCTGGCATTAAGATTGGGGTAGATCCACTTGGTGGTTCAGGTGTTTACTATTGGGATCTTATCGCTAAGACTTATGGTCTTAACATTGAAGTTGTAAACTACAACGTAGATCCTACTTTCCGTTTCATGACTATTGACCGTGACGGTAAGATTCGTATGGACTGCTCAAGCCCTTATGCTATGGCTAGCCTCATCAATCTTAAGGATAAGTTTGATATCGCAGTAGCAAATGACCCTGACTATGACCGTCATGGTATCGTTTGTAAGAGTGGTTTAATGAACCCTAACCATTATCTTGCAGTTGCAATTCAGTATCTCTTCACTCACCGTGAAGGCTGGTCAAAGGATGCAGCAGTAGGTAAGACTTTGGTTTCTTCTTCTATCATCGACCGTGTAGTTAAGAGCATTGGCCGTGATCTTAAGGAAGTTCCAGTTGGCTTTAAGTGGTTTGTTGATGGTCTCTTTACTGGTGCTTACGGCTTTGGTGGTGAAGAATCTGCGGGTGCTTCATTCTTACGTAAAGACGGTACTGTTTGGACTACCGATAAAGACGGTATCATCATGTGCTTGCTCGCAGCTGAAATTATGGCTGTAACAGGTAAGGATCCTCAGACCCTTTATAACGAAATCAAGGCTAAGTTTGGTGATCCAATTTATAACCGTGTTGATGCTCCGGCTAATACTCAGCAAAAGGCTGTTCTCTCTAAGCTTGATCCTTCACTCGTTGAGGCTTCAGAACTTGCTGGTGAACCAATTATTGCTAAGTTAACCTCTGCTCCTGGTAATGGTGCCGCTATTGGTGGTCTTAAGGTTGTAACTGAAAACGGTTGGTTTGCTGCGCGTCCAAGTGGCACTGAATCAATCTACAAGATTTACATGGAAAGCTTTAAGAGCCCTGAACACTTAGCTCAGATTCAAAAAGAAGCGCAGGAAATCGTATCTGCGGCTTTAGCTAAAGCTGGGGTTTAATATTTTAACCAAGCTTAAGTTCACATGCATAAATAAATAGTTGAAAACGGACCTTCGGGCCCGTTTTTTTTTATCTCATGGTGGAGAAACGTAACTTCACCATCGCATATGAAACTCAACTTAGCGATGGCTTTGCCTTTCATGAGGTTGAGTTGGTTTTGAATGGTGGGTTTTGGGGCTGGCTTTGAATTGTGTTTTTGTTTTTATTTTTAATTTTTGGGGGAACGGTAGGGGCGATAGTTAGATAGAAGAAACTATATTTTTTACAGGACATTTAAAAGAAGCAAAATTTGATAAATTGATTTTATTGTTTTTTAAAGCGTAACCTTAATAACATTATTACACGGCAAATGAGGGTATATTACTTGGCGGTTGTTTTAATCCTACTGAGTAAATAAAGGCGGAAAAATCGGCATGTGATTATGCCATTTAGTCCGGCATAAGAAAGACTTAGAGTTCGTATATAAAAATACAATAAAAACTCATAAAAATATAAATTAATCATATGTGATGTAGATCACGAAAATAATAAATTAATTAGAGTCAGTAAAAAGTGATGTTTTGTGAGAAGAGGAGGTAAAAACTCAAACGTGATCAATGTCACATTATTTACCACCGCTTTTTCAATGTTACGATTGTGTAAAAAATCACGAAAATGAAGCCCGATATAGTTTTTTTATACTTGAAAACGTTATTATTTTTGTAAAATTGATCTAAATCAATAAAAAAAGTGTGATGTTTGGCTAATATTTACCTGTCTTATTTGTACAGGTGCATGTATGACGCGACGGTCACACATTTCGTGAAACTGGCCAGCCGCATATGGCACAACAGTTTATGTTAACAACCCGAAGCTTTTTTCGGGAAACAAGGGAAAAAATATGGCAATTAAGAGAAAGGTTGAAGCTAATTCAGCTCCTGTTGTTGAAGAAGCAGCTAAGTTCGCTTCTATTGACAAGAATACTTTCAAGCAGAAGATCATTCACCACCTCCACTCAACTCTCGGCACTAGCGAAAACAAGGCTAGCAAGGAAGCTTGGTGGAAGGCTACCTGTGCTGCAGTAAATGAACTCGTTTACGAACGTCTTACTCAGACTCAGCAGACTCACGCTAAGAAAGATACTCGCGCAGTGCATTACCTCTCTGCAGAATTCCTTATGGGGCGTCTTACCTCTAACAACCTTCACAACCTTAACCTCTTCAAGGTTTGTGACGCTGCGTTAAAGGATCTTGGTGCTGAACTTGGTAAGGATCTTGATCTTACCGATCTTTGCGAAGAAGAACCAGATATGGCTCTCGGTAACGGCGGTCTTGGTCGTCTTGCTGCTTGCTTCATCGATTCTCTTGCAACCCTTAACATGCCTGCTATCGGTTACGGTATCCACTACGAAAACGGTCTTTTCCGTCAGGAAATCCGTGATGGCCGTCAGATCGAACGTCCTGATTCATGGCGTGAATACGGCAACCCATGGGAAATCTGCCGTCCAGAATCAATCCAGGAAGTTCCTCTTGCAGGTTACGTAGAAACCACTTTCGCTGAAGATGGTTCTCTTAAGAAAGTATGGCACCCAGCTCAGGTTATCAAAGGTGTGCCTTGGGATATCCCAGTAGTTGGCTACAAGGGCACTACTGTAAACATCCTCAGACTTTGGGAATCACGCGCTACCGAATCTTTTGATTGGGACGTATTTAACGCTGGCGGTTACGTTGACGCTCAGAACGAAAAGGCTCAGGCTGAAACTATTTCTAAGGTTCTTTACCCTAACGATTCTACCGAAGCTGGTAAGATCCTCCGTCTCGTTCAGCAGTACTTCTTCTGCGCTTGCTCACTTAAGGATATCCTCCGTCGTTACAAGCGTGCTCACACCAAGAATGGTGTTGTAGATTACTCAGAATTTGCTAGTAAGATTGCAATTCAGCTTAACGATACTCACCCAACTATCGCTATTCCTGAACTTATGCGTATCTTCGTTGACGAAGAAGGCATGGATTGGGAAAAGGCATGGGGTATCTGCTACAAGGTATTCTCATACACTAACCACACTCTTCTTCCAGAAGCTCTTGAAAAGTGGCCTGTATACCTCTTTGAAAAGGTTCTTCCACGTCACCTCGAAATCATCTATGAAATCAACCGTAGATTCCTCGAAGGCGAATGCGAACAGACCTTCCCTGGTAACGATTTTATTAAGGCTAAGCTCTCTCTTATCGAAGAAGGCGATTGTCGCAAGGTTCGTATGGGCAACCTCTGTGTAATTGGTTCTCATAAGGTTAACGGCGTAGCTAAGATTCACTCTGACCTCGTTCGTGAAGACCTCTTCCCAGAATTCGCTAAGATTTGGCCTTCTAAGTTCTGCAACGTAACTAACGGTGTAACTCCACGTCGTTGGCTCCTTGCTTGTAACCCTGCTCTTGCTGACCTCTACACTGAAGTTGTTGGCGCAGAATGGCCTACCCACCTTGATGACCTCAGAGATGCAAAGAAACTTGCTGATGATGCAAAATTCCAGAAGCGTTTCATGGATATCAAGCACGCTAACAAGCTCAAGCTCGTTAAGGTAATTAAGCAGGAAACTGGTATTGACGTTGATGCAGATGCAATTTTCGACATCCAGATCAAGCGTCTCCACGAATACAAGCGTCAGCAGTTGAACCTTTTGTTCATCCTTGCTCTTTACCGTCGTCTCCTTGCAAATCCAAATCTTGACATTTGCAAGCACGTATTCATCTTCGGTTCTAAGGCTGCTCCTGGCTACAAGATGGCAAAGGATATCATCTACGCTATCAATAAGGTTGGCGAACGCATCAACAACGATCCACGCATTGGCGGCAAGATCAAGGTTGTATTCATGCCTAACTACCGTGTAAGCCTTGCTGAAAAGCTCATCCCAGCTGCAGACGTATCTCAGCAGATTTCTACTGCAGGTTACGAAGCTTCTGGTACTGGTAACATGAAGCTCGCCATGAACGGTGCTGTTACCCTTGGTACTATGGATGGTGCTAACATCGAAATCGTTGAAGAAGCTGGTAAAGAAAACAACGCTATCTTCGGTCTCAACGTTGACGAAGTTAAGGCTATTAAGGCTCAGGGTTACAACCCATGGGATTACTACAACAGCAACGAAGAAATCAAGGGTGCCCTTGATTGGCTCGATAGCGACTACTTTACTCCAGGCCGTCCTGGTGAACTCGCTGGCATTAAGCGCGCGCTCCTCGATGGTGGTGACACTTACCTCGCTCTTGCTGACTTCGCTTCTTACTCTGATGCTCAGGCTAAGATCGACGCTATGTACAAGAACAAGAAGCAGTGGGCTAAGGCTGTTATCATCAATTCATGCACTATGGGCAAGTTCAACTCTGACCGCTCAATCATGGATTACGTGAAGGACGTTTGGTACCTCGACGCTTGCGACGTTAAGTAATATTACTGTAAAAAGCCTGGAAGAAACTCCGGCTTTTAGTAAGCTTTAATTTTAAAACCCTGCCTCGGCAGGGTTTTTTCGTGTATGAATTGTTTGACGTGGAGGCGGGGGAGCACTTTCTTCTTTCGTGGCTTTTTTCAAGCTCAGCTTAAGTATTACTAATTAAATGCCTAAAACCATGTTCTTGTAATTTGGCGGTCCTTTTTTGCTCTTTAATTTTCATTCATCGATACATACGTAGGTACGTACCCTTTTCTTTTGGGGTTTATTCCCGTCCTTGCTTCCTGATTTACTTATAAAGGCTCTACATTGCTACTAGTATTTAAAGCTAGTAATCGATGGTAAAGTTGCAAATTTCGCTATAACGGCGTGAGTTTTTCGCTGTAGACGGCGTGCCACTTTTCGCTCTAAACGGCGTGTTTTTTTTGTGTTTTGAAATTCATTTTTTCGCTCTAAACGGCGTGATTTTTTTCGTGATTTGAAATTCGTTTTTTCACTCTAAACGGCGTGAATTTTTTCATGTTTTGAAATTCGTTTTTTCGCTCTAAACGGCGTGGTAATTTTTCTGTTTTGATTTTCTATTTTTCGTTTCAAACGGCGTGCCATTTGGCCTCTAAAAAAGTGCCGTACAAGAACCAATAAAATTGTGGTAGTACGGCACTAATTTTATAGGGCTATTAGCCTCTCATATTCCTCCCGTTCATAAGAACTCGTTGAGCGTTATGAGTTATTCTGTTCAAGCATGCCTCCGCTATGCTTACGTCCTTGAATTTTTCATACCAACCACTTACTTCATGTTGAGAAATGAAGATTGATGATTTCACTTCGTCTCTAGCGTCTAACAGCTCAAACAGCTCAAACAGCCCAAGACCGGAGTAAACATCTATATCCGTAAAGCAGAAGTCGTCAAAGATAATGACGTCATAATCGCTCAATTTGTCTAGCAATTTCGAGAACTCGCCATTTTTCTTAGCATCCGTGATTATTCTCATAAGAGCACTAGTCTTAAAGTACTTTACAGTTTTGAATTGCTGTATAGCAGATAAAGCCAAGGCGCAGGCAAGATAGGATTTACCGGAACCAGTAGCTCCTGTAATGATTACGTTTTCTTTACGTTCTATCCATTTACTAGATGCCAACTCATGGATTAACTGTACGTTGAGCTTTCTATCCTCAGCTTCCATTGTTGAGTCAATGCAAGCAGTAGGATGCCTCAACTCAGCCTTAGCAATGAGTCGATTAATTTTTTTGGTTGAACGAGCTGTAAGCTCAGCGTCAACAAGGTTTGATAACTTTTGTTCTAAGTCGTTATCCCCTTTGTTAGTAGACAGAAGATCAGCTAACGCTGCTGCGAATGCTGGTAGTCTTAGCTCTTTGATTTTGTTGCAGAGAGCTTGTTGATTCTCGTTGAGTGCTTTTTCTTTTTTCACCATGATTGTTGTCCTTACTTAAATGTATTGCCACGTAGATTCACGTTCTTAGGAGAAGATGCTCTCTCCTGAGGTTTGGTTGAGTCAGTGACACGCTTAGGACGATTGGATAAGCCTTCTACCCCAAACGACTCCATTACCTTGTCAAATGCAGAGACCGATATCTTGCCATGCTCTAGACATTCTTGTGCTGTGTCATTAAGAAGTTTATAGCTAACGTTACGATATTTTCCTAATACCAAAGAGCATGAGCGATAAGCTTGGGGTTCGTAATCATAGCTTTTGAGCATTTGATCAATGAACTCACCCATACTAGGACCTATGTTCATCGCTTTACTTCTGTAGTAAGAAGAATCATACTTATTTAAAGCTGCTTCTTGCTTATGATTTTCAGGCATATGGGCTTCATAAGTGATGTATTTGGGTAATGGCTCAAATACCAATTTGTGTCGGCATATCTCCTTATTGTGTTCATCGCAAACCACCACCTCTTCAGAGGTGAATTTGGCTATTACTAGTTGTCCAACCAAAGAGAATGGCACGCTATAGTAATGGTCATCTTTTTTGATGTGGTAATTACGAGGAACCCTGAACAATTGGTATTCACAACGAGGTTGATATGAATTTTGATAAGGCTTCATATCAGGCTTATCAAATTTTTCAAACAAATCGCGGCGAGAGTATTTTTGGCCAGTGGTTACTCGGGTATTGAGTTTCTCTAGTATTTCCCGTATTTTAAAATTTATCTCCTCTAGATTATCAAACGGTGCCATAGCTTTTAGAGGTTCACACAAATGTGTTTCTAAGCATCTCACCGCATTTTCGACACTTGCTTTGCCTTTTGGCACCCGGGCTCTTGGGGGCAGGACAATAGTATTAAATTGTTCCGCCAAATCTTTGAACGCAGCATTAATAATCAATGCGTCCTTAGTATGCTTGGTTACCGCTGTTTTACAGTTGTCTCACACTAGGTACTGCGGAATAGCATCGTAATACTTCAGGGCATGCGCAGTTCCTGTGTTTAAGCTTGTTTGCTTTTCATCAAGAAAAGCTTCAGCGTAGATATAACTACTGATACCAACTGTTGTGACAAAGATATGAACTGGCATCAACTTGCCATCATCTTTATTTTTCAATAACCTTGGTCGATCTCCCATCCAATCTATAAATACACGCTGTCCAGGTATGCGGTTCATCACCATAGAAAGCTTGGTATCCCCTATATTCTTACGAAT
>OQVL01001305.1_pt1 | contig 14802 bp, 8 predicted proteins | sample 1691501 | NCBI WGS metagenome assembly OQVL01 (sample SAMN03418253, study PRJEB22391) | human gut metagenome | biome: human-gut; feature: organic feature; material: feces | host: Homo sapiens | place: Tanzania | collected 2013-01
AGTTTCGCAGACATTTCCGTGGCGTGAATAAGTTGTTCCCATTGACAAAGTGAGCTGCTTAAAAGGCTTTATGTCAACGGAAAATTTTACAGCGTCTGAGTTCGGTTCATACTGCGAGCCAATCAAAACACCGGCATTTGTACAGTTCTGATAGTTTATTGTTGAAGATGAAATTGAAGCCAAACTGTCGCTGTCATACTGCCAGTGGCTGTAAGTATACGGAAGCACAAAAGTGTAATTAAAATCCAGCCGGTCAAGGAATGAATTTGCCGGAGTGTAGATAAGCCCGGTTTTTGCAGCAAGCCTGTACTTTGAATCGAAATTCAATTTAAAGAAATCTTCCGCCGGAAAATCATCGCACATAACGTCAGTTTCCCACAAAATCCCAGGAGCAGGCTTTATGTCGATTAAAAGTCCCATCGCAAGATTGTCGCTCGCACCTCCGACTCCCTGAGCAACCATATAAGGAACCGGCAAAATGTAAGAAAGATCAAGGCGGTTTCCGTAGACTGCACTTTCATAAAATGAAACTTTCAAAAAATCAAAAGGCTCATATCCAATTGCATGGAACGCCATTATTTTATCTGGAGCCAAAGTTGAAAGGTCGCCGTCATAAGATGAAGTTGCGCCAATCATTGAAAGTTCCTGAACATAAGAAAGTTTGTCGTGCAAATATGTGAGCGAAAGGTTTCCTGAATGATAGCTTGTGTCGTTAAGCGAAAGTCCTTCATTTATAAATGCTGAATATCCGCTTCTGTAAATTCCGCCCTGAACAAAAAGATTTTTGTAGCCAAGCGCAATGATACTATTCACGTCAAGGTACATTTCAATAGGGCCGACTTCAGTGGCATCAAAAATAGAATCGTGGAATGAATTTGAATACTGCGGCATAAAGTCTATATCAGTCGCATTCGAAACCGCAAAGCCCGCTCCGTATCCAAGCGAAACAAAATCATCTTTAAAACCCAAGTCGCCTTTTATTGCAGGATAAAGCGCAAGCATTTTTGAAGTGCTAAAGGACTGCTTTTCGTTCTTTTCTTCCATTTCACGCTTAATGAAAAAATCAGTTTCAAAAGTTATGTGGTAAGGCTTGCCGGTTACGCGCTCATAAATTTCAGTTGCAATTTCCTTGTCTTTTTCGCAGCCGGTTTCAATTACTTCCTGAAGAATCGACTTTACATTTGCAAGCGGATAAGGACGGATTGGAGGCACATTTGAAACAAGCCCGCGGTTTTCCCAAATTAATGCGTACTTATAAAATTCGTCTGACGGGTCAACAGAAACTTGAGAAAAACAAAAAGCTCCAGCAAAAGCAAAAACAGCGGCAAAAAAAAGTTTTCTTAACTTCATTAATATTTCCTTCAATTAATTACAAAATTTTTATATTCGCGGCAAAAGTAACTTCAAATCCATTTTCATTTCTGCCGCTTTCATTATTGTAATTTATAATAAACGTATATGACGGCTGAAACACAAAAGTTATATTTTCCTTAGGGCTGAAAGTTCCGCGCAAAGAAACAACATTCACATATTCGTTAGTTCCAGACGGCGTAGAAGCTTTCTGTCTTTTTTTTGCCTCATCGCTTCCTTGAGAATCAGAATCCGGGAAAATCCAGTTCTCGCGGTTTTTCTTGCCATCATCGCTGTCGTCAATTACGTATTCATTTCCTTCGTGCCAACCAAGATTCTTGAAAATTTTTGTGCCGGAATTTTTTCCGCAAGCCTTTAAAAGATAAGACGCGCCCAAAGACCATTTTGCAGGCTTTTCATATTCAATGCTCAGCTTGCCGGAAACAGTATCCGGACCAAAGGGAGTTCCAATCCATTCATAGAAAACATATTTTGTGTCGCCAAGATTTTCGCGGTAGTTGCGCACCATGCTCCAGTCAGGGCTTTCCTTTATGTACATATATGCGTCTGTGTAAGTTCCTTCAAGCCAAAAGTGAAAATATCCGTCATTGCAAGGAACAAAGGATTCGATTCCGCCTTGAAAAGCAAGTCCGTTCGGCGTTGTGTCGTCTTTAAAGTTTGAAGTCTCGTATGCAGTCTGAAACTGCGTCATTGCAAATTCGCCGTACAGCCTCAAAAATCTTACAGGCGTGTAGGCAAGCTTTAGGGCAAGATAATCGCAGGTATTGCTTTCGTTGCTTCCATAGTCACGCCAAGCTGCAAATCCGTGGTAAATTGTCCAAGGATTCAAATAGCGAAGCTCCATCGGCGCAAAAACAAGCAAAGATTCCCTTGCGGTAAACTGAAGTTTCTTAAAAAAGCGGAAATTGATTTCGTGCGAGTAAAGATATTTGTCCACATTGAACTGATTTACATTCATGGAATACCTGAAATTCGGCGTGTAAAAGCCAAGTTCCAAATAGCTAGAGCCTGTAAAATATCTGCTTTGCACAATGCTTCCAGTCAGCGAGCGGGTAAAATCAGAAGCTCCTCTTCCAATCTGAAAAGTCAAAGCCGCGTTTTCTGTAAAATTATGGCTTGTGCTGAAATATCCTGTGTCCGGGAAATTTATGTCGATTTCATCAGCTGCAAGTGGAACGCTCAAAAAATTATCATTATCTTCTTTTGTGTTTTTATTCAGCGCGAGTTTTCCTTCAAACATCATTGTAAAATAATTCGCACCTTCAATTTTTACAGGAATATAAAGGAAGTCGCCTTTATCATAGCGTCCGTAGTTCCACTCCAAATCATCGTTCTGCTTGTAATAGCCTTCCGCATTGAGTTCAACTTCAAAGCCAAGCTTTATAAAATCCGGTCCGAACTCAAAAGATTCCTGCGAACAATAATTTTTTATTCTATCATACTGAAGTTTTCCGGCGGAACTCAAAGAGCTGTATTCGGCTTCATCAAGGAAAAAAAGAATTTCTCCAACACTCAAAGGCGATCGGTCTGTAAAATCAAGCCTGCCCTCTTCCATTGAAACAGCGGCAAGTGCGTCATAAATCCAGTGTCCGTTTTTTACAAGTTCATTTTTTCCGCGTGCAAAAGAAAAGAACGGCACGTAAAGCAAAACAATCCAAAGAAATTTTTTAAATGAACTTAAAATTTTCATAGAAACCAATTTTACTTGATTCTTGCAGAAAGTACAAGTATAGAGTAAAATCGATAGAATATGAAAATCGCGATGTTTACAGACGCATACTTTCCGCGCATAAACGGAGTTACAGTTTCAGTCCAGTCTTTTGCGGAAGGACTTTGCAAGCTTGGACACGAAGTCTGTGTTGTCTGCCTTGAATATACAGAAGAACAGCAAAAAAGTTCTTTCTTTGACGAAAAAACAAATGACGATAAGTCGCCGTTTAAAATTTTAAGAGTTCCGTCCGCTTGGATTGCATTTTCAAAAGAAGACAGAATGATGCGGCTGGACAAATGGCATCTAGTAAAAAAATCCATGGACGAATTTCAGCCTGACGTAATCCATATTAATTCAGAATGGACAATCGGATATTTTGGAGCAATTTACTGCCGCCATCGCCATGTTCCTTTTGTATTCACATTCCACACGCTTTGGGAAGATTATCTTGCAAACTACATAAACTTTGTTCCTGCCCGCGGACTAAAAAAAATCGGAATGGAAGTCGTTCGCTTTTATTTAAAGAGAGCCGACGTGATTATCGCTCCGACAAAGCGGATTGCAGAAGTCGTGGACAGATACGGAATAAAACGCCAAGTGAACATTCTTCCAACAGGAATTCCAGACAGCAAGCTTGAGTACGATGAAAAAAAATCAAATGAAGTTTACGCAACGCTTTTCAAAAAGTTTCCAGAATTAAAGGAAAGAAAAATCCTTCTTTTTGTAGGACGCATTGTAAAGGAAAAAAATCTTCCGTTTCTTTTTGATGTCTTGGAAAAAGTTCAGGAATCCCAGCCGGACACTGCGCTTTTGTTCGTGGGCGGAGGTCCCTTCTTGAATGAACTGAAAGAATTGGCAAAATCACATGGACTTGAAAAATCAGTTTTCTTTACAGGATATATCAACGGAAACGATTTGATTTACTTTTACAAGATGGCTTCGGTCTTTACATTTCCGAGCAAAACGGAAACACAGGGGCTTGTTACAGTTGAAGCGATGCTTTCCGCGCTGCCGGTTGTCGCAATCGGAGAAATGGGCACCATCGATGTGATGCAGGGAAACAACGGCGGCTTTATGGTAAAAGATGATGTGGAAGAATTTTCACAGAAGACGCTGGAACTTTTGCAAAACGAATCCCTTCACAAGGAAAAATCAGAGCAGGCCTTGGAATGGGGAAGCAAATGGAAAATTTCTTATCTTACGCCGAAACTGATTGAATGCTACCAAAAAGCAATCGACATCTGCAAAGAAAGGGAAAGCAAGTGACGGCGGAAGAAAAAAGCAAAGTCTACAATTTTATAAAAACAGCCTCTTCCTGGAGCTACGGTTATCCGTCGCCGGATTTTAAGGAAACTCCAGAATTTGAAGACGACATAGAAATCCCAGAAGAACATGAAGAAATAAAAACGCAAGAGCATGCTCAAGTTCAGCCGCAAACTTCGCAAATTCCTGCAGAACAAAACTCAGCTGAAAAAGCTACATCTCAAGGCGCAACACTCGAATCAATCGCGGCAAAAATCGCTTCGTGCAAAAACTGCATTCTATGCAAGGCAAGGACAAACACAGTTCCGGGCGAAGGTGTTGCAAATCCTTATGTAATGGTAATAGGCGAAGGTCCGGGCGAAGACGAAGACAAAACAGGGCGTCCGTTTGTTGGAAAAGCAGGACAGCTTCTTGATAAAATGCTTGCGGCGATTTCTCTTGGGCGCACAACAAACTGCTACATTGCAAACATCGTAAAATGCCGCCCGCCAATGAACAGAACACCAATGCCTGACGAAGCCCACGCCTGCTCAGGCTATCTTCAGGCACAGATTCATATTTTAAAGCCAAAGTACATTCTTGCAATGGGACGCACGGCGGTTCAGAATCTTCTGGACACACAGAAAGGAATAAATTCTCTCCGCGGAAAATGGCTTGAATACAGCCTTGGCGAAACAAAAATACCATTGCTTGCAACTTATCATCCAAGCGCGCTTTTACGAAACGAAAGCCTCAAGCGTCCTGCCTGGGAAGATTTAAAAGTTTTCAAATCCCGCATCTTAAAAGAAATCCCGAACTACGCGGAAAAATTCTATGCAGAATGATTCTCCCGCCATGAATTCAGCGTACATCGACGTAATTCTGAACGTTCCGCTGAACCAGACTTTCACCTACAAAATACCGGAAGGCACACAGAACATTGAAAATCCGTTCGGGCTACGGGTTGAAGTAAAATTCGGAAACAGAAAAACTTCAGGCTTTGTTGCCGCCGTCCATAAAACTTTGCCGCAAAACTGCGCCGTTCCAGAAGAAAAAATCCGCACAGCAATTCGCTACATAGACCAAATTCCGCTTTTGACAAAAGAGCTTTTGGAGCTTGCGGAATTTATGAGCGGCTACTATATTGCGTCGATCGGAGAATGCGTGTTTGCGATGATTCCTTCAGGAAAGCGCGAAACTGAAATTCCAGGACTTTCTTTTTCGGAAGATGAATCTGGATTTAAAAGAAAAGACCTGAGCGAAGAACAAAAAAACGCAGTGAACGGAATTCTTTCTTCAACTGAAAAATTCCACTACCTTTACGGAACAACAGGAAGCGGCAAAACAGAAGTCTTTTTAAGCGCGGCGGAAAAAATCATGGAATCAGGCAAAGGCGTAATTTATCTTGTGCCGGAAATCGGACTTACGCCGCAAGTTGTAAAAGCCGTACAAAAAAGATTCGGAAGTACAGTCGCAGTCCTTCATTCCGCGCTAACACCAAGCCAGCGTCTCGGAGAATGGAAGCGAATTCTAAGCAGGGAAGCACGCATTGTCGTAGGAGCAAGAAGCGCAGTTTTTGCCCCGGTCCCCCAGCTCGGACTTATAATAATTGACGAGGAGCACGACTCTTCATACAAGTCAGGCTCATCCCCGCGCTACCATGCAAGGCAGATTGCAATGCTTAGGTGCAAAAAAAACTCCATTCCGCTTGTAATGGGAAGCGCAACTCCTTCCGTTGAATCATGGCACTCAATGCAAAACGGAACAATCATCCGCCACACACTCACAAAAAGACTTGCAGGAGGCGAAAAGCCGCAAATCAGCTGTGTAAACCTAAGCCTTGAAGCCGACAAGGAAAGCTGCATTTCAAAGCCGCTTCAAAATGAAATCCAGACAGCACTTTCAGAAAAAAAACAGACGATTCTGTTCCTAAACCGCCGGGGATTCACGCATTTTTTTAGATGCTCAAGCTGCGGATATGAATTAAAGTGCAAAAACTGCTCGGTTTCAATGACATACCACAAAAGCGAAAACCGCCTAAGATGCCACTACTGCGGATATTCACTTCCGCCGCCACAGCAATGCCCAAAATGCGGCTCGCTTGACATAGGATATTCAGGATTCGGAACTGAATACATCGAGGCAGAAGTAAAGGCAAAGTTTCCCAACGCAAAAGTCGTGCGCATAGACACAGACTCTCTGCACCACAAAGGAGAATTGCAGGAAAAGCTTGATTCATTCAGAAAAGGCGAATACGATATTCTCCTTGGAACACAAATGGTCGCAAAAGGTCTGAATTTTCCGAACTTAAAACTTGCAGGGATTGTTCTTGCAGACACTGCCCTTCATTTGCCGGACTTTAGGGCGCAGGAAAAGACATTCGCTCTTATAACGCAGGTTGCAGGCAGAGCCGGAAGATTTTTTCCCGGCGGAAAAGTTATCGTGCAAAGCTACAGCCCGGACCGCGACGCAATAAACTACGCAGTAAAAGGGCTTACAGAAGAATTCTACAAGAATGAACTTGAAGCGCGCCAAATTCTGAACTTTCCGCCCTATTCACGGCTTTTGCGACTTGTGTTCCGCTCACAGAAACCAGACGCAGCCCAGAATGCAGCCCAAAGCGCATACAACATCCTGTGCAAGTGCCGTCCGCAGGGAGTAGATATTCTTGGTCCTGCAGAGTGTCCGCTTGAAATGGTAAACGGAAGCCATCGCCATCAGATTCTTATGCGCGCAAAGCAAATCCGCCCGCTTCAGGAAATGGCAAAAAAACTCGTGTGGGGATTCAAGCCTCCAAAGGATGTCTATATAGAAACAGACACAGATCCTGTAAGTCTTCTATAAAGAAAACATTTGGAAGCCTGCCGAAGTCTCCCGGAACAATCAAAAGCCGCCAGATTAACGTTTTTCGCTAAAATGACGGCAGTTTTAGAAGTTCTTTGTACGATTTAGAATTCCTGCTTAACCTTGGCCACGTCTACACCGGCATCCTTTTCGCGGATTTCCACACGGCGGATTTTTCCGCTGATTGTCTTTGGAAGCTCGTGCACAAACTCAATTATTCTAGGACACTTGAAAAGCGCAGTCTCGTGCTTTACAAAGTCAAAAAGCTCATGCTCAAGCTCTTCGGAAGCCTCGTATCCCGGAGAAAGAACGATTGTAGCCTTTACAGCCTGTCCTCTTTTTTCATCAGGAACGCCTGTAACAGCGCATTCCATTACAGCCGGATGCTGCTGAAGAACAGACTCAACTTCAAACGGACTGATTCTGAATCCAGAAGACTTAATGATGTCGTCTTTTCTTCCAACGAACCAAACGTATCCATCCTCATCCATATAGACAGTGTCTCCCGTATGGTAAACACCTCCGTCAAAAGCATTCGCGGTAAGGGCAACATCGCGGTAGTATCCAGAAAGAAGTCCGAACGGATGTCCTTTGTCCAAGTGGATTACAAGCTCACCTACTTCACCTGCAGGAACTGGCTTTCCGCTGGCATTTACAACAGAAACGTCATAAACAGGAGACGGACGACCCATTGAGCCAGGACGAACAACAGCGTCAAGGAAGTTTCCGCAGATAATCGTGGATTCAGTCTGACCGTAGCCTTCATAGATTTTCTTTCCTGTCTGCTCTATAAACTTGTTGTAGACTTCGCCGTTGAGAGCTTCTCCCGCAGTCGCAAAACGCACTACGCTGCTGATGTCGTACTTTGAAAGGTCCTGCCTGATAAGATAGCGGTAAACAGTTGGAGGCGCACAGAAAGTTGTAATTCCGTACTTTGCGATTTTCTGGAGCATCTTGTCCGGCTTGAAACTGTGCATATCGTAAACAAAAACCGCGCTTCCGCAGATCCACTGACCGTAGAGCTTTCCCCAGACAGCTTTTCCCCAGCCAGTTTCAGAGACAGCAAGATGAAGCCCGTTGTCCTGAACACCGTGCCAGTATTTTGCAGTTATAAGATGTCCGATCGGATAAAGGTAATTGTGCAGAACCATCTTTGGATAGCCTGAAGTTCCTGACGTAAAGTAAAGAAGCATCGGATCTTCACTGTGGACGGCGGCATCTCCTACCGGGCGCGGAAATTCCGGAACACACTTGTCAACTTCAGCATGGAAGTCAATCCAGCCTTCGCGTGAAGGTCCGACAGTAACAAGTTTTTTTACAGTCGGGGAATTCGGAAGAGCCTTTTCAATTTCAGACTGAACAGCCGGATTGTCGTAAGAAATAATCATCTTGATTTCAGCGGCATTTGTGCGGTACTCAATGTCTTTTTGAAGCAACTGATCTGTAGCCGGAACTGCGATTGCTCCGATTCTATGAAGAGCCATCATTACCCACCACCATTCGTAGCGGCGGCGCAAAATCATCATAACGGCATCGCCTTTTTTTATTCCCTGTGAAGCAAGAAAATATGCAGTCCGCTTTGAATCAGCTGAAATCTGCTCAAATGTCCAAGTATGTTCTTCACCGTCGTCATCGCACCACACAAGGGCTCTTTTTCCAGGCTCTGTAACAGTGTAGCGGTCTACAATGTCATAGGCAAAATTGAAATTTTCCGGAGCCTTCAAGCGGCAATGCGCCTTCAAGTCCTCGTAGGAAGTAAACTCTCTGTCTTCAACTAAAAAATCATGATAAAGTGCCATATATTCCTCTAAAAAACAGTGTAGTTAAAAGTTTTTTTGACATTTTAATACAAAATGTCATTCATTTCAAGCGAAATACTTCCGCAGAAAATGAACTTCAAACCACTATAGTCTTAGACAGCAAAAGTTTCAGAAAGTTGCAAATGTATAGAAAATTTTATATATTTACTGCATTATGTTTGATAAATTATTAACACTTATTTTCGGTTCGGCAAATGACCGAGCTGTAAAAACACTGAAGCCTGTTGTCGCGCAGATTGAAGCTAGAGAAAGCTGGGCACAGGCATTTTCTGACGAGCAGTTTCCTGAACAGACAAAAATTCTAAAAGAGCGTCTTGCAAAGGGCGAGACTCTCGATGATATTCTTGTGGACGCATTCGCATTAGCAAGAGAAGCGGCAAAAAGGGTTCTTGGAGAGCGCGCTTATCCATGCCAGCTTATGGGTTCTCTTGTGCTTCATTCAGGTAGAATAACAGAAATGAAGACCGGTGAAGGTAAAACTCTCATGTGCGTTTGCGCCGCCTACTTGAATTCGCTTAGCGGAAAAGGCGTTCACATTGTTACAGTAAACGATTACCTTGCAGAGCGCGACAGCCAGTGGATGGGACGCATTTACAGATTTCTCGGACAGACAGTAGGTTGCATTTTAAGCAACCTGGACAACGACGCAAGAAAAGCCGCTTACAACTGCGACTTGACTTACGGAACAAACAACGAGTTCGGATTTGACTACTTGCGCGACAATATGCAGATTGACGCTTCCCGCAAAGTTCAGCGCGGATTCAACTTCTGTATTGTAGACGAAATCGACTCAATTCTTATCGATGAAGCAAGAACTCCGCTTATTATTTCAGGACAAGGCGAAGACGACACTTTCAAATTCCACGAAGTTGACAAATACATTGGAATGTTCACAGAAGTCAAAAAAGATCCAAAGACAAACGACTATCCGGACGAAGTTGAAATGACTCCTGAACAGAGAGCGGCTCTCGAAGGCGACTACAAGCTGGATGAAAAAAGCAAGCGTGTTTCATTTACAGACAAGGGAATGAACAAAATAAACGACATTCTTCTTTCCCACAATCTCATTGAGCCGGGAACAACTGTTTTTGACGAGCAGAATTTTGAATTCGTTCATTATTTTACACAGGCATTGAGGGCTCACACGCTTTATCATCCTGACGTTGATTATGTTGTAAAAGATGGACAAGTTCAGATTGTTGACGAATTCACAGGACGCATTCTTGAAGGAAGGCGATACGGCGACGGACTTCATCAGGCAATAGAAGCAAAGGAGCATTTGAAAATTGCCCAGCGCAACAGAACTCTTGCGACAATCACGTTCCAGAATTTTTTCAGAATGTACGACAAGCTTTCTGGAATGACAGGAACCGCAGCTACAGAAGCAGTGGAATTCGATAAAATTTACAATCTTGATGTTGTTGTAATTCCAACAAACAAGCCGGTTGCCCGCATTGATGAAGACGATGAAGTTTACCTGAACGAAAGCGACAAATGGATTGCAATTTCAAAAGAAGTTGAAGAGGCGCACAAGAAAGGTCAGCCAGTTTTAATCGGAACTGTTTCCGTGGAAAAATCAGAGCATCTCTCGGCAATTCTCACAAGAAAAGGAATCCGCCACGAAGTTCTTAACGCAAAAAACCATGCGCGTGAAGCTTTGATTATAGCTGAAGCCGGAGCAAAAGGCGCTGTAACTGTAGCAACAAACATGGCAGGCCGCGGTACAGACATCAAGCTCGGCGGAAGCCCTGAAACCAGAGCAAGAAAAAAAGTCGGAACAGAAGCTTCTCAGGAGCAGTTTGACGAAGCTCTCAAAATTGAAAAGGAGCAATGGAAAAAAGACTACGAGGAAGTGAAAAATCTTGGAGGACTTTACGTAATCGGTTCTGAACGCCATGAAAGCCGCCGTATTGACAATCAGCTTCGTGGACGTTCTGGACGACAGGGAGATCCGGGAAGAAGCAAATTCTACATTTCAATGGACGATGATCTTATGAGGCTGTTTGGCGGCGAAAAGATGAAAGCCATTATGAGCAGAATAGGAATGCAGCCGGGAGAGCCGATAAATCACCCGATGCTTAACCGCTCAATTGAAAAAGCCCAGAAAAAAGTAGAAGAAAGAAACTTTGAAATAAGAAAAAATCTTCTTGACTACGACGATGTTTTAAATCAGCAAAGAAAATTTATTTACGAGCAGCGTGATGAAATTCTTGTAGACGAGGACTTGAGCGGCAGAGTTATGAACAACGCAAAAGAAACTGTCTCTGAAATTTTCGAAGAATTCAAGCATGAAAGAACCCCATCACAAAGCGCGCTTGCAGATAAAATTTACAACACATTCGGTCAGCAGCTTTCTTATGATCAGCTTACAGAAGAAGGAGTTGACGCGGCGCTTCAAAATGACTTGACGCAAAAGGAAATGCTTGCCGGAAAGCAAAGCCTGAATATGTTTATCCGCTACCAGTATATTCAGATGATTGACAAAAAATGGCTTGACCAGCTTGAATTCCTTGACGGATTAAGAGAAGCCGTTCACTTGCGTTCTTACGGAAGCAAAAATCCGCTCACAGAATATAAAATTGATGGATTCAATCAGTTTGATGAAATGCTTGACAGCATAAGAGATTCTGTAACAAGCAGAGTTTTCAAAGTAAAAGTTCAGGTCGGATCTCAGCCTCCACGCCAGCAGCAGCCTCGCCAAATGAATGCCCAGCATCAGGAAGCACAGTCAATGGCAAGAAGCGCGCAGCAGGCAGCCCAGAATTCAGCAATGAAAAGCGGAAGGCAAGGTCAAAGCGTAACAGTAACTAGATCCGTTCCAAAAGTAGGCAGAAACGATCCATGCCCATGTGGAAGCGGAAAAAAATACAAGAACTGCTGCGGAAGAAATTCCTAAGCAAAAAATTCCAGCTAAAAAATGAAGGACTTGGTTCTGCAAAACAGTTCCAAGTCCTTTTTTGTTTGTTTCGGAATGAAAAATAGCTAGAGTATATAACGCTCCAAATTCTGGTTTTGAATTACGCCATTCAGTTTTTCATCAACATATTTACTGTCAATTGTTATTGTTTCACCTGCATGGCGGTCAGCATCAAAGCTCAATTCCTCAAGAACAGTTTCCATTATAGTGTGAAGCCTGCGCGCGCCTATATTTTCACTGTGAGAATTTACGTCTTCTGCTATAAAACTCATGCGGTCAATAGCTTCGTCTGCAAACTTTAAAGTTACGCCTTCAGTTGCAAGAAGCGCTTCATACTGCTTTACAAGAGCGTTTTTTGGCTCGGTAAGTATGCGCTTGAAATCTTCTTTTTTGAGCGGCTCCAATTCAACGCGAAGAGGAAATCTGCCTTGAAGTTCCGGGATAAGATCACTTGGGGCAGACACGCTGAACGCTCCGGCTCCAATAAACAAAATATGAGTTGTGTTTACCACGCCCCATTTTGTATTCACATCGCTTCCTTCAACAATAGGAAGAATGTCCCGCTGAACTCCTTCCCTGCTGACTGCCTGCCGGTCACCTTCACCGCCGTGAGTTGCAATCTTGTCAATTTCGTCTATAAAAATAATTCCGCTTTGCTCAACTCTTTTCTTTGCCTCGTCAGCAGCCTTGTCGCTGTCCGTATTCCGTTCAAGAGTGTCCGCCATGAGAATCTGCCGTGCTTCCCGAACAGTTACATTGCGCCTTTTTGATCTTCCGCCTGAAAGAAGCTCCTGAAGTCCATTTATACTTTCCTCAAGGTCTTCTGGATTGCTTGCTCCCATCATGTTCATACTGAACGAAGGCTGGCGGTGAACAGTTATCTCCACAACGCGGTCTTCAAGCTTGCCTTCACGGAGCATTGTCCTGAATTTTTCACGTGTAGAAGCCATATCTTCGCTGGTTGAAGTTTCTTCTTCAATTTCTTCCTGCGGCTCATCCTGAGCAGGATTTTCTTTTGCAGAACGGAAGAAGACGGAGAGATGCAATTCGCAATCGATTACACGGCAGGAGGATACAGCATAAAGAAAGTGTTTACGGTCGATATGACAAGCAGAATAGAGGACTTTGAAAACGGAACATTCGCACAACAATGGCAGAACGACATAAACTTCCCTTGGGTAATCGATAGCAGTGCGGCACATGGCGGTCTCTTGTCCGCTCATTCCTATCCGATAACACACGGGGAGAGTTCCGCACTTACAATCGATGCTAATGTCGTGTCAGATGACTCTATCTCTTTTTATGTCAAGGTGTCTTCCGAGAAGAATTACGACTTCTTCAAATTCTATATAGACGGCGTGGATGGCCGAGGAGAAGCGTGCATGCAACATCTGATAGCGGAAGTCGGGGCTGCAGTCGAGCAAGATGTTGGTCCCGCACTGCTGAAAGAGGGCCGAGCAACGCAGGCGGCTGTCATGCGGGTCGGTGCTCGTGCACACCTCGCAGCGGCATCCTATGCGCGGCACACCACAACTGGTGCCTGTGCCCAGGAAGGTGACTTTCATCCTGCTGCCCGCTTCCATGCCTCAGCCTCCGATGAAGTTGACCTCGGGATGCAGGCTGATGCCGAAGCGCTTCTGCACATCGGCACGCACAGCATCGCACAACGCCATGATGTCGGCACCCGTGGCACCGCCACGGTTCACCAGTACCAGAGCCTGCTTGTCGTGCACCGCTGCAGGACCCAGGGCGCGGCCTTTCCATCCGCATTGCTCTATGAGCCATCCGGCAGGCACCTTCACATGCCCGTCATCCACATCATAATGGGGCGCATTGGGGTATTGGTCACGTATCCTGTCCCACTCCCGACGGCACACCACCGGGTTCATGAAGAAACTGCCTGCGTTTCCCTGTATCCGGGAATCGGGCAACTTGGCCCTGCGCACTTCGATGATGACCTGCCTCAACTGCTCTGCCGTGACCTGTCCGGCATCTATGCCGTGTGACTGCAGCGTGGCGCGCAATGCCCCGTAGTCCAGCCGGGGGACGAAGGTACGGTGCAGGCGATAGGTGACATGCGTGATGGCATACTGTCCGCGCAGCGCTGTCTTGAACACGCTGGCGCGGTAGCCGTACCCACACTGCTCATTGGTCCATGTGCAGGAACGGCCTGTGGCGAGTTCCACACCCTCGACATACTCTATCACGTCCCGCGCTTCCACGCCATAGGCACCGATATTCTGTACCGCCGATGCGCCCACTTGTCCGGGAATGAGAGAGAGGTTCTCCAGCCCGTGCCACCCATTGGCCACAGCCTGTGACACCCATGCGTCATGCTCCAGACCGGCCCCCACGCGCACCAGCACGTCGTCACCCTCACTCCCGAGCAGCGTCACGCCACCCACCTGAGAGTGGAGCACCATGCCAGGGTAATCATTGAGGAAGAGCAGGTTGCTGCCTGCCCCGATATGAAGAAGGGGCAGCCCGGCATACTGCGAGCGGTAGAGCGAGAGCGCCTGACGCAGTTCGTCGGCACTGTCATAGGTGACCAACACCCTGGCCAGCGCCTGGATGCCAAACGTATTATACGGCAGCAAAGAGCAGTTTTCGCTTATCATCATGATATCAACAAGTTTGCGTGTGTATATCCAACTTAGTCCTCACTATATCCCAGTCAGTCTTCGTAACTCTTCAGGCGCCATCCTGCGCCGTCGTGATGGAAGACAAACACCTCCTGCAGCCCAGTGCCCATGCCACACTTCTGCATCACAATGCGCTGGCTGGTGTAGTGCTGGTTGTAGCGGATATTGGAGATGATGCCCGAGGGGACCTCTGGACAGAAGCTTGTCCACTGGTTCGCATCGATAGTTCCCTCGATGACACTGAGCTCGTCCTCG
>OQVL01001306.1_pt1 | contig 14800 bp, 13 predicted proteins | sample 1691501 | NCBI WGS metagenome assembly OQVL01 (sample SAMN03418253, study PRJEB22391) | human gut metagenome | biome: human-gut; feature: organic feature; material: feces | host: Homo sapiens | place: Tanzania | collected 2013-01
GGCTTCATCTTGTTTTGGCCAGAAGGAGACTGTCACAGTTCTGTAGCAATTGCTGTCACACTCATGCAGGGAACAACAGGCGACAACGGACAATCCGCGGGATGTTCCGAAACGTCATAACATCATGCAAATAAAGGATAGCCAAAGGTGGGACTCGAACCCACGACCGCCTGATTACAAATCAAGTGCTCTACCAACTGAGCTACTCTGGCACAGAAAATATTGGTCTTGCCCGGCATCCGGCAACGTCCGCTTAATATACATCGCCAATTGCAGACCGTAAGGACGCTGCCTAGGTGCGGTGGCTCGCAAAAACTCTGCCCCGGGGGATTAGGGTTGGCGGCAAGCGACGACTGCGGCCGGTGATATTGATCAAATCTGGTGCGAATGCCCAGCCTTTTTCCGACATGGTAGTGATTCGTTGTGCGCCTTTGCCGCGGTCGCGGAAGCCCGGTCGCGATTGGCGCACTTGTTTTCGCTGATGGTTTTTGATTGTGGCATTTCCCACCGCTAAATTCACATCTGCCCCACAGGGCAATAACTGTCAATATGCGTATCCCTTTGCGTTCTAATGGTGGTCCCGGCTGGAATCGAACCAGCGACCAAGAGATTATGAGTCACCTGCTCTAACCACTGAGCTACGGTTCCAATCATCAATCGGTTTGTTATTATATCCTGTTTTTGGAAAATAACAAGTCGTTTTTTGTTTTTTTACGGAATTTATTCCGGAAATAACGCCGGAATTCAATCCCGCGAACTGTTTTTCCATAAAAAAGGCAGACTCGCGAAGAGTCTGCCGTAAATTCAATTGCGTCTGATCGCAGTTATTTCACTGTGACCGGACGGGTTTCCGCTTTGATGCGGGCGTCAATCTCGGCATTGATCTGCCTGCGGGCGGCAGTGTCCGCTTCCGCTTTCCGGCGTTTTCCCATCTGTCGCTGCAGTTCTTCCTTCTGCTGGATTCCCTTGCTCTTCTGGTTTTCAAAATCTTCGCGGTCTTTTGCCATCACTTCTGCTGCACGGACTGCCGCCAGCTGGAGTTCTTCCTTCATTTCTTCCTGGGTGCGGAAGTCGAATTTGCGGATTCCCATCATGTTCAGCAGCCGGTAGTAGGCAATGTAATATTCGCCCAGGGACACCAGACTGTCGATGCTGGTCTGCGTGGTTTCCAGACGGATGCGGTCGACTTCCAGCTGGGAGAGCGAACCGCCGAACGCGCGGTTCTTCAGCGCCGCCTGAAGATTTTCATCGTAGGCAGTGTAGACTTTGCGGTCGAGCTGATACTTTTCCTTGGCGGAACGCAGGTTGCCGTATGCAATGCGGACCTGTGCCATAACTGCAATCGCCTGAGCGTAGGAACGCATTTCTTCGGTTTCGATCTGTTTGTAGTCCGCCCGGACTTTGGCGATGCTCTGCGGAACTTTCAGCAGATTGTATGCCGCGCGGAGTCCCAGTTCCCACCAGCTCTTGTTGTAGAGGAACGAGTTGTTGGAGTTGGACCAGTCGGCGTAGAGCCGGACGTTCGGGAACATCAGCAGGATGGTCTTGCGGCATTCCAGAATGTTGATGTGTTTCTGCACATCGGTTTCGTAAAGTTCCGGACGCTGCATGACGGCGATCTGTTCCATCAGCTCAATGGACGGCAGTTCCTTTTCCCAGTTCGGCACACGGTCCAGCATGGTTTCATCCACCACAATATCCGCATTGGGATAATACCCCATCAGCGTGCGGAGTTCGATGCAGGCATTTTCGTAGCCGCGCTGATAGCTGGTCAGCCGTTTTTCCATTTCGATGAATCTGCGGGATTCTTCAAACGCGCGGATCGGGGTGATCTTGCGTTCCTGGCTCATCTTGTAGATCTGTTCATACCGGCTGCGGCACTGATCCAGCAGGGCGGTTGTCATGTTGATGGCACGCTGGGCGGCGGCGACTTTGAAATAAGCGCGGACAACGTCAAAGATAAGGTTCTGTGCCGCGCGTTCCGTGCGCTGACGGTGCATCAGTACGCGGTCCGCCTGCTGACGGGTGTTGAAATACGCCAGCCCGAAGTCCAGCATGGAGAACATCAGGTCGATATTCAGATAATTGATGACTTTGTCTTCGCTGTAACTGGCACCGTAGGTTTTCCCGGAGGCAATCAGTTTTTTGCTGCTGGAAGCCGGCACGTTGCTGCGCGCGGTGAAGTTGTTGTTGATGTTCAGCTGCGGGAGCATTCCCAGCGCTTCGGCGGTTTCGAATTCTTTCTGAACTTCCGCTTCCAGTTCGGAGACGCGTACCGTCAGATTGTTTTTGAGTGCTTCTTCGATACATTTTTCAAGAGACAATTTATTCCCGGTCTGAAGTTCCCGGTACTTGGCTTTCTGAAAATGCAGAGCGGCGTTTTCCGCGCGTTCTTCCGCATAATTTGCCTCTGTTTTGCATCCCGCCGCCAGAAACAGCAGCAGAACTCCGGCGAATACCGAACTGGCTGAAAAAACCTTTCGCATCACTTTCTCCTTCGAACCTATCTCAATTTTTTATTTTTCATGCCCGGATTACAGCACACCTGTTTTCAGGGTTGCTATAATCTCCTTTACAATATACGCAGGAACGAGATTTACAAGAAAAGAACTTCACTGGAATGCGTTTTTTTTTGAAAAAAAATGGATTTTGTCCCTTTTTTCTGTCCGGAAAATAAAATTTCGATAAAAAAGCAGAAAAAAATTTGCAAAATCCGGAAGTGATGTTAGAATATATTAACGTTGAGATACAACAGCAGGAGATGTTATGGCGACTCTGAAGGAACTGGCGGCAATGACGGGACTGTCCATGAATACGGTCAGCCGTGCTATCCGCGGTCGCGGTTATGTTTCCGAACGAGCGGCAAAACTGGTCCGGGATGCGGTCCGCCGTCTGGATTACCATCCCAACAAAGCCGCACAGGCGCTGCGCCGCCGTTCCAGCAGCGAAATCGCCGTGATCGTGGAATCCTATGATGCGCTTCACCTGGAAAAACTGGCTGCCGTCAAGGAATATGCGGTCCGGCGCGGCTTTGCAATGCGGGTTTACTTTATCAATGAGGAATATCCCAGCAGTTCCTTGCGGATGCTGCTCCCGGAAGTCATGGAAAACCAGCCGGCGGGGCTGATCCTCATTACCGCCAACGACGAAATTGTCCGGCGTGGTCTGGAACTCCGCAAAAAACTTCCCTGCGTCATCATTGCTTTCGACCCCGTGCCCAATGCCGACTGCGTGTATGTCGACCGCTATCAGGGCGTCTATGATGCGATCGGCTATCTTTATAATAAAGGACGCCGCCGGATTGCCTTCTGCGAAACGTTTCATTCGGAAAACCGCAAACGGGGTTATCTGCAGGCCATTCAGGATTACGGCCTGCCGCGCATCCTGATTCCCGGCGGGCTCAAGAACCCGGTGCTGATCCGCAATACCGGTTATCTCAACGGAAAAATGTTCGCTGCCATGGCTAATCCGCCTGACGCCGTGCAGACTTCCGACTACATGGCTGCCGGTCTGCTGGCAGGTTTCGCCGCCATCGGAATGCGTGTGCCGCACGACGTTGCTGTGCTGGGGTTCGACAACCGCGACTTCGCCGCTCTGCTGAATCCGCCGCTGTCCACTCTGGCTCAGCCGAATTTCGATGTGGGCAAAAATGCCGCCGCTCTGCTGTTCAGACGCATGAACAATCCTTCCGGTGAACCGGAGGCAATCCGCATTCCGATGGCATTGCTGGTGCGGCAGTCAACCTGAAATCATACGGAGAAAATCCCTCAATAAAACCTAACAAGGAGAACTGAAAATGGAAGTCAAGATTTTTGACGACAAGAACACGCTGGGACAGGCAGCCGCCGATAAAGGGGCTGTCTACATCCGCAAGGCAATCGCGGAACGCGGTCATGCCAACATCATCGTGGCGACCGGAGCCAGCCAGTTTGAAATGCTGTCCGCTCTGACGAAAGAACCCGGCATCGACTGGAGCAAGGTCAACATTTTCCACCTGGACGAGTACATCGGCCTGCCGGAAGACCACCCCGCCGGATTCCGCAAATATCTGCACGAACGTTTCATCAATAAACTGCCCTGCAAACCGGCTTCCTTCCATCCGGTTGACGGCAGCGCGCCCGACCCGGAAGCGGTCTGCGCCCGGCTGGGCAAAGAAATTTCCGCCAGCCCGATTGACGTCGCTTTCGTCGGCATCGGTGAAAACGGTCATATCGCGTTCAACGATCCCCCGGCGGATTTCGATACCGAAAAAGAATATCTGGTCATCACTCTGGACAAAGTCTGCCGCAATCAGCAGCTCGGCGAAGGCTGGTTCCCGACTTTCGACGATGTGCCGAAACAGGCCATTTCCATGAGTCCGAAACAGATCATGAAGAGCGCGGCAATCATCAACACCGTGCCGGATCTGCGCAAAGCCCAGGCGGTCAAAGGTGCATTGCAGGGACCGGTTTCCAACCTGTGCCCGGCGTCCATCCTGCAACAGCATCCCGACTGCACCACGTTCCTGGACCGCGATTCCGCTTCGCTCCTGAAGTGAACCGCATTCCGCGAACTGCTGAAAAACGTCCGGTTTTGCCGCCGGGCGTTTTTTTTCAGCGGTGCGCCCGGCTGGAATGTCCAAACAGGAATGCCGCACCCTCAAAGGATTCCGGAGCCGTGATTTCGAGTTCGTCTCCGCGGATTGTCCAGCGCAGGGAATCGGAAACAAATTGACGGATCAGTTCTTTTCCTTCCGGCAGTTTCACTGTAATTCTTTCAGGCGGATCGCCGAAAGTATGTATCGTTATGCATGTCAGACTGCTGTTGGATCTCTCAAATATTTGCCATCCCGCCGGATTGGAACGACAGTCCCCTATCTCATGATTCAGACGGAACGAACCGGAAAGAAGCAAAGGGGAAGCCGCTTTATGGAACTCCACGCCCTCCTTGACAATCTCCATTTCACCGGCAGTCAAATCAGCCGGGCAGCCGGAGAGGCACATTCTTCCGAGCAATGTGGCCGCCAAAGAGTAATGAAGCCGTTTTGATCCGTCATTTTTCCGGAGGACCGCCCAGATCTGACTCTTTGCCATGGGGACGAGCATCTGCACATCCAATGCGATTATCGGAATTTCCGGACATTCATGCGCATCGGAAAAACTGAGCATATCGGCAAAATCGATCCAGCCGGGAGACAGGCGATGCCCCCCCGATGCGCAGACTTCGATTACAAGTTCAGGCAGTGCCGCGCGTATTTCGTCATAGAACGAACGCACAGCCAAAGTATACTGGCGCTGGTTTTCCTGCGGAGAATCCAGACCGTCACATCCGGTTGCAAAAGACGCATTGTAATCAATTTTCACATATCCTATCTTGTGTTTGCGCAGGAAACCGATGACTTTTTCCCGCAGATACTGGCGCGGCCCCTCTTTCCGCAAATCAAGAAAAAGGCGGTTCCCGACTTGAACCGGCAATCCGTCAAGGGTCAGCAGATAATCCGGACGGTCGTGCGCCACGTGTGAATTCACCAGAACGGTTTCCATTTCAAACCAGATCCCCGGAATCAGCCCTTCTGCACGGATCATATCCAGAAAACGGTCAAAAGAACCGGAAAACTTTGATTCGTCAAGCACCCAGTCGCCCTGCTGTCCATGTTCATCGTCTTTGCAGTACCAGCCGGCATCCAGTACAAAATATTTCAAGCCGAGCCCCTTCAAAGCTTTCACATGACGCGTCAAATTCTCCTGAGAGGGTCTGCCCCATGTGGTGCAGAACTCATTGAACAGCGGGGGCAGCGTGCGTTCCGCTTCACATCGCGGCGCCCTGACCTGATTCAATAGCAGACGGTTAAACAAATCCAGAATGTCTCCTTTGACAGCCGTTACCGTCGCCGGCATCGTCTGATATGTCTCATGATCTTTCAGCTGACAGGTCCAGCCGTTGAATTCGCGTTCAGGCTGTCCGCCGGAGATGTTGAGCATGTCGCAAAAACGGGAAAACTCAAGTTCCCATGCACCGGGAGCGTCCAGCTTCACTCCCCACAGAACTCCGGCTCCGGCATCTTCAAATCCGGCAAACGGGAAAAAATTTTTTACGGGGGCCGTACTGCGCTGCCCATAACGGAGACCCCGCAATCCGGCTGACTGCCACGACATTTCCAGTCCCGCACATTCAACGGAAATCCTTTCATGTCTTCCTTCAGCAGACCAATTTGAGTGCATCCGGTGTATGAAATATTGACCAGACCCGTCATCCGGATGAAAGGGAGACAGCATCCCAAGGGAAAAACTTGACAAATATTCAAATTTTACAGTTTTCCCAGTTTCGTTCCGGACCTCGACATGGATCTTGACGCCTGTCTCCTCCAACTTGACAACATGGTCGAAAAACAGTCCGTTTCCATGCTCAAAACGGGTGATTATATGACAACCGCGCTGTTCCTGGGACAGGAATTTCAGTTCATTGACACACTGGGCGTTGCGCATGGAAGTCCCGTTTGAATGGCCGTCGGCGGAAGGAGACCCGCTCAATTTGAACTGGACCATGCTTTCCGGAACCATCGTCGGGAAGACAAACTTTAATTCCCTGCAGATATTCCCTGCCGCAAGGGTGTCGAAAATACAGGTCCGCCTTTTCGCTATTCTGTTTTCCATACATGACGGGATCAGCGTAAAATCGAAAACATCTTTTTCCCGATAATAAATAAGAAGAAGATCGCCGGTCCGGCAGGTTTTGTAAATTTCCATAGTCCGCATTCCTTAAAATAAAAAAGCTTAAAATCCTTTGAAAAAGTCTGTTGAGAGTCTGTTTTACGCCGGATAAAACCCGGAGCCCATATGAACAATCAACTGAAGCATTACATTACATCAGACCGGGCTTTTTTCAAGAGGAAGAAGAGAGAATTGGAAAAAATTGCGGAAAAACCGGAAAATTCCGCCTGAAGTCCCGAGTTGACGCGTCCCGCCGCTTCATCCGCAACGACATGAAATGACGGCTGCGGCACAAATCAAGTTCGTGCGGCAGGCATTTATTTTGCCGGAAATTTCCATTTTCCCGGCTTCCCGCACTGGAAAAATGCTGCTTGTATGCTAAAATATGCCTTGCACGGTTCTTTCATATTTATCCTTTTTGCTGCAAGCCTGAAAGATAATTTGAAACCGCTGCGTGTTTTTTTATGCGCCGGAATCAAAAACTTTTGGAATCACCTCATCAAATACGAAAATTGAAAAGGCGGAGGAATTGCGATTATGAGAATTGCGTGGTTCAAAAAAGAGATTTCCCCTGAAATTGGAGCGAAATTGGCGGGGTATGGCCCGAATGACGTTTCAGTGATGAAACTGGACGGTCTGTATGCAGCCGGATTGTGCGTTGACGACGGTTCAAACAAAGTTCTGCTGATCAGCCTTGACCTGATCGGACTGGACGGATGGTGGATCCGCGATATGCGGAAATGCTGCGCGGAGATCCTGAATATCCCGGATGCGGCGGTCATGCTCACTTGCACTCATACTCACGGGGGGCCGCAAACCAGAACCACGGCTTCACAGCCCGGACTTCTGCATCGGGCATATCTGGCGGAATTGAAAGAAAAACTGCTGGACGGCACACGGAATCTGACGGATTTCCGGGAATGCGAAGTTTCCTTCTTTTCCTGTCAGCGCGATGAAAACCGGAACAGGAGATACGTTTCCGGAGACAACCGTGCCACCTTCACCCCGTATCGGCGGGAAGTGCTGCCCATGGCGGATGGTTTTGCGGATAAGGAGCTTGGGCTTCTCATGTTTTATGATATGGCCTCTCATCTTCCGCTTTATCTGATCGGCAACTACGCGGCACATCCCCTGGCGGGACATTGTCCGGGAGTGGGCGGATTGCGGATATCGGCAGATTATCCGGGCGCATTCCGCAATTACGTCGAATCCAATACCGGTGCGCAATGCATGTTCGTTTCCGGCGCGGCGGGCAATATGATCCCGCAGGAAGATGAGCTGGGCGATGAGGCGTTCCGGAGCATGGGCGTCCGTTTGGGGAAATCCGCGATGTTCGGCATGATGGAAGCGCGCAGAAATCCGCGGCGGTACCTTTTCCAGTCTCCAAAAGCAGGATTCATCATCCGTAAATTCACGGTTCCGCTGAGAGAAAAATACCGGAATAATCCGAAACGCCTGCCGGCAGAATTTTTGGGGAAAGATGATGCGGAACTGGAAATTCAAGCCCTCGCAATCGGGGATGTCTGCTTTGTCGGGGTTCCCGGCGAACTGTGCGCGGAACTGGGACAGGAGATCAAATGGCATTCCCCTTTCCGCAGAACTTTCATCGCGTACAACGCCACTGAATATTTTTCCTACATGGGCCCGGCAAACTTTCTGGTCAGCGGCGGATACGAAGCCTGCAGTCAGAGATTTTCGGCAAGGGGCGGCTTGAAACTGGTGCAGACGGCAATGGATGCAATGTTCGACCTGCGGGAAACGATGTATCCGTCTGAAGGTGAAAAGTATCCGGACCGGTGTTCCGATTCTCTGGTGAACATTTTGCCGAACCTCTGAAAAAACAGGAACGCGGACCGGATATGAAATGTCCGCGTTCCTGAATTGCCGCGACGGTTCGATGTTTTTGCGCCGCGGGGAAAAGGCATGGCGGCGACGCCGTTTTGCTGTCCTTCACCTTTCATTCCAAACGGTCGTTTTTCATTTTTTTCTGCCGCTGCCGGAGCTGTTTTTTCTCCGCATTGCGGACAGAATTTCGCATCGGCATTCATCCGGTTTCCGCACTTGGTGCACTTCCGTTCTTCTTCCGCGGGATTCATGGCATGGTTCATCATGCCGCCCACTGTGCTGCCGATGCTGCCGCCGATGCCGGAAATCATGCCCATGCCGATTCCCAGATTGGAGAACTACCCTACACCTTGATTGGAGGCGGCATGTTCCGCCACATCGAAACTTCTTTCGTCTTTGTACGTATACCCTTCAATGTTGCGTTTCTGCGCAATACCTTCCGCTTCAATCACCATCCGCCGTGCGGCTGTCTGCTGTTCAATGATCCCGACTTTCTGGCGCAATTCCGCTTCGGCAATATCCGCATACTGCCGGAAATGAAGCTCCTTGAAACGCTGATAATTCTTATCTCCTTCCGGCTTGCTGATGCTGATGACAAAAAATTTTTCCAAAGAAACACCGTATTCCGCAAAATCGTCTTTCAGAATATTCTGCAGAGTTTCCGATATAGCTTGCAGCTGCTCATCAATCTGAAAGATGTTGAGTCTGTTTTCCCGGATCAGAGTCACGATATACGGCTTGACTTTGGTCATTAGGAACGCCCGGATTTTCTGGACAAACTGTGTCTGGGTCAAAACATTTTCCGTTCCGACAACTTTCATCAGCAGTTTGCGTCCGTCTTCGAGCCGCAGATTCATTTCGCCGCAAGCCCCGATCTGAATGGGAAATCCGTAAGTTGGTTCCACATATTCCATTTTGGAATCGGTTCCCCACTTGACCGCCATCTGTTCTGTTTTATTGATGAAATAAAGTTCGCAGTGAAACGGTGAGACATCTCCGGTTACGCGGTTGAAAAATCGGGAGACAACCGGCATATTCTGCGTTTCCAGTGTGTAGCGACCGGGTCCGAACGAATCCAACGCCTGACCGTTCATGAAAAAGACTGCTTCCTGTGATTCATGGACAATCAATTGACTGCCGGAGAAAAAATCTTCCTGCGGATGCTTCCAGATGAACGTCTGGTTATCGCCTTCGTACTTGATGATGGATGCAATCTCTGTCATATTGTCTCTCATACTGAAAAATTTGTTTTGTTATATTGTATATATTATATCACACGTTTCTGATATTTACAAGCTAAATTGAACAAAAAAAACATTTTATTGTGCGTTGTAAAGTTAAACGCACGCTGATAAGAAAGAACAGTGCATTTAGTCTTACAAAATGATACAGGTATGATTAGTCTTACAAAAGGAGAGGTGTGTAGTCTTGCATAACTGGATGATATGCCAAGATATGGCATAGTAAGAAGAAAATGGTCCCATCCTGCGAGGGGAATTTTCTGCCATTATGGTTTTCGCCCCCCGGATCCTGCTTTTTATTTCAAATTCAGTACGATTCGTATTCCTGAAATGATCATCTCGATTGATACTATCGCCAGAATGAATCCCATCAAAGATTCAAGAGCATTCATCGCGGACATCCCGAACCACTCTGCCGCTTTTCGTCCGGTGATCAGAATTGCTGTGGATGCACACCATGCAAGGAACAAGGCACCTGCGGAGAGCCACAGCGGCGCGGTGGCATGCATAAGGACAACCATCGCGATTGAGGAAGGGCCGGCGATTAACGGGACTGCAAGCGGAACCAGCAGAAACTTTCCGTCACGATGGCTTTCGCCAATTACCGGAGAACCGAAAATCATTTTGATCGCGATCAGGAAGAGAATTATTCCACCGGCAATTTTCAGAGAATTCTGTGATACCTGCAGCAATCCCAGCAGCATATCTCCGCATAACAGGAAGAGCAGTAAAATCACTAATGCAAACAAAGATTCCCGAAGAATTATTTTGCGAACGTTGCGGGAGTCTTCATTTTTCAGTAAAGCAACAAATATCGGCAGGTTTCCGGCGGGGTCCATGACTAGGAACAGAACTAATGCTGCTGAAAAAAACTGATGGAAAGTATTCATCCTGAAAAGCCCTTTCTGATTCGATGCATCTAATTGAGAGCTGGAGATCCAGCGATGTATTATAATAGCATATTTCAGCAGTTTTTCAACTTTATATCCCGATATGGTGACTGTTTCTGCCGCAGATTTATTCCGGATCAGGGGAGCAGCTGAATATTTTTGGACAGGTACACATTCCACGGCTGACTTTTATCGCTGTAATCAAGCGAGGTCGCCAGTACATAGGAAACAGGTCTGACATTCAGCCCGACCATCAGCATGTTGACATTGCCGTTGTTATGACGCGCCACAATTTTGGACGGTCCGGCGCTGGTGTTGTAGCGCGCTTCAAAATGTGCATAAGAGAGGCAATCTGATTTCAGTCCCTGGATTTCTGCCAGCAGAACATGCCCGCTGGGGTGCGGAATTGCCGACAGCTTCATCGGTACCGGGTATCCCATCCAGTTGGGCGCACTGATCATGGTGTTGATGCCGTAGGAAATACGGTCATTGTAGAAAATCGGCCACCCGGAGCTGCTTTTGCAGTCCGGAATATGCTTGTCGGACGGACAGGCGAAGACGCTTTTCTGCCATTGTTCCGAATTGCTTTTCAGACCGGGATTGACATACTGCTGGACATTTCTGACCCAGGAATTTTCGCCGACACTCCGCAGCATGATGTAATCCTGGAAATCATTGAAATAACACTGCGCCCCGACGCCCTGCTGTTTGAGATTGCTGATACATTTGATGCCTTTGGCTTTTTCCCGTGCCGCATTCAATGCCGGAAGCAGCATACCCGCCAGAATGGCGATGATCGCAATCACGACGAGGAGTTCTATTAATGTGAACTGCAATGACTTACACATAAAATACGGAATGGCAGATGGAGTTTTTCGGGTGGTCATGATGAAGATTCCTTTTCCTGATTTTGAATGTTGTGCAGTTTTCATTGCATTTCACTTCTGAAGAATCCGCCGGTGCGGTTTTCTGCATTCCGGCGGATCATTCTTTGCTTATTTCGGAGTTACAGCCAATTTGATTTCCGTTCCGGCGGCAGAAACAACCCGTATCGTGACCATACTGTCTTTCACTGTGCCGATGCTGACATTAAACTTGCCGGAAAATGCCAGAGAGAATTCACTGCCGGCAATGCCGGAATACAGTTCGATCACCGGATTTTCCAATGCCGCAGCGAACCAGCCGTATTTGGTTTCATTGGTGACTGTCAGTTTTTTGCCGTTCACAATGAGCGGTGTATCGGCAAAATTCTTCACCGGAAGCTGAATGAATATCTGCATGAGGTTGATGAGGAATGCTATAAGATGCTGGACCAGATTGTAGAGCAGATGAAGGATAAGCAAGGTGTGACAGAGCAGTTAAAAGCGGAGAATCAGATGCTTTGGGTGGGGAAGATGAATAATATTATTGCTTGTGCAGAGGAGATTGTGGTGAGGGAGGTGGTGTATGTGTGATGTAGAGGGCGGCTGGGAGGCTGTCCTTTTTGCTATGTTAAGTTTAATTAATCCCTAAATTATATTTTTTATGAAAAAAAGTTGCATAAAAAATAATTAATGATATAATAATGATAAAGAGAAAAGTGACTTGGAGGAATGAGCCATGATTATAGAGGTAAGAGCAAAAAACTGTTATGCATTTGAGGATGACATTATATTTTCGATGAAAGCAGATATGCGAAATAAAAAATTTGGAGCAAATGTTCATAAAGAGAATAATTTTAATGTGCTTAAAACGGTAGGAATATACGGACCAAACAATGCTGGAAAAACATGTCTAATCAAGTGCATTAGGGCAATAAGAAATGTACTTTTAAATAAGAAGAATGGTCTGATGACAAATATATTTACTGATAGTGATGTATGCGAGTTGGGCGTTACGTTTATGGCATCTGGAAGAAAGTTTTCGTATGATTTTAAGTATGATGCAGAAAAAGAAGAATATATATATGAATCATTTTCTGAGATATTCAAAGATCAATATAACAATGAAAAAGAAGTTTGCTGGTTGAAAAAGGATACCATTAGCGAAATATATGAATGCATTGATGAAGCTGTGCAGACTATGATGTCAGTAGTATCTAAGAATAATTTACTATGCTATGTAGTAGATACAAGTAAATTTGAACATGTCAACGAGATGAAGCAGATTCTTGTCGGATTTGCAGAAAAAATTGATATCATCAATATGAATAACATACCTATGCAGCACACAATTGAACTCATGAAAAATAAGAATCAGTTACAGCAAAAGGTTGTTGAGTTTATAAAAAATGCAGACCTGTATATGGATAACTTTGAATATGTGGATATGGATAAGATACAAATGAAAACTGGTGAAGGTGAAGAAAAACCGGATGAGAAAGTGCTTGATATTCCTGAGAATATTATGGATCAAATTAGGTTGGTTTCCACATATAAAGGCGTTCATGTACCAAGTATGATGTTTGATTCCACAGGAACAAAGAAGATTGCAGCTATTGCCAGTTATGTAATTGAAGCACTTGAACAGGGCAGAATTTTAGTAGTGGATGAGTTGGATAGCAGTATTCATTTTAAGCTTACCAGGGCGATTGTTGCGATGTTTAATAATGAATTAAATACAAGTGCACAGATGATATTTACAGTACATGATATAAATCTTATGGATTGCAAGAGAATGTTCCGAAAGGAGCAGATTTGGTTTGTTCATAAGGATGAAGAAGGTGTGTATGTATATTCACTTGCTGATTTTACTGCACAGCAGGGAGTGAGAGATACGACGGATGTTATGGAAAAATATAGGAAAGGTGCTCTTGGAGCATTGCCTGATCCAGAACTAATCAATTCCTTGCTTAGTATTAAAGGTGATGTAAAGGGGGATGATGCCGATGCCAAATAAGCTCCCTAAGTTCTTTGATAAGCATAAAATTTGCATTATCTGTGAAGGAAATGAAGAATATGAGTATCTTAAGCGCTTGAAAGATTTGAATGTGTGGAACGAGCAATATGAAGTTTCACTAGTTAATGCCGGTGGCAATGGAAATATCCCGGCGAGATATCAGGATAGGTATCAAAATGGAGCAGACGAACTGGTGCTTGTGTTTTGTGATACTGAAAAGAAACCTCATGAGCAGTATGAGGACATTAAGCGTAAGATTAATGTGTTTCATGGTGTGGATAATGCTGCAGATGAAGTGATTATGTTTGGTAATCCCTGTACGATGCAGATAATATCCAAGCATTGGACCGACGAAAAATTGAAATCTCCTGCAAAACCGGTGAATGCTCCATTGATAAAGAAATATACCGGAGTTGAGAATTACAAAGGAAGAGCAGACCAGATTCAAGAAGTTATGAAACATGTTACCGAGGAGAATTATGTGGATATGCGCCAGCGAGTGAGAAATTTAGAGTCGGATGATTCTGTTACTGGTAGCAGTAATTTTGGTAGATTTATAAAGTTAGTGTTGCTGCCGATGCAATTAAAAAAGCAGAAGATGCTGTTAGTGAGGGTGCTGTTAATATGACTGGTGAGAGTGTTGAAGCATCGCAAGAAGAGTCAGAAACATCTCTGGATGATGTTGATTCGGAAATTGAAGTAGAAGGAGGATATCTCGGAGTAAACCATGGCACATTGAAGAAGGAAGTGCTTGTGGAGGCAGAGATAACTAAAGATGGAATGACTTGCAGTGCTTGTTCATCAGGCCTAGAAAAGTATTTAAACAAACAAGATGGAATAAAACAAGCAAATGTAAATTTAGTTATGAATAATGCAAATATTGAATATGATGAGCAAAAATTAACAATAGAACAAGTTGAAAAATTTATAGAAAAAGCGGGATTTACAAGTTTAGGAATTGACACATTTGAAAAAGAGAGTAAGAAGAGTAGTTATTACAGGTATAGGAACAATCAATCCCTTGGGCCACAATGTAGAGGAGTTTTTCACAAATCTAAATAATGGCGTAAGCGGTGCGTGTCCTATAACAAGATTTGACACCTCTCTTTTTAAAACTAAATTTGCGTGTGAGATAAAGGACTACGATCCTGCTGCATTCAACATAGACCGCAAAGAGGCAAGAAAGACAGACAGATTTTGCCAGTATGCAATGGTAAGGCTGATGGCGAATATCAAAAATGGGCTCATATAATACTTT
>OQVL01001313.1_pt1 | contig 14786 bp, 9 predicted proteins | sample 1691501 | NCBI WGS metagenome assembly OQVL01 (sample SAMN03418253, study PRJEB22391) | human gut metagenome | biome: human-gut; feature: organic feature; material: feces | host: Homo sapiens | place: Tanzania | collected 2013-01
TAACCTCACAAATTCGACAAAAAGCTGCACAGATGCTGAATACAATAAAAAGGTAATCGCAGCGATGCGGTGGTAAAATCAATGATCAAAAACGGTGCCGTGTATCTTGCGGCTATCGGCGGAGCCGGGGCGCTTATGGCAGCGTCCATCGAGCAGGCCGAGCTTGTGTGCTGGGCAGATCTCGGGTGCGAGGCCGTGCGCAGACTCACGGTTAAGGATATGCCGCTTACCGTCGCGATCGACAGTCAGGGCAATGATTTGTATAAGCTCGGAAGAGAGCAGTATTTAAAAGAGGTAGAAAAATAATGGACTACGCAAAGAAATCGCTTGAATTGCACTATGAACTCAAGGGCAAGATCGAGGTCGCCTCGCGTACGAAGGCAAATGATCGCCAGTCGCTCAGCCTTGCCTACACACCCGGCGTTGCCGCGCCCTGCCTTGAGATACAAAAGGATGTAAACAAAAGCTATGAGCTTACCCGTCGCTGGAACACCGTTGCCGTTGTCACCGACGGAACGGCAGTGCTCGGCCTCGGTGATATAGGCCCCGAGGCCGGAATGCCGGTCATGGAGGGAAAGTGCCTGCTGTTTAAGGAATTCGGCGGCGTTGACGCCATTCCTCTGTGCATCCGCAGCAAGGATGTTGACGAGATCGTAAACACCGTCTATCTTCTTGCAGGCTCGTTTGGCGGCGTGAACCTTGAGGATATCTCCGCGCCGCGCTGCTTTGAGATAGAGCGCAAGCTCAAGGAGCGCTGCGATATCCCCGTTTTCCACGATGACCAGCACGGAACGGCGGTCATAATGCTGGCCGGACTTATGAACGCGCTGAAGGTCGTCGGCAAGCGTCTTGAGGACGTGAAGATCGTAACCTCCGGCGCGGGAGCTGCCGGAATTGCGATAATAAAGCTGCTCGTTTCCGTCGGTGCGGGAAATGTAGTCATGACCGACAGAACCGGCGCCATATTTAACGGCCGCCCCGGCCTTAACCCTGCAAAGCAGGAGATAGCGGAAACGACAAATCATGCCTGTGAAAAGGGAAGTCTTGCCGACGTTATCAAGGGTGCGGACGTGTTCATCGGAGTATCCGCCCCCGGAGTCTTGACCTCCGATATGGTGCGGACTATGGCACACGACGCGATAGTGTTTGCCTGCGCAAACCCCACGCCGGAGATATTCCCCGATGAAGCAAAGCGCGCCGGCGCCGCGATTGTCAGCACGGGCCGCAGCGATTATCCCAACCAGATCAACAACGTCCTTGCGTTCCCCGGCATATTCCGCGGTGCGCTGGATGCCCGTGCATCTGATATAAACGACGAGATGAAGATCGCCGCTGCGCATGCTCTTGCAGATATGGTAGGCGAGGATAAGCTCTCCTGCGATAATATCCTGCCGCAGGCATTTGACGAGGGCGTGGGCGAGACCGTTGCCGCCGCCGTCAAGGCCGCCGCGATAAAAAGCGGAGTCGCAAGAATATGAAAAAGCGTCTTTTCGGCGCGTCGGCAGGCATAATAGCAGTTATTCTTGTTTTCGGCCTTGTGTCGTTTCTGCTTACCCCCTATGCAAAGACCTATTCGGCAGAGCACGTTTCGCAGTCGAAAAAGCAGATAGCGCTCACTTTTGACGACGGCCCCGGCAAGCACACGCAGCAGCTTCTTGACGGACTGCGCGAGCGCAATGTGAAAGTCAGCTTCTTTCTTATGGGCAGCAAGGTCGAAAAGCGCCCGGAGATAGTCAAGACCATGCATGACGACGGCCACCTCATCGGCTGCCACACATGGTCGCACATAAGCTTTTTTGAGCACACCGATGAAGAGATAGCCGAGGAAATCGACCGCACGAACAAGCTTATAGAGAGCATAACGGGTGAGTATCCACGATTTCTGCGTCCGCCATACGGCTATTACACAGGTGCCATGCTCAATAAGATCGACAGTATTGCCATTCTATGGTCTGCCTCGCCGCGCGACTGGGTGCATATCGACGAGGAGTATATCTACAGCTGGTTTCTTGACCATGCGCGCGACGGAGATATAATCCTCCTGCACGACACCAAGGACGCTACTGTTCCGGCAGTTTTGCGCGCGATCGACACGCTCACGGAGCAGGGCTTTGAGTTTGTCCGCGTTGACGAGCTGCTGTGCCGCAACGGCGATAAACTCGCCCCCGGCCTTGCTTACCGCTTTTGCCCGTACGACAGCAGAGCGTGGTATATTTAAAAAATCGTATATTATCCATAAATCTGAGAGCTGAAATTTTACATATCTCATAATTTCTTGTTGAACGCATGAATGATAAAATGTTAATGCAAAGTGCAGGAAATATATATGCATTATAAGGAGGGCAACATGAAAAAGGCGCTGATAGCAATGCTGCTGATGGCAATATTTCTTATAGGCGGCGGCGGACTCGTGAGCATGCTGTTCACCCATGCGCTTGGCGGCGGTGTTGAACAGAGCTACATTTATCCTATCTATGGCGCGATAATCGTGCTGACCGGAGTTATCGTTGGTGCGGCGCAGGTAATCGTGAATGAAATCAGGAACCAGAAGAACAAGGAAAACGAAGACAGAGAATAGTCCAAATTGGCTATTCTCTGTCTTTGTATTTTATCAAATTATTACCGTGAAGCAGCTGCCCGAGCCTGGAGCGGATTCAACGCTAACCGAGCCGCCGTGCAGCTCGGCAATTTCCTTTACGAGCGGAAGTCCGAGACCGCTGCCGGAGTTTTCGCTCCGCGAAGCGTCGGCTTGCCAGAAGCGCTGCCATATCTTATCCTGCTCATCGGGAGCAATGCCTATGCCGTCGTCGCGCACGGTGAGCTTCATCCTGCCGTCTGCGCGCCGAAGCGTAAGCCATATGTTGCCGCCCTCGATGCCGTAGCGGTATGCGTTCTGCAAAAGGTTCTGCACAAGGCTTGCAAACAGCTGCGCATTGTAGCGCGCGCATATTCCGTCCGCGATATCCGTGTGCAGGCTTATGCCGCGCCTGTCCTCGGGCATATAGTCCTCGCATACCTCGCGCACAAGCTCCGACACGTCGCCCTCGGCAAGGGGATAGCGCTCCGTGCCCTGCTGGAGCCGCGTGAGGCTCAGCAGATGGTTTACGAGCAAGGACATGTTGTCTGCCTGCTCGTCTATAACATCAAGCGTTCGCAGGAAATCCTCGCGCGTTACGTCCTTGCGCTTTGCGCGGTCGCAGCTTGCCCTTATGACGGTTATCGGAGTTCTCAGCTCGTGAGAAGCGTCGGAGGTAAATTGCTTTTCCGCGGAAAACGAGCGTTCGAGCCTGTCAAACATGCCGTCAAAGGTATTTGAAAGCGCGATAAGCTCCGATGGGCCGCTGCGCAGCGCTATGCGCTCGGTGAGGTCGTTGCCGTCGCTTATCGAGTTTGCCGTCTGAGTTATTTTCTCGACCGGCGCAAAGGCCTGCTTGGAGATTATCCAGCCGCCGATTATGCTGATTATAAGTATCACCGGCAGCAGCATGGCCGTCATTATAATGACGGTGTGCGCCGCGCCGTAGTCGTCGGTTCCGGGGGCGATGCCGCGTATCCAGATCGTCTGCCCGTCACGGGTCACAAGCTGTGCATCGTATACAAAAAACTCGTCGCCGTCAAGCGGAATGCGCTGAACAACGTATTCGTCAAACGGAATATCCGAGGGATTAAGTCCATCGACCGTAACGCCGCGCAGAAGCTTTCCCGTTTCGTCATAAAACGCGCAGTAAACTCCGCGGATGTAAAAATCAACGTCATCCCAGGCAATATCGCTGTGCTCGGCCTCGAATTTCTCCTCGTTGTGATTGACCGTTTCAACAAGCCGCTCGGGCGAATCGTTTACAAGCCCTGTGCGATCGACCCAGATGATGAAAAACAGCATGATGGCACACAGAATCAGCATCATTGCCGCGATCCAAACCGTCAGCCTGAGCTTTGCCGACATCCTCAGTCCTCCCTGAGCACCCAGCCGATGCCCCAAACGGTGTGTATAAGCTTCTTATCAAAGCCCTCGTCGATCTTTTTGCGCAGGTAGCCGATGTATACGTTGACGACGTTTGAGCCGCCCTCGTATTTGTAGTTCCAGAGATTGTTCTCGATCTGCTCACGCGAGAGTACCATGCCCTTGTTGCGCATCATAAACTCAAGAAGCGAATACTCCTTCGCCGTAAGATCGATGACCTTTCCGCCGCGTGTGACCTGCTTTGCGGCAATGTCGAGCGTGAGATCGGAAAGCTCGTATATGTTCGAGTGATTGTCGCCGCTTTTGCGCGCCATGACATGTATAACGGCTATAAGCTCGCGAAAGTCAAAGGGCTTTACCATGTAGTAATCGCCGCCGGACTCAAGTCCGCGCACCTTGTCGGAAACACTGTCGCGCGAGGTGAGGTACACGACCGGCGTTTTGCAGCCGTCAGCGCGCAGCCTGCGCACAAGCTCAAAGCCGTCCATCTTCGGCATCATTATGTCGAGCACGATAACGTCGTATTCCGCGCACTCGCAAAGCTCCAGCGCTTCAAGGCCGTTGAAGCAGGAGTCAACACTGTATCCCTCGTCGAGTATCGCCTCGGATATCATCCTGTTAAGGTGCTTTTCGTCTTCAACAACAAGCGTTCTCATATCTCTCATCCTCCCGTTTTTTCCTTATTCTATTTGCGATTAATTATATTGTCAATGCCCTCTAATCCTTCTCTAATAATTTTCTCATTATTTTCTCATTTTTCGAGTGTAAAATAATTATGGATATTTATATACAATAACATCCTCAAGGAGGACGGAAGATGAAGAACGGATTCAAACGGGCGCTGAGCATGCTTTTGTGCCTTACCATGGTTCTGGGACTGTTTTGCTATGCTCCGGAGGCTTCGGCGGCGGTTGACAGCAGCGGCTATGAATGCACAGGTTCTGTCGAGCAGCTTTTAAAAGCAAGCAGCGACGCAGTTGCCGGTCAGTGCTACAGGATCGTCAATAATGACGATATCATAGCGCTTGCCGACTATGTTGCCGCCGGCAGAAACACCAAGGGCGTTACCTTCTATCTGAAGGCCGATGTCGATATGCGCCGCAATACATGGAACGGTATCGGCACGGATAAGTACGCCTTTGAGGGCACGCTCGACGGCTGCGGCTATGCGGTCGTGGGTCTGATAACATATCTTTTCAAGAACGCGGGTTCAAATGCCGTTATCATGAACCTTGGCGTTAACGGCGTTTCAAACGGCGCAAACGCTGCAGGCATAGCATCAACGCTGTCCGGCAAGATCGTAAACTGCTGGAGTGCCGTTAAGGTTGGCGGAACGGGAAATAACGGCGGCCTTGCCGCGATCGTCACGGGCGGTAAGATCATTAACAGCGCAAACTACGGCAGCGTAAGCGGCACCGGCAATGTTGGCGCTATTGCAGGCAAGGTTGCCAATGCGCGGATCGAGTGCACATACTATGCCTATAACAGCGCAGATAACAACGGCAGCGTCGGCAGCAAGGATGCTGCCAGCAGCATTGACACGCTCCGCTTCTCATCCAGTCCCACCGTCTGCCTGACGGAGAAGGAAAAAACCGTTGGCAGTGTGACGAGCGACGATCTCGTTGAGCTTCTCAACGCATGGACGTCGGCCGACGGCGGCGCAAAATGGCGCAAGTGGGTTTTGGACACGACCGCCGAAGGCATAGAACGCACTGGCGGAAAGTATCCCAATCCCTCTCAGGCTTACCCCGGCTATTCGGCCGAAACGCCTGTGTATAAAGACAGTGTCCCCATGGAAACGCTCTATGAGTCGCAGTCGGATGCGCAGTCCGGCATATGCTACAGCATAGGCGACGTAAAAGAGCTTGAGATGCTCGCAAAATTCGTAAACGAGGGTCATAATACCGAGGGCGCGACCTTCTTCCTCACAGGCGACCTCAGCATAGTAATAAACGGCTCGTTTTATAAGGGCGAGAGCTGGGTGCCCATCGGCAACAGCGAGACAAACAGCTTCAAGGGCGTGTTCGACGGCCAGGGCTTTGTCATAAACGAGCTTATTATAAATAAGTGCAACGATCCTGCCGGTCTGTTCGGCTATGTCAACAGCACCAATGCCGTTATCAAAAACGTCGGCGTCGGCGGCGGCATAACCGCAAACGACTATGCCGGCGGCATTGTCGGCTTCCTGCGTGCCGGCACGGTGTCAAACTGCTGGGTGGGCATGAACGTAAACGGCGATAAGGCAACAGGCGAGATCGTCGGATATATGGACAATGCGCGCATATATAACTGCGCGGCCTACGGTACGGCTACAGATAACCATAAGTACGGCGCGATAGTCGGCGAATCGACCGTAAACAGCACCGTGCAGTATTGCTACTACAGCAATGATAACTCCGACGTCTCCGGAACGCCGAGCGTCGGAAACTACAGCATAAACGTTCCCTTTAAGGTAACAAACGGAGACTATACTCTCACGCGCAGCGTGAATATAAACGGGCAGAAAACGCTCAAGGTTCTCAACGCGCTCAACTATTGGGTCGATACGCTTGGCGCAAGCCAGAACATGCGCCACTGGAAGCAGGACATGTCTCCTGCCAGCATTGCCCGTCTGCGCGGAAGCTTCCCGGCACATATATATTTTAATGATCCCTCGAGCCTTGAATATATAAGCGAGCAGCCGGAGGAAGTCGATCGCACGGATAATCCGTATAACGTGATCTACAAGTGTACTGCGACCATGACCGAGCTTTACGAGAGCAAAACGGATGCTCTGGCCGGAGGAAACTACAGCATATCCACCGGCGACGAGCTTGGGCTTCTGTCAAAGTACGTTCAGGAGGGCTACTCCACAAAGAATGCAAACTTCTACCTGACCGATAACGTCAATATCACTACTCAGGGCATCGACGTCGAGGGTGCGGGCTGGGTCCCCATAGGAACGACGCTCAACAACCACCAGGGCATATCCACCATTACATATTTCCGCGGAAATTTTGACGGCTGCGGATACACCGTATCGGGACTGTATATCGTATCCGACTTCATCGACATGGCCGGACTTTTCGGCCAGTGCTGGGGCAGCACCATAAGAAACCTCGGCGTTGCCGGCGAGATGCTCGCCGATGACGAGGTCGGCGGCATAGTCGGCAGAGCAAACAGCTGCACTATCGAAAACTGCTGGTCGTCCGTTATCATTCAGGCCTCCACCGAGGTCGGCGGCATAGTCGGCTATGCGCACAATTCCACCATAAATAACTGCGCGGCCTACGGACCGCTTTACACCACCAGCGACGAGGGCGAGAAGTCCGGCTTTGTCGGGCGGTCAAACGGCTCGACCTTCAATAACTGCTACTATCTCTACGGCCTTATCGACGATTTCTACAATAAGACCGATAAGGACAGCGTTTTTAACGACTGCATGTACTTCAAGTACGATGTTGACGGAACGCAGAAATGCACCCTCAAGCGGGCCGTCACCATCGACAGCTACACCGGCGACGATATGCTCGAGGCGCTCAACGCTTGGGTCTATAAGCAGGACAGCGAGCTTTACTGCTCGTGGCACACCGCCTCGTCCATAAACGAGATACCCGGCGCAAACGGCTATTTCCCGGTTCTCGTAAACCCCAAGCTGAGCGGCACCGGCGCGGACGACGGCTACTGCGGCGACTATGAGGCGACAAACACCATGCGCGCACTGTACAGCACACGCTCCGACGGCGTCGAGGGCGGCTGCTACAGCATAAGCAATATGGATGATCTCGTTGCGTTCAGAAAATATGTCAACGAAGGCTACAAGACCAAGGACATAATCTTCTTCATGACGCATGATATCGACATGTCCTTAAGCTACTCGGCCGCAAGCGGAACCTCGTGGACTCCGGTCGGCACGGTGAAGGAGCCGTTCAAGGGAATATTCGACGGTCAGGGCTATACGCTCAAGTATCTGTACATAAACAGCACGGCCGACGATCAGGGCTTCTTCGGCCAGGTGACGGGCAACAGCGCCGTAGTTAAAAACCTCGGCATCAGCGGTTCGGTAACGTCCAAGGGTGTAAACTCCGCGGCCATATGCGCAGATTTCAATTTCGGCACGATAGCAAACTGCTGGTCGAGCTGCAATGTTGCAGGCGCGGCAAACTCCGGCGGCATTATCGGCGGCGGCAATATGGGCACCGTCATTAACTGCACAAGCTACGGCGCAGTAAACGGCGCATCGACCTACGGCGCAATTGCCGGCGCTCCGGTCGGCACGGTGCTCAAATACTGCTATTATCTTTACGGTACCTGCCAGCAGGGCTATCCTTCGGATAAGGGCGTTTTGTATCCCACGGTGCAGAGCTTCAACGGAACCGGCGCTGCATGCATACTCGCAGAGTATGTGACTGTTGAGGGAACGCGCACCAAGAACGTGTCCTCGGCGCTCAAAATGTACGTCGATGCCCATCCCGAGACTAACTACTGCTACTGGGGCATAGGCGACTCGGAGGAGTATTACCTCCAGGGCGTCACCGGCTTCCCGGTGCTCATCTCCGCGTCCGACACAAAGGGTGATCATGACTACAAGCGGTATCAGGCCGAGTTCAAAGACAAAAAGTATTTCTCCGTTTTGGCGGCTCTCAAGGACGCAAACGCTGCCGAGGGCGGCGGCGTCGTGACACTGCTTATAAACGCTCAGCTAAAAAACCGCGAGGATATAGTCTTTGACGATGATGTTACGCTCAACACCGCCGACTTTTCGCTCATAATTATGTCCAATGTCTCCGTAAAGAGCATGAACCAGCTCCTCGGCACGTTCATAATAAAAAGGGGTGGACTTATAAACCTCAATGGGGATAAGTTCATTTACTCGCAGCCGAAGGCCGACGATTCGTGCAACAGCGCGTTCTATTCAAAGGAAAGCCTGACCATCCAGACCGTCGCGACCGAGGATCCCACCGCATATGACCTTACCTTCTACAGCGGCGAGTTTATCGTAAACGCGGCTCTCGATTCCGGCAATCCTCATAAGATACCCGGTGGCAGCAAGCTTACGATCAAGGAAAGGGCCACGCTTAATGTCGAGCGCAACGCCCGCATACGCACGACCGGCGGTGCTCAGATATTTGACTACGGCACCATAAAGATCGGTAACGCGGCGCTTGACCGCAACAAGGGAAGCCGCATAGTCGGCGTTCTTGAAGACAAGAGCGGAACCGTTACTCTGCCGTTTATCTACTACGAAGGATATCATCTGCGCGGCTGGTCTGCTAACGACGAGCTGTATGCTGCCGGAAGCAGCGTTGAGGTTTCGACGGCGACCACATTCACCGCAAGCTGGGCGATCGGCGACAGGCTCGATCCCTATCCCGGCGACGACAGCTACACCGATGACGGCGAGCTTGTGTATGAGTTCAAGATCCACGTCATTCAGGCCGAGGGCGGAAAGATAAGCCCCGAGACAATGAATGTCGCGCGCGGCGAAACGCTCAAATTCAAGGTCGAAGCCTCCGAGGGCTACTACATCAAAAATGTGCTTGTTGACGGCGTGAGCGCGACTCTTGACGATAACGGCGAATATCAGTTCATAAGCGTCGGTGAGGATCACAGCATAACGGCCATGTTTGCCAGATACACAAACACGGACTATAATAGTTATGTAAACCGCTTTACCGACGTTAAGCCAAGCGATTGGTGCTATAACAATATTCGGTTTGCCTACACGATGGGGCTTATGCAGGGCACGACGGCAACAACGTTCTCTCCCGATGACCCAACCGTCAGGTCGCAGTTTATAACCGTTTTGTGGCGCATGTCCGGCAGTCCGACCGTACCCGGAGACGGATGCAAGTTCACGGATATCAGCAAGAGCAATTATTATTACGAGGCCGTCCGCTGGGGCGTTGCAAACGGCATAATTAACGGATTTTCCGAAACGAGCTTCGTTCCGAACGGAAAGCTTACGCGCGAGCAGCTTGTTACGATGCTGTTCCGCTACGCAAAGAATTATGCCGGCGACGATGTGTCCAAGTATGACACGACCAATATCCTCGGCTACTCCGATGTGCTGAAGATATCCAAAGGCATGACGCAGCCCTTCCAGTGGGCGATCGGCGCAGGAATAATAACCGGAACGAGCAGCACAACGCTCACTCCGCAGGGAACTGCGACCCGCGCCCAGATAGCCGCGATACTTTCGCGCTACTGCAACCAGTTTGTCCTCAAGGTCCCCGTGATAATGTAAATCAAATCTCTCTCCCGGCCTAAGGCCGGGAGATTTTTGTGCTTATAGCGCATTTTCATATTGACAAAATAGGAAAAGAATATTAATATAACAGCGTTATATAACAATGTTATATAAAAGGGGGAGAGCATAATGTCCATTGACGATATATCGACGCTTGAGCGCATACACAGTGCGGCAAAGGCCGAGTTTATGGAAAAGGGCTATCGCTCGTCCTCTCTTCGCAGCATAGTTAAAGCCGCCGGAGTCACGACCGGTGCGTTCTACGGCTATTATGCCGGCAAGCAGGAGCTGTTTGCCGCGCTTGTGGATGAGGAGTATCGGTACATAATCGGCGCATATAAGGATGCTCTCACCGAATTTGAGCAGCTTCCAATAGAGCAGAAGCCCGAGCATATGGGCAAGGCCGGGCATGCGTGCATGGTGAAAATGCTTGAGTATTCCTTCGACCATCACGACGCGCTGTTTCTCATTCTCCGCCGCTCGGAGGGCACAAAGTATTCCGGCATGATCGACGAGCTTGTTGAGCTTGAGGTCGAGGGTGCGCACAATTACTACGAAGTGCTCCGTCAACTCGGAAACACCGTGCCGCATATCGACGAGCATCTTGAGCATATCCTCGTGACCGGCATGATGAATGCCGTTTTCGAGATGATAGTTCACGATATGCCGCAGGCCGATGCAGGCAGATATCTTGACGAGCTTGCCGAATTTTACACGGCAGGCTGGCTGAAAATTATGGGTCAGTAAAACGTTTAATTTTTTGATCTCGAGTTAGCAAAGGCTAACTCGAGGCGGATCAAATATCGGGAAGCATTGCTTTCCGGAGCTAAATTTTAAACAGGGAGGCAGTCCATTTGAAAAAGCAATCAAATCTCGGCCGGTTGCTGAGCTATGCCGGCAACAGGAAGATACTTTCGTATCTTTCGTGGTTCTTTGCCGCCGTGAGTGCGCTCATAGCGCTCGTGCCGTTCTGGTACATATGGCGAATACTTAAGGAAGTGATAGAGGTTGCACCGAATTTCGGTGAAGCGGTTAACATAACGCATTACGGCTGGATGGCAGTGCTTTTTGCCGTAGCTGCCGTTTTGGTGTATATAACCGGGCTTATGTGCTCGCACATGGCGGCATTCCGCATAGCAACGAATATGCGCATAGAAATGACCGAGCATATCTCGAAGCTTCCGCTCGGCGTTATCGAGCAGTTCGGCAGCGGCAAGCTGCGCCGCACGATATCCGAAACGACCGGCGCGACCGAGGCGTATCTTGCCCATCAGCTGCCGGATAAGGCCAAGGCGATAGCAAACATCGTCGGCATGCTCGCACTGCTTGCCGTGTTCGACTGGCGTCTCGGACTTTTGAGCCTTGCGCCGGTGCTGCTTGCATTTATCTGCATGAGCGGCATGACGGGCAAGAACATGCAGCGCAAGATGACCGAGTATCAGAATGCGCTGGCGGATATGTCAAACGAGGCTGTTGAGTATGTCCGCGGCATCCCGGTCGTGAAAACCTTCGGCCAGACTGTGTTCTCGTTTAAAAAATTCAAGGGAACTATCGATAATTATGAAAAGTGGACGACGTCGTATACGCTCGATCTGCGTGGGCCGATGATGCTGTATACGCTGGCGATAAACAGCGTTTTCGCATTCCTTATCGTCGGGGCGTTCTGGTTCTCGCACGGCACGGTGACTCCGGTGCTGCTGCTTGACGTTCTGTTTTATATCATCATAACGCCTGCGGTCACACTTACTATGACAAGCCTGATGTATATGAGCGAAAACAATATGATCGTTGCCGATGCGATAGAGCGCGTTGACAGTGTTCTTAAGCTCTCTGAGCTTAGCACATCGGATAATGTGCAGCATCCGGCGGATGGCTCTGTTGAGTTTGAAAACGTGTGCTTTTCCTATGACGGCAGCAAAAATGCCGTGGATAATGTTTCGCTGAAAATCGCCGATGGACAGACAGTTGCGTTCGTCGGTCCGTCAGGCGGCGGAAAATCGACCCTCGCGAGCATCATAGCCCGATTTTTCGATCCGCAATCGGGCAGCGTCAGGATAGGAGGAGCCGACGTCAGGCAGATCCCCAAAGACGAGCTTATGAATACGGTATCCTTCGTGTTCCAGAACAGCAGGCTCATCAAGGGCAGCATACTTGACAATGTACGTCTCAGCAAGCCCGAGGCGAGCGAGGCCGAGGTCATGGCGGCGCTCAGGGCTGCACAGTGCATGGATATAATCGAAAAATTCCCGCAGGGCGTGAACACAGTCATCGGAAGCGAGGGAATTTATCTCTCCGGCGGTGAGATGCAGCGCATTGCCATTGCTCGCGCAATGCTCAAAAACGCGCCCGTGCTCATCCTTGACGAGGCAACCGCCTTTGCAGACCCGGATAACGAGGTCAAAGTGCAGCAGGCGCTCGGCGAGCTTGCGCGCGGCAAAACCGTCATTATGATAGCCCACCGCCTGTCAACCGTCGCAAATGCCGACCGCATCTTCGTCCTGCGCGACGGCAAGGTGATCGAGGACGGAAGGTTTGACGAGCTGAAGGCCCAAAACGGACTGTTTGCCGACATGTGGAGCGATTATCAGAAGTCGGTGCAGTGGAAAGTTGCAAAGGAGGCGTAAGACATGGTAGAAAAACTTCAAAGGCGCTTTGCGCTCTCGCGCAAGGGCGCTGTGGACACGATAAAGGGCAGCCTGCTGTGCGCACTGCAAAACATATCATTCATGCTGCCGGTGTATATGCTGTATTGCCTTGTGTCGGATATGCTCGGCGGCGCGCTCACGGCCTCGCGCATCCCGTTTTACGCCACCGGCACGGTTATATGCGCCGCAGTGATCCTCGTGTGTACATATCTTCAGTATAACAGCACATTCCTCGCAACGTATATCGAAACCGGCGTGCGTAGGATAGGCCTTGCCGAAAAGCTGCGCAGGATACCGCTTTCGTTTTTCGGAAAGAAGGATCTTGCAGACCTCACCTCGGCTATCATGAACGACTGCGCGGTGCTCGAAACGAGCCAGTCGCACCATATCTGTCCGCTCATCGGCGCGATAATATCAACAACGCTTATTGCGATTTCGCTGTTTATATTCAACTGGCGCATGGCGCTTGCATCCGTGTGGGTGCTGCCGGTTGCATTCTGCATAGTCGGCCTTGCTGCCGGAGTGCAGAAAAAGCTCTCGGCAAAATCCATGGCCGCAAGGCTCAGCTGCGAGGACGGCATTCAGGAGTGTATGGAGTCCATGCCCGATCTGCGTGCGAACAACGCCGAAAGGCGCTATCTTGACGGACTTAACAAAAAGCTGCGCGCATTTGAAGGCCGCCTTACAAAGTCCGAGCTTGGAACGGCGGTGTTTGTTGTTACTGCAAGCCTCGTGCTGCGCCTCGGCATAGCCACAACGGCGCTTGTCGGCTCTTATCTTCTCGTTGCCGGCGAGCTTGATATAATAACGTTTTTCATGTTCCTGCTGGTGGTTTCGCGCCTTTATGATCCGCTTGAAGGCTCGCTGCAAAACCTTGCCGCCATAATTTCAACGAGCGCGAATATCAAGCGCATGAATGAGATACTTGACCACCCCGTTCAGGAGGGCGAGGATAAGCTCACAAACGACGGCTGCGATATCGTGTTCGATCACGTCGGCTTTGCCTATGACGGCGGTGAGACCGTGCTGAGCGATGTGTCGTTTACCGCAAAGCAGGGCGAGGTCACGGCGCTCGTCGGCCCGTCCGGCGGCGGCAAGACCACCGTTTCGCGCCTTGCTGCGCGCTTTTGGGATGTCGGCCGCGGCAGCATAAAGGTCGGTGGAATGGATGTGTCAAAGATAGACCCCGAAACGCTCATGAGCCTGTATTCCATTGTGTTTCAGGATGTAACGCTGTTTGACAACACTGTTATGGAGAATATCCGCATCGGCAAAAAAGACGCAAGCGACGAGGCGGTCATGGCGGCGGCGCGCCTTGCAAACGTTGCCGAGTTTGTCGAGAAGCTGCCGGATAAGTGGAACTCAAATATTGGCGAGAACGGCTGCGAGCTGTCCGGCGGCGAGCGCCAGCGCATATCCATAGCGCGCGTTTTTCTGAAGGATGCGCCGATAATACTGCTTGACGAGGCAACTGCAAGCCTTGACGTTGAAAACGAAACGGCCATCCAAACCGCGCTATCTCGCCTTATAAAGAACAAAACGGTGCTTATAATTGCCCACCGCATGCGCACCGTCTCCGGCGCGGATAAGATCGTTGTTTTGAAGGACGGCCTTGTTTCCGAGCAGGGCTCGCCCGAGGAGCTTTATAAGAAAAACGGCGCTTTTGCGCATATGCTGAAGCTCCAGACCGAAAGCGACGGCTGGAGGATAGAAGCCTGAAGATAAGAAAAAACTCCGAACGATTTAGGCCGGCTGACATAAGAAAACATACGGTTTTGAAACGATCTTTTTCGCCCCTGCGGCGTCCAAAGTCTTGAGAATACGACAGTATGCTCTGCAACTTTGTCCTTGCAGGAACAAAAAATCTCAGCTTCAAAACTGCAAAGCACCAAAAATGACGGAGCAAGTGCGAGGTCAAGGCGCGGCGGCGCAGGCATACTTTGTGTATACC
>OQVL01001315.1_pt1 | contig 14775 bp, 13 predicted proteins | sample 1691501 | NCBI WGS metagenome assembly OQVL01 (sample SAMN03418253, study PRJEB22391) | human gut metagenome | biome: human-gut; feature: organic feature; material: feces | host: Homo sapiens | place: Tanzania | collected 2013-01
CGCGTTAGCGGGACGAAGGAAATGGTGGAAGGGGCCGGAGCGAACAAAGTGAGCGAAGTCCTCTCAGAGGCAAGCTGCTGCCGCTGCGGAGTCTGGCGTACAAAAAAAGAGGCCGACCTTTAGTCGACCTGTTTCTTTTTAGAATACCCATTTCATGCCGAGGCACGGACGCGCTCGGAATCCCTTGCAGGTGCCGAAATCGTATGAAAGTTCAATCTCGCCTCCGAGGTTGAGGTTGCTGCAGCCGAACAGTTCCCCTACATTGTACCAAAGCTGCGGCTCGGAAAGGAAAACGAAACTTGACTGCTCCGGAAGGATTGCTCCGTCCTTGTCGAATATCAGCGTGTGCTCTTCCCACCAGAAGTCCGCAAATCCGGAAAAGCTCAGGCCTTTCACTCCGAACAGGTCTTTCATTCCCCACACGGCGGTAAACTGCATCGGAAGTTTGCTGTGGGTGCCGGAGTCGGAATAACTGATGTATTTGTACAGAGCTTTGAGATTAAGCGTGTACCGGAAATCGGCGCTGTGGAGGAAGTAGTCTATACCGGTAAGGAATGCGTTGTTGATGGTATATCCGTTATATACGCCGCCGTTATACTCTACATGAAGACTGAGCGGAGAGATGACCGTGTTCTGCCAGAAATTGAGGCATCTTGCCACCTCCATGTAGGTGCCGCTTGGTGCTTTGACATTGCCTTTGTCATCACGGGAATTGAAATCATGGTCAATGAAGAAGAAGGTGTTTCCCCAAGGGTCGTTGTAGAAGCCTTCGAATGTCGTGGTGACATGTTGGCGATCTGAGCCGAAGTCGTACTGAATCTGAAGATTTGTCTGCGCGTTTGCGCTGTGACAGAGCATCATGCCGATACCGATGATGCTCGAAAGGAACATTTTTTTCATTTATCTGCCTTAAATAAAGATAACTAACGCCCAAAGATAACAATATTCTCCGATAAATCCGTAACTTTGTTCCCCGTATGAAGAAAGGTGTAAAAAGAGACAAACCCCGCAGGAGGAAGGTCTTCCCGCAGGTCACGGGTCGGGTGCAGATGACTCGTGAAGGATTTATTTTTGTGATTCCCGACGGAGAAGGGGAGCAGGATGACATATTCGTAAAAGCTTCCAAGACACGTCATGCACTTAATGGTGATTTGGTAAGGATATCTGTCACCAAAGAAGGCAACAAGACGAAAGACAAGCGTTGTGAAGGCGAAGTGGTAGAGATACTCGGCCGCTCGAAGAAGCCTTTCGTCGGGGTGTATCATAGTGTCGGCACGCAGGCCTGGGTATTGATGCAGAGCAGAGTGATGCCGTACGATATAGAAGTGGACATGGAAGAAGCGGAGCGGCTCGGAGCCGGGCAGGGAATGAAAGTGGCTGCGGTAGTGGACCGCTGGGACCGTAAGGACTTGACTCCGCGCGGACATATCACTGATGTGCTTGGAGAGCCGGGAAAGAACGATACCGAGATGCATGCGATTCTGGCTGAGTTCAATCTTCCTTATAAGTTTGAGAAAGAAGTTGAGGATGCGGCCGACAAGATATCGGATGTTATAGGTGACAAGGAGATGAAGGGCCGCAAGGATTTCAGGGACAGGTTTACATTTACAATTGATCCGGCTGATGCCAAGGATTTTGATGATGCGCTGTCTATAAGGGCTCTTTCTAACGGCAACTTTGAGATAGGAGTACATATTGCCGATGTTTCGTATTATGTGACTCCGGGGTCAGTAGTTGACAAGGAGGCCAGAGAGCGCGGAACATCTGTCTATCTTGTGGACAGGACAGTCCCGATGCTTCCGGAGAAACTCTGCAATAAGCTGTGTTCGCTGCGTCCGGATGAGGACAAACTTGTCTTCTCTGCCGTATTCGAGATGACGCCGAAGGCTGAAATCAAATCGCGCTGGATAGGACGCGCGGCTATAAGGTCCAATCACAGACTTAGTTATGAGCAGGCGCAGGCTTACATTGATGCCGGTACGGCGCCTGAGTCCGACGAGCTCGGACAGGCGATTCTGAGGCTTAACGGCCTTTCATCCATAATGAGGGCTGCGAGGCGGAAGGCCGGAGCCATTGATTTTGACCGTCCCGAGATGAAGGTTGAGGTCGATGCGGATGGTAAGCCGATACGGGTATATGAGAAGATTTCCAAGGAAGCCAATTGGCTTATTGAGGATTTCATGCTTCTGGCCAATAAGACAGTGGCGGAGTTTGTGGCTACCGGAGGTAAAATGAACGGCGTGGCGCAGAAAAATGCCAAGACGTTTGTCTATCGTATACACGGAGAGCCAAACGAATTGAAAATCGAGGGACTGAGGACATTTGCCAAGGGATTCGGATATAAATTCTCGGAGAATGAACCTTCAAGCGGCCGGGCGGCAGCCAAATCCCTCAGCGCGTTGCTTGATTCGGCCAAAGGCAAGCCGGAGCATGACGCCTTCGAGAATCTTGCCCTCCGGGCAATGGCGAAAGCCTGTTACAGTACGGACAACATCGGGCACTATGGACTTGCATTCAAGTTTTACACCCATTTCACCTCTCCTATAAGACGATATCCGGACCTGATGGTGCACAGGCTGCTCGCCCTGTACCTTGATGGGGCGGAGAGCGCCAAAAAGGATGTTTACGAGAAGGAGTGCCAGTATGCTTCCGAAAGAGAGTTGGTGGCTGCTGATGCAGAACGCACATCTGTCAAATACAAGTTGGTGGAGTACATGATGGATAAGGTGGGACAGGAGTTTGACGCCACGGTATCCGGAATCACCGAATGGGGAATGTACGCTTCGATAGAGCCTACCAAAGTGGAAGGAATGATAGCCCTCAGGGATATCAAATCGGACTTTTTCGAATTTGATGAGGCTCGTTACAGACTTGTGGGCAGAAGGACCCGCAAGATATACAAATTGGGTGATTCTGTGCGCATCAAGGTGAAAAACGCCAATCTTGAGCAGCGTCTTCTTGACTATGAATTGGTCGAAGACCAGGCCGGACAAGACACCGTCCGCGAGCCTAAGCCTGAAAAGCCTCGTCGCAGACGGAGCGTACCCAAAGCCAAGAAAGATCAATAGTCCTCGCGGATTGTAGATAGAAATTCAGCCATAGCTCTAAGCGCTCTGCCGCGATGGGATATGGCGTTTTTTTCGTCTTCCGATATTTCGGCCATGGTCCTTCCTCCAAATCCGTCAGGAATGAAGATTGGGTCATATCCGAATCCGCCGTTGCCTGCTTTTTCCTGGGCTATTGTCCCTGAGACAATCCCTTCGAAGCAATACTGCCTGCCTTCGTATATCAGTGTGATGACGGTTCTGAATCGTGCCCTGCGGCTCTCTGGTGTACTGTATTCTGACAACTCTTCGAGAAGGCGGTTCATGTTGGCTTCGCTGTCATGCGGTAATGCTCCTCCCGGGAAGCAGGCAGCATATCTGGCCGTCAGTACTCCCGGAGCACCGTTCAAGACTTCCACTTCCAGTCCGGTATCGTCCGCGAAGCAGTCAAGGCCGCTCAGGTCATAGAGGGTTCGGGCCTTGAGGATGGAATTGTCCTGCAAGGTTTCTCCGATCTCTTCCACATCGGCGTTTATATTGAGTTCGGAGGGAGAAATCACCTGTACCATGTCTCCCAGTATTTCTGCAGCTTCGCGAAGCTTGTTTTTGTTGGCGGTAGCAAATAACAGTTTCATAAATGGGTAATAAACGATTTTGTAAAGTTAGAAAGAATTTCTAAATTCGCTTGGTTGTGCAGGAGGTTATGCGGGTATTATTATTTTGGAGACATACTTGAAACTATAAGCGATGAATAAGGAAGCCAGAATTGACGATGTCGTCAAGAGATTGTTCGATAATATAGAATTCTCGAACGAGCCGAGAAGATTGTACGATCCTCTCAGATATATGATTGAGATAGGCGGTAAGCGGGTCAGACCTCGTCTGTGTCTTATTGCATATTCGATATTTGCGGATTCTTTCGACGACGGAATTCTGTATCCTGCTTCTGCGCTGGAAGTGTTTCATTCCTTTACCTTGATGCATGATGATATCATGGATCATTCGCCTCTTCGTCGCGGAATGCCTACAGTATGGAAGAAATGGAACGAAGATACCGCCATTCTGTCCGGTGACGTGATGCTTATAGATGCATACAAACGTATTTCCAAGACCCCTCATCATGCCCTCGGCAGGGTAATGAAGCTTTTCTCCGATACATCCGCACAAGTGTGTGACGGCCAGCGCTACGATATGGATTTTGAATCTTGTAACGAGGTGTCCATGTCTGATTATAATATGATGATAGGGCTTAAGACGGCGGTTCTTCTCGCCTGCTCGGCGGAGATGGGCGCCATTATCGGAGGCGCACCGGATCCGGTTTGCAAGGCTCTGTATGAGTATGGGTATAAACTCGGAATGGCGTTCCAGGTGGCGGACGATTATCTGGACGCATTTGGAGACGAGAAGGTGTTTGGAAAGCCTATAGGCGGAGATATTCTCAACGAGAAAAAGTCATGGCTGACGGTTCGCACGCTTGAGAAAATCGATGACAAACAGCGTTTCTTTGATGCTTTTACCATGAGTGTGACAGACGAAAAAGACAAGGCCGCCAAAATAGCCGGGGTGAAGAAACTGTATCTTGAATATGGGGTGGATGCCGATGCCGAGAAAGAGATAGCCGGGTTTACGGACAAGGCTCTTGACGCTGTCCGTGGTATTGGCATCGGAGATGATGACATGATGATGTTGAGCAATTTCGCTGAAAAACTGGTAGGTAGGGTACGATGATGGAAAGAACCGCCACGGTTGTCAAGAATGCAGGCAGCCATTTCCTTCTAAGTTGTCTTCCGCAGTGGGCTCCGTGCGCCTCATCTACAATCAATGGCAGCCCATACCCGTGTACAATATCCGCAATGCGCAAAACATCCGATACCACTCCATCGTAGGTCGGACTCGTGATATACACAGCCTGCACCGACCGATCCTGCTCCAGTGCATCTGCGATCGCCTCCGGGCGAATCGCGCCCTGTATATCATAATCGCTGATCTGGGGATAACAATAATGTGCCTCCAGCCCACGCAGCTCCAGTGCATGATAGGCCGCTTTATGGGAATTGCGCGCCAGCAGCAGTCTGCCGCCTCCCGGCACTGCCGCCGAGATCGCTGCCAGTATCCCACAGCTGCTTCCGTTTACGAGGAAAAAGGTACGCCTGACACCGACAAAATCCGCATACTTTTGCTGTTCTTCTTTTAGAATCCCCTGCGCATGATGCAGATTGTCAAATCCTTCGATTTCTGTAATATCCAGATGATATGCATCCATCGGCAAATGAAGCTTTCTCTTATGTCCCGGCATATGAAACGGATAAACATCCGTCTGTCCGTATGCCTGTAATTGTTCCAACAACATTAATCCAAATACCTCCCCAGTTCGGGTATCCAACTGCCCAGATAGATCATATCCTGCAATCGGGCACTCCACAACGGCTGCAGGAACTGCCAAAAGCGGCCATAGACGGTCTCCCAGTCCAGCAGTTGTCTGCGGCACCGTTTCCGGTAAGCCTGCCACTTCTTATTCATGTATGGATAGTTCAGGTAATGCTCCATCTGTGCATACCGTGTCGCATCCAGTGAGATCTGCCGCTCCCCGCAATACTGATCCAGTTTCTTCTGGAACTGCCTGCCCTCAAAACCCAGCAGCCCGAGTGCATCATAGAGGCGCTCGTAGACACCCATATCACGGATCAGCTCCAGACTCCCCAATGCCTCTCCCAGATCATCCAGAAATTGTTCTTCCAACGGATAGACCATCACCTGCTGTACCTTACTTGTCTCCATAATCAGGCGCATGGCATAGGTGCCCGCCTCATGCGCCAGATCGGTACTGTGTATTCCATCGACCACCAAGGACAGCGGGATTCTGACTCCCTCCAGTTCTCCGTTTAATTCAACCTCAAGCCGCTGACTTGTACTCTCCATATGGGAACGCCAGCTCCAGTTAATATTCGTCTGTGTCTCCCACTTGACCGATTTCTTTAAAAAAGCTGCAAAATCTGCCTTTGTCAGCCGTTCCGTATCTGCACAAACATATACATACCGGAGCTGATAGCTGCCGCTGCGTCCATTCAGGCTCAACGCCCCCGGATTTTTGAGCAGCAGCCGTTCACCCCGCTCCGATACCGACAGACACAGAACGAGCTGTTCCATCATATAGACTGCCAGCAGCCGCTCCATGGGCAGATCCAGTTCTGCACTTTTTTCACGAATCGCAGCAATGCCTATCAGATTTCTTCTCACCACAGCTCCCGTAGTCCCCCTTGCACGACTCAATTACAACCACGCTCCAATCCGATTCTGCACTTTATTCAACACTTTGCGCTCCCTGGCATACTGCAGCAGTCTCGAAATATCCTTCTGTGGCTCTGCGATGTAAGCAAGCAGCGCCTTTTTCACGTCATCATGCTCCATACGGTCCTCATACTTCAGACAGTCACACATCAGCCGTTCCTTATTATAGATCTTCATCGTACTGCCACCAAATGTCATCTCCGTGATACCCAGTGCCAGCACCTTCGGCTCACTGTAATAAGGATGTACAAACGGATAGCTCAGATGAAACCGGGACTTCGATGTATTTTTATCGATTGCAATCTGATACTCTGCCGGTTTGACCGAAAGATATCCATATTCATATAACGCGCTCTCCATAGTCAGCACACCATCTTCCCCGAACAATCGGACGATCATCTCATCCTCGGTCAGTTCATGCTCCCGCAATGTATAATAGCCGCTTTTGATCCGCTCCAGGACTCCCCAGTCCACAAACTGCTGGATCCTGCGATAATCGATCTATAGCCGAATATTTCGCCTATAACGTTAATATTTAAAAGACCGAAAATCAGCCATAAAAGCGCGCCGAGCGCAACAAGTATATACGATAATATCCCGCTCATCTTCATACCCGTAGTATGAAAATAAACTTACATTTTTATGTTCTGCGCCTACAGGATCACGAATATCTTGAAAGGTTTGATATAATGCTATTTTCTGATTAGTCGCATACTGTGAAAGAACTTCTTTTCCAAAAAAAGTTTTTCCCCATATAAGATTATAACCCCAAAACATTGATATGAACAAACCAATGGTATACTATCCTTTATCAACGTTGTTGTTAGCTGGAATTAAAGAAATTTTAATAATTTCTACTCCAGAAGCAATTTCACAATATGAAGAGCTATTAGGAGATGGAACAAAGTTAGGAATATCTTTACAATATAAAGTACAGGAGAAACCGAGAGGATTAGCAGAAGCATTTATATTAGGTGAAGACTTTATAAAAAATGATTCAGTATGCTTAATATTAGGAGATAATGTATTTTACGGACAAGCACTTACCACTTTAATTAATGAGGGAGCAAGCTTATGTAAAGGAGCAAAAATATTTGGCTATCCTGTAAAAAATCCGTGTGAATTTGGTGTAGTTGAATTTGACGATAATAACAAAGTAATTTCAATAGAAGAAAAGCCAAAGATACCAAAATCTAATTACGCAGTACCTGGCTTATATTTCTATGACAACAAAGTTATAGAAATAGCTAAAAATGTAAAACCTTCGGCAAGAGGGGAGATAGAAATAACAGCAATAAACAATGAGTACTTAAAAAATAATGAATTAGATGTTGTTTTATTTGGTAGAGGAATGGCTTGGTTTGATACGGGCACAGCAACTGGGATGTTAAATGCAGCAGAATATATAGAGGCCATTCAGACAAGACAAGGCTTTTACATATCTTGCATAGAAGAAATTGCATATAATAAGGGTTTTATAACAAAAGATCAACTAAGACAATTAGGAGAAGAATTAAAAATGACTGAATATGGTCAATATATAATTTCATTAACAGAGGAGGTAAAACCATGCAAATCTTAGTAACAGGAGCAGCAGGATTTATTGGAAGCAATTTTGTTGAATACATAACCAAGAAACATCCTGAATATAATATTATTGTATTAGACAAACTAACATATGCTGGAAATATGGAAAACTTAAAAAAAGTTTATGCTAAAATTAAATTTGAAAAAGGAGATATATGCAATTTTGATTTAGTAAGCAGTATATTTGATAAATACCATATAGATGGTGTAATTCACTTTGCTGCAGAATCACATGTAGACAATAGTATAAAAGCACCATTTATATTTACACAAACAAATGTAATTGGAACACATACATTACTTGAGGTAGCAAAACAAAAGTGGGGTGAAAAAAGTAAAAACAAATTTGTACATATATCTACAGACGAGGTTTATGGAACACTTGGAGAAGAAGGCTTTTTTACGGAAACATCACCAATAAAACCAAACAGTCCATACTCAGCATCAAAGGCTAGCTCCGATTTGATTGCATTAGCATATGCCGAGACCTACAAAATGAATATAACAGTGACTAATTGTTCTAATAATTATGGACCGTATCAACATAATGAAAAACTTATTCCACATATGATAAAACTTGCAATGAATGATGAGAAACTGCCTGTATATGGAAACGGAAGAAATGTAAGAGATTGGTTATATGTTGAAGATCATTGTGAAGCAATTGATTTAGTGTATTCAAATGGAAGAGCCAAAGAAAGATATAATATAGGCGGACATAATGAAAGAAGAAATATAGATATTGTCAAGCTAATCTTAAAAAAATTAGGAAAAAGTGAAAGTCTTATATCATACGTTGAGGATAGAAAAGGGCATGACTATAGGTATGCTATTGACCCTACTAAAATCACAAATGAGTTAGGATGGATGCCTAAAACAAAATTTGAAGATGGAATAATTAAGACTATAGATTGGTATATAGAAAATCCTGCCTATTTAAAATAGGTAGGATTTTTGCGTAAACATTAGCTTAGATAACATATTAAAAAAATAATAAAAATGGATAATTAAAATTTGAAAAAGAGTAAAAGCAAAAAGAATAAAGTTAATAACAATAAATCTAATAAAGAAAAAAAATCAATTAAATATAATAAAAATTCAAATAAAAAAATTTTAGTTAAAAAAAAATCGGATAAAAAAACGGATATTAAGAAATCTATTCCAAAACCCGATATAAAGATAGATATAAACAATCCTAAAAAAGACGCCGAATTAATAGCGAAAGCGTATAACATTCCAACCGAATTCAATAAAAAATGTTTAGAGGAAGCAAAATCATTGCCCGATAATTTGGAAAACGAACCTTTAGAATTTGACAGAATAGATTTAAGAGATTTAAAAACTATAACTATAGACGGAGCGGATTCAAAAGATTTTGACGACGCAATAAGTATAGAAAAATTAAAAGACGGTTATAAAATCGGAGTTCATATCGCGGATGTGAGTCATTTTGTAGATATTGGAAACGCTTTAGATAGAGAAGCAAGAAAGAGAGGAAATAGCGTTTATTTGATAGATAAAGTTTATCCAATGTTTCCTCATGAACTTTCAAACGGAATTTGTTCTTTAAATGAAGGAGTAAGCAGATTTGCTATGACGGTTTTTATAAATATTGACAATAAAGGCAATATTAGAGAAAGCAGTTTTCATAAAAGCGTTATAAAATCCGACAGAAGATTAACCTACGATTATGCTCAAGATATTTTAGACAAAATTGAAGAAGACGAAGAATGGCTAAAACAATTATTAACCGAAGCAAACGAAATAAAAGAAATATTATTAAAAAAAAGAATTGAAAATGGAAGCATAGAATTTAATTTAAACGAAACTAAAATTATACTTGACGGAGATGGAAATCCGAAAGACTTTTTTATCGCCGAAAGGAAAGAAACGCATAAAATAATAGAAGAGTTAATGCTTTTGGCAAATTGCGAAGTCGCTAAAAAATTGAAAAATATAAAAGGCGCTATTTACAGAGTTCATGATTCGCCCGATAAAGAAAAATTGGACACATTTAATAGAATCGCTTACAACAGAGGATATAAATTAGTAAAAGACAATGAAGGAAATTTTGATTTTCAATCTTTTATGGAAAATATAACGGGAAAGGCGGACGAAAAATTACTTCTCACTTTACTTTTGCGTTCTATGAAACAGGCTGTTTACGATATTAATAATATAGGACATTTTGGGCTTGGCTTTCAATATTATACGCATTTTACATCGCCGATAAGAAGATATACCGATTTGCTTACTCATAGATTATTAAAATTAGTATTGGAAGAAGATATAAAAACTCTTAAACCTTCAATGCAGAAAATGTTTAATAACGCCGCGTTGTCATGCTCAAAAACCGAAAGAGTGGCTATAGAATGCGAGAGAGCTTTGAATAAAGTAAAATCCGTTAGGTTTATGAAAGATAAAGTTGGAAACGAATATAACGGAATAATAAGCGGAATAACGAAATTCGGAATATTCGTGGAAATAGAAGAGCGAGGAATAGAAGGACTTATAAGATACGCAATTTTAAAATCGCATTATAGATTTGACGAAAAAGAACAAGCCGCCTATAGCGAAGCTAACGGCAAATGGTTTACTTTGGGCGATAAAATAAGAATAACGGTTTATAAAGTTAATCTTAAAGAATTATTTATAGATTTTATTCCTTCTGACGAATTTGATAATTCATTTGATAGAGAGAATATAATTGACGGTAAAGATTTTTTTAATAAAATTAGAAAAAGCAAAAATAAAAAGAATAATAAAAATAATTCCAATCGCGATAATAGAGGAAGAAATAAATCAAAAAATAATCGCAAAAGATAAAATTGAATTGATAAAAATTTTATTTAAATTTTGTAGTTTGTAAAAATATTTTAAGTTATTCCAAGTCTTTTAATTGCTTCTGAAATATGCTCTATTCCTATAACTTTTATTCCTTCAATAGTTTTTGAGTTTTGAATTTCTTTTAACGCTCTTTTTGAAATATAAACTTCTTTAAGAGAAAATTTTTTCATCTCTTTTATTCTTCTTTCTATAAATCTAACGGGACGAACTTCGCCCGAAAGTCCTAACTCTCCTATATAAGCGGTTGTTCTTTGAATTGCAATTCCCGACATACTTGAAGCTATAGCCATCGCCACCGACATATCGCTTGCCGTTTCTTTTACATTAAGTCCGTTTGCTATATTGAGATAAACATCCTGATTCGACAAATTAAGATGCGCTCGTTTTTCAAGAATCGCTATTATTATTAAAAGTCTATATTGGTCGTATCCTATCGTTAATCTTCTAGGATAACCGAAAGAACTACTGCCAACCAAAGCTTCCTGCTCAACACAAAAAACTCTGCTTCCTTCTATTACGGGAGTTATAACATTTCCTGCAAATATAGATTCGTTGATTCCTTTAGTAAAAACTCTCGATGCATCGCTCACTTCCATTAACCCTTTTTCCGTCATTTCAAATATTCCAACTTCATCAACCGCTCCGTATCTATTTTTTACCGCTCTTAAAATTCTATATATTCCTTTATCGTCTCCTTCAAAATATAAAACGCAATCTACTATATGCTCTAATATTTTAGGTCCCGCTATAGTTCCTTCTTTCGTTATATGTCCGACTAAAAATATAGTTATGTTTTTTAATTTTGCTATTTGCATTAAAGCCCAAGCGCAGTTTTTAATTTGAGCGGGAGAGCCAGCTATACTATTTGTTGAAGAAGTATATATAGTTTGAACAGAATCTATTATCGCAAGGTTTGGTTTTTCTTCTATAAGAGTATTTACAATATTATCGCAATTTGATTCTGAAGAGATTAAAAAATCCGAATCGTTTATATTTGTTATATTTAATCTATCCGCTCTTAATTTTATTTGCTCTAAAGATTCTTCGCCCGTAAAATAAAATACTTTTTCTTTTTTTGATATATTTGAAGCGACTTGCAAAAGCAGAGTAGATTTTCCAATTCCAGGTTCGCCTCCGATTAAAATAACGCTTCCTTGCACTAATCCTCCGCCAAGCACTCCGTTAAGCTCTTCTATTTCAGTAGATATTCTAACATTATCTCCCGTTTTAATTTTTTTTATTGAAGTTAGTAAAGCCTTGCCTTCGGAATTTTTCTCTCTTATATTTTTTATATTATTATTTTCTTGCGGTTCTGTGAAAGGTTTTAATGTATTCCAAGAATTGCAGGACGGACATTTCCCCATCCAATTAATCGTAGTCTCTCCACAATTATCGCATATAAATATCGTGTTATTCTTTTTCGGCATTATTGAATTTCTCAAATATTTTCTTTCTTCGTTTTTTGTCCGAATTCCATAAAGCGAGTCCGAATACTATAACGGCTAAAGGAACAATAACTATATTTACAATTCTAACTAATAATTTGGAAATTTCGGGATTTATAATAACGCCGAATAAGTTTAAACCTTTATAAGGCGGATTAAATATCGCTCCCTTTCTTCTTATGCTCATAAGTCCGACATCGCCAGCCATATAATCGACTAAATTCATTAAAAGTATTCTATTCACAGTATATGCGCTATTTTTAGCTATGTCGTAAGAACCTATAAGTATTATTTTTCCGTCAGTAGTAGAATTGATTCTATTTATATTTGCCAAATCCGATTGATTAGGAATATCTTTATCTAAAAAAGCGCTTTCCATTTTTCCTTCGGATACCGCTCCTATTAATCTTCTATATAATCTGTTTGTATCCGATGGCGCTCCCGACATAGAAGATGAAATATTTTGAGTTTCAGTCCAACTCTTAACGCTTGTATGAAATAAAGGAGTTATTTTTAATCCTTCTATATTCGTATTAATTAAAACTTCAGAAACCATCGGAACAAGAATGGCGTTTATACTTTTAGTTATATCGCTTTTAGGATTTATATTTTCCGTAGCTATTGCGGGAACATAATATAACATCTGCTCTGGCGCGTTTTGCTCTCTTCTACTTCTATAACAATATTCGTCAAAAACCATATTTGTAGCGACAGTTAAACCGTAATTTTGAATCATATTATTTAATCCGTTCGTAACGGGAACTAAAACAGGCTCGCCGTATATTGGAGAATTAGGATTATTTTCATCCATTTCTACTCCGCTAATCATAAATAAAACGGGCTTGCCTCTCATTATAAATTGGTCTAGTTTATATAATTCGCTTTCAGTCCATTCAGCTTTACCGCCCGCTATTATCAAAGCGTCTATATTTGAAGGAATATCTTCTTTTGTTGTATCTATAACTTGATAATTATAATTCGCTTCAATTTCGCCTAAATATTCCGTAAAACTATTATATCTATCGTTTGGATTTCCGCCGTATTGTTCGGGAATGTCGAAATACGGAGGCTCTCCATGTCCCGTTATATATCCTACAGTCGCTTTAATTCCAAGCATACCGTCAATATTTTTTAATATATCGTCTTTGATTGCGAAAAAATCGCCAAAATTGCGAACACACCGATTACAATGGTACTGGTGCTCATCAAAATCTCCTGATTAATCTGAATTGCGTCAAGAACAGACGCACTTGCTGCCGGCTGCCGGTTACACACATTACAACACGGCATGGCACGGCTGATAACTAAAAATCAGCAGACTGTTTGAGGTCCTGCGCGGACAGGACAGGAATGGATGGTAAAATAATGCAATGCCGGATTCCGGCACGGCTCGAAAATACTGGTATAACGCGGAATGACTGTCGGATACTCCATCTGCACGGCTTCCGCTGCGGCTCCGTTGTCCTGCAACGGATTCCGACGGGAAACCGTCCGCCAGAAAAGCCGCTGGACCCGCAGTTTCTGCAGAACACCGTTTCCCGGACAACGACCGGGCAGGAACAGCGCATCATGCTCTATGCCGCTTTCCGTCAGTTGAAGCGGAACATTCCCCGCTCTTTCCCCCGCAGGAGTCAGACGGAAAATCTGTGATCCGGATGAGCCGATGGACAGGTGAAGGCAGACTGCCAGGAAAAACAGAAGAACCCCTCCGGCGGCAAACCGGAAAAATCTGCGGAATGCAGATGGTCTGTTTTTCGATGAATTCATGAATTCTCCGCTGGTTGATCTGCTTCTTTCTGATACTATACCATCATCCGAAGTCATGTCAAATGTTTTTCCGGGCATTCAGACATATTTTCTGCTTTTTTTTGCCGGATGACTGAAAAAAGCGGTTATTTTGCGGATTTTACCGGGACCAGCGGAATTTTTTTGTCCGCCGAAACGAACCGCAGATAGAAAAACCAGCTGCGCGCATTGGAACTGGCTGCTTTCACAATAATCCGGTTGCGCCCTTTGTTCAGCTGCACCTGAACAGCCGTGCCGTCCGCACGTGCCGGAGAGTTCTCCATGGAAACAAACACTTCTTTGCCGTTGAGAAACACTCTGCCGAACTGCTGGACGCCGACCATCATGCAGGCGGACGGATATTCCTGTTCCAGGACGATATCCGCCGCAGCCCAGACGGCGGCGCCTTTGCTGTTTTTCCGGAAGGCTTCCGCCAAATCGATTCTGCCGTCTGCACTCAACGTCTGAACCTGATGCCAGGCCATTCCTTCCGGGAGCTGCTGAAAAGACACTCCGGCGGTTTCGGCATTCATGCATTCCTGTTTCAGCACCGTCTGCAAATTCATCCGCCGGGCAATGACCGACAGATCAAACGGCCCCAGAACCGCCCAGTCCGCAATAAAAAGTTCGCTGCGTTTCTTCTTGGATTTATCTTCGGTCAATCGAACTTCCGGCGGAGCGGAAAGCGTTTCCTTGAAAACCTTGATCTGCGCGGCACGGACTATGCCGCCCGCCCCTTTCACCTTGACCTGTTTTTCCGTTTTGCGCTTGACCATGTC
>OQVL01001316.1_pt1 | contig 14775 bp, 8 predicted proteins | sample 1691501 | NCBI WGS metagenome assembly OQVL01 (sample SAMN03418253, study PRJEB22391) | human gut metagenome | biome: human-gut; feature: organic feature; material: feces | host: Homo sapiens | place: Tanzania | collected 2013-01
GCAATGCGGGTCTCCCAAAGCGTTTCCGAGGTTTTTCTTTCGGTGAACATAGGGATTAAAACGCAGAGGGGAAATGCGAAAAGGAGTCAATGCGTAGAAAAGAAGACGCTGATTCCGCAAGTTACAAGAAGATGACAAGGAGTCAAAGCAAATGGAGACACAAAAAAGAAAGTTTGCACTGTGGATTCGCGCAGAGACAATGGAAAAAATCGAGACGCTGTATAAAAAAGATAACTGCAGGAGCCGCTCGGAGTTTATCGAAAAGGCAGTCCGCTTTTACAGCGGCTATTTGACAGCCGAGCAGACAGACGGATATCTTCCCGCGGTCGTGATTTCTGCCATGCAGGGAAGCCTCGGACGCTATGAAGATCGCACAGCAAGGCTGCTATTTAAAATGGCGGTCGAACTTTCGATGCTGATCCACACGGTCGCAGCGACAAATGAAATCGAGGAAGAAAGCCTCAGCCGGCTTCGTGGTATGTGCGTGCGCGAGGTAAAAAATCTGAAAGGAAGCGTCACCTTAGAAGATGCGGCGGCTTTCCAAAGGGGCGATACGGATGGCTGATATCATCTTAAAATGCCGCTATTTATCTCCGCGCGCCAAAAGTCATGCCGGAAATCTCATCCGCTACATCGCAACCAGAGAAGGGGTAGAAATCATCGACAAAAAGGAAAACTATGTCGGTTACATTGCGATGCGGCCGGGCGTTGAAAAGCGAGGGACGCATGGACTTTTCAGCGCAGGAGAGGAAAAGATTTTCCTCTCCAAAGTCGCAAGGGAAGTGGCATCGCATGAGGGGATCGTCTGGACGAATATCCTCTCCCTTACGCGAAAAGACGCCGAGCGGCTTGGCTATGACAGAGCCGAGGCATGGCAAAATCTCCTGAGAGCAAACACGCACCTGATGGCAGAGGCCATGAAGATTCCGGCGGGTGATCTCATCTGGTACGCCGCCTTTCACAACGAAGCGCACCACCCGCACATTCACATGGTCGCCTACTCTAAAGGGAAGGAACCCTACCTCAGCGAAGCCGGAATTCAAAAAATGAAGTCAGCCTTTGCACGGGAAATTTTCAGAGAAGACCTGCTTCCGATTTACGCCATGCAGACCGAACGGCGCGAAGCCATCGGAAAAGAAACGGATCAAATGCTTTCCGAAATGCGAAGCGCACCTGCCAAAAATCCGGTGCTGCTTGCAAAATTCACCGAACTGTCGGAAAGGCTTAAGAGTCTCAAAGGCCGCAAGGTCTATGGCTATCTTCCGGGCCCGATGAGAAAGCTTACCGATGAGATTCTGACCGAGCTATCGAAAGAAGATGGCCTTGCTTCCTGCTATGCAGCATGGCAGGAGGGGCAGCACAGCATCGAAACCATCTATCAGGATGCGCCGCGCAAGGCGCCGCAGAGCCTATCCGAAAACAAGGCGTTTCGAAACCTCAAAAACAAGATCATCACCGAAGCGCTTTCCTTTGCTATGCAGGAGCTGACCTTTGAAGAACTGCCCGAAGCGGGCGAGGAGTTCTTTCCGGAAACAGAGGAAGATGGGGTGTCAAAACGCCCCAAGCAGGCAGCGGCAGGAAACCTCTCGCAGCTGTTTGATTGGTACTTTGAAGCAAAAGCATGTCTCTTTGATGATCCGGAAAACGAACGCTACGATCCGGAGAAGGGAGAGCAGCTTCTAAGACTTGCAGCAGCAGGCGGCCTTGAGGTTGCAAAATACCGCCTCGGCATGGAGCTTCTTACCGGAAAGCATTTTGCAAAGGATGCCGAGGAAGGGCTCGATATCTTATGGGAATGTGCAAATCAGGGGAACCAGTACGCGCAGTATCAGCTCGGCAAGGTCTATCTTGCGGGCGTGGATGCTGCACGCGATATTCTCCTATCGGAAAGCCTCTTTGAAAGTGCAGCTGATCAGGGAAATTCTTTTGCTATGTACAGTCTTGCCAAGATGCACCTTACAGGCCTTGCGAAAGAAGCAAGTGAGGCGCGGGCGATAGAACTTCTCACGGATTCCGCAGAAAAAGACAATGTGCATGCCCAGTACCTGCTTGGGAAGTTTTATTTGCGCGGAGAGCATGTCCCAAAAGATAGCCACCGAGCAGAAATGCTGCTTAAAAAGGCTGCGAAAAACGACTATGCGCAGGCAGAATATCTGCTTGGGAAAACCTATGCCATCGGACAAGATCTGCCAAAGGACATGACAAAAGCGCTGCGATATCTGAGGCGGGCATGCAAGAAGGAGAACCAGTATGCGCAGTACCAGCTTGGCAAAATGTATCTGTTCGGGCAGGGCGTTTTGCGCGATGAGGATGCAGGCAAAGCATACTTAAGCAAGGCGGCCGCGCAAGGAAATCCCTACGCCAAACTGATTTTTGAGACCTACCGTCCGCACCGACCGGCACTTCCTGCCGGAATCCACATCATGCGCCTTGCCGGGCATTTTACGGAGATTTTTCCGCCGGGGAACCTGCGCATACAAAAGCTTACCGAGCAGAAACTGCGGGCGGAAATTACAGAACGAAAACGAGCAAGAGGGCTTCGCACAGCGCGTGGTCAAGAGTTTTCAGAAGAACCGTAGGAATCGTAAGAAAGGAGAGTCTATGAGCCAGTATATTCCGTTTACGGAAGAAGAAAAGCTTCGCGCAGGAAGCGCAGACATCGCAGAGTTTCTGCGCTGCAGGGGCGAAGAAGTCCGGCGCAGCGGAAAGGAACTTGTCTGGATAAAGGACAGCGAAAAGATCAGTATCCGGGGAAACCTTTGGTATAACCAGTACCGACAGGAGGGCGGAAACAGCATTGATTTTGCAAGAAAGTTCTTAAATCTCAGTTACCCGGATGCGGTCAAACTGCTGCTTGGCGAAAGCCGTGAGGGCATAGTCTTAGCAAGCAGCAATCGTCCAAGAAGCAGAGAGCAAAAGAAACAAGCGCAAAAGCCATTCACACCGCCGAAAAAGCATCACGACATGAAGCGCGTTTTTTCCTATCTCATCAAAACACGCGGCATCGATGCTGACATCGTCCTCAGCTTTGCAAGAATGGGGCTGATCTATGAGGAAGCAGGCTATCACAATGCCGTCTTTTGCGGCAAAGACGAAAACGGCGTGATGCGGCACGCCAATAAAAGGGGGACGCTTCGAAACAGCACCTTTAAGGGAAATCAGGCAGGGAGCCTGCCGCAGTACAGCTTTCACTACAGCGGCTCATCCGATACGATCTATTTCTTTGAAGCGCCGCTTGACATGCTTTCCTATATCAGTCTGCAGAAAGAAAACTGGCGGGGGCATTCTTACGCTGCCGCCTGTTCGGTTTCCGATCAGGTGCTGCTACATCAGCTGAAGCAGCATGCGAACCTTAAAAAATGCGTGCTGTGCCTTGATAACGACCTTGCGGGCTACCGGGCAGGCGAGCGGATCTGCGAAAAGCTTCTGGAAAAAGGCTACGAGGTAGAAGTCGATTACCCAAGAAAAAAGGACTGGAATGAAGAGCTCTTGCACCGGCAGGAGCAGGAAAAGGAGAGCGCGCTATGTCCGGCTATGAGTTACTGATTTTATGCGGCGGCGCGTTCCTTGGACTTCTCCTCGTCATCGAAAGTCTTTCCGAACGGACCAATCTCAACGGGATCAAAGGCAGGACCGTCGGTGATGGGCAGCATGGCAGCGCAAGATTTCTCACGAAAAAAGAACTGCATACCGTTTATACCCGCGTGCCCTACACCCCAAAAGCATGGCGCAGCACCGCAAAACGCGGCAAAGAAATCCGCCTGCCGGAAGGGATTCTTCTCTCCTGCGAAAAGCGGGGAAAGAAGATTTTCGCGCTGGTGGATCCGTCCGATGTGCATACGATGATGGTCGGCGCGGCCGGGTGCGGCAAGACCGCCTACTGGCTGTATCCGAACCTTGAATATGCCTGCGCATGCGGCATGAGCTTTCTGACCACCGACACCAAAGGGGATCTTTATCGAAACTTTGCGGGAATCGCAAAAAACTGCTATGGCTACAAGGTAGCGGTCATCGACTTTCGTAATCCGACGCGATCAAACGGTAATAATCTTTTGCACCTTGTAAATAAATATACCGACCTTGCAAAAGAGTATCCGGAAACGCTATCTCACCTTGCAAAAGCCGAAAAGTATGCCAAGATCATTGCAAAGACCCTGATTTTCAGCGAGGGCGATGCGGCAAACTACGGACAGAATGCGTTTTTTTACGATGCCGCAGAAGGACTTTTGACCTCAGCGATCCTCTTAGTCAGCCGCTACGGCGGGGAGGGCGAGCGGCACATTGTGTCGGTGTTCAAACTCCTGCAGGAGCTGATCGGAAAAGGAAAAGACGGAAAGAGTGAGTTTCAAAACCTGTTAAATCTTCTTAGTGAAGATGATAAGATTCGGTGGTTTGCAGGTGCGGCCTTAAACAGTGCCGAGCAGGCGATGCAGTCGGTCATTTCGACCGCGATGTCACGGCTCAATGCGTTTCTTGATTCGGAGATGGAGCAGATCCTCTGCTTTGATACAGAAATCGACATTGAGGCCTTTTGCGAAGAAAAATGCGCGGTGTTTCTTGTGATGCCGGAAGAAAATCCGAGTGCTTATTTTTTGGTTTCGCTGTTCATTCAGCAGACATACCGCGAGCTTCTTTCGGTAGCAGATGAGATGGGCGGACGGCTTTCGCGCAAAGCCGCCTTTTATATGGATGAGCTTGGGACGCTGCCGAAAATTTCATCGCTGGAGATGGCGTTTGCCGCAGCCCGCTCACGAAATATCATGCTCGTTCCGATCATTCAAAGCTATCAGCAGCTTGAAAAAAACTACGGCAGGGAAGGCAGCGCCATCATTCAGGATAACTGCCAGATCACGATTGCAGGCGGGTTTTCCCCGACTTCGCAGACGGCTGACAGCATCGCAAAAGCCCTCGGATACCGGACGGTGCTCACAGGCTCGGTATCCCGCAGCAAAGACCATCCGTCGCAGAGCCTCTCTATGATACAAAGGGAGCTTATGAGCGCAGATGAATTAAAGAGCATGAAAAAAGGAAATTTCATTGTCATGAAAACCGGCACGCATCCGTTTATCGCAAAACTCCGGCTGTATTTTGAGTGGGGCGTGACCTTCGATGAGCCAATCTATATCCTTGAAGAAAAGAGCCGGCGAAAGACACAGTACATTCAGAAGGATACTCTGCGCGCAAAGATTTTGCTGGAAAAGAGCAAAATCGGCAGCGCAGAAATCGAGGATGAGACAAAGCCGAATGAGAAAAAGAGCGTATCGCTTCGCACAAGTTAAGGAGCGGCGCGCACAGAAAGGAGGTGAGAGCCTTGCAGGAAATCAACAGCGGATACCGAATCCGGGACGCAGATATGCTGACGCAGAAAGCAAAGACGATCTATCTGTATCTTAGGCAGCGAAGCGGAAGAAACGGCAAAGCATGGCCCGGTGTCAAGACCATCGCAAGCGACCTTGGACTCAGCGAAAGCACGGTGCGGCGCGGCATCCGGGAGCTTCAGGAAAAGAAGCTCATAACCGTTTGCGCGGCATATCGGGAAAACGGCGGCAGAACCAGCAACCGATATTTTCTTTAGCTGATTTTCATTTTCCCGACAAGGGGATACTCTAAGTATGCCCTGACAGGGGGCCCCTGTCAAAGCTGACAGGGCCGGAAAGAAAAAGAGAAAGGATAGCAGAAAAAAGAAAATATCTTAGAGGCGTTTCTGCAGGATTTCGTTGACAAACCGTCCCTTTGCCTCCATAATGTCGGTAAGAAAAACCGAAGAAACCACGAGGGAAAGGGAGGCGAGAGATGAAAAAGATTCTGACAGGACTTCTTGCACTGCTTCTGATCACGCAGACAGCTTATGCGGAAAGTCCAAGAGAAAATGCAGCGCAGCCGGTGCAGCAGGAAGCGCAGGATGAGGCAAACATCAAAACGCAAAGACCTGTGCTGAAAGCGTCAAGCTATGATGTGACAAAGATCAAAATTTCGTGGGAAACAGTTCCCGGCGCAGATGGATACATCCTGTACCGAAAGGCCGAGGACGCGAAAAACTACCGGAAAATCTATACGGCAGCAAGCGGCCAGAGCAGCTCCTACATCGACACCGAACGAACCTGCGGAAAGACCTACCGGTACAAGCTGAAAGCCTATCAGGAAAGCACAGACGGCAAAGTTTACTCAAAGGTATCGCAGGTCAAGAAGGCGTATGCAAGACCGAGAAAACCGATCATCACAAGCCTTTTTGAAAAGAAAGAAGGCTTTGGAGAAGTCGAACTGCGGTGGAAACCTGCCAGCGGCGCAAGCGGTTATCAGATTGCGGTAAGAGAGGCCGGAACGAAGAAGTGGTACACGAAAAACACTGATATCTTCACCGTCTACCGCAGTAAAGACGGCTATGCGCACATCGGATGCAATACAGATTACCCGTATGAATTCAAGGTGCGCGCCTACAAAGTAATCCGCGGAAAGCGCATCTACAGCCTGTACTCTGCACCATATCGCTATCACGAAACATGGACGAACGCACAGCTGAAACAGGCAATTGAAGAACGGCTGGTAAATGAATACGGCGCTGAACTCAACGACATCTATATCGACGGCGAAGTCAAGACACCGAAGAACTCTTCATGGAGCACCTGCTGGCCGATGAATCTATCGAAATATGCAAAGCTCGAAGATGCGGTCGACTATGTCTTCGACCATCAGTACACCCACTTTGGACTCAAAGATCACTGCATCAAGGTATGGATCGATGACCATGATATGTACTGCAGTGTGTCTTTCCTCGAAGGATAGGCGCAAAGAAGAAAAGAACAAACAAGTAAATCAAAAGATGCAAGGCACTCGGAAAAACATCCGGGTGTTTTTTTACGCAAAAAAGGAGATGAATTCACATGAGAAAAAGAAAACTCATCAGTATGCTGCTTGTGATCGCCATGATCCTCAGCGTTTTCTCACAGAGCGCACTTGCCGCGCCAAATGCAAACCGTCCTGCCGTCTGGGATGAGGGCAGCGCGCTTGCGACCACCGATGGTGATACCTACCGCTTTCCGTCATCGTGTCTTGGCTGGCATCAAATCTATTGGTACGATAATGCCGGAAAGAAACATGTCGGGACCGCGCAGGAACTGGCGTCGGCCAAGCGCTCGTATATCATCAAGCAGGGCAGCGAGCAGACGCGCGGCTACTGTATTGAGCATGGCGTGATTGCCGAGAGCGGGAAACAGTATCTGCCGGAAAGTAAGGACGAAAACCAGATCTTCAGGGGAATGAGCGAAGCGATGCGTGAAAATATACAGAGTGCGCTCCTCTTTGGCTGCCAGACCGGAGACAGCTACAGCGATCTTCGCGCCATGTGCTTTGAGGATTCAAGCTACTATGGAAGGCACCGCGCAAAGAGCGGCGCAGGATATAACCGGGATGACTGGTATCTGGCTACGCAGGTACTGATCTGGGAAATTCAGCAGGAATTTCGCGTAAGCAGCAGCGGAAAGAATAACCTTGAGCGAAAAGATCCGGGGCTTTCCTTTACGAATGCGAGCGGAACGCCGAGCGGCAAGAAACTCGGCAAATACTTCTATTACCAGCTCATCAAAGACACTCCGGCACAGGACATTTACGACTTCATGCTGCAGGCCATGAAATACCAAAAGGTGATGCCGCGAGGTCTTGGAAACAGCGATCAGAAGAAAGCACCGACTATCAAACTGGCGCAGGATGAAACGGATAAACGCATCTGGCGCGCGGCTGTGCGGGACACCGAAAAGATCCTCAGCGGTCAGCAGCTGAGTAATGAAATCACCATTACCAAAGGAAGCGGCAAAAGCAAGCTGTCGATTACGCCGAAGAAAGACGACAAAGGAAGATACTATGAAATCCTCTTTCAGGGCGATTCCGAAACCGACGAACCAAAGTGGGATACCCTCTATACCATGCAGAAAAAGCTGCACGGCAAAGAATGCAGAGATGACCTACTCTTTTGGGGCTGGTCGTCCGGTGCAGCGCACCGCCAGACCATTACCACAGGCTCTGCAGACCCTATCTTCTTCTATTTCAAACTAAGCAAGAGTGAGATCCCGCCGGAGATTCCGCCGGAAAGCGAGCGTCCGGAGCCGGAATATTTTCCGGAGATTGAAATTCCGATCAGTAAAGAAGATCTCAATCCCGGCTGGGATGGTGATGTGCATACCGGCATGGGCGATGCGGCGCTGTCGGCAACCTACGTGCTCTTAAAAGACGGCGAGGAAGTCGACCGCATCACGCTGGACGCCTATGGAAACACCGACTCTCTTCGGGATCAGCCGTGGGAAGATGTGATGGCGCTTACCATGACGGAAAGCGGAAGCTACACACATACCACCAAAGACGGCGTGCACTGCGTGGTCAGCCCGACCAAAATCGAATGGACGGGAAAAGTGACTTACGAAGTGCGGGAGATTCGCCCGGACGGACGATTCATCGAGCCGGACAGCGGCATGCGGCGCTATGAAATCTGCTATGATGCCGTGACCACCAACAGCCAGACCTGCACCGCAAATCCGGAAAACTGGTGCGAAATCACCTATGATGTCCGCAGGCAAATCACAGACGGGAAAAACACCGAAGAAAAAAGCGTGAGCGGAAATCTGAGCGAGGTCGCGGGAGAAAATCCACTGGTCTACCCGGAAGAAGTCTTCGTAAACGACTGCTACCGCGGCAAGCTGAACCTGACAAAATCCCTTGAAAATGCGAATGTCTTCGATGAGGAAGGAACCTCCGGCGGGCAGGACAAGTCCACCAAGTCCGAGTGGCGTCTTACCTTAAAATCCGGCGGCTATGAAAATCACCCAAATCTTCGGTTTGTCAAGGAAGAACCGCTGAAAAACGGAACGGCCGTCTACCGTGCAGTGCGAGATACCAGCGGCACGGATAATGGAGACGAGACGCTTCTCATCGGCAAAAATGGGGAACTGTTCATTTATGACATCCCTTACGGAACTTATGTGATGAAAGAAGTACGCGCTGATGATACTTCTTTCGTACTCGAGGAATTCGAGGTTGTGATCGATGAACATAGCGGAAGCTATACACCAAAGGACACCTACGATGATCGCTATGACTATGACATCCGCAATAAAAAAATCGAGAATGTGGTCAAGATCATCAAGACGGACGCGGAGACCGGAAAGAAGGTCGCGCTGAAAGGCACGAAATTCCGTATCCGCTATATGGGAAATCCGCTTCTGGACGATTCAACGAAGTCTAAGAACTACGGCAAGCTTCTTCCAAACGCGCAGAATATCAATTCCAGCCTGAAGGCAGACGAGTGGAGCTGCGATGAGAACGGCGAGATCACGATCCCGTACCATTTGGAGTTTGGTACCTACCGCTTGGAAGAATTCCTGCTTCCTGCAGGGTACTTTGTCGGACGATACGACAAGGACGGAAACCAATCTTCGGCAGACTACGGCGAAATTACAGAGGGAAAAACCGAGGCACCGGAGGGATTTTCCTACGAAGATCTTGTCAGCATTTATGACGAAGAAGGGAACTTCCTTGCGTATAAAAAGGCAAAAGAAGTCTTTAACTATTACACCTTTACGGTGGAAAAACAGGAAACACATACAGACGGAAACTTCGGACAGAAAGTCGACTATGAGGGAAACATCAGCCCGGCAGATCCAAAGTATGACAGTGAGGACTATCCGTATATCCACTATTACAAGGTCACGGCCATGACCAACAATCCGGTCAAGGGCAAGATCCGCATCGAAAAAAGCGGCGAGCATTTCAGCGGCTTCTTAGAAGAAACAAAAAACGGCTATACCGTTCTCACCCCGGTCTACCGCGCCTATGAAGTGCTGAAAGGTGCGGTATACGGCATCTATGCAGCAATTGACGAGCTGCTATCCGATGGCAGCGACGGGATCCGGATTTACGACAGCAAGACCGATAAAGAAATCAAGATTCCAAAGGAAAGAGCAACGCACAGTCAGAGTGAAAAAACCGAAGTGCTTGACCCGCTGGGAAAGAGCCATCCGGCAGCCATTTATGAAAGCGGAAGTCTCAGCCACGCAAGCGGCGCAAAGCTCTGGTATCTGTTAGAGCGCGAAAAGTCCGAGCAAAATGAAAAGAAAATGCTGTATGTATCACCGGAGGAACGGGAGACCAAAGCATCGGATCATTTTGAAACGGAAAAGGATCATCTGAAGATCTCCTATGACATTCAGACCGCGCTTTCCTTTGAAGCAGGCGGCAGAAACATCACAAAGGTACGAATCGTCAAGACCGGAACCTTAAAAGAGCAGACCAAAGCAGATACTACGCTTGCCGACCTCATGCAGACCGAGGTGCATACCTATGTCGGTGAGGATGCAGATGGAAAGGACATCGAGCGGCCGCTCGGCTCTTTTGAAATCGGCGGCAATATGTTCACCGGAGAGAAAGGCTCATACCTTGACTATGCAAAAAGTGTAGACGAAACCGAAAACAGCATCACGGAGATTTACGAGGTAAGCTATGTGCAGCAAAAGGGGATGACAGAGGGATTTCGCCTGACGCTGGACGGCTTTGCCATCGCGGCCAAAGCAGATGGTGACAGCGCTGTTACCACGATCACCTTTCTGACAAGTACCCCAAGCATTGAAGTCGGCGCAGGCTATACCTATGTGCAGGCAGGACGCACCCTGACCTTTACGGCAGCCGCACCGGAAAGCCCGATATATTTTCTGAGTCCGGACGGTATCAAAACGGAAATGTACTATGCAGGCGGCAGCATGAAGGCCATGCTTCAGATCCCGATGGATGCGGTGGACGCGAACTTTTCCGAGGTTGTTCCGACGCTAAAGCTTTCGCATCAGGACGCAGAGGGCGGCATGGAGAGGAAAACCCTCGACTGGTTTCATGAGCTTAGCTCTGACAATACCGAAGTCATTTTGAAACCGTATGACGGCATTACGGTGACCGCGCGTCAGCATGGCGGCAGTGCAGAAGATGTGTATTACAGCCTTGAAATTGTTTCTTCTGCCAATGAAGATGCGCCGGTAGAGATCACCTTTTCCGATGGCTACACGATGCAGCTTTACAGCGCAGAAACGGGAAACGGAAACCGTGCAGGCATCATGGCGCTAAGCGGCATCTACAAAACCAATCGCGCGCCGCAGTCCACGCTGATTGAGACCATCACGACCGATGAAAACGGACGCGCGGATTCTTCGCTTCTGCCGCTTGGCAGGTATCTGGTGCGCGAGATCAGTGCGCCGGACGGCTATGTCACGGAAAGCTCTGCGCAGGAAGTCAGTCTCACTTATGAGAATCAGGATACCCCGCTGGTATGGAAGATTCTGAATCTTACCAATAAACGCTATGAGGTGGAAATCGACTTGACGAAGGTCTTTGAAACTGCATACCAAAGCGGAAGCTATCTTCCGGGAGAGGGTGCGACTTTCGGCATCTTCGCAGGCGAGGACATTAGCGCAAAGGGAAGCCTCACAGGCCTGACAAAACAAGCAAAGAAAGACAGCCTGATCGGAAGCATTACAGTAGATCCAAGCGGAAAGGGAAAGGAGCGAATCAAACTCCCGGACGGCATCTATTACCTCAAAGAACTTAATACAAAAGCAGGCTACAAACTGAATACCATCCCATTTTATTTCGCGGTCGGCGAGAGCAAAGAGATTACCTCAGCGCCATGCGAATTTGACTATCCGGCAGACGGCGTCAGCGGAAAGTTGCTCATGGATCGTAGTGGCAAAGTAGATATCAAGATCGAAGTGCTGCAGCGCTATCCGATGCCGGAAATCACGATAGACAGCAAAGTCTACGCGCTGACCGAAGATCTTACAGACGGACTGATCGGCATCAAAAGCGAAGAAGATCGCACGGACATTACCGCAACCGTACTTGCAGGAAAGGAATGCACGATCACCTTGCCAAACGGCAAGGAATTAAAAGTATCGGCTTCTGAAAACACCTATACCTACCTTCTCGACGGCGCAGAAAAGACCTACATCCCAGCCGTATCCTACACCGGATATTACAGCAGCTTTAGCTATGAATTTCCAAAGGTAAAAGGCGAGAGCCTCACAGAAACGAAAACGGAAGTCTCTTTCAGCGAAGCAGGCAGCAACCCGAACCGCTTGAAAGGGACGCTGACACACACACCAAAAACGAAAGAACAAAAACAGGCAGACGGCAGCGTGAAGATCGTGGGGATACTCGACAAGGACGGAAGTCAAGTGTTCACACATCGCCTCGATTTTACCATGACAGACGAAAAAGGCCGGCAGGCCGTCACAGGCCCTTTATATCGCACCGGACCAGACGGCAAGACCAGAGAAGAAATGCAGGACACGCCGCTTTCTGCATTTCACATCGCTGCAGGCGAGCAGCTGTCCTTTGAAACAATAAGCGGCGCGAGTGTATCTATGAGCTTAAGTGAAAGCGGAAAACTCACGATTCGCATGGTAAATACGCAGACAGGCGCAGTTACAGAGGATGAAGTACCGACAGCAAGTATCGACGGGCAGAATGCAAAGGATGCGGTCTTTTTTACAAAAACCGTCACACAGGCAAGACAGGATCATGCCGAAAGCACCCTCAAGATCAAGGTCAACACCTTTGATAATGTGAACGCAGGGGCGATTCCAAACGACCGCACGCCGGGCGCGCCGGGAAAGCCAAGCCCATCGCCAAGCACACCGTCCATCCGAACGACCCTTGTTGATGCGAAAAGCGGTACACATGAGATAGAGCCGGAACGCGACTTCCTGCTGATAGATACCGTTTCCTATTACAACCTACCGCAGGGCGAGTACCGTCTGGTCGGAACCCTGATGGACAGAGCAACCGGAAAAGAATTTCTCGCGGATGGCAAACCTGTCACTGCAGAGAAGATCTTTACGGCAGGCAGTGCAAACGGACAGGAAACTGTCGAGTTCGCATTCCGCGCCGAAAACATCGAAGGAAAAAGCCTCGTTGCATTTGAGAAACTGTACAAAAGAGTGAAACAAGCAGACGGGACTATCACAGAGACTGAAATAGCAAAGCACGAAGATTTGAAAGATGATTGGCAGACCGTCACCATCGGTAAAAAGCCGGACAAGCCGGAAAAACCGGACAAACCCGAAAAGCCTGAAAAGCCGAGTAAACCGGAAAAACCAAAGAATCCGCAGGAAGTACCAAAAACAGGTGATACGGCAAATGCCGGACGCTATCTGTTCCTCCTTACAGGGGCAGGAATCGGGCTTGGCGTTCTTGAGCTGATGAGAAGAAAGAGAAAAAAATAAAGGAACGCGCAAAAAGCAGGCGTCATCTTGCCGCCCGCACACCTAAAAAGCTTTTCGTAACCCCTGAAAACCGAGCAGTTTTTTTCAAGAAAATCGAGTATAATGGGAATGAAACCGTACATCGTTTTGCAAGTTGCTGATGATTACTTCAATTTTGCCAATACTATGGGTAAAGCGGAGGTAATACAAATGAATCAAACGAAAAGCAAACGATATGGATATGTACGCGTATCAACGAAAGAGCAAAACGAAGACCGGCAGCTTTTGGCGATGCAGCAGGTGGGAATTCAGATTGGCCGCATTTTTATCGATAAGCAGTCGGGCAAAGACTTTGACCGTCCAGAGTACCAAAAACTGTTGCGGGTACTCAAAGAGGGCGACCTTTTACTTGTCAAAAGTATTGATCGGTTGGGCAGAGACTACGAGGAAATCATAGAGCAGTGGCGCTATATCACCAAAGAAATCAAGGCCGATATTAAAGTCATCGATATGCCGCTTTTGGATACCACCCTAAGTAAAGATTTATTGGGAACTTTCATCGCGGATCTCGTACTGCAGGTTCTGTCCTTTGCGGCCGAAAACGAAAGGGAAAACATCAAGCAGCGGCAGCGAGAGGGGATCGACGCTGCACAGGCACGCGGTGTGCGCTTTGGCAGACCCGGAGTAAAGATCAGTCCCGAGGTCGAGCATACCATCTTGGAATATATGCAAAAAAAATTGCCCCTGCAAGAAGCGCTTCGGCAAAGCGGTCTCAGTCAGGGAACCTTTTATCGAACGATGAAAGCCATGAGCCTTTGACTTTTCAAAAAGTACACCTTTTGGTAAACGATTCGACAAAATATTTTTTCTTAAATCTTTCATATTTTCGACATGTTTTTGTCAAAATAGGTTGCTTTTTTTGATTTGCTATGATAGGATATAGGCATCCGAAAGGCAGAAGGCTATGTAAAATATTCTTTTGCTGACTTACCAAAAGGTGTACTTTTTGGTAAACCTGTCGGAAGAAAGCGATGAGATGAATCACTAAAGTTCATCGCATTCGAATATACTGGGTAAAACGAGAGTAACTAACGGAATAGGCTGAAAATCCGACTGTACCAGCAACCGTAATGCCTGCGAAGACAGGACAAGTTCGGGAGACGAGTTACTGCTCAGATGTAAAAAATCTCTTGGCAGTAGAATTTCACATCAATGATGAAAAGCTAAGAACGGCGTATAGAGCATGACAGCGGCTGCGGTGCTTGCTAATCGGCACTTTTCTAACTGTAGACAGAACGCATAACGACATATGCGCACATACAGAAACAGTGATGATTTGAATTTAGAAGGACTGCCAAAAGAGGCAGTCTTTTTTGTAGTCTTTTCATCCTTTCAGGGCGATGCTGCGAAGGAAAGCACCGCCCTTAGGGCAGCAATACATAGCAGTGTGAAGTAATGCAGAGGCAAAACGAAACGATGCAGGCAAACACAAAAATGAAAAATGAATCAATTACAGGCTTTTGTGGCAAATGCGCGACCCGAA
>OQVL01001317.1_pt1 | contig 14773 bp, 14 predicted proteins | sample 1691501 | NCBI WGS metagenome assembly OQVL01 (sample SAMN03418253, study PRJEB22391) | human gut metagenome | biome: human-gut; feature: organic feature; material: feces | host: Homo sapiens | place: Tanzania | collected 2013-01
ATATCCTTGAAAGCTACAAGGCGGTAGTTTTCGGGATGAATTCCTTTTTTCATTTCTTATAAATTTTAATTTGTTCTATTTTTTTCAAATCAAGACTGCAAATTTAGTTACAAAATTTCTGATTTCCAAAACCCGCAGCTCTTTTTTTATTACTCCGTCCGGAGCACATTGCCGTCCTTATCCTGATACTTGATTTCACCGCTGCCTTTCACAGAGACAGAAGTCGCAGGGCATTTGAGCTTTGCAGCATTGATATCACCACTTCCGGAGACAGAAAACTTCGCGGATTCCGCATGTCCCCTGAGCTCCACATCTCCGCTGCCGGCGACAGATGCGCTTACCGCATTAACCTGAAGGTTAGACACTTCGATGTCTCCGCTGCCCGCAAGAGCCATATCGGCAGTCTTTGCCTGCAGGATTCCGAATTCCAAATCACAAGAGCCGGCCGCACTCACGCTGAGTCCCGCAGCCGAAAGACAATCGAACTTCAGGTCTGTCGAGCCGGATATGGTCAATGCCAATTCTCCAGGGTTCTCGAAACGTCGGCATCGGACGTCGCCTGAACCGCTGACACTCAACGCTTCCAAAGACGGAACATATACCGTGATTTTCGTTTCTTCCGGTACTGTCCAAATTCTGGAGCAGTTCAAAGATGCAAGTATTGACAGGCCACCTTTTTCGTCACTTGTCAAATCGATATACTGCATAAATTCCTCTGGAGCATAAATGGATACCTTATATGTATCCGACTGTACGATCTCGTAGTCGGAGAAAGACGTCTGCAGACATAAGTTCCGGAAAGGTGCCACCACCGTGTCCTTCGTTACATATTCACCGCTGAATTCCACCTTGTTCCGCTGCCAGAAAATGGCTTCGTCCATCCATTTTTTCTTGTCAAACCTGATCGCGCATGAGCTGGTTAAGGTCAATGCCAGTGCGCATATTGATAAAATACTAATCTGTTTCATAATCATTGACATAAACTTATTCGAAAATTTCGGGTCCGAAGCCGAGCAGGGTCATCTGCCGGCGAATCTTGGGAACTGACTCTTCGAGGAACTGCGCCCTCCTGATAGCCAGCACTTTATCGCGGGCGTCCGGCGAAATGAAATAGCCGAGACCTCGCTTGTTGTAGATAATTTCGTCCGTCGTCAGCTTTTCGTATGAACGCATGATAGTGTTAGGATTCACGCCAAGCTGCGCACCATATTCTCTCACAGACAATATCCTCCCGTCCGGTTTCAATGTGCCATCCAGGATATTGTCGCAGATGACGTCCACTATCTGAAGATATATAGGTTTGTTGCCGTCGAATTCCATATCCTTATTGTTTAATGGTTTTCAATCTGAAATATATTGCTGTCAGGAAGCCTCCGAAGAGGATGAAGTCCCATATCGTCGCAAGTATATTATACATAGGTATAGCCCAATTTATGAAACCAGGGTCCATAAGGCACGGTTCTATTCTTCTGGCAGCCCATTTAATCAATATCTCAGGATCGATGAGTCCTGATGAGAAGACCAGACCGAAGAGCATGCTGAACAACATGTTGAGACCTACGATGACCAGAATCGGATAGAGAATCTTGTGCTTCTTGAAAAGCAATGCGCCGAGCAGAAAGAACAGCGCGATGAGCGAACTGTTCATGAAAATGGATAGCAGGCTGACTTTTATCGGTGCATCAGATGTGAAAGCAAACGAAACAATAGCCTTTATTCCATCTACAGCGCACGAAAACAATGTGCCTCCGCAAGTGCCGTCCACGAGACAGATTATCGCGTCAAGTGTCAGATACAGAGCGCCGAAGATAAATGGAACCACAAAGACAGTATTCAAGATCATTGACAAAAACTTCTCGAAAACTGAGGCCGGGATCAGCTGGAACGCGGAACCGGCGCGCTTGTCGGTGACGAACCCGTAGACGCTCGCGGGGTAGGTCAGCATCAGCAGGCAGGTGGTTGTGCAGGCAACGACGATGCGTGTGGTCTCGCCCGGAGTCTCCCAAGTCTGGCTGAAAATCAGGGAGTATACAAGGATGAGCGTATACTGGATCAACGGCATGGCCGCCATCAGGAGCAGGGTGGGGCCATAGCTGACTGCCCAGCGCCTGAAATCATATATGAAGTAATGGCCGAAACGGCTGAGTGAAAATGTCTTGTTCATAGTCTTATTCGTTTGTTGAGAAAAGTCTTTTAATCAAGTCTTTATGCTTGTGGACGGCGTTGAAAAGCGCCTCGATATTCACCTTGCTCTCCGCACCTGTCGAATTAGGATAAACCTGAATAAATCCGCCCGGAAGTTGCTCACTATAAAGTGATTCAGGATGAAGTTCGGTGCCGTAGTCGAAGTAAAGCTTGCGCGAGATGGTCTCGATGTCCGCGTCCAGAAGCACATCCTGACGGTCCAGAATAATGATTGGGTCAATGATGTTTTCCAGATCGCGCACCTGGTGTGTGGAGATGACGATCGTGCTGTCCTCTGAGGTATATTTCATAAGCGCGCTCCTGAACTGGGCCTTGGACGGAATATCCAGACCGTTAGTCGGCTCGTCGAGATACAGGTGTCTGCATCCGAGTGCCAATGCGAATGAAATATAGGTCTTTTTCAGCTGACCGGTGGACATCGCATTCATCTTCTTCTCTGGGTCATTTTCGAACAATGCCATGATTTCCAGGAACTTGTCATGACTGTAATTAGGCCAGAACGAGCCTGTCGTCTTCGCGAAAGAGGAAGCCTTTTCCGGGATCGGGAGCACATCGTCCGCGAGATAATACTGATCCGCGAGAAGATCGGGATCTCTCTTGTATGGGTCAATGCCGTCGACGCGTATGCTTCCGTCGGTGGTTTTCTTCAATCCGCAAAGCAAAGTAAGGAGCGTGGTCTTGCCCACTCCGTTTTCACCAAGCAGTCCGTAAATTTTGCCGGGCTGCAAAGTCATCGTGATGTTTTTCAGTACTGGAATCTTTCCATAACTGAAACCGAGCTTGTCGATTTGAATCATAGTGTATGAGTTTATTAATACACTGCAAAGTTACTACTGTTTTTTGAAAAAACAAGGAAATTTTGCATTTTTTATTATCTTTGTAAAATTATTACTAATAACACCACTATGAGTTTAAAAAAGATACTGATAACCGCATTTTCGTTCGTATCTGTAAGCATGGCGGCCGCCAATCACACAGATGAGGAACTTTTGAACCTCCAGGTAATGACCAGATTTGACTATCAGAGGTTTATTCTCGATGGTTCTTCAGACCGTCTGAACAGTGGATTCCGTGGAAACAACTTGAGTTTTTTCCTTACCGGAAACTTGAATGATCACTTCTCTTATGTTTATAGACAGCGTCTCAACAGGCTCAAGAGGGATGAAAATTTCTTCGATGCCACCGATTTCCTGTACCTTACTTATACTACTGATTCGAATTGGAAGTTTTGTGCGGGCAAACAGGTGACTGCCATGGGTGGTTATGAATTCGAGCTTGCTCCTATAGATTGCTACTACGTGTCTGAATACTGCTATAATATGGCTTGTTATCAGTTTGGGGCCACCGTGGCCAAGGTTTTCGGAAAGGATAAGACCGACGAACTCCAGTTCCAGGTTTGCAGAAGCCCATACAGCGGAGTGAAGACTGACAAAGATATTTACTGTTATAACTTGATGTGGACTGGTGAGCATGGCGTGTTCCTGCCCCTTTGGTCTGTGAACTTCGTGGAGTACCAGAGCGGTGAGTTTATGAATTATATCTCACTTGGTACCAAATTCAAGTTTAACAAGGTGTCTTTCTTTGTGGATATCATGAACAGGTCGTTCTTGGACAGCTATTCTCTGTTCAAGGATTTTACTCTGGTCGGAAAGGTTGATATCGATCTCTGTGATTATGTTCATCTGTTCTTGAAGGCTGGTCATGATTACAATAACTTGGACAAGGCCGGTGACTGGTCAGTTCTGCCAGGGACTTCGATTTCACGTGTCGGCGGCGGATTGGAGATTTTTCCGTTGAAGGGCAACAAAGATCTCAGGCTGCATTTTGTCGGAAGTCATCATTTCGGTGACAACAGTAATCCCGAAGGTACTCTCCTGGATAAGCAAACTTATCTGAACGTAGGTATCTCTTGGAGAATGAATCTGCTCAGTTTTAAGAGGTAATCCTACGTAACATGGTTGCGGCAGGCGGTCGCAAAAAAAACAGGCGAACCGAAAGGTCCGCCTGTAATATTCTTAGCCCAGTAGGGGATTACTCCTCGCTGGCTGGTTTCAAGATGTTGTAAACGTTAGTCACGTCATCATCATTCTCGAGAAGATCAGTAAGCTTGTTGAGAGTCTCGCGCTGCTCAGGAGTTACATCCTTGAGATCCACGTTAGGGATTCTCTCGAAACCTCCGGATACGAGCTCGTAACCATTATCCTCGATAAACTTCTGGATTCCGCCGTAAGACTCGTAAGCACCGTAGATGACAACATTCTTAGTGATATTCTCGTTCTCATCCTCCTGCTCCTCTACGAAAACCTCAGGATCATCATCCACGTCGCAAAGCGCAAGCTGAAGCTCATCTACATCCAATCCTTCCTGATCCTTGATACGGAACACGCACTTGTGGTCGAACATGAAGCTGACACTGCCGCTAGTTCCGAGTGTGCCGCCGCACTTTGTGAAATAACTGCGGACATTGGCCACTGTTCTGGTATTGTTGTCAGTTGCAGTCTCTACGAGGTAAGCGATTCCGAATGGACCATATCCCTCGAAAGTCACCTCCTTGAAATCTCCAAGGGACTTGTCGGTAGCCTTCTTGATAGCTCTCTCGATATTGTCCTTAGGCATGTTCTCGTTTCTTGCCTCAGCGATAAGCGCACGGAGACGAGGGTTACCTACAACATCAGGACCGCCCTGCTTAACTGCGATGGTAATTTCCTTTCCGATTTTGGTGAACGTCTTGGCCATGTGGCCCCAACGTTTCATCTTTCTCTCTTTTCTGAACTCAAACGCTCTTCCCATAACTATTTATTTTCGATTCTGCTGATATACTTGTCGATATCGTAACCCTCCATAGACTGTGGATACTGATCCTTGATCTTCTTGTAGAAAGAAAGTGCCTTGGCATCGTCACCAAGCTCCTCGCAAGCTACACCAGCCTTAAGAAGATAAGAAGCTGCGAACATATTGTCTACAGTAGCAGCTGCCTTCTCATAGCATGAAACAGCCTCCTTGTAATTCTCAAGTCCTGAGTAAGCGTCACCTTTGCTTCCGAGAGCCTTAGCCTTCAAGATAGCATCCTTTCCGTTATACTTGGACAAGAATTTGAGGGCCTCGTCATACTTTCCGAGCTGGAGTTCGCATACGCCTGCATAGAAATACACAGCGCTTCCTGCATGAGAGCCGTACTCGTCGATAATCTGGTTGAATCCGAGAGTGTTGCCGTCACCGTTGAGAGCAAGCTCATAGTTCTGAGCCCTGAAGTTAGCCTCTGCAGGGAACATCTGCTCCTGAGCCTCAGCGCGTTTAGGGATAGAATAGAACTTGTGGTAGCAGAGCACTGCCGCACCACCGATAACGAGGGCACCCACGCATCCCCAAATCAGTTTTTTGTTCTCGTTGAAGAATTTTTCTACAGAAGACACTTTTTCAGCAACTTCTTCCTGCTGCTGTCTCTGCTGGTCTTTAAGGGTTTCGTTTGCCATATTTTTTATGTTTTTATTTTCTAAATACGTATAAGACCGCAAATTTACAAAATTTACGTCAACCAAGCAAAGATTTTTTCACCCTTATGTCTCACGACAAAATATTCTCCCGTTACTGCTTCCCGGGAGGCGTATACAATCCGGCCTTTACAGCATATTTCACCAGCTCGAGAGTGCTGGATATGCCTATTTTCTTAAAAATATTACTCTTGTGGGTATCGATAGTCCTCACTGAAACATTCAGTTTGCTGGCGATCTCCTTCGAAGTCAGTCCCTCGCAGCAAAGCTTCACGACCTCGAGCTCCCTGCTAGTCATCTTCGGAACATCATCCAAGGTCTCGATATTCTCCACAATCTCCTTAATCTCAGCCGATTCCTTATTGTTCGAAATCGCCGGGACGAGCGAAAGGAGCTTGTCCTTAACCTCCTGGTTCTTCGTCAGAATCTTCACCTGTCTGTGCCTGATCCGGAACATGCGGTAGGTCAATGCCAAAAGAACGATCAGCAATACCGAGAATCCCGACAGGCAAATGACCACGATAAGCCTGATCTTGGACATGTCCTGCTCGTGCATCAGCCTGTCCTCCTTCTCCTTAGTCTCATATCTCACGCGGAAATCCTCCACCGCTGAATCAGCCCTGTCATCAGCAATCTTCTCGGAAAGCTGAGTATATTCCTCCAAAGTATGCAAGGCATCATTGAGCTTGCCCAAATGCTTCTGACACAGCCATAAGCCGTTCAGCGCCTTCTTTTTCACGTAGTCACTTCCAGCCTTTGACGCCTGTTCGTAAGCTGCCCTGTAAGTCTTTTCCGCGAACTTGTACAATGCCTCCTTATAATATAGGTGTCCCAACTGGTTGTAACATATAGCCAAAGAAGTAATGTCGTGCTTCGTCTCCAGAATAGGAATCGCCTCATTCAGACACTTTTCTGCCTCTATATCCTCCTCGATGGCGATCAGCACCGCCGCCTTCTGTGAGAGGCGGATCGCCGACTTCTCCTCGCGTTTCGCGTCGCGGTCGAGCTTATAAGCCTCATTCACGCACGAAAGCGCCTTCTCCGTCTGTCCCATCGCCAGCCAAATGTCCGATGCCAGCCCGAGACGAATCGCAAGCCGCTCATCATTACCGCTTTCGCGCTCCATAGTTATCGCTGGTAGGATATAGCTCAATGCCGTTTCGGCTTGTCCGGTAGCCAGGTAAAGAGTCGCGAGATTATTCATCGTAGAACTGATTCCACTCTGGTTCTTCGACTTCAAGTCCAGCTTGTAGACCCTCTCCATATAGGAAATGGCCTGACCGAAAAGCCCCTTCCTCTGATATAAGATACCGATATTATTTACGCAATCCGCAAGTAATTCATCATCAGAACATTTCTCGCACAGCGGAAGCGCCATCAGAGCCGTGGACAACGCATCATCGAACTGGTCATTTACATAATAGTAATATGACATCATATCATATATGCGTGCCTCTGATTCGATGACTTGATTTACATGATAAGATCTCTGGTCGCTGATCAGGTCTTCTTCAAATCCCTTCGCGAGAAGTTCATTTCCGATCCGCACACGCTGTGCACCCGAAGCAGCTTCCCATCTGGAATAGATGGAAACAATATCTGTGGCTGTCAAGTTAAGACCGACAAGCAAGAATATCGATAATATTATAAGTCTTTTCTTCATATCCCGGTAGGAATAAGTTGGGGTTTATACGCTATTACAATGGTCTCTCACAAATATAGTCATTTTGAGCAATAATAGTCGCTTTAATTCAAGTTTTTGCGTTTACAAATTTTTTTACGATACTTAGGTGTGTTTTTTAAGAAATAATAGAAATCATTGATTTGCAACGTTATGAATATACCTACGTATGAAAATTACGTATAATTACCTATTGTTTTCGACGTTCCCATGGCCTATTTTTGCAAAAACGTTATAATAACATACGTAACCGGGACTAACCCTAAAAATCAAATTTATCATGATACCTGCAATTATTCACAAGTCAATGCGGCAGCTTACGGCACTTGTAGCTGTGCTTCTGTCGCTCGCATGCGTTTTTTCCTGCAAGAAGGAAAAAGGCGGAGGGGATGCCCTCGAAAAGATATATTTCGTGGATCCGGCATCAGCTACCATGGTCATTACCCAAGGCCATTCCGAACAGATTCTCTATGCCACCGTTCCTGAAAAGGCAGCCGACACTGCAATTCTGGAATGGTTCTCTGACGACCCGTCCATAGCGGATGTCATCAACGGTCTCGTGACTGCCGTTGCACCGGGAAATACCGTGATTACGGCCAAATGCGGCAATGTCACGGCTACTGTCGACGTGCAGGTGGTGCCGATCCCGGTCACCAGTTTCAGCGTTCCTAAGACAATGAGCGCATACATGGACATGCCTGTGCAGATAAAATTGACATTGGAACCGGCAGAAGCCAATGCCGCGTCGCTGGAATGGAAATCGGACAACCCGGAAACCGCAGAAGTCGTCATTGAAGACGGGAAGGCTTTTGTCAATGCCAAGAAAGAAGGCGGATGCAAGATTTCGGTGTATCCTTATGGCCGTTCGGACGAGTCGAAGGAAATCGCAGTTACGGTCTATCCTGCAGCCTTCAAGCTCATGAGGAGAACAATATCAGGTGAAAGCGGTTATGTGGAGATTCCGAACGATGACTCTTTCGACATCACTGATATCGGGATGCCTACATATGAGGGAATACGCTACATTGAAATGATCAGAGTAGATGGAGGCGAACTTTTGGATTCTTCGGTGGAGGTTTATAATGAAAATCAGGGAATCGTTTCCATAACCAAACATAAACGCAGCGAAAGTAAGATTATCCTTACTGCCGAGGAGAAGTCCGAGGTCGGGGCTACCAAGGTATCCGTATCTCTGAAAGAGGATGACAATGTCTATACGAAAACCTTTACCATCACCAGACAGAAGCATGATTTTACATCCGATACTAAGATTTGCCGGATAAATACGGAAACTCCTGTAAACGATGTGGAGGAAATGGCCAGAAATGCCACTATGGAAGTGCAGATGTTTCCGGCTGTGAATGCCGTCTGGACCAGCAGCAATGAATCCGTAGCCAAGGTGGTTCCGGCAACAAGTGACGGAAAAGGATTCTCTCCGATGGCGGAGATCCGGACATTTGGCGAGTATGGTTCCGCTGAAATCACAGCGACCGACGAAAGCGGAGAGCATACACGTAAATTCACGGTCAAGGTATCCAAGGCTTCATTCCCGGCGGGGACTAAGATCTGTATTCGGGTGAATGGTAAGATTGAGCCTGTAGGTGAAAGCACGACAATCCGTGCATCATATGACGGCAGAAACGATGAAGCGTTCGGCCTTATGGATGCTTCCGGAAATTACCTCTCCACATTCACTAATTTCAAGTGGACAATCGAATCTCCTTCGTGTGAATGCCGTCTTTCCCCAGTCGGTGCCAGCGGTGTTGTAGTCGCTTCGATTTCTACTACTACTTTCAGCGGCAGCAAGACGGCAACCCTTGTCTGCACCGACGATGCCGGCAACAGGCTCACACATAAGATCTTCATTGATAGTCCTAATGCCTTCAGCGGAGTTCAGAATTTGAGGGTGACTGTGGACGGCAAGTCATATACCGGCAACGCCAAGGTGGATATCGGCAAGACCGCTACGATTGATATTGCGAAGCTTACATTAGATAGTTCCTATGACGGCCTGAAGTGGGAAAATGTCGGTGTCCTGGGAAGCGTGTACGGTACGACGAAACTGAATAACAACAGCTCCGGTTCGTTGATGTCCATCGAATTCACTCCTAACCGCAAAATGGAAGCTATGCCGATTTCTGTGGAAGACGAAATCGGGCAGGTCAGGAAGATATATATCACTTCGGCAGAGTTCCAGTTCCCGGAAGGCGCGAAGATTTACATCTCTTATAACAAGAGCACGTGGAATACTAAAGATGATTGCGTGTTTTTCAATAACGGAAGCACTTACTTCAGAGTCGGAACATCTGCAACTGATTTTGTGAAATCAGATACGCCTGTAGAGTGGTCGTATACTAAAACTTATCCTAAATCAAATTATAGCAGTACATTCAGGGCGTTGCCTAGTGGTGATGTTTCCACGTATGCGATGTCTCCATTGAGCTATCCGAAGTATTATGATGACGATGACTATACATTGGTAGCCAAAGATGCTTACGGGACGGAGGTCAGCTCGAGATTCAAGGTGAAGAAGTTTATGAATTTCAACGATGATGGCATTTGGTTCAGATTAAGCTATTATGTCAATGAACCATACTACGATGAAAATGGGGCGTACCATAGTAGTAAAATGAAGTCTTCGAAATATAAATTCGAATCTGGGAAAGATATATATGTGACGCTTCCAAAAAACTTATCATCTTATGATGCAACAGTGGATTGTTGCCCTTACCCGAATGCGTATGGTAATGCTGTATATATCAACCGCGCGGAAATCATTGATTTCAAGAATGGTTCGGTTGGTACGCGAACTAAAAAACCTGCATTCAGGGAGGAGGTTACCATTAAGAGTGAAGAGTATGCACGCATTACTTTCTATGATGATTACGGAAACAAGAAAGCCTTTTATATTAAAAAGAAATAACATTTAATCAATAATATTATGGAAGAACTTTTGAAACAAATCAAGAAGGCGGCGGAGTCGATGCTTCGCGACGCTACAGCACAGGAAAAGAAAGGAAACAAGGCGGCAGGATTGCGCGCCCGCAAAGCTTCCCTCGCATTGGAACCGATGCTCAAGGAATTCAGGAAAATATCCATCGCCAAGATGAAAGGCCTGGCAGGGCTCGTACTTCTGGTATCATTGGCAGGAACCGCATGCGTGTCATGTGAGCACGTGGATCCGACCGACCTTACGGAAGAGAACCTGCCGGTGAAGAGCATCGTTTGCGGCCACGTGAGATATGCGCCTGAAGGATCTGCGGTGACACTTGCGGAAGTGGGGCTGGACGTGAACATCTTCTATGGCCAGAAAGACGACAATGGAAATGTGGATTACGCTCTCAAGACCGTCAAGACGCGTCAGGGCGGATATTTCGAGACTACGCTCGGTTGCCCGGTAGGTCAGACCTTGGAGGTCAAGGTCGAGTGCTGCGGACAGTCCAAGAACAATGCTAAAGATGACAAGGGCTCGTCGTCCAGCGTGCAGGCATACTTCCATGCCGAGGTGGCCAAGACTCTTACTTGCGGTACGGCTGCCTACTTCAAGATGGATATGAAGCCGGTTGCCAACCACGGAGGTGCAGGCCTCGTGCAGCCGAAATGAGCCGCATCACCCTGCCTGAAAGGCTAGGAAGTGAAGAATTATCAACTAACAATTAAAAGACTTTATAATGAAAAAATTCCTGATATTGAGTCTTGCAGCATTGACCTTGGCATCCGTGGACGCTATGGCGCAGGGGGAGAGCAATGTCCCTGAAGGTAAGCGCATCACGTGCTACCATGTGTATTCTGACAAGGCGCCTCATTTCTCACCGAAACGCGGCGATTGGTCCATCGGTGTCACTTTCAACCCTGCGACCCTTTCGTATCGTCTGAAAATGCAGCCGGACAATGGTGATTTCGCCGGTGATTTCATCGAGGGGATGGCAACGTCCAGCAAGCAGATGTTCATCCTTTCGCAGGATCCTCTGGCATCATTCCGCGTAAGATATTACCTGAGCGACAATTGGGCATTGCGTGCTACTCTCGGTTTGAACGGCAGCCATATCAATTATCGTGAATATGTGGACGACGACCTCGCCAAGGCTGTCAATCCTGATTCCAAGAACCAGGTTGCGGATGCGGTGCTGTCCAATCTCAATAGCGGTAGCCTCGCGATCGGTATGCAGTATCTGGCCGGGAAAGGCCCTCTCCGCTTCACTGCCGGATTCGGTCTCACCTACGCCATCGCAGGCGGTAGCCTGAATTTCAAGTACGGCAACACCATGACGCCGGAGAACCGCGTGCCGTCGTCAATGCCTATGACCCGCCCTGCTCCTGCCGGCTCCAAGAACCCTACCCTCAATGACTTCAAGTCCCAGCTCGGCATCGCATACGCCCGTCCGACAAGACGTTACAATGTAGGTTACATCCACGGTATCGGTATCAATGCCGATATGGGTGTGGAGTGGTTCATGACCGGCCGCATTTCTCTTGCCGGTGCCATGACATTCACTCCTGTCATGTTCCTGTTACAGCCTCAGACCTGGACCAAGTTCGAAGGCTTCTCTACCAAGACAGGAAATGTCGAGCAGTACAATGACCGGATCAGTCCGGGTAGCTTTGCCGTCCTCTACGGAACTGAAAACATTGGCTTCAATGTTTCCCTGAACTACTATTTTTAACTAACATTTCTTGATTATGAGAAATATGAAATTAATGAAACCTGTCGCCCTGTTGGTCACTCTTCTGGCTCTGACGACACCAGTTAATGGTCAGAATTTCTTGAAGAAGCTGAAGGATGCGGCGAATAATGCCTCTGACAAAATGAATACAGCAGTCGAAAAAACCGGCAACGCTTCTGCAAATGTGGCTGTGCCGACGGCATCCGGGCCGACTTACTATGTGTCTCGCAGCGGATCCAACAAGAACGACGGACTCAGTCCTTCAACAGCAGTCAAGAACATCCAGAAGGCCATTGACCTGGCTTCTGACGGTTCGGAAATCCGTGTTGCCGAAGGTAATTATTTCGGACTCCTGAACAAGGGCAACATCATCATTGACAAGCCTCTCGTGATTATGGGCGGCTACAATGCTGATTTCACCGAGCGTGATGTGCTCAAATATCTCACCACCATTGCTCCGGATGACAATTCCAACGGATCTTCACAGGGACGTGGAACCATCCAGATCCGCAGCATTGAGAAACCTTCTTCATCTCTCGTCATCGACGGCCTGATTTTCAACAAGGGCAATGCTATCGGTTACAATCTTCGTGGCGAGGGCTGGCCGGAGGGAGTGGAAACTCCTTTCATGATGCGTGAGGGCTCCAAGGGCCAGGGCGGTCCGAACCTTGAAAACAAGGAGGTGTATACCCAGGAGACCTACTTCATCTATTTCGACGGCGTGGCAGGCAAGGTGAACAATCTCAATGTCTTCATCCGCAACTGTACGTTCGTGAACGGTCCCAATACCACCATCTGCGGTCTTCTGAAAGGCTCATTGACAGTGGACAACTGCGCGTTCATCAACAACCGCGTCACCACCATGGATGTCCGCGGACCTGACCCGAATGCCATCACCAAGGTGAATTTCCTGAACAATACCGTTCTTTTCGTATGGTCTTACACCAAGGACCTCCAGTCCCAGGGCTTCGGTTTCAGATTCCAGCCTGGTACCAGCTGTACGCTTGAGAACAACATCATCGGCCTGACAATTTTCGCAGGTCTTGACAGGACTCACATTGACAGCGACGCGAACCGCGAGGCGAAACGTCACGATGCGGTGAAGAACAACATCTTCTTCCTGAACCGTATCACCGACCTGACCATCCCTGGAGGCGGCATGCTCACCAGAGTCAAGGTGGAGGATTTCGATGATGTCGAGGCTATTGCAGAGTGCAGCGGCAACAAGTCGCTCACAGATCCGGCCCTCTTCAAGGGCAAGATTGACGAGCCTTATCTGAACGGCTTCCTGAGCGTTTCCTACAAGGAGACCACGTCATACAACCCTAATTCCGCGGCCAATACCTTCCGTTCGGCAATGGGTATGAACATGACCGGTACAATGTCTTCTTCAGTGTCCATGTACTTCAACCGTTATCCATGGCAGAAGGCTCTCGACGTGTTCGGTGCAGTCCCGGGATGCGGTGCTCAGATTCCAAGGTAAATTGAATTTGTCATATTTTGATTTCCGGCAGTCTGAACAAGGCTGCCGGTTTTCTGTATGGCGAAAGAGGTGGTTTCTTCTGCTATATAGTACATAAGGCGTGGCGCATAAGTCTCTGTGCTATAATAGATTAGCTGTTTTAAGAGTTGTTGTTTCATAAACTCTGAAAATGGCAAACCATCTAATTGTCAATGATTTACGCGCCACGCTCAATGTATCGTCCTGAAACGAGTTTACAAAAAAAGTAAACTTTTATGGAAGCATAATTCTATCGGGCGATGCAGCGCGCCGAGGAAATGTCCATCACGAAAGTCCACGTGACTGCAAAAGCCGCGGCAGTAGGAAATGTTGTGGCGACGTGCGCGATAAAACGTTTTTTCACGTACGTCATGCCCGAAAACTATGCTATCGTGAGTAAATCAGCCGTTTTTACGCACGCCAGAAGTCTAGCTGCCTGGTGAACACAGGGTTTTCCCCTTGCCCTATATAGCGCTAAGTTGCTCTATGTTGATAAGAAAAAGCCTTCGGAGAACCGAAGGCTAAATCTTTTTTAGAGTGCATGTGGCCGCAACTGGGCGATCCAAATACACTATGATGCTGCAAATATACTTCAATTTTTATTCCATTCAAAACGAATCGGTACTTTTTTGTCTTGGCTTATTCTTTATATTGTGGTCGGAACGATGATACCCGTTTCTTTTTCAATCATCGAGCGTATGTCAGTGTCAGGGACTTTGGAATAAAGTCTGGCAGTTGCCCTAAACAATTCATCCCACATATCATTTGCACGATTCACCGAAATCTGTCGTATCATATGGTTTATAACACGCAATGCACCATTGAGAGACTGATTGGTTCCTGGTTTTAATGACGGGCATGCGATACCTGTACTTATACCAAAAGAAAGTCTTAATCCAAACATGACATTTCCATGGGCGCAAGCATTTCTAACCTCTCTTATCGCAGACAGATATGTTTTAAAGGCAGCAGTTGAATGCTCACCATATGTTGCAGATATCAACCTCTTGTCTTTATCAAGGATGAGATTGTCATATAGGGTCTCAAGATTGCCCATAGTCATAAACTCCATAGTTTTCCAAGCAGGAGCATATTGTCCGAAGTACTTATTATGATGTCTTGTATTTAGAGCCTTATAACTAACCATAACTTACTACGACCAACTAAACATAAAGCCTTGATTTTCAATACTCTTTGATTTTTAACACTTTCTGAGTGCTTTTTGGCAGTT
>OQVL01001321.1_pt1 | contig 14750 bp, 9 predicted proteins | sample 1691501 | NCBI WGS metagenome assembly OQVL01 (sample SAMN03418253, study PRJEB22391) | human gut metagenome | biome: human-gut; feature: organic feature; material: feces | host: Homo sapiens | place: Tanzania | collected 2013-01
GTGGGCCTGCCTGCAGCGGATGCCCGGACGCAAAGGTCGTCTCAACTTCGAATTGCCGAGGTTGCTTTGCCCGTCCCTGTGTCTATAACTGTCCAAAGAAGGCGATTTCAATCGTCAATGGGCGATCTTTCATCAATCAGGAGTTGTGCATCAAGTGCGGCAAGTGCGTGAGTGCCTGTCCCATGGGCCTTGAGCCTTATCTGCTCTCTACCCTGAGTGCCCAGAGCAGATGGGAGGATGCCGAGAAGAACGAGGTGACCAGTTGCATCGAGTGCGGCTCCTGCCAGTTCACTTGTCCCAGTCATCGTCCCTTGCTGGACATGATACGTGTGGGCAAGAGCACCGTGATGGGCATCATAAAGTCACGTGCTGCCAAGAAGTAATCACCCTTCACATCAACAATTAGAGTAAACAATGAAACCAATAATATCACTTTCACCCCATGTACATGGCGGTGATTCCGTACAGAAGAATATGTACGGCGTGTGTCTGGCTCTTCTGCCTGCACTCTTGGCCAGCCTTTGGTTCTTCGGCGCAGGAGCAGCTGTGGTCATGCTGACCTCGGTGGTTGCCTGCATCTTGTTCGAATGGGCCATCACCAAATTCATCCTCGGCAGAGAGCGCACCACTATCTTCGACGGCAGTGCGCTGCTTACAGGCATTCTGTTGGGCTTCAATCTGCCCAGCAACCTGCCTGTGTGGATTATTATCCTGGGTGCTCTGGTAGCCATCGGAGTGGGCAAGCTCACCTTTGGCGGACTGGGCTGCAACCCCTTCAACCCTGCTCTGGTAGGCCGTGTGTTCCTGCTCATCAGCTTCCCCGCACAGATGACCACCTGGCCTGTGCTGCATGCATCGCTGGTGGATGCCGAAACGGCTGCCACTCCCTTGAGCGTGATGAAGCAGGCCATTACCACTGGCGATGTCTCTGTGCTCTCCCAGTTGCCTTCTATCAAGGAAATGTTCCTGGGTATGACCGGCGGTTCGCTGGGTGAGGTGAGTGCTTTGCTGCTTCTCTTGGGTTGCCTGTTTATGATCTGGAAGAAGATTATCACCTGGCACATACCCGTGAGCATCCTGGGTACAGTGGCTATTCTGTCGCTGGTTTGCCATGTGTGCGATCCTGTTTATGCTCCTGTCCCCCAGGTGCTTTGCAGCGGTGGTCTGATGCTCGGAGCCTGTTTCATGGCTACAGACTACGTCACATCACCCATGACACATCGTGGTCAGATCATCTACGGAATCAGCATCGGCGTGCTCACCATTGTCATCCGTAACTGGGGCGCTTATCCTGAGGGAATGTCTTTTGCCATTCTCATCATGAATGCCTTCACGCCCCTCATCAACACTTATTGTAAACCAAAACGATTCGGGGAGGTAACAAAGAAATGAAGAAGCTGGAATCTACATGGTACAATATGGTGATAGTGCTCACCGTCATCGCTCTGATAGCAGGTGTGGCACTGGCTTCGGTCAACAGTCTGACCAGTGGCCCTATCGCCGCCATTAAGGAGCAGACGCTGGCAAACGGCATCAAGGAAGTGCTGCAGGCCGAGAGTCTGGAGGTGCAGAAAACAGACTCTCTGCCCGGTAATGTGATTGTGTATCGTACCACAAGCGGCAATGCCGTGCAGGTTACTGATAAGAAAGGCTTTGGCGGCGACCTTACCGTGCTGGTAGGATTTGCTTCCGACGGCAGCATCAAGGGTTATCACATCCTGCAGAGCAGCGAGACTCCCGGACTGGGAGCCAAGGCTGCTACGTGGTTCAGAGAGGGAAAAGGCAACATCATAGGCCGTAATCCCAGGTCGGAGAACCTCACAGTGAAGAAGGACGGAGGCGATGTGGATGCCATCACAGCATCTACCATCACCAGCCGCGCTTTCCTGCGCTGCGTGAACGGTGCCTACAAGGCGCTCCAGGAAGGTGCTTCGGCTGACTGTGGAAGTGGTGCTTCCAAGGTGGTGCCGGCAGCCAAACTGGTGCCTGCAGAGCCTGTGGCCAGCGCCGACAGCCTGCAGAACGACAGTACTAATAAATAAGGTATATAGGAGGAAACAATATGAAATACTTGAAAATATTCTTCAACGGACTCATAAAGGAGAATCCCACCTTCGTTCTCTTGCTGGGAATGTGTCCCACACTGGGCACTACCAGCAGTGCATTGAACGGTATGTCGATGGGCTTGGCCACTACTGCTGTGCTCATCTGCTCCAACTTCATCATCTCGCTCATCAAGAATCTGGTGCCCGATATGGTGCGTATCCCCTCGTTTGTGGTGGTTATCGCATCGTTGGTGACTGTGCTGCAGATGCTTATCGAGGCTTATGCTCCCGCCATCAACGAGTCTCTGGGCCTCTTCATTCCCCTGATTGTGGTCAACTGCATCATCCTGGGACGTGCCGAGGCATTTGCTGCCAAGAATGGTGCAGTGGAGAGCATCTTCGACGGCATCGGCATCGGTCTGGGCTTCACCTTCGCCCTCACTCTGCTGGGAGGCGTGCGTGAACTGCTGGGCACCGGCAAGATATTCTCGTTCACAGTATTCCCTGAGAACTACGGAGCACTTGTCTTTGTGCTTGCACCTGGTGCTTTCATCGCTCTGGGTTATCTCATCGCACTCATCAACAAACTTAAGAAAGCGTAGTCATGGCATACATACTGATATTCATCACGGCTATTTTCGTAAACAATGTCGTGCTTTCCCAGTTCCTGGGAATATGTCCCTTCCTGGGTGTTAGTAAGAAGGTTGACTCTGCCTTGGGTATGGGAGCCGCTGTGGCATTCGTGCTCACGCTGGCCACCATCGTCACCTATCTGGTGCAGAAGTTCGTTCTGGTGCCCTTCGCATTGGAGTATCTGCAGACCATAGCCTTTATCCTGGTCATTGCCGCACTGGTTCAGATGGTGGAAATCATCCTCAAGAAGACCGCTCCAGCCCTTTATCAGGCACTGGGTGTGTTCCTTCCCCTCATCACCACCAACTGCTGCATCCTGGGTGTGGCTATTCTGGTAGCCAATGGCAACTATGCCACACAGGGTCTTGAGCCCAACCTGCTCACCGGTGTGGTGTTCGCTTTCAGCACCGCTTTAGGCTTTGCTCTGGCACTGGTTGTGTTTGCTGCCATCCGCGAGCAACTTGAGCTCATGCCCATTCCCAAGGGTATGCGCGGAATGAGCATTGCCCTTGTGACAGCCGGCCTGCTGGCAATGGCTTTCATGGGCTTCAGTGGTGTGGATGGTGGTTTGAGCCGCCTATTCGGACTGGTACAGTGATTTGAAACAAGAATAAAACCATTTACTAAATCTCACAGATATGAAGATTCTTCTCACGGGTGGTGCTGGATACATCGGCAGCCACACCATTATCGAGTTGGACAAGGCTGGTCACAGCGTGGTTGTAGTGGATAATCTCTACAACTCCAACCCTAAGGCTCTGGAGCGTGTAGGTGAAATCATCGGCAAGCAGATTCCTTTCTACAAGGCCGACATCCGCGATGCAGAGGCAATGGCAAAGGTGTTCGAGGCAGAAAAGCCCGAGGCTGTTATCCATTTCGCCGGCCTGAAGGCAGTGGGCGAGAGTGTTGCCAAGCCCCTGGAGTATTACCACAACAACATGACAGGCACATTCATTCTGCTGGATGTGATGCGCAACCACGGATGCAAGAACATCATCTTCTCATCCAGTGCCACTGTCTATGGCGACCCCGCAATCATTCCCATCACCGAGCAGTGCCCCAAGGGTCATTGCACCAACCCCTATGGACAGACCAAGTCAATGCTGGAGGAGGTGCTGATGGACGTGCAGAAGGCCGACAAGGAGTGGAATGTGGTAATCCTGCGTTACTTCAATCCCATCGGTGCACACCAGAGCGGAAAGATAGGCGAGAACCCCAATGGTATCCCCAACAACCTGATGCCTTACATCACTCAGGTGGCTATCGGCAAGCGTCCGGAGCTGGGCGTATTCGGCAGCGACTATGATACACACGACGGTACAGGCGTTCGCGACTATATCCATGTGTGCGACCTGGCAGCCGGTCATGTATGTGCTCTGAAGGCCATTCAGCGCAACTGCGGACTGGGCATCTACAATCTGGGTACCGGCCACGGCTATAGCGTGCTCGATGTGGTGAAGGCTTTCGAGAAGGCCAACGGCGTTCCCGTGAAGTACAGCCTCAAACCCCGTCGTCCCGGAGATATTGCCACCTGCTACTGCGACCCCACAAAGGCAAAGGAGGAGCTGGATTGGCAGGCTCAGTACGGCATCGAGGAGATGTGCCGCGACGCATGGAACTGGCAGAAGAACAATCCTAACGGTTACGAGGACTAATCCTTCACAAGCCTGTAAATAGCAGGGGCTGCTTGTCTTCAATAGGGCAAGCGGCTCCTGTTGCTTTTCAGAATAAGGCTGTGTAATCCTTTTGGAAAAGGCTCTCAAACGCCTCGCCCGCCTATATATAAATAATGTATAGTCGCATTGTCCGCATGGAATACGCAAATACATAACCTCGCCCGCCTATATATATAATAATGTATAGCGGTGGCAGCAATGCTTCTTCATGGCTTTGGCTTGGCTCAACGAATCGGGTGAAAAGCCTGTCGCGGGAAAACCAAGCCGCTGCGTGACCGTTTGCAGCACGCTGCGATGAGGGTTGCAGCGCATTGCGATGACGGATGCAGCGTGCTGCATCTGAACGGCTATTGCTCTGCTATGAAAAGTCTGTACAACTGCTTTTTCTCTGTGAAAACCCTGTGAAATGTATGTTATGCAACATGTACGGGTGAAAAAGGCGCTTTCTTTTCTTATATTATGCTTCTGTTCTGCGTAATTTTGTATAACTTTGCCATAGTGGAATGGGGATAAACTAAAACTGGCACTATCGTGGTGTTCCCTTTTTACGCTACAAGGAAACAATCTAAATTGACATAAATGAACAGAAGAGATTTCATCCAGAGGTCAGCAGCATTGGTTGGAGCCGCCTACGCAGGGGTTCCCAGTCTGGCTACGGACCTGCAGACATTGGGAAATCCCAATATTGTCATCGGTATTCTTAGTGATATTCACATCACGGGGGATAGTTCTGTGGATACCTTCGTGCATACCCTCGAATACTTCCGCACCCAGCGTGTGGATGGCGTGATAATAGCAGGCGATATGGCCGACAACGGACTGCTGGCGCAGTTGCACCGGGTGGCCGATGCCTGGTTCAGAGTCTTCCCCGACAACAAGGGGCTGGATGGCAAATACACCGAAAAGCTCTTCATCTACGGCAACCACGATGTGCAGGCGTCATCCAGCGAGGATGCCATCATCAAGGACGTTGCTGCATCCTGGAAAGCATGCTTCCTGGAGGACTATGCGCCCATATGGATGAAGCAGGTCAATGGCTATTACTTCATCGGTGCTCATTGGCATAACAACAATATCCCCGGACTGAGTGAGTTCATCAGCGGGCATGCTGACGAGCTGGGAACCGAGAAGCCGTTCTTCTACATCCAGCATCCCCATCCCCTCAACACCTGCAATGGTCCATGGGCATGGGGCAGAGACGACGGTAATGTGACCAAGATACTGAACCGCTATCCCAATGCAGTTGCCTTCTCGGGTCATTCTCACTCTCCGCTCAATGATGACAGAAACTTCTGGCAAGACAAGTTTACCTCCATCGGTACTTCTTCGTTGAGCTACCTCTATCCCATGCCTGGTCGCGAGAATACGTATCAAGACGACTGGGGTGGCCAGCCGCCTACGCAGATGGCCAACATTGGAGGCGCTGGTCGTCAAGGCATGATTATGCGCGTGTATGATGGTGCTATCGCCTTCGAGCGACGTGAGTTTGTTGACGACCAGCCTGTTGCCGACCCTTGGGTAATGCCTTGGCCCATCTCGCTGAGCGAACCTCTCACGTTCGAGAACCGCAAGAAGACGGCCCCCGTACCGCAGTTCCCTGCCGGCACCAAGCTGACTGTCACGCAGGCTGCAGGCAAGGACCGTTATGGTACCGAGCAGCAGCAGGTGACGGTGCACTTCCCCAACTTGTTCAAGAAAGACACTGGCGTGCGTGCTTTTGACTACGAGGTACAGGTCGAGCACGAGTGGCTCGATGTACGCTTCATATCCGTCACCAAGCGAGTGATGTCGCCTCGCTGCTTCATGGGTGAGGGGCAGGATGCCAAGGAAGCGTTCTGCGTGTTCGGCCTCTCCGAACTTCCCACGCTGTTCCGTTACCGCTTCGTCGTGCGTCCATGTGAATGTTTCGGCAAGAAGGGCGAGCCTGTCTATAGCGATTGGATAGATGGTCCCATCGTTTCCATCATATCGTCTCTCTCCATCGAGAAGATGTTCTTCAAGGCAGGAGACAGCATCGAGGTGACCTACAAGGATGCTCCCGTGGGCAGTCAGGCTTGGATAGGCCTCTATCCAGTGGGTACCACTCCTGGTTCGGGCAATCCGTCCCTGTCATGGGACTATACTGCCGCGAAGGACGGAAAGATGACACTCAAGCATGACAAGTCGGGTGAGTACTATCTGGTAATGTTCCGCGACTCGGGTTACAGCGAGTGCTCGGCACGAATTCCCGTGTTCCTCACCGATACCGACTATAATCCCAAGGCCTTCTCACTCCTCACCAGCCGGCGTGTGTATGATGTGGGCGACGGCATCCAGGTGCGTATCACATCGGCCCCTGCCTTCAAGAGCGACTGGGTGGGCATCTATTCGGCCGAACTGGAAGCGAAGTACGAGAACAAGTGTCCCACCTGGCTCTATTATGACAAGGGTATGCGCTCTATGATGCTCAATGTTGCCGGCACCAAGAACTGGACTTCTCCGCTCATCGAAGGCTTCTATTTCGTTAGTTACTTCATGACAGGCGGCTATGTGCAGCCTTTCCCTGCCAAGTATTTCGTCATTGGCAAGCCCGTCACATTGGCAAGCGAGCACGATTCCTATGGTAAGGACGAACCCGTGCAGCTCGTTTTCCGGGATATGGATGAGCACATCGATGCCACTGTCCATTACCAGACGGGTACCGACGTGACGCTTCATGAGGCCAAGGCCATCAGCGGAAAAGAGGGCACTGTGCAGATAGAAGGACTGCCGGCAGGCGACTACAGGTTCTTCGTTTGTGTGGATGGAAAGCCCATCTCCCAGGCTTGCAGCGTGAAGATAGAGGGCAATGGTACGGCTGTAAGTGGGGTAGAAGGCAATCGCCCTGCCGGTCATGTCGTTTACAGAACGGACGGTATCGTTGCCGGACGCTCAGAGGACCGTCTGGAGCACGGTATCTACATCATCAACGGAAAGAAAGTCCTGAAATAAGAGAAAACAAGGGCTTCCCTACCTCATGGCCCCCCATGGGGCAGGGGAGCATTTTCCTAAATCAAAAATAATTGTCTTACTAACATTAAGGTATTCATTATGAAGAAACTCTTACTAACAGCCCTGTCATTCACTATGGGATTGGCAGCAGTGGCGCAGGCTCCCAAAGCCGACGTGCTGGATATCATCTTCAATGATGACGGTACGGTCGTAGATGCGTCGGCAATGGCAAATCCACTCAAGGTATTGGGCGACCCTGTCATCAAGAGAAGCCCGCAGTATGGAATGAACGTCCTTTGCAATGAACAGGAATTGTGGGGTGAACAGTCTTACAACAACATCCGCGTACCTTACAACGACAATCTGTTGGAAGCCGTAAAGGATGGCATGACGATGGAGGTCTTTGCACGTCCCTATTTTGAGAACGGCAAGTTCGATACGAAATGGTGCTGCCTGCTGGGCGGATACAACAGCGGAGGCTTCGGCATCATCATTGAAAACAGCAAGTGGGACTTTCAGAATGTCATAGGAGGTAAGCAGAGAGACGCCACCTATGATGTGATCACCGACCGCGAGTGGATTCATCTGGTGGGTGTATGGGACAAGGAGGAAGGTACATGCAAACTGTACGTCAACGGCAATCTGGTTTCTACAGCCGAGGATTGTACTGGCGAACTGAAACTTCCCAATTCCAACGGCAATGAGGTATTCGTAGGTCTGGGCATGGACTTCGCTCCGGGTTCCAACACAACAAGCAACAACTCATTCCGTGGGGATATTGCCATTGCCCGTATCTATAATGACCCTCTGCCCGAGGAGCAGGTGAAGGCGCTCTATCAGGAAGTGGAGAACAAAAAGACAGAGGAGCCCGAGCACGATGAGGCCATCATGCCTGCTATGCGCATGGATGCCGACAGTACAGTGCTGATAGCCAATGCCGAAGAACTCTATACCTTTGGTCAGGCTGTTTGCATGGGCTTCACCAAACTGAATGCCAAGTTGGAAGCCGATATTGATTTCTCTGAGTCGAGAAGAATACTTGCTTATGACAGAGGTTACGGAGGTGTATTCGACGGCCAGGGACACACCGTGAAGATTGGTTCCAATGCAGAGGGTGTTCCCGGAGGCCTCTTCAAGTACCTTACAGGCGCTACTGTCCGCAACCTGCACATCACTGGTGATCTCATCGGCAGGTATAAGCTTGCCGCTTCATTGGCAAATGATTGCTCTGGCAACACTCTGGTAGAGAACGTCTCATCTGATGTCAACATCAATTCGATAATTGTGGGTGACGGAACTCACGGTGGACTGTTTGGTTGTACAGGTGCTGGTACTGTCATCAACAATTGCTTGTATTCCGGTAAGATAAGCTCTGAGGTGACCAACTGCTGCGGTGGCTTCGTCGGTTGGGCAAGTGGTGCTACCGTCATACAGAACTCTCTCATGATGGGTGATATTGCAGATGTTGCAGCAGAGAGCGCAATGTTTTCACGCTATCCTGGCAATACGATTGTGCGTAATAGCTATTACACCACTCAGATAGAGGGGATCCACTACAATGGCGCTACCTTTGCAGAGCCCGATCAGTTGGCCAGTGGTGAAGTCTGCTGGAAACTGAATGGCTCTACAGCTGCCAATGCAGCCTGGCGTCAGACTATCGACGAGGACGAGGCACCTGTGCTGGACCAGACTCACGCAATGGTGCTTGTGGTGAATGATATGACTTACAACATCAAGGATGAGGCATCTCTGAAGGATGCAGCCGAGGCTTATTCTGCTGCTATGGCAGATAAGGCCGACACCTTCGAGGCATACACCCCCCTCAAGGATGCCATGCGTCAGCACGCCCAGGAGGCTGGTGCGGCTACCAGCATCGATGACTTCGTGGCTAAATGCAAGGAGATAGATGCAGACATTGAATTGATAGAAAAGAACATCAAGGCTTATGAGGCACTTGAAGCAGCAGGTTTGAACGCTCTGGGCAAGGTAGAGGGACTGACCAATCCCTTTGCTGCTGTGCTCCGTGCATATTTGGAGGAAGAGATAGAACCCAACTCTAATTATGGGAACGGTTCTTTGCCTTACATCACCACCTATTTCAGCCTTAATACAGAGGATGTTGACGGCGAACTTAAGTATATTGAAGATATGCTGCTCAAGGCACTCTCTTCGGACACACCTGCTGGTACCGACATCAGCATGTTGGTGCAGAATGCCGACTTCAGCCAGAAGACAGCAGGCTGGGAGTGGACAAAGGAGGCCGACAGATTTGCCCTGAACACCGAAATGGGCTTCAGTGGTATGCACTATTATGGCTCTTATCAGGGTGGCTTCAGCCAGACTCTCACGGGTTTGACCAACGGTATCTATGAGCTGGATATGAATGGCTCTCAGATGGTGGGTGATGATGAAAACTGCAACTACTACACTTCTGTCATCTTTGCAGGCGACATGGAGATGCCGCTCATGGGGTGTGCAGAGGACTATATTCCCTTGGATGACGCTCTGGCAGAGGACATCGGTGACCTTGGTAGCATTCGTGAACTGGACGAACAGCTCATTCCTTACAGCATGAATGGTGCTCTGTATGCGATGTGTCAGGGTGGTTATTACCTCAATCGCGTGTTTGCTCAAGTGACAGACGGAACTCTCACTATCGGTGGCAAGCTCTATGGCAGCGGCCGCAATGACGACTGGCCAATATTCTGCAACACTCGTCTTATCTACCAGGGTAACTTGGAGGAGGCTTCCAATGCCATGGATGCGGGTTTGAAGGCTGCTGTGGCAAGAGCCAATACCATTATCGCTTTTGAGGCAGACGCTTGGGGCAGCAACTACATCATCTATCCCAACATCTCAGGGGCACTTCGCACAGAACTGGTACAGGCTGTGACTGATGTGGAAGGTGCTGCAGCAGGCGAACAGAAGTATGCTCTGCTCCAGCGTTTCTCTGACCTCTTCAAGAAGGTTTATCTCTGTCGCAAGGCTTATGCCAAGGCAGCTGGCGACCTGATAGCTCTGGATGCCCGTGCAAACGATTTCCCCGACCAGTATAATGAACTTACTGCAATGACCAAGAAGGCTTGGGACGGATGGTTCGACGGCAGTTGTTCTGCCGAGGAATGGGAGCAAGTGATGAAGAATATTACTGCAGAGATGGATAAGATAGAGGTGGAGATTCCTGCTGCTGACCTGATGGATATCGTGTTCAATGAGGATGGTTCGGCTGTTGACCAGTCTGCCGCCCAGAATGTAGTAGAGTCAAGAGGCGTTCCCACCGTAGTGGCAAGTCCCACTTTGGGCAAGAACGTACTCTGTGCATCATCCAACGCTTGGGCTTACAACCCTGTGAACTATCACATTGTACACGTTTCCGAAGCCATGAAGGAAGGTATCGAGAACGATGGCGTTACCATTGAAGCAATGGCTCGTCCCTATTTCCCAGACGGAGTTCTGCCTCGCACGGGCTTCTGTGCAATAGTTGGCTCCGAGAATTCTGGCGGTATGGGTCTGCTTGTTCAGGATAGTCAGTGGTGCTTCGAGTGCCATACAGGTGGCAGCTATCGCTGTGCTTACTCAGGTTCAGAGCCGGTTGGAAACAAGTGGATACACATCGTAGGCGTATGGGATGGAAGCGAAGTGAAGCTCTATCTGGATGGTACACTCGTCAGTTCTGCTTCGGCAACTGGTTCTTACGGATGGCCTGTGAATGTGGATCGTCAGTGGTTCGGCATCGGCTGCGACCTTAATGTGGGCGACGTTGGTCAGTCTTCTTTCTCTGGTGATATTGCCATCGCCCGCATATATAGCAAGCCTCTCAACGGTTCGCAGGTGAAGAAGTTGTACAAAGGAATAAAGGAGTCCATGACCGACACTCCCGAGCACAACGAGGGTGAGACTGCCATCACTGGCGTAACAGCCGTGAAGCCCGCAAACGCCATCATCTATGACATCACAGGCCGCCGCGTATCCCGCATGGATACAAAGGGTCTCTATATAGTCAATGGTAAGAAGATTGTAGTCAAGTAAGCAGTTTTTCCTTTAACCGGAACTTCTTTCCTGGCCAAAGGAAAAACGTTGAAGCGAGGCTGGCATTCCGCTCGGAGTGCCAGCCTTCTGTTTTAGCTCGATTGGTGCAGTGCGCTGCATTGTCCGTTGCAGCGCACTGCGTTGCCTGTTGCAGCACGCTGCGTCGGGCTTCGCAGCGCGCTGCGTTTTATGCCTGTCCCTTCTGTTGCTGTCATTTCTTCTGCATCCTGCAACGTTTTTGCAGCGCCTGCCCGACCCTGTCAGCCTGCTACAGAACGGAGCGGTGCTTGTTGCCCGAAGCTGGTAGATGTTATAGGCCATGAGACCATGGGCGATGCGGCAGGGTGGGTGTTGTGTTGGGAAATCGGGTGCGTTTTGTATGCCCGACAGGGCTATTATGCCTGCAGAAGTGGAGAAATGTCTTCCGTTTGTCTTCTTTTGGCTGTATTTTATGGATAAAAGTGCAATTTTCCTTGTTTTAATGAGCGTGTTCGAAATAATTGTATAACTTTGTAAGGTGGAGAAGAGGTTGTGACTAAAACTGACGAAGCGAAGTGAGACATCCTTTTCATCACAATTGGTAACAATCAACATTAACGTAGAATGAACAGAAGAGACTTTATTCAGAGGTCAGCAGCACTGGTGGGAGCAGCCTATGTGGGTGTTCCATCGCTTGCTACAGACCTCCAGACTTTGGGTAATCCCAACCTTGTCATAGGCATCGTAAGCGACATCCACTTGCGTGGGAGCGAGACGGCCGATACCTTCATACATACTTTGGAATACTTCAGAAGCCAGAAGGTGGATGGAGTGATAATAGCAGGCGATATGGCCGACCAGGGACTGGAACCCCAGTTGCAGGTGGTGGCCGACGCTTGGTATAAGGTGTTCCCCGACAACAAGGGGCTTGACGGGAAATATACAGAGAAGCTGTTCATATACGGCAACCACGATGCACAGGCTGCCAATTGGGGTGGAACCGTCAGCCAGTATGGTGCCGACTATGTCAAGCAGCACGGTATCTGCAACGATCTGAAGGGCGCGTGGGAGCGATGCTTCAAGGAGAAATACTCGCCCATATGGATGAAGGAGGTCAACGGATACTGCTTCATCGGTGCACACTGGCATGACAACAACATTCCCGGCCTGGCTGACTTCCTGGCCGAACGTGCCTCCAAGCTGGGCAAGGAGAAGCCTTTCTTCTATATCCAGCATCCTCATCCCAAGGACACTTGCAACTGCGCCTGGGCTTGGGGCAGGGATGACGGCAATGTGACAAAGATATTGAGCAAGTACCCCAATGCGGTTGCCTTCTCGGGTCATTCCCATTCTCCCCTCAATGACGAGCGCAACTTCTGGCAGGATAAGTTCACTTCAGTGGGCACCTCTTCGTTGAGCTACCTCTATCCCATGCCAGCCCGTGAGAACACCTATCAGGATGACTGGGGTGCCAAACCACCTACGCAGATGGCCAACATCGGTGGTGGCGGCCGTCAGGGCATGGTGATGAAGGTATATGATGGTGCTATCGTCTTTGACCGACGCGAGTTTGTCAACGACCAGCCCGTGGCTGACCCTTGGGTGATGCCTTTGCCCATCTCGCTCACAGCACCTCTCACTTTTGAGAGCAGGAAGAAGACAGCCCCCGTGCCACAGTTCCCCGAAGGTGCTAAGGTAACGGTGTCGCAGGCTTTGGGCAAGGATCGCTATGGCGTAGAACAGCAGCAGGTGACCGTCACCTTCCCCAATGTACTCAAAAAGGATACTGGTGTGAGGGCCTTTGACTACGAAGTGCAGGTGGAGCATGAGTGGCTCGACTGCCGCTTCATCTCGGTTACCAAGCGCGTGATGTCGCCTCGCTGCTTCATGGGAGAGAACCAGGATGCCAAGGAAGCCTTCTGCGTGTTCGGAGAATCAGAGTTGCCCAAGCTGTTCCACTACCGCTTCATCGTGCGTCCATGTGAATGCTTCGGCAAGAAGGGTGAGCCTGTCTATAGCGAATGGATTACTGGCCCGATAGTCAATGTCACCTCTTCCCTGTCGATAGAAAAGACTTTCTTCCAGAAAGGAGAGGACATCGAGGTGTCGTTCAAGGACGCTCCCGTGGGCACCAAGGCTTGGATAGGCCTATATCCAGTAGGCACCAATCCTGGTTCGGGCAACCCTTCACTGGCGTGGAAATACACTGACGGCAAGGACGGAAAGCTTACGCTCGGTTATGACAAGGCAGGCGAATACTATCTGGTGATGCTTCGTGATTCAGGATATAGTGAGTGTTCGACCCGAGTACCTGTGTTCCTGACGGAGGCAGCATACGATCCCAAGGGCTTTGCAATGTCTCTGAACAAGTCAGTCTATAATGTGGGCGATGCCGTACAGGTAGCCATAACGTCTGCTCCAGCACTCAAGAACGACTGGGTAGGCATCTATGCAGCCGAGAATGATGTGCCCAAGGATGTGATTTGCCCCACTTGGGTGTATTACAGCAAGTACTCCGGCACCATCAAGCTCAACGTGTCCGGCACCAAGAACTGGTCTTCGCCTCTGCTCGAAGGCATCTACTATGCCAACTACTTCATGGTGGGAGCCTACACCGAGCCTTTCCCACGCAAGTATTTCGTGATTGGCAAACCCGCCTTACTGCGTAGTGAGCGTGCTTCCTATGCCAAGGATGAGCGCATCGTGCTGCGATATGGCGACATGAGCGACAAGCTGGCTGCCACTATCTGCTATCAGGTGAAGGGCAAGGGAGCCTACCAGGTGGCCAAGGAAATCAGCAAGGCCGAGGGTGTGGTAGAGATTGACGGACTGGCCTCAGGCGAGTACAGCTTCTACGTATGCCTGGATGGCCAACCCATCTCGCCTGCTTGCAATGTGAAGGTGGAGCGCTGACCTGACTGCGCTTGCACTATCTGTAAAGAACATCTGTTCCCTGTGATACAGTACTTGATGCGTCGGGACTGACGCGCATGTTGCTCTCACGGAGGAAAGGACCATAATCATCTCCCTGCCTCTTGCGCAATCAAGGGGCAGGGGAAAGCTAAGCTTTATCAAGCCAACAAAGTTTACTAACATCAAATAATCTATTATGAAAAGACTACTACTATCTATTCTGTCTCTGGGCATGGGACTGGCAGTGGCAGCCCAAGCGCCTAAGGCTGACGTGCTGGACGTCGTGTTCAACGATGACGGTACGGTTGTTGATGTGTCCGCAATGGCCAATCCCATTCGTGTGACAGGAGCTCCCGACATCAAGAAGAGCCCTATGTATGGCATGAATGTGCTTTGTAATGACGAAGACGAATGGGGAAGCGAGACATTCAATAACGTTCGCGTCCCTTATAACGACAAGCTTTACTCCGTCATGGTACATCGAATACATCATCTTCACCATGCG
>OQVL01001323.1_pt1 | contig 14735 bp, 13 predicted proteins | sample 1691501 | NCBI WGS metagenome assembly OQVL01 (sample SAMN03418253, study PRJEB22391) | human gut metagenome | biome: human-gut; feature: organic feature; material: feces | host: Homo sapiens | place: Tanzania | collected 2013-01
CTTCACGAGGATATACTTTTCCTCATCAATATTCGTAACTGCGGAATAGATGGTCATAAGATTGTTTATTCCGTCCTTACCTTCTGCATAATGAACCGACATTTCACTGTCTGTGATTGCGGATTTAAACTTCTTCATAATCACATTCGGTTCATCCGTGAGATGAACCGTACCCTTTGGATTAGGGTCGGACTTTGACATCTTTGAAGTTGGATTTTGAAGCGACATAACCCTTGCGCCTGCCTTTGGAATGTAAGGCTCCGGAACTGTGAATACATTGCCGTAAATACCGTTGAAGCGTTCTGCAATGTCACGAGTGATTTCGAGGTGTTGCTTTTGGTCCGCACCGACAGGAACAACATCCGCCTGATACAAGAGAATATCGGCAGCCATAAGGCAAGGATATGTGAAAAGACCTGCGTTGACATTGTCTGCGTGCTGTGCGGATTTATCCTTAAACTGAGTCATTCTGTTAAGCTCGCCGAACTGTGTATAGCAGTTTAAAATCCAACCGAGCTGACTGTGTTGCGGAACATGCGACTGCACAAAAAGAATGCTCTTTTGAGGGTCAAGTCCGACAGCCATAAGCATTGCATAAAGTTGTGTTGTTTGTGCACGAAGCTTTGCAGGGTCTTGACGAACGGTGATAGAATGCAAATCTGCAATACCGAAAATTGTGTCAAAATCATCCTGAAACGACGCCCAGCCTTTCATAGCACCAAGGTAGTTGCCGAGGGTTGGAATTGAGGTCGGCTGAATGAGTGACAATGATCTCTTCTTTCTTTCAACTTTTACTTCTTCTGACATAATATTATCTCTTTTCTGTTAATATTCTTTAAGAACTTCGCCCATAATCTTAACACCCTTAATGATATTTTCGTCACTCGGAGTGGAAAAATTAAGGCGGATATAGTTACAAGGTTTTGACTCATCAACAATGAAAGCATTGCCCGGAACAACAGCAACTTTGCGTTCTACAAGGCGTTTGCAATAATCAAGCATATCCACATTTTCGGGAAGCTTTGCCCACAGGAACAAGCCGCCCTGCGGTCTGACATACTCGATTTGAGGGCAATACTCATCGAGTTTTTCACACATAAGGTTGATTTTTTTGCGATAAATCTTTCTTATTTCGTCAATATGAGCGTCAACATCATATTCCTTAAACCAGCGGTAAACAATCATTTGATTGAGCACGCCTGTGTGCACATCGGACACCTGCTTGCCGATTGTGAAAGCCCCTGCGATTGAATTAGGCACAACGGCATAGGCAACACGAATACCGGGTGCCAAAATCTTTGAAAAAGAGCCGGCATATATTACAATTCCGTCCTCGTCAAGAGTTTTGATTGCCGGAACATCCTCACCCTCTGTGCGAAGATTGCCATAAGGGTCATCCTCCAAAATAGCAATGCCGTACTTCTTTGCAAGTGCATACATCGCTTTTCGCTTTTCCCAAGAAAGGGTTGTACCGCCGGGATTTTGGAAGTTTGGAATTGTATAAATAAACTTAGCGTTCGGATTTTGCTTAATTGCTTTTTCAAGTGCTTCAATATTCATACCGTCGCTGTCGATAGGAACGCCGACAAGATTGCAACCGTGAGAACGAAATGCGTTGAGCGAACCGATAAATGACGGTTCTTCGCAAATAATCGTGTCACCCTCGGAAGTGAGAATTCTTGTGGTAATATCCATAACCTGCGTTCCGCCGGCAGTAATAATAACGGTGTCGTCATCCGTGCCGATATTATTCCTCTTTTTAAGCCAAGTCTTAACGGTATCACGAAGCGGGTCATAACCTTCGGAAACACCGTAAACAAGAGCAGAAACAGGATTTTCTTCCAAAATCTCTGCACTGATTTTTTTCACCTCGTCGCAAGGGAAAGCCTCAACAGCCGGTGAACCGCCTGCAAATGCGATAACGGACGGGTCGGAGGTGGCTTTTAATATTTCTCTTGTAGCCGAAGGTTTCATATTTTTGTACTTATTTGACAACTGTAACATTTTAACCTTCCTCCAATATTTCTTTAACAAAGCGTTCGCACGAATGACCGTCACAAAGTGACACAAATCGTTTTTTAAACGCAATGTAATCATCATTATTGTTTGTTATAGATTTTATGGCATCGGCAAGGTCATTTTGATTGGATACAATACTGCCGCAAGAATAATCCTTATAATCAAAATAGAAACCACGGTTGCTGTTATATTCTTCATAATCCGGAGCATACAGAACAGCCGAATTGCCGATAATGGCATTTTCAAATATCACGGACGAATAATCCGTGACAAGGACATCCGTGATAAAAAGAATGTCGTTAATTTCCCTTTCATCGCTGAAATCAAAAATTTTTTTGCAATCGGGAATATTAAACTTACCCTTAATGAACGGGTGAAGTTTGACGATAATCGCCCAATCATCGCCGAGAGAATTTGACAGACCCTGAAGGTCAATAAAGTCTTCGGGATAATAAGCGTCGTTTACATTTTGACCTCTAAAGGTCGGAGCAAAAAGGCAAATCTTTTTGCCGACAAGGCTCGGCGCACGGTCAAAAAGCCGTTTTTTTGCCAAAGCAACATATTCTTCATCAAAAAACAAATCCGTTCTCGGAGTGCCGACAGGCTTAATTTTGTCAACCGATATGCCAAACGACTCGGCATAAATTTGGCAAAGTTCGGGTGACGAAACAATCGCCTCGGTGTAATTCTTATGGGTGAGCGAGCCTGATTCCGCAGTACCTCGACAATAGCCAAAGCGTTTGAACGCACCCATTGCGTGCCAAAGCTGAACAAGATGCTGACCGTCACGAAGAGTGAGCACATACACCATCGGCTCAAAATCATCAACCATAATATACTTACTTTGAGCCATTGTTTTGCCGAGTTCATCAACAGACATTTGCTCTTTTGATGTAACGGTAATGATGTTATAATCAAGTTCGTTTTGCTCAATATAGCTTTTAACAGCCGCAAGATTGCCGCCGAGTTTGCCCTTTGATGTGCACAGCATCAGAATTTGATTTTCAATCATTTTGCACTTCTTCCCTTTTTCAAAGGCGGATATTAAATTTTTATATCTCATTCTCTGCAAATGAGGATAAAGTGCAGACTTGATTTTTCCCATACTATGCCTTGTAATTATATTTATTGTCATATTCGCCACGCATAAGCGAATCGATAATTTCGCCGTAAATATGCGTGATACTGTCAAACTTTTTGTTTACATAATCGGCTTTAAAGCGTTTGATTTTTTCATTATCAACTGTTTTGTTATCATTGATTGAAGCCAAAATTTCCTCGCTTGTTTTGCCATATACGGCAGGAATATCGTGCCAAAAATCAATGTAAAAACCACGCTCGTCAAGATACCTTTCGCCGTCAAAGCAAAAAATATATATCGGCAAATTTTTAAGCACACCTTCATAAATAACAGAACTGTAATCCGTCACAACAAAATCGGAAACGCACATAAAATCCATACCCGAAAAATGCTCGCCGTGGAGAACATTTTGAGTTGAATCGATATAAACCTCTTCAAAATTGGTATCGACCACATGGTGCTTTACAACAAGGTTATATTTTGAATAATCAACCTTTGAAACAAAATCCTCCGTCATTTTGTGGAGTGCTTCAATATCCTCCGGCTTGTCCCTAAAGGTTGGAACATAGAGGATTGTTTTTTTGCCGTTATCAAGTTCGGGATACACAGAATAAATATTCTGCACAACCTTTGCATTTTTTTCGCTGTCGGTGAGATAGTCCATTCTCGGAATACCGATTGGAATAAACTTTTCTTCAGGCTGACCGAAAGCCTCGGCAAAAAACGGAACACATTTGTCACCCGATGCGGCAATCAAATCGTAGTTTCTGTGCATTTTGAAGGCATTGGCAGTTGCGGAAGATTTGCCGCCCGGCATATCAAGAACAGATTTGCCAAAGCGTTTGAACGCTCCGAGAGCATGCCAAATTTGGATAATCTTCAAGTCCTTTTTATGATTAAGAACAGAAGCCAAAATGCAATAGCCGTCAAGCACAACGACCTTTGATTGCGACAGTGCTTTCATTTGCCTGAACATTTCGCCGATATATTTGATTTTTCCGCCAAAAGAGGCAGGTATCATCTTGCAAAGGACAACTACCTCATACTGCGGATAATTTGTTTGAATTTCATCAATAAGATACTGAAAATCAAGTGATGGATTTTCACTCTGGCGAGAGATAAAAGCAACCTGATTTTTAGTTTTATTCAGCTTAAAGAACGAATAAACGAAGTTCATAAGAACCCCGAATATTCTGCCAAGCAAGTTAATCATAATACGATATCAATCACTCATAAAGTGGATACTTTGCACAGATTTGGGCAACGCCGTCAAGGATGTACTGCTTCTTTGCATCATAATCTGTAACGGCAAGAGCGATATACTCTGCAATTTTGTCAAAATCATCTGTATTGAGTCCACGGGTTGTAGCGGCAGGAGTACCGATACGAACACCCGATGTAACGAACGGTGACAACGGTTCGTTTGGAACAGTATTCTTGTTAAGAGTGATATGAACTTCGTCAAGTCGTGCTTCAAGTTCCTTACCAGTTACGCCCGTACCTCTCAAATCAAGGAGGCAAAGGTGATTGTCTGTACCGCCCGAAACAAGGTTTTGACCTCTTGAAATGAGTCCGTTTGCAAGAGCCTGTGCATTGTCGATTACACGCTTTTGATATTCCTTAAATTCAGGCTTAAGAGCTTCGCCGAAGCATACTGCCTTGCCTGCGATAACATGCATCAAAGGACCGCCCTGTGTGCCCGGAAATACAGCAGAATTAAGTTTCTTTGCAAGATAAGGGTTGTTGCAAAGGATAAGACCGCCACGAGGGCCGCGAAGTGTTTTGTGTGTAGTTGTTGTAACAACATCTGCATACGAAATCGGCGACTGATGAAGTCCTGCGGCAACAAGACCTGCGATGTGAGCCATATCAACCATAAACATTGCGCCGTTTGCATGAGCGATGTCTGCCATTGTTGCAAAATCAATTTCTCTCGGATAAGCGGAAGCACCTGCTACGATAAGCTTTGGCTTAACCTTATTTACCTGTTTTGCAAAAGCGGCAAGGTCGATATATCCCTCCTCGTTTACACCGTAAGGAATAAAATTAAAATACTTGCCCGAAATATTTGCCGGAGAACCGTGAGTGAGGTGTCCGCCGTTATCAAGGCTCATACCCATAACGGTGTCGCCCGGTTTAAGAAGTGCAAGATAAACGGCTGTGTTTGCCTGTGCACCTGAGTGCGGCTGAACATTGGCAAACTTGCAACCAAAAAGTTCGCAAGCACGCTTGATAGCGATTTCCTCAACAATATCAACATACTGGCATCCGCCGTAATAACGTTTTCCCGGATAACCTTCTGCGTATTTGTTTGTCAGTGTGCTTCCCATAGCAGCCATTACAGCTTTGCTGACAAAGTTTTCCGAAGCGATTAACTCAATGTGGTCATTCTGACGACCGGTTTCCTGTTCCATCGCTTTTGCCAATTCAGGATCGGCATTTTTTACCTCATCAAATGAATACATAAATTCTCTCCTTTTTTATTTATTGTAAAGCGTTTTACGCCTCATCAATTGCTTTTCCGATATCATGTCTCATATACTTATTTGAAAAATCAATCCAGTTGGTCGCTTCATAAGCGTTCTTTCTTGCCTCTTTCAAATCTTTTCCCTTTGCCGTTACACCAAGTACGCGGCCGCCATTTGTCACGATGCCCTCATCCGTAAGCTTCGTGCCGGCATGGAATACATAATAACCATCTTTCCTTAGCCAAAGTTTTTCCCAACTAGTTTCACAAATTTCCCAACAAAATTCCTCAAACAAAAATTATGCTTAAAAAAAAGTAACTAAAAAAAATAACTAAAGAAAATAAAATAAATGTTAGAAAAAAAAAATTTGAGAAAAGAAAATGTTAGTGATAAACAAAAAATAAAATAAATAAAAGAATTGATGAACTTTTAAATCAATAAAAATGAAAGGAAAAACAAAATGTATATACTTTTGGACGATTTTGTAGAGCAACACACAGACAAACTTTTTGATTGTGATTTTTTAAAAAAATGGATAAAAAAAAGATATAGTGCGAACTGGAATCATATGAACATATGCCATGCGTTTATTTTTTCGCCGGATGGCGGTAATACAACGTTTTGGGGGGATACAGCGAAGAGAGTACGCGAACAAATGCGTGAAAATGGATTTGACACAAAAAAACGAAAAATAAAAAAACATTTTTTTGGAATTGTTTATTATTAAAAGGTGATAAAATGGCAGAAAATCAAGTAATCGGAACTATTTATTGTCCGCTTTGCGGGAGTGAAAGCGACGTGAAATTAAACAAAAATCAAAAGGCGTATAGTTATTGCCCTTGCAACCATCAAATCCATTTTAACACGCTAGACAGCCGAAAAGTGCGCGCGTGCATGGCGCGAAATGAAAGCGTTAAAATCGGAACTATTAACATTAACCCTTTGAAAAAACAGGAGAAAATAGAAAATGAAGGAAGAAATCAAATTGCAACAAACAACCGAACAAATACCGGCAGAGATGCCGGACAATGTGGAATTAGAGCAGATGAACGAGCAGATACCAGCAGAGATGCCGGAAATGACGGATTATGCGGATGTTTCTGATGTTTATTCGCAAGATGAATTTTATGATGTCTTTAAATCCGTATTCGCGTGGGGTGGCGACGTATTCAAAATTCAAAGTTTACCTATTTCCGAAGGTGAAGAATTGGGCGCGCGTGCCACGTCAAACAAGGTGTACGAATGGGCTGAAAAGTATAAGTTTTTCCATTTTTGCATTGAAAAAAATAACGGAAAATTGGCAGAAAGTATTCTTGTAATTTCGTTTATTATTAGTAAAATCAATAAAACAGCAGCTTCCAAAAAATCTCTGGCAGTCTTAGAAGAAGTGTTTTCAATTTCCTGTTCAAGAATTTTTTGGGTTTTTTCGCGAGCGCTATCATAGAGTTTAAGTTCTTCCGGCGCCTTGTTTGGCCCAATCACCGTGTTAGTCACAGTCACCGGCTCATTATGAAAAATAACCGCAGGGGCACAGGCCACACCTTCTGTTATGACAAAACCTTCTCGCACGGACTCACCTTAAAATTGCTTAAACATTAAGTAATTGCGCATTATACTCGCTTTTAAGCTTGGTGGTTAAATGCTCTCAATTAATTTTGCTAATGTATCAACTGCAACATCAGCGTCCTCACCATCAGCTTTGATATCAACCCAATGCCCTCGACGCCAATCAAGCGTAATCACTGAGAACAATGATTTAGCACTAGCAACATTGGCTCCAACTTCAAATCTAACTACTGACGAAAAATTCGTTGCTACTGCAACCAAACGGTCAGCATCTCTTACCGCAATGCCGTCATCTTTTTTAATATAAACAGTACAATTGGCCTTCATCTTACACCTCCGATAGTACGCAATCATAAATCGAGTACCAAGCACACACATTATTTTCAATATGTAGATGCAGAATGATCCCGCGCCAATTTTTTATTTTTATTCTTTCGTTGTCAGGGAAGCTTGCGTCATTAAAGCTAACTTCCTGCACCACGAAATAAGATTAGTTATTTATGTAATTATAATATCGGACGACGCAAAATTTTTTGTAGAATTTTCACAAAATATGGCTAGTATTTGCTCGATTTTGTGATTTAAATTAGAAATCTAAAATTGAACTTCAATAGCTCACACTATGTAGTAAACAAGTTTGTATTTTCTTTAATGAAAAGCGCTTTTTGCTTATAATAATTGTGTTCGACTATGAAGGGCTCTTACTAAATCGCCTAAGTCTTATTTACTAAACTATTAGGAAAAAATCAGCCAATACATGCTGATATGCTTCATGAATAATATTGCTATTTTTTTTCGCTTCTTGATTTTAGCCTGTTGTTTTTGGTTCTTTAGCACTGTAGCTAGTGCTAGCGCCATCTCAGGAGTTAATAGTAACTCTGCAGCGCGGGAAATCTATTTGCAGCTCACGGAACTCGCTAGTGCTAATGTTGATTACCGTTTTGCTCAAGAACTTTCTGCGCTACAAAAAGCCTCGCATAAAAGTGGTAATATTTTCCAACGTGAATTGATGAAAAGCTATTTTTTATTAAAAACTTTTAGACGTATCTATGCTTCATCAACTTGGGAGCAAAAACAAAACAATGAATACAAGTTGCCCAAGAAGATTACAATCTCGACTTACGAGCAAGAAAACTACTACAACCTAATAAAAGACCATAAAGTCTTTTACGAAAGCGTTGTAGCTCTCCGCCCGCAAACTCCAAATTACTTAAACTATCGCCATGAAATTTTAAAAAACATTTCTTTAATCGGCACCGAAAGCAAGCCATATCCATTTAAAATCTTAAAATTTAAGACTAATGGAACTGAAATCAACATTTTAAAAACCGCTCTTAAAAAAGCGGGTTATCTTGATGTCAACTGCCCTCAAAATGGTTTCTTTGACACTGAACTACTATATGCAGTCAAACGCTTCCAAACGGACCATATGATCAAAGCCGACGGGATTGTAGGTTACGGCACTTATTCATTACTCTTCCAAACCCCAGCTGAACGTTCCATTCGCTTAGCGCGCGCTATTTTACGCCTAGGTGACCGTTCCCTTTTAAAATCATCAACCTACTTACTGGTGAATATTCCCGACACGGAAATGTATGTATACAAAGATGGACTTTCAATTTTTAATAGTAAAGTTATCGTCGGCACTGCTAAGCGTCCCACTCCACGCCTCGCAAGCACCATTAGCCAAGTAGTACTTAATCCTACCTGGACCGTACCTCCAACGATCAGAAACGATTATTTAACTCATTTAAAACGCGATCCAACTTACCTAGAAAAGCATGGCATCAATATTATTGACGAAAATAAAAACGTCTTAAATCCACGCTTGTTTGACTTTTCAACCTACACTGATGAAAAAGACTTTCCTTTCCTTATGGTACAAGCCCCAGGACCTGACAATGCTCTCGGATTATATAAATTCCTCTTCCCGAACGAGCATTTTGTCTTCCTACACTCTACGTCTTCGCCACATTATTTTACTAAAGCCACAAGAACTCTAAGCTCTGGTTGCGTACGCGTGCAAAAATCTCGTGAGCTTGCTGAATTCTTACTAAAAAATACAGCTTATACTCCAAAACATATTAAAGAAGTGATTGAATCCAAAAAGACACGCTATATAAAACCAACCTCGCATACCCGCGTTTATTTAGCGTATTGGACCGCTTATATCAGCGAAACAGGCCAAGTCTTTTATCGCCCTGACCCTTATGGCTTAGATAAAAATACAACCCTTCCTCTTGCCGTAAGAAACGTCAGATGACGATAAACTCATGCTTTTAGCTAAACTCCTTTAACCTTATTTGGTTAAAGGAGTTTTTTTTGGAGATGTACAAGTTGGATTTAAGAAGCCTTTCTTATTTGTAGTTTGGTTTTAGAACTAAGAGTGTAACTATATAAACCACGTGTCATTATCATGCATGTAAACTAAGCTAAGAACTAAATTCACCTAACCTAAGCTAAATCAAAACTAGTCGCCAACCTAAACCTAACCCCCAAACCTAAAACTTAACCTACCTTCTTAAGCCCATAAGAAAAGTGATTGACCCTTATTTCATTAAAGCACAACTCTTTAATTTCCCCATAATTTCCAAGGGCCCATTCCTTCATCAATTCATTCTGAATCGTTCAAAAATTCTCCCCAAAAAACAAAAAAGGCCAAAAACAAAAAAGGATAGCCGAAGCCATCCCTTTAATTTACAAATTTAAATTGTTAGAAGTTTATTAGAGCTGCTTAACGATTTCGTCAACAGACTTCTTAGCATCGCCGAAGCACATGTAAGAATTTTCCTTGAAGAACAATGGGTTCTGAACACCAGCGTAACCAACGTTCATAGAACGCTTGAATACGATAACATTCTTAGCCTTCCATACTTCAAGTACAGGCATACCAGCGATTGGGCTGTTTGGATCTTCAAGTGCAGCTGGGTTTACAGTGTCATTAGCACCGATAACCAATACTACATCGGTATCTTCGAAGTCATCATTGATTTCGTCCATTTCAAGAACGATATCATATGGAACCTTAGCTTCAGCAAGAAGAACGTTCATGTGACCTGGGAGACGACCAGCAACTGGGTGAATACCAAAGCGAACGTTTACGCCCTTAGCACGGAGCTTTTCAGTAAGCTCAGCAACTGGGTACTGAGCCTGAGCTACAGCCATACCATAGCCCGGGGTGATAACTACAGAACTTGCGTTCTTGAGCATATCAGCAACTTCGGTATAGTTGAGTTCTTTGTATTCGCCCTGTTCTTCTTCGGCAGAAGATGACTGAGCCTTGTTACCAAGACCGCCTAAAATTACAGACATGAATGAGCGATTCATAGCCTTACACATAATGTAAGAAAGAATTGCACCAGAAGAACCTACGAGTGAGCCGGTAACAACCAAGAGGTCGTTTTCAAGCATAAAGCCTGCAGCTGCTGCGGCCCAACCAGAGTATGAGTTAAGCATTGAAATAACAACTGGCATATCAGCGCCACCGATGGAAGCCACGAGGTGGATACCAAAGAGAAGAGCGATTACAGTCATTACAACTAAGCAGCCCATTGCTAAAGCATATTCAGACTGGCTGTATACGATGAACACGATCATTAATGCAAATGAAATTACGAGAGCAGCGATGTTCAAGAGATGACGACCAGGGAGAACAAGTGGCTTAGACTTGAAAATTGGGAGGCCGAAGCCACCGTTTAACTTACCATAAGCAACTACGGAACCAGTGAAGGTAACAGCACCGATGAATACGCCTACGAATACTTCAACGAGGTGAATGATAACTTCTTTAGAAAGACCAGCGTGAGCAGAAATAGTAGCTAAAACAGCCTGATCTGCCTGATCCTTAAGAGCTAAAAGCTGATCCTTAGGGGTGTTAGCTAAATCTACGAGCTGACTTGCAGTTTCTGGGCAGCTTTCGATGAAGCTGTTGTAGCCAACGAGTACTGCTGCAAGACCAACAAAGCTGTGGAGCATTGCAACGAGTTCTGGCATCTGGGTCATTTCAACTTTAGCCGCGAGGTAAAGACCGATACCGGCACCAATAACCATAGCTACAACAAGAATTAACCAACCAGCAACGGTAGTTACGCCAACAAAAGTAGCAATCAAAGCGATAACCATGCCCACAATACCAGAGGTACAGCCGAGCTTTGCGGTTTCCTGCTTAGAGAGTCCAGCCAAACTCAAAATGAAGAGTAAAGCGGAGATAATATACGCTACATGAACTAAACCTAACATCTGTTATCTCCTAGTCCTTTCTAAACATCTTTAACATACGCTTAGTCACAGAGAAGCCACCAAAAATGTTAATGGAAGCGATCAAAATGGCAACGAAGCAAAGAGCATTGATTAAAATATTGTCAGTGTTGAGCTGTACGAGCGCACCAACAACGATAATACCAGAAATAGCATTGGTTACTGCCATCAACGGAGTATGAAGAGAATGAGAAACATTCCATACAACGTAATAGCCAACTACACATGACAATACGAATACAGTCAAATGTGGAAGGAATGATTCTGGAGCAAAAGCACCAATCAAAGCAAATAAAGCGATAAAGCCAGCGAAGAGAGCATACTTAACAGCTGGGTTTACAGGCTTTTCTTCCTTCTTCACAGGAGCAGGAGCTGCCTTCTGAGCAGGAGCCGCACTTACACTGATCTTTGGAGGTGGGAAAGTAACTTCACCGTTTTGCACAATAGTCATGTTGCGTAAAACAACGTCGTCAAAATCTACCTTGATGTTGCCATCTTTCTGCTTAGAAAGAAGCTTAGTTAAGTTAACTAAGTTAGTAGAGTAGAGCTGAGAAGACTGGGTTGGGAGACGGCAAGGAAGGTCGGTATAGCCAATAACCTTAACGCCATTTTCAGTAGTTAATACTTTACCAGCCTGAGTAGCTTCACAGTTACCACCAGTTGCAGCAGCTAAGTCGACAATTACAGAACCTGCCTTCATGCTAGCAACCATTTCCTTGGTTACGAGTACAGGTGCCTTCTTGCCTGGAATAGCAGCCGTGGTAATAATGATATCAACTTCTTTAGCCTGAGCTGCGAAGAGTTCCATTTCAGCCTTGATGAATTCAGGGCTCATGGTCTTAGCATAACCGTCAGAAGAAGAACCATCTTCCTGCTTGAAATCGAGCTTAAGGAAATCACCGCCCATAGACTTAATCTGGTCAGCAACTTCAAGACGAGTATCAAACGCTCTTACGATAGCACCAAGAGAGTGGGCTGCACCAATAGCAGCAAGACCAGCTACGCCAGCACCGATAACGAGAACCTTTGCTGGTGGAACCTTACCTGCCGCAGTAACCTGACCGCAGAAGAATCTGCCAAATTCATGAGCAGCTTCAACAACAGCACGGTAACCGCTAATGTTTGCAGTAGAAGAAAGAGCATCAAGCGCTTGGGCACGAGAAATACGTGGCACCATGTCCATTGCAAGTACAGTAACCTTGCGTTCTTTAAGCTTTTCAACGAGTTCAGGATTCTGAGCAGGCCAAATGAAAGAAACTAAAGTAGTGCCTTCTTTGAGAAGAGCGATTTCTTTTTCAGTTGGAGCAAGAACCTTATAGATTAATGAACAAGACCAGACATCAGCAGCTTTGCCGATTTCTGCGCCAGCTTCAGTATAAGCAGCGTCATCAAAGTTGGCGCCGAGACCTGCGCCTGATTCAACTAAAACAGTGAAACCAAGCTTCTTAAGGCCAAGAACTGTAGCAGGAGTAGCGGCGACGCGGGTTTCACCGGCGAAGCTCTCTTTAGGTATACCTATCTGCATTATTTACATTCCTAAGTTAAAACATGTACAAAACAAACCGATTATCGGAATTTTTGTGACCTTTTTTTATAAAAATTGCCGCGGTATTATACAACAAATTGCCAAAATGCCAAAATGGTGCATACATAAATCCAACGTTTTTTTGTAATTAATTGCCGAGAAGGCTGCCGGTACGTGGCTCTGTACCTTTAAACTTGTATTTTATGCTACGAATCCCATCTACAGTATTCGCCTGCAGCGCAAAATGAAGATGCGGACCTGTGGTATACCCTGTATTACCAGAAAGCGCAATCACCTGCCCTTTGGCTACTCGCTCCCCAAGCTGTACGCGCTCAGTTTTCCCCGATAAGTGCACATAAATACTCATAGTGCCATCATCGTGACCAATACGAATAAAGTTGGCAAAAGGTCTAAATTCTCGGCTTGGCCCTCCGCGAGTTGAATCCATCTTCATATCAAGCACTCGCCCTGCTTTAACAGCTACAATCGGAGTACCGACAGGCATTGAGACGTCGATGGCATAACGACTCTTAGGACCATTATGGGTAAATTTTCCGTTCCAACCTTGAGTCACCCGGAAAAGACCTTTAAACGGAATAACCAATTCATTAGGATTTAAAAGGTAGTAGATATCTTCAGAACCTTCATAAACACTACCGATATCAAAGGTGCGGGTGATTTCAACCCCTTTACCCGTCGGATCTTCTGCGGTATATAACGTACCTAAATAGTGTTTTTCAGTTTTACCGGCAATTTCAATTGGGGTATCAAACATCACTGAACCGCTGACAAGCGTTGGGTCCGAAGCATGTAGTTTTAAGGTGATATCACTAACAAAAAGATTAGTCACATAAAGCGAACCATCATCTTCTAAACTAAGGAGTACATTTTCGGGCGATGGATTAGCGTTATCGTCGTATTCGTCATACTCATAACCGCTTTCAATAGCTTCGCTCTTATCGTCTGTATAATGCACCACCCCGTCTGTATCGACGTACTTTACATAACTACCCCAAGCACTAGCAGAAAATAAAAAAGCCCCTAAAGTTATGAGCAAAAGTACTAGGCTTTGATTCATTACTTGAATCTTCATCTGCAATAATTCTCTTCCTAAGAATACAAATAACTTATTTTAGTCCTGCTTTCAGTCCTGCCTATTCGTGTAAACTCATAACCAAGGCATCCTCACAAGGACTATCTCCTATAGCACGGTAATACCCTCGACGAATAGCATCTTCTTTAAATCCAACTTTACGATATAAATTTGCCGCGGTGAGATTTGAAGCTCTAACTTCTAAGAAAAAGTGAGAAAAGTTTTGAGCTTTGAGTTCTGAAAGTGATTTTTTTAACAAGACTAGACCTAACCCACGTTTACGGTGAGTCGTGGCTACACAGATCTGCAACAATTCTGCTTCATCACAAACCGTTGAGTAACACGCAAAACCACAGATTTCATTTTTGACCAAATCGCGTAACAAAAACATATGAGTTCGTTCTTGGTCTACAGTTTCCTTAAATAAAGCTGCACTCCATGGATCTATAAAAGATTCTTGTTCTAGAGCTAAACACTTAGTCCAATCAGCTTCTAAACATCGAGAAGCCTCAAATTTTTCAATTTCGTAGTTTACTGAAAATGTCATATTACACCGCGCTTCTTTTGTAGCTTTGACTTCCTTGAACTCTTTTCGGAAGAGTCAAAACTAAATTTATAATTTGCTTTGATCTTAAAAAAATCAAAACCTAGTTCTATTGGTTTTCCGCTGTTTTTTCTTCTACTTTTTCTTCTACTTTTTCTTCTACTTTTTCTTCTACTTTTTCT
>OQVL01001324.1_pt1 | contig 14729 bp, 10 predicted proteins | sample 1691501 | NCBI WGS metagenome assembly OQVL01 (sample SAMN03418253, study PRJEB22391) | human gut metagenome | biome: human-gut; feature: organic feature; material: feces | host: Homo sapiens | place: Tanzania | collected 2013-01
AGGCCCTGACGCTGGATCTGTAATTGGATGGAGATGAGGGGCTTGATGCCCAGCATCCCGCCTGCGACGGCTACGGCGGCGGGCAGACGGCCGCCCTTGCGCAGGTACTTCAGGTCGTCGATGGCGGCCACGAGGTGCAGGTGCTCCTTGGCGTGCTCCAGAATGGCGGCGATCTGACCGGCCGGTTTGGCGGGGAAGCCGCTGACGGTCCGGAACGAGCCAGGTTCATGATACTTGTTCAGCAGCGGACTCCAAGTGGCGTATTCGCCGGCCTTCGGTCTGCTCCTCGTTACGTTGACCAGCCATTTCGTGCTCCATTCCGAATGCGGGGTATGGTAAAATGCAGTCAGCGGGATCCGGATTTCGGCACTCCAGAAATCATCGCCGTAGAACACCGCCGAATCGAACCGTCCGCCAAAGGTTTCGGGCGTGGTGTTGCCCGCTTCTTCATAATACTGCACAAATCTTGAATTGGCGGCGCCGAGCGCGAACTGATAATATTTTTCTTTCCGTCCGCAAGGTGCCAGGAAGATTTCCACAGCATCATTCTGCCACATTTCGGACGGACCGGCAGTCCATGTTTTGACCAGCTGCCGGATCTCCTTTTCCTCGCAGCGCAATCCGATGTAAATATGGTTTTCATCGCAAAGGATCCGGAATTCGGTCCGCGTCGGCCTGCGGTTCTGTTTGTTCCGGCCTTTCAGCATTTTGAAATCCGAATGTGCCGGCGTCTCTTTCCACACCGCTTCATCCAGCTTGCCGTCCAGCGTGATTTCACCCTGAAGTTTCCCGGCTTTGACATCCGCTCCGGTGGTCATGGCCATAACCGACAGAAGAGATAATAATCCTGTCATGCGAAAATTCATCCTGCACCTCGTTGACTTTATGGATATTCAAATTTTTATTTGACGCGGAACAGATAGGAACTTTTTCCCCATAAGGCATCCGGAGCGGTTTCGTTGCCCAGAATCACCGCTTTGATCAGCGGCGCCAGATCTTTCTTCGATGAAATGGTTTTCAGCGTGATTTCCGCGATCCACACCTTGTTGCCGCTGTCTTTGGCCGGCAGCAGCTGGAGCTTGCTCGACCCGTTGATGGCCAGTGGCAGGATCGTCGACCGGAAAAACTGCAGTGAAACGTCTTCGGCTTCTTCTTTCAGGTAGACGGTGAATTTCACTTTGTCGCCCGGAGCGCAGTATTTTTTCTCCGCGAACGCAGGCGATTCCACTTTGATATAATAATCCGGGAACTTGACTGCTTTGATGTATTTGAACCCGACTTTCATGCCGTGAATATCCATTCCGATAAACGACTGTTTCGCATTCGGTTTCAGCTTGCTGTTTTCATAGTAATTGATCGCGAAAACGCCTTTCTGCACGTTCCCTTCCATGACCGTCATGGCGCTGCCCAGCAGCGGCAGCCAGATCGCATGATACCCTTTTTTCATTTCCAGTTCGTTGATTTCATACACGATATAAGGATATTCAGGCGAGACCGGGACCATGCGACCGGTCCGCGGCTTGCCCTGCTTTTTCTGTTCCATGAAAAACCCCCCGTCAGGATTCGGGCTCACGGCGATATCCGTAGCGTTCCAGCCGTTGCCGAAATTGGTGTTCGTGGTTTTGATGTTTTTCCCGTCTTCGATCCATAACGTTTGCGGATCCGGATTCGTTTTGAATTCCGCCCAGCCCTGGACGCCCAGCATCAGGAAGCAGAAGACCGGCAGCAGTTTGTTGTTTTTCATAGTATGGCAGCTCCTCTTTTATTTGCATTCCGCCGCGCAGGTCGCGGCGTCTTTGGTACATGGGTTGGTATAACCTGAGTTCAATTTTTCCACCCTATATGCGTCTTTGCTCAGCAGCCGGAATTCCGCATGCCCGTCCAGGTAGGAAGAATTCGTTCTTCCTCTTCCATGCCGCTTGCTTGTGCTGAAGTCGGATTGCATGGCATAAGACGTGCGGAGATTGGAATCCATCTGCATGACGACCTGGGAAGGGTTTTGCGCCGTGGTCATTTTTCTGACCGGTGCACTGAAATGCATGAATTTATAATTGATCCCGTAATGCGTATACTGAAAATTGGGACTTGCCCCGGTCGGTGATTGTTCGGTCGGACATACATAAATCTTGTAATACCCGGTCATTGGACAGCCATAATAACTGGGTGCCGCTCTGGGATTGGTCGTCTGTGTCAGGATCGACCACCAGAAATCCGGTCCTTTCCATGAATTGTAACGATGTCCCGGCGGTATGTGTTCCCGGTTGCCGTCTGCATACAGCAGCGTGGCCGATACCATGGTTTTCAGCTGGGAAAGACAGATGATCCGGCGCGCCGTTTCCCTGGCCCGGTTCAATGCCGGCAGCAGCATCGCGGCCAGGATCGCGATGATCGCGATCACGATCAGAAGCTCTGTCAGAGTAAAATCCTGAAGCTTTTTCCGTTCCGAAACCCATGCTGCATTTGCTTGGTTTCCCTTCATGACGACCTCCTTTTCTGAATGTTGACCCATATAATATTCTTTGTCGGCTCTGAGGTAAATATACATGAAATATCCATGGTGTCAAGAAAAGAATAAAAAACTTTTGATTTTTCTTGACCCATACAACATTCGATGCTATATTACTTGGAAACTGAACATGGAGATCATGACGATGCCTCAGAAAAATAAAATGGAAACGATCCTTCAGGTCCTGCGGGGAGAACTGAACGACGGGAAATATGCGCTGAATTCACGGTTCCCCTCCGGATATATCCTTGCGGACCGATTCAGTGCGAACAAGGAAACAGCAAACAAGGCAGTCTCCCTGCTGGCCGCGGAAGGGTATCTGAAACGAGGCCGCGGCGGACAGGGCATGATCGTGGTCCGCCAGTCCGCTTTCCCGAAAAGAAACATTGCTCTCATCGGCGTGATCAACCATCCTTTCCTGGCATTGCAGGCGGAAGGACTGCAGGAGGCCGCGTTGGAAGACGATTCGGTCGTCAGCCTGATCGCGCCGCCGCCGAATAAATTGACCATGACTTTGAACAAGCTCAAAAACACGAAAACGGACGGGATCATATCCTCAGCCTACGGTCTGCTGCCGGACATCGGGATTCCGGTCATATATCTGGAAGACAAAGTCGGCAGCTTGAGCTTGCCGGATTATGTGGCCTGCGATTCCTATCACCCCGCTTTTCAGATGATGCAGGAAGTGATCCGGCGAGGGCATCGGGACATCGTGCTGCTCATTCATGTTCAAAGCAATCCGGACCGTTTGCGCGGCTATTATGACGCCATGCGCGAGGCCGGAATCATGGATTATGAACAGCGCACCTTCCTGATGATGGAATACACGGTCGGAGAGACCAATCTGCTGCTGAAACGCATCTGCCGACAATATCCCGGCTTCTCTGCCGTGGTTTCCTGTTCCGATGACGACATTCTCCGGATGATCGTCAGCATGCGGCAGCAGGGCATCGAATGGGAAGGTAGGAAAGCCATGATCGGCTTCGGCAATCTCCGGGGCATCAGCAATATCTATCCCATCGCGACCGTGGATCAGCATCCGCTCCGGATCGGGGCCGAGGCCTACCGTATGCTCCTGAAAAAGATTGCCGATCCCGACATCGTCATCCGGGAATATCTGGACACCGAGCTGGTCAATCTCCAGAATATCCCGGTTATTTCCTGATGAAACAGGTCGATGGGCATCGCCGAGTGGTGATCCCGGCTCCGGGCGCGGAACGGCTGAAACAGACGTCGCTTCCCCGGGCGATCAACAACGGTCGGAAATGTGTCCATTCCCGGTTTCTTCACGGCGAGCGAGGCGTTCACCGCGATTCATGCGGGAGCGGATTACCTCAAGCTCTTCCCGGCGGCTCTCGGTCCCGGTTATGTGAAGGATCTCAAAGCGGTTGTCAAGAAGCCGATTCTTGCAGTCGGCGGAGTGAACGCCGCAAATCTTCCGGACTTCATGAAAGTCTGTGCGGGAGCGGGTATCGGCAGTGCTCTCTACAAGGCGGGCAAATCACTTGATGATCTCGATCGCGATGCTGCTGACATGGTTGCGGCGGTTCGCGGAACTGACAGGAACACAGAGTCATTATCAGAAATGAGCAAACTTTTTTGTATTTGGCTTTGTAGAAAAACGCACCATGCAGACATTACAGTTTTATGACTGGCAAATTGCCATCGCCCCGGAATATGGCGGCAATCTCTGCCGTCTGCGTCACGGAGAACTCGAAATTCTCCGGATGCCAGGGGACCCGTCCCTGCTTGATCAGAACCGGGTGCTTTACGGATTGCCGGTTCTCTTTCTGTCCACGGAGCTTTTCCGCTGATTACAGATACTGTCCGGTGATGCTGAATCTGTTTCTGCAGATTTCCTCCGGTGTCCCGTATGCCACAATCGTTCCTCCGGCGTCTCCGCCGCCCGGTCCCATGTCAATCACATAGTCGGCATTGCGGATCACATCCAGATCATGTTCAATTACAACGACGGTTGCTCCATTGTCAAGCAGGGTCTGAAACACGCCGAGCAATACCTGTACGTCGAGCGGATGCAGTCCGATGGACGGCTCATCGAATATGAAAACGGAATCGGTCTGTGTTCTGCCGATTTCACTCGCCAGTTTGAGACGCTGCGCTTCCCCGCCCGAAAGTCCCGGTGTTTCTTCTCCGAGCGTCAGATAACCCAGTCCCAGCTGCTTCAGAATATTCAGTTTCTGGCTGACGGTTTTCATATCTTTGCAGAAAGCAATGGCGGAATTCACATCCATGTCCATCAGTTCGGGCAGGGAAACGGATTCCCCGGTCGGGCTGGTCAGCTTTATGTCATATGCCGTTTTCGCATAGCGGGAACCGCGGCAGTCGGGACACGGAATATCCACGTCCGGCAGGAACTGCACATCAAGACTCACCACGCCAGTTCCATCGCAGCCGGGACAGCGCAGCGATCCCGTGTTATAGGAAAAATCGCTTGCTTTGCAGCCTTTCTTTTTGGCGTCGGGGGATTTCGCATAGAGCTTGCGCAGCTCATCGTGAACGCCTGCGTAGGTCGCGACGGTGGAGCGGACATTGACTCCGATGGGCGTTGCGTCAATCAGTTTGACATGTGCAATTCCGTCGGCGCGGATCTCGCGGATGTGCGCGGGAAGCGTCCTGCCTGCTGTACCGGCTTCCAGGGCAGGGACAAGACTTTCAAGCACCATGGTTGTCTTGCCGGAACCGGATACTCCTGTAACCACCGTCAGCCTGCCTTTGGGAATATCAGCTTCAAGCGGTTTTACCGTGTGTATCTGCAGTGTGGAAAGATGAATCGTGCCGTATTCAAAAATGCGGTCTCGCGCGGCACGCCGGCGTATGAGAGTTTCGGCTTTCCCTGAGAGAAATCTGCCGATCTGTGAAGCCGGGTTTTCTTCTATTGCAGGAACCGTTCCCTGGGCGATCACACGCCCGCCTTTTGCCCCCGCTTCCGGTCCCATTTCAATGATCCAGTCGGCTTTTTTCAGAATCTGCGTATCATGATCGACCAGAATCACGGAATTGCCGTCGGCAACCAGATCGTGCATGACACCCGTCAGCCCGACAATGTTTGACGGGTGCAGACCGATGGACGGTTCGTCCAGCACATAAAGAACGCCCGTTGTGCGGTTGCGTACAGCGCGGGCAAGCTGCATCCGCTGACGTTCTCCCGTGGAAAGCGTTGAAGCTGAACGGTCAAGCGTCAGATAACCGAGACCCAGATCCATGAGCCGTCTGGCTGTGTTCAGGAAGGCTTCACAGATATTCTCCGCCATCGGCCGCATTTCCTCCGGCAGACTTTCCGGCACACCGTGAACCCATTTCACCAGTTCGGAAAGCGTCATGGTACATGCCGCATCCAGAGAAATTCCCCTTACTTTCGGTGCACGTGCCGTGTCCGACAGACGCGTACCGTGACACTCCGGGCAGACTTCTTCCTTCAGAAATTTCTCCACTCGTTTCATGCCGCTTTCATCCTTGACTTTCGCCAGGGCGTTTTCCACCGTGTATACGGCATTGTAGTAAGTGAAATCAAGCTCGCCCGCCTGATTGGAATTTTTGGCTTTATAAAAAATGTGTTTTTTCTCGGCGGGACCGTGATAGACGATTTCTTTTTCCCGTTCGGTCAGATCGCGGAACGGCACATCAGTGCGTACTCCCATTGCGCGGCAGACATCGGTCATCAGCGACCACATCAGGCTGTTCCACGGGGCGACCGCGCCGCCGTCAATGGTAAGCGAATCGTCGGGAACAAGCGAAGCAAGATTGACGGTACGCACAGTGCCGGTGCCGCCGCATTTCTGGCACGCTCCCTGCGAATTGAATGCCAGTTCTTCCGCGGATGGAGCGCAAAAATGTGCGCCGCATTCAGGGCATATCAACTCTTTCCCTGCCGCGGCTGCGAGTGCCGGCACAAGATAATGTCCGTTCGGACAGCGATGATTTGCCAGACGGGAATACATCAGCCGCAGACTGTTCAGCAGTTCCGTTCCCGTGCCGAAGGTGCTTCGGATGCCCGGAACGCCCGGACGCTGATGAAGTGCGAGCGCGGCGGGGACATACAGAACCTCGTCGACGGATGCTCTGGTCGCCTGAGTCATTCTCCGTCGGGTATAGGTCGAGAGCGCTTCAAGGTAGCGGCGCGAGCCTTCCGCATACAGTACGCCGAGCGCAAGCGAAGATTTGCCGGAACCGGATACACCCGCTATACCTGCAATCTTTCCCAGCGGAATGTCTATATCTATATTTTTCAGATTGTGGACTTTTGCTCCGCGGATAAGCATCTTGTCAATCATCGCTTTTACTCCAAATATTTAAAGAAACTCATGATTTCCGGGGCAGTCCCGCCGCATCCCACTGTTTTCTGCGGAATTCCGTGCCGAATTTTTCCAGATCGCACACCGGAATAAATGTATACCCGTATTTCAGCACTTCGTTCCGGTCGAACAGACGGCAGAACGCCTCATGCAGGGAAGTGGTCCGCTGCATCTGCCGCGGGTCGCCGGTGCGTCCGTAAACAAAAAACAGTCCGGCGGCAGGCGACTTGGCGACTGCGCACATATATACGTTTTTCTGCCACTGTGTCATATTGGAACGCGGCAGTTCCGTTTCCCAGTCCGGATTGAACAGCCAGCTGGCGCAAGTGAACGCAGGCACTTCCTGATGAAAATATTTCCGGAAGAAGCTGCACGCTTCCTGCATGGATTCCTTCAGAATATCCATTGTGATGCTGCCACCGCCCGGAATATGAATCGCCGGAACCAGATCCCATGGAGTGCAGAATGGTTCCCATTCTTTCAAATCCAGGGTTACAGTGCGGTTCGTCAGCGGGAAACCGTACGGCGAAATCGGAGTTCCGGCAACCTGGCTGCCGGTGATTTCCAGCGTCGCTGTGAATGCCGTTTCCTCCCGCGGATCAAGAACGAACAAACCGTTTCTGTCGAAACGCCATTGATTGCGGCAAAGCACTTGCAGCGAACCGTCTTTCCGGTTGACGTAAACCGCAGGAAAGAAACCTTCCGGCGGCGTCTGAAGCATAAATTCAAGACGTCCGATCCGAAACAGATGTCCATCCACATGATGACGGAGAAACGCAAATGCGGAAATCATTCCCGGCTGTCCGTTGTGTGCCGCCGCATAGAGCTGCATCCGTCCGCCAATGAATCCGGCGGCATTCTGCCAGTAATGTTCCGGCAGTCCCAGCTCACGGTGTTTCCGCTCGATCAGCGGCAGAGCGGACATGGCAACCAACAGATAGAAAATGCCGGAGTCTTCACCGTAAAATTTTTCCAGCGTCGGCCATTCACCCAGACTGATCTGCGGTTCTGCAATGAATACGGCATACCGGATTATCTGTGCCAATCGGGCGCAGACCGGAGTCTTCGCCGTGATTTCCTCGACGCGCGTCATGCGGTTCCAGAGATTTTCCGGTCCCTGACAGTACGGATAGTATCTGCGCCGGAATTCCTCTTTCATGAAATCGGGGAGTGAATCATCGGTGTTCTTTGTCAGCTGTTCCCACACCGGAAACAGTTTGTTTTCCCAGACAGCGTCAAATTCCAGAGTTCGGCAGAAGTCATGCAAGTCCATAAAATGATTCCTTGATAAAAAAACACCCGGAAAGTTCCGGGTGTTTCAGGTTCGAGTTAATGTTCGTCCATGGTCAGGCTTCCGTGGAAACAGGTTTGTCCGCCGCGGGGAGCGCATCACGATCCTTGATGGATTTCAATGGTTTGTGCCAGTAGGAAATAATCAGGTTGGTGATGAAAATGGACGAATAGGTACCGACAATCAGACCGAACAGCATCACCGACACGAAGTCCCGGATGCCGGAGCCGCCGAAAATCAGCTGCATGACCAGCACCATGATGGTGGTCAGCGAGGTCAGCATCGTGCGGGAGAGCGTCTGGTTGATACTCAGGTTGATGATGTCATGATAGGTCATGTTTTTGACCAGTTTCAGGTTTTCGCGGACACGGTCGAAGGTAACGATGGTGTCGTTAATGGAAATACCGATGATGGTCAGGGCGCCCGCCACTACGTTCATGGTGATCTGACCGCCCAGCATCAGATAGATGCCGACGCCGATGATGACGTCATGAATCAGCACCACGTTTCCGGAAATCGAGTAGGAGAACTGGAAACGGATGGTCATGTAAAGAATCATGACCACGAACGACAGCACAATGGAGAGCAGGGCGGATTTTACGAAGGTTGCACCGATGAGCGCACCCAGTGTGGACTGCGTTTCACCCTTGAATCCGGCTTCAGGGAAGGCGGCGTTCAGGATCTTTGTAACGGATTCCATAACGGCCGCACCCTGTTCAGCGGTCTGTGCTTTGGTGATTCCGTGCTTTTCACGGATGACGATTTCAAGCTGCTTCTGGGCGTCAACGGCACTGCCGGTCTTGTAGGTAACTTTGTTTTCCAGTCCTTTTTCCGTCAGAACTTTGGAGATCTGCTCCGCCGGAACTGCCTGTTTGAAATCCAGAGTCAGCTGCGTACCGCCGGTGAAGTCAATGCCGAGACAGTCTTTGCCGCGGATTCCGATTGTGACGAAAGTGGCAACGATCATCAGGGCGGAAAACGCCAGAGCATATTTCTTCATGCCGAGGAAATCGAAATGAGGCGATTTGAAGAACTGAAGCATCCGGAGTTTGTGAACCGGAGTGAACCGGGTCATGTAATCAAACAGCAGACGGGTCAGGAACACAGCGGTGAACAGGGTGGTAGCCACACCGATAGCCAGAGTGATGGCAAAACCCTTGATGGCGCCGGTACCCTGCCAGAGCAGGATGATCGCCACGAACAGCGTGGTGAAGTTCGAGTCGAAAATCGCCGAATAGGCGCGGTCGAAACCGAGGTCGATTGCGTTCTGAATGGTTTTGCCGCTGGCGACTTCTTCCCGGATACGTTCGTAGATCAGCACGTTGGCGTCGACAGCCATACCGATGGTCAGGATGATACCGGCGATACCGGGCAGGGTCAGCGTAACGTCGAATGCCGCCATGGCTCCGAGAATCAGAACCGCGTTGGTGAACAGCGAAATATTCGCCACAATACCGCTGCGGACATAATAGATGATCATGAAGATCATGACCAGAATCATGCCGGCGATACCGGAGTAAAGACCGTCACGCACCGTCTGTGCACCAATGGTCGGGTCGATATCCGACTGTGCCAGAATGGTCATGGAGAACGGAACGCTGCCGCTCTTGAGAGCGTTGGAAATGTTTTCGGCTTCTTCACGGGAGAAGCTGCCGGTGATCTGCGCATTGCCTCCGGTGATGGCCTGGTTGATGACCGGCGCGGAGTAGAGTTCGCCGTCCAGAATGATGGCGAGCTGCCGTCCGACATTGCTGCTGGTGATTTCACCGAAACGGGCGGCTCCGGCAGGTTTGAAGGAAAGAATGATTTCGCGCTGACCGTACTGGTTCATGGTCTGGTAGGCGTCATTGACTTCCTTGCCGTCCATCTGAACTTTGGGATCGGCGGAGTACTTGGCAACTTCATCCGCGTTGTTGGGATGAACCAGTTTGAACTGGAGCTTCGCACTCATTTTGATGAGTTTTTCGAGAACCGCTTTTTCTTCCTTGGTCACAATCGGCACACGCATGGAAATGTATCTGCCGCCGGCGGGGGAAATGTCGGCTTCGAAAATATTTTTCTGCGTGAGACGTTTCCGCAGGTTTTCAATGGCGAGATCGCGGTATTTGTTGAAATCCTTGTCGATTTTTTCCTTGTCGGCAGGATCGGGGGTGAGTTCCAGAATGAATTCCGCGCCGCCGTTCAGGTCGATACCGCGCCGGATGGAACCGGCGGAGTTCTTGCGGATCAGGGACAGCACGTCGCGGTTGTTGGAGATTTTCTGGTTTTTCACCGTTGCGGGTTTCAGGAGCTTCTGAATGGAAATGCCTTTGTCGATGGCGGCATTTTCCAGCGCGACGGAGTCGTACATCGACGGGTCCTTGGCTTTTTTTGCCTGGGCGGCGGCGATCAGTTCCGTTACTTCCGCGCTCTTGGGATTGTCGCAGATGTCTTTGAAGGACTCATAGAAATCCCGTTCCTGAAGCGGGTACATGGAGTAGATGAATACGCCCAGCACCAGCAGAGCGAATATCGTACGCAGAATAATGGGTTTCTTGTTCATTTTGCAGCTTCTTCTCCGGCGGGAGCGGCACTGACCGCGCTTTTGATGATTTCGATGCGGGTGTTGTCCGCGATTTTCACGATGAAGGTTTTTTCTTTGACCGTGATGACTTCGCCGTAGATGCCGCCGATGGTGACGATTCTGTCGCCGACTTTCACGCCTTCAATCATTTCCTGACGGCGTTTCTGTTCTTTTTTCTGACCGCGCCACACGAACCAGATCAGGACGCCCATGATGACGATCATAGGAACGAGTCCCATGAATCCGCCTCCGGCTTCCTGCGCTTTCTGGGCAGTTTCGGCAGCGGGCTGCGTGGCCTGCTGGGTTGCGTTTGCGGCTTGCTGGGCGAAGGGAACGATGAAGTTCAGACTCATTTTTTATTCTCCATAAACTGTTGTTGTTTTCATTCCGATACAGGAATGTTAATTTAACCTTGGTTTGAGAGAATCGCAAGTGTCATTTTTTAAAATAGTATGTTTTTTTTGCTTTTTTTTGCGAAAATGAAGCTGAAAACGTAAAAAAACGCTGCTGTCCGGCAAAAAAACGACCGAAACGGGTTGTCCGCTCCGGGTGTTCTGGCGAGCAGCCGGAACGATGCTGAGCAACTTCTGTGAAAGCAGTCTCCCGCTGGTGAAACCATAAAATTATTTTAGAATATCTTATGCTGAATTTGATTTGAACGGGAATCTGCTGTCGGCAGTTTGACATTTTCAGGATTGCGGGGTATATTGACTGCAATGGTTTACTGATCAACGAAAGGTTGTGCTATATGGAAATATCCATCAGAAAATCGAAAATTGCCGGGCAGGTGGAAATACCGGGATCCAAATCCCATACCATCCGCGCAATTTTCATCGCCGCTCTGGCGTCCGGAACCTCTACCATCAAAATGCCTCTGGTTTCCGAGGATACAATTGCGTGTCTCCGCGCTGCTTCCATTCTGGGAGCCTGGATTAAACGCGGCGACGATACGGTCTGGCGGATTTCCGGTACCGGCGGACATCTGCTCCAGCCGGCGCGCACGATTGACATGGAAAATTCCGGAACCGGACTGCGGCTGTTCACTGCCATGGCGGCTCTGGCGGATTTCAGAATCTCATTCGACGGTGATGAATCCCTGCGCACGCGTCCTATGGCGTCTCTGCTGGAAGCATTGTCGGATCTGGGCGCATCAGTCGAATCCGCCAACGGCAAATGTCCGCTTTCCGTAACCGGTCCGATTCAGGGCGGGGAAGTGCTGATTGACGGCAAAACTTCGCAGTATCTTTCGGCTTTGCTGATGACCGCTCCGCTACTGAAAGAAAATACGGTGATCCATGTCAATAAGCTGAATGAGCGGCCGTATGTCGAGCTGACCCTGGACTGGCTCAAACGTCAGAAGATTCAGTTGGATTATGACGAAGCCATGACCCGTTTCGAGGTCGCCGGCGGACAGAAATATCAGCCGTTTTCCGCCAAGATTCCGGTTGATTTTTCAACGGCATCTTTTCCCCTGCTGGCAGCGGCGGTTACCGGCGGAACGGTTCAGATTCCGAATTTGGATTTCAATGATTCGCAAGGTGATAAAGCCGTGTTCAGCCATTTCATGCAGATGGGCGTGAAAGTGGATTCGGATGAACATGTTACCACGATTCACGGTCCGCACCGGCTGAAGGCGTTTGATCTGGATCTGAATGCCACGCCCGATGCCCTGCCGGTTCTGGCGGTCGCGGCAGCTTGCGCGGACGGCGTCAGCTACCTGCGCAATGTTCCGCAGGCGCGAATCAAGGAGACCGACCGGATTGCCTGTATGACCACTGAACTCCGGAAGATGGGTGTTGTGGTGGAGGAACTGGCGGACGGTATGGTTATCACCGGATGCAAACTGAAGGGCAGCACAGACTTGCAGAGTTACAACGATCATCGCATCGCAATGGCTCTTTCCATTGCCGGACTTGCCGCTGAAGGCGAATCGGTGATCCGTGACGCCGACTGTGTGGCGGTTACGTATCCGGCTTTTCTGGATAACTTCAAGGCGCTGGGCGCAAACTTCATGGAAGTTTCCATCTGAAAAACGAAAAATAAACAAAGAGGGTGAGATATGGGTGAACAGCATCGAAAACCGGTCTGTCCGCGTTGCGGCTCGGAAGAAATCATGCCGGTCCGCAGAGTCTATGACGCCGGACTGGGATGTCTCGGTCTGGTTCTGGTCGGCTGGGTTGGTCTGCTGGCAGGACTGCTCGGCGGCGGTTCCGTTGATTTGTGCTGCATGAACTGCGGATACCAATGGCGTCCGGGGCTGTGGCGCGGAACCTCCTGCGGGGGATGTCTTTTCCTGATTATTATTCTGATAGTACTTTCCGTATTTTTCGGAAAGGTTCATGCAAAGGATGTATCTGAAATGAAATTGTCTGTACATAATTCTCAATCCGAACTGGTGATAACCCGCAAGATGGTGGATCAGGCGGGGCTGCGTCCTCTCACTTTTACCGGAAAAAACGGAATGACTTTGCCGTACCGTCAGCTGGTTGTCGGAGCGGATCAGCCCGGAGATTTTGCACTGATGATTTTCTTTCACGGCGCAGGTTCTGTCGGAAATGACAATTATACTCATGTGCGGATTCCGGGAATGGCGATCGCCCGTTATCTTGTCAGACACAAGAACCTCAAAGCCGTGGTTGTGTTTCCGCAATGCCGGAAAGGACACCGCTGGGTGGAAGTTCCGTGGGGTGATCCCGCACATGACATGCCGTCCGAACCATCCGTTCACATGCAGCTGGCAATGGAACTGCTGGATTCGAAACTCCGGGAATTTCCGGTTGATCCGAAACGGATTTACGCCGGCGGAATTTCCATGGGCGGTTACGGTGCATGGGATATTGTCAGCCGCAGACCGGAACTCTTTGCCGCAATTTTTGCCATCTGCGGCGGCGCGGATGAGAAACAGGCTCCGAAACTCCGGAATCTGGCGGTCTGCGATTATCATGGTGACGCCGATAAAGTTGTGCCGGTCAGCCGTTCGCGCAACATGATCGAAGCATTGCGGAAACAGGGCAATGACCGGATTCTGTACCGCGAACTGCCGGGCGTTAACCACAATGCCTGGGATCCGGCGTTTGCCGATGACACAGCACTGGATTTTATTTTCAGCCAGACCAAACGCTGAAAAATATTTTCTGAAAACAAAAAACGAACCGGACTCCTGCAGTGCTGCGTGAATCCGGTTCGTTTTTTGCGTGAAAATCTGTTATTCCAGTTCGTTCTGCTGGGCGACCAGCTGATCGGCACCGTACATTTTCCGCAGTTTCGGTTTTTCAATTTTCCCCGTGGGATTGCGCGGCACGTCGGCGAAAATGATTTTGCGCGGACGCTGATAGCGCGGCAAACCGAGACAGAATTCGTTGACTTCATTTTCCGTGAGAGTCATGCCGGGTTTGACCGCAATGATGGCGGCGGCGATTTCCCCCAGACGGTGATCCGGCAGACCGATGACGGCAACGTCCTTGACGGCATTGTTTTTCCGCAGGAAGTCCTCAATCTGGACGGGATAAAGATTTTCTCCGCCGGTGATGATGACGTCTTTCTTGCGGTCGACCAGATAAATGAAGCCGTCGACTTCCTTTGCCATGTCGCCGGTGAAGAGCCAGCCGTCCTCGGACAGCACTTCCTTCGTGGCTTTTTCATCTTTATAATAGCAGAGCATGACCCCCGCGCCTTTGAGTGCAAGTTCTCCGACTTCGCCGGGTTTGACTTCATTGCGCTGCGGATCAACGATTTTTGTCTGCCAGCCGTATCCGGCAACGCCGATGGCGCCGACATGATCAATGTTTTCCACGCCCAGATGCACGGCGCCGGGACCGATGGATTCGCTCAATCCGTAATTGGTGTCGTACTGATGTTTCGGGAACACGGTTTTCCAGCGTTTGATCAGGCTCGGCGGAACCGGCTGTGCGCCGATGTGCATCAATCGCCACTGATCGAGCTTGTAGTCTTCGAGTTTGATTTCGCCGCGTTCGATGGCATCCAGAATATCCTGAGCCCAGGGAACCTGTGCTGACGACCAGAAAGTTACGTCTGTTACGGTAAGAGCGCTCAATT